>Ga0078972_1007452_pt1 | contig 24282 bp, 18 predicted proteins | sample YelNatPaOPGAMG01_FD_67568 | JGI IMG/M metagenome (GOLD analysis project Ga0078972, IMG submission 67568) | Hot spring thermophilic microbial communities from Obsidian Pool, Yellowstone National Park, USA - OP-RAMG-01 (SPADES assembly) (version 2) | ecosystem: Environmental > Aquatic > Thermal...
GGGTGCGGCCGCGCAGGCGGAAGAGCACAAAGGGGTCGCGGTCAAACGACTCGCCCAGCAGGTAATAGACGGCGGCGATGTGCTTGCAGGGGTTGGCCACATCGGGGCAGGTGCAGTGGGTGCGCATCTCTCGCGCCGAGGTCGGAAAGAGCGAGACGCCGGCCGTGCCAAAGGCCTCCTCAATATCCGGCGGCATCTCGCCGGCCAACAGTCGTGCGCTAAAGCTCGCCCTGTCCGCCATGGCAAGGGTGACCTGCTCCCAGGCGGCATCGGTCAGGGGCGGGATGTCGATGGTCACCGTGTAGGGCCTGGGCCGGCTGCCCTGCACCTGGGCGCGCACGTGCCCCGGGGCCAGGTCGATGCCCAGCACCTGGCCCAGGCGGGCATAGCGGCGCCCGCGTTGCAGGCGCGATTCCCAGCCAAAGGATTCCAGCACGGCAATCCAGCGGGCGCCCCACCATGAAGCGCCGAATTTCTCCCCCCTTTTCGTCTGTGCGGCAATGCCTCCCTGCACAGGCAGGGGGACGGATTGGTAATAGTCGCCTTCAGTCCAGCGTCTAGGCAAAAGTGCACTCCTTCGGTATGTGATATGTGATGTGTGAGGTTGCCATGGGGCGTAATAGGTAAAACGTAATAAGTAAACCGTAATAAGTAAAACGTAATAAGTAAGGTCATCATTGCAGAGCGTCTGATGCTTTGCGCAAGCTTTGCCAGGGCAAGTATCATTTTTACTTATTACGGTTTACTTATTACGCCCCTGGCCACCTCACGCATCACCGATTACGAGTCTCGCCTCAACTTGAGCAATTCCGCCAGCTCCGCCGTGCTCAGCTCGGTCAGCCACCCCTCGCCGGCATCCACGACGTTCTCGGCCAGGGCGCGCTTGCGCTCCATGAGCTCGGCGATGCGCTCCTCCAGGGTACCCAGGCAGATGAATTTGTGTACCTGCACGTTCTTCGTCTGGCCGATGCGAAAGGCGCGGTCGGTGGCCTGGCTCTCCACCGCCGGGTTCCACCAGCGGTCAAAGTGAAAGACGTGGCTGGCGCGCATCAGGTTGAGGGCGGTGCCCCCCGCCTTGAGCGAGAGCACAAACACCGGCGGGCCGTTGGCTTCCTCCTGGAAGCGGCGGATCATCTTTTCCCGCTGCACCCGTGAGACCCCGCCGTGCAGGAAGAGCACCTCACAGCCAAGCGCCTGGCGCAGGTGCTGCTGCAGCATCGTGCCCATCTCGGCGAACTGGGTGAAAACCAGCGCCCGGTCGCCCGCATCGATGGCCTCGGCGAGCATGTCGGTGAGGCGCTCGAGCTTGCCGGAGCGGCCGGGCAGGCTGGAGCCGTCGCCCAGGAACTGGGCCGGGTGGTTGCAGATCTGCTTGAGCTTGAGCAGCAGGGCCAAAACGATGCCCTTGCGCTTGATCCCCTCGCTCGCTTCGACCTGCTGCAGCATGTCATCGACCACGGCCTGATAGAGGGTGGCCTGCTCGGCTGTGAGGGGGCAGAAGACGTCCATCTCCAGCTTTTCCGGCAGGTCGGCGATCACCAGCGGGTCCGTCTTGACGCGGCGCAGCAGGAAGGGCCGCACCAGCGACTTGAGCCGCTGCAGCGCCTCCGGGTCCTGATAGCGCTCGATGGGCAGGGCGAAGCGACGGCGAAAGTCGTTCTGGCTGCCCAGGTAGCCCGGGTTGAGGAACTCGAAAATGGACCACAGCTCGCCCAGACGGTTCTCCACAGGGGTGCCGGTGAGCGCCACGCGGAAGCGGGCGGCAAGCCCGCGCGCTGCCTGGGCCTGACGGGTATCCGGGTTTTTGATGTTCTGCGCCTCGTCGAGCAAGACTCCATCCCACTCGATCCCGGCCAGGTCTGTCGCGTCGCGGTAGAGCAAGTTGTAGGTACTGAGCACCAGGTCGTGTTGGGCTGCCTCGGCGCGCAATTCCTCGCCGCTGCTGCGGGCGCCGCCGTAATGCACCAGCACGCGCAGGTCGGGCGCAAAGCGGGCCGCCTCACGCTGCCAGTTGCCCACAGCCGAAGTCGGGCAGATGAGCAGCGAGGGTCCCGCCGCCCGCCCTGTCTCGCGCCGGTACAGGAGCAGGGCCAACACTTGAATGGTCTTGCCCAGGCCCATATCGTCGGCCAGGCAGGCGCCCAGGCCCCAGCGCTCCAGGAAGGCCAGCCAGGAGAGGCCGTTGACCTGGTAGGGGCGCAGCTGGCCATGGAAAGTGGCAGGGGGCGGGAGAGCCTGCAGGGGCTCGCGTCCCGTCCACTGGGCCAATAGGTCCTCAACCCAGCCCGAGGCCTCCACGCCCGTGATGGGCAGAGGCGTGCTATCCCCCTCGCCCAGCGACTGGGCCAGCCGCAGCGCTTCGGCGAGCGTTCCCTCGCGGCGGCCAAGGACTCCAGCGGCCCTGGAGCCCTGGCGCTGCTCCTGCCAGAACTGAAGCATGCGCTCGACCTGGTCGGGGCGCAGCTCGACCCACTGCCCGCGCACCTGCACCAGGGGCACCTTGAGCGATGCCAGCTTGAGGAACTCTTCGCGGGTCAGGGTCTCGTCACCCAAGGAGATCTCCCAATCGTACTGCACCAGAGTGTTGAGTCCCAGGATCCCTGCCGCAGCCCCTTGGGCTGCAGGGGAAACCTGCAGCCGGGCCCCGAGCCGGGCGCTGCGCTTGCTCCACCACGGGGGCACCAGCACGCCAAAGCCTGCGTTCTCCAGCAAGGGGGCCGCCTCACGCAAGAAGCTATAGGCTTCGGGTGTAGTCAAGGCGCAGGTAGAGGGGCGCGCCTGCTGCAAACTCCGTTCGATGGGCGCCGAGATGCGCGCCGCGCGCCCCAGCCCGGCCAGGAGTTGCTCCTGCGGGCTCTCGAAGCGGCGGTTGAGATAGTGCAGGGCGCTGCGCGCTTCGCGCCACACCTGGTCGGCCGGCACGAGCAGGCTGGGGTCATCGGTGGCTTGAAGCAAGTAGTGTAATGTCCAGGCGTCGCCGTCAGCAGGCGGCTCCAGGCGGAAAGCAACGCGAAAGGCGCCCGCGGCGCCGACCGTGAGAGGCTCGAGCCACTGGCGCAGTTGCTCAGCCAACGCCTGCAGGGGCCGCATTGTGCCCGTAAGCGGGGGCGGCTGGCCATCGGGGGTGGTGCGGCGCTCCAGGGCCTGGCGCCAGAGCAAGGCGAGGGGCGAGGGGCGAGCTTCAGGGGGCGCGGCCTGGCCGCGGCCCCAATGGCGGACGGTGCTGTCTACGGCTGAGGCGATGAACGAATCAAGCAGTTGCCCAGGCGGGGGCAAGTTACCCGGCGTCACCCGCACCGTGCTCGAGCGCCCGGCGGCCGGGAGGATCTGCAGGGCGCGGCAGGCGGGCGGCATGCCTGCGCTCAGGCGGCCGAAACGCTCGCGGTCGACCGGATCGGCGAGCTGGACGGCCCAGACGGCGCGGAAGGGCTCGCCGGCGCCGCCCGTGAGCCCGGGCGCGTAGCACTGGCGCGCCAGCAACTCCAGCGCCAGCTTGCCGGCCAGGCTCCAAAAGTGCAAATCCGCGCCCAGAGCGACCTCGGGCCAGGGGCCGGGCGCCTGTTCGGGCAGCACGGCCAATTGCTGCAAAGCCATGTGGGCCGAGAGGGCGATCCCCTGCACTTCCCAGGCAGCGAGGACAGCCTTGGGGCCAGGCCGCTCTGCGCCGGGCAATTCGGGTGCGGGCACGGGGCGGCCGCTGCTGGAAGGAAGCCAGACAACGCCCCGGCTTACGGCGGCGGGCAAGGGCACGTTGGGGCTCAGCGCTCGCCAGGCGGCGCGCACCTGCCGTGCACTCACCGCAGCCGGGTGGGGGTGGATTGCGTCGGCTCTCATGCGTGCGGAAGAGCTTTCGCCCGGCGCTGTTTCGGCCTCGGCCCAGAGAAAGAAAGCGCCGCCGTAGCGGCTATTGGCTTGTGGGCACCAGCTGCCGTGCAGAAGGATCACTGCTCGAACACCTACTCGCTTCATGCGATGCCGGTCAGGTTGTTCTGGGCATCGGGAATACAAGGGGTATTATAACACTTTATGTCTCCATATGAAAGGGATTGGGGTGATGAGCGCGTTTGGGTGTGGGGTGGGTGTTGCTGCCTGTTTTGCCGCTCCGCAGAGCGGCAAAACAGGCAGCAACACTCACCCCACACCCAAAAAGGTCCAAAGCCGGGCGGTTTCGTTGCCCCCTCTTCTCGTGCCCTTTCGCGTCTCAAGTCTCTGGCGGTTCAGTCCGTCCCTACGCCAGCAGCAGGTACGGCTCTTCAATCAACTGGGCGATGCGCTGCAAGAAGCGCGCTGCCGGGGCGCCGTCGACCAGGCGATGGTCATGTGTGAGGCTGAGCCACATGCGCTCTTGCACGACCACCTGACCATTGACCGCGGCGGGCACGGGCTTGATGCGGCCCACGCCGAGGATGGCGCACTCGGGCAGGTTGATGATCGGTGTAAAGGCGTCGACGCCGAACATGCCCAGGTTGGTGATGGTGAAGGTGCCGCCAGTCAGCTCGCTGGGGCCGCTCTTGCCCTCACGGGCGCGCGCTACCAGCTCGCGCAGGGCCTTGGCGATGCCCACGATGCCGAGCCTGTCGGCATTGCGGATCACCGGCACCAGGAGCCCGCGGTCAGTATCGACGGCCATGCCGATGTGCACTTCGCCCAGCAGGCGGATCTGATCGCCCTCGAGGCGCGCGTTCATGTAGGGCAGCTCGCGCAGGGCGCGGGCGCAGATCGCCGCCAGGATGTCGTTGTAGCCGATGGAGAAGCCCAGCTCCTTGGCATAGGCGTCCTTGAGGCGGGTGCGTGCGGCCACCAGGTGCGTGGCATCGACCTCGGTGGTTAGCGTGACACGCGCAGTGGTGTGGGCGCTATTGGCCATGCGCTCGGCGATGCGGGCGCGTACCCCGGCCATGGGGATCGTCTGACCGGCAGCGGGGGCAGGCGCCGCAACGGGAGCAGCCGTCGGGGCTACGACGGGCGCCGGGGCGGCCGTACCCTCGACATCGGCGCGTACCACGCGGCCGCCCGGGCCAGTGCCCGTGAGGCCGGTGAGGGGCAGGCCCTGCTCGGCGGCGACCTTTTTGGCCAGCGGTGTGGCCTTGGGCTGCGCAGCGAGGAACGACACGACATCTTGCTCGATGATGCGGCCCTCAGGGCCGGTGCCGGCGACCAGGGTCAGGTCCACGCCCTTTTCTTCCGCCAGCTTGCGGGCGCGCGGCGAGACAAAGATGCGCCCGCCCTCGTGCCGCAGGGCCTGCTCGACGGAGGGAACGGTCGGCAGAGCTGCCGGCGCTCCGGACTCGGCTGTAGCGGGTTGCGCGGCCGGCGCTGCAGACGGGGCCGCCGGTGCACCCGAGACGTACTTGCTGATATCGTCGGCCGGGTCGCCCAGGAGCGCGACCACCGTCAGCACAGGCACCGTGGAGCCCTTGGGGTAGAGGATCTTGCGCATGGTGCCGGCGGCAGGCGCCTCCGCGTCGAGCACGGCCTTGTCGGATTCGATCTGAAAGAGCACATCGCCTTTGCTGACCGTGTCGCCTTCGTTGACGAGCCACTGGACGATGGTGCCCTCGTTCATTGTTTCGCCCAGTTGGGGCAGAATGACCTCGTGGATCATAGCAGCACCTACTTCCTGGCCAGGACCTTGCGGACACCGGCGATGACGGCGTCGACCGAAGGCACGGCCGCCGCCTCCAGGGTCTCGCTCATGGGCACGGGCACGTCGGCTGCCGCCACACGCACCATGGGCGCATCCAGGTAGTCAAAGGCCTCGTCGGAGACCTGGGCAAAGATTTCGCTCAGGATACTGCCCGTCTTGTAGGCCTCGGTCACGCCCACCAGGCGGCCGGTCTTCTTGACCGATTTGACGATGGTCTCCAGATCGAGCGGCTTGATGGTGCGCAGGTCGATGACTTCGACGCTGATACCTTCCTGCGCCAGTTTCTCGGCGGCCTCCAGCGAGCGGAGGAGCATGCGCGAGTAGCTGATCAGGGTAACGTCCTTGCCCTCGCGCTTGACGTCGGCCACGCCCAGGGGGATGATGTAATCTTCCTCGGGCACGGGGCCCTTGTTGCCGTAGAGCATCTTGTGCTCGATGAACATAACCGGGTTGTCATCGCGGATGGCAGCCTTGAGCAGGCCTTTGGCGTCATAGGGGGTAGCGGGCATGACGACATAGATGCCCGGGAAGTGCTGCCAGAGGGCCTCCAGGCTCTGTGAGTGGTGCGCGGCGATACAGCGGCCCGCGCCGCCCTCAGTGCGGATGACCATGGGCACCTTGGTCTTGCCGCCGAACATGTAGCGGTTCTTGGCGCCCTGGTTGGCGATTTGGTCCATGGCCAGGGGTGTGAAATCGACATACATGATCTCGGCCACCGGCCGCATGCCGGTCATAGCCGCGCCTACCGCCGCGCCGGCGATGGTGGCCTCGGAGATGGGGGTATCGCGCACGCGCTCACCGCCGAATTCCTCGAACAGGCCGCGGGTCGCGGCATAGGCGCCGCCATAGAGGCCCACATCCTCGCCCATCACGAACACCGAGGGGTCGCGCTTCATCTCCTCGCGCAGGGCCTCGACAATAGCCTGCGAATAGGAGATCTGGCGCATGCTCTTGTCGCTGGCCACGCGCTGCCGCAGAGCGGCCTCTTCCTTGATCATGCTGGGCGTCCAGAAATCGGGCGCGTACACATCCTGGGCCACTTCCGAGGCGGGCGGCATGGGTGAGCTGAGGGCAAACTCGGTGGCCGTCTCGATGGCCTGCTCGGCCTTTTTCAGGACCTCGTCGATCTCTTCCTGCGTGGCGACGCCCGCCTCAACCATGCGCCTGGCCAGGGCTGGGATGGCGTCTTTTTCTTTCCAGGCTTTTTCCTCTTCTTTAGTACGGTAGACGCGCGGGTCGGAGCGGGAATGGCCGTACCAGCGGTAGGTCTTGCACTCGATGAGCGAGGGGCCCTCGCCGTTGCGAGCGCGCTCGGCAGCGCGGAGGACGGCCGCGCGCACGGCCAGCACATCCATGCCGTCGACAACCTCGCCAGGCATGCAATACGCGACGGCGCGGTCGGCGACGTTGGCAATGCAAGAGGCCTTGCTGAAAGGCACCGACATGCCGTATTGGTTGTTCTCGACGATATAGATCACGGGCAACTTCCAGAGCGACGCCATGTTGAGCGACTCGTGGAAATTGCCGGTCTGCGAGGCGCCATCGCCGAAGAAGCACAGGGTCACCTGGTCGGTCTTGCGCATATGGATCGACAGGCCAGCGCCAGTCGCGACGGGGATATTGCCGCCAACGATGCCGGTGGCGCCCAGGTTGCCATTGGCTACATCGGCGATGTGCATAGAGCCACCGCGGCCCTTGCAATAGCCGGTGGTGCGGCCGCAGAGCTCGGCCATCATGCTGTTGAGGTGCGCCTGCTTGGCCTCGGGGGTGGCGGCGTGCTTGTCACCGTGGGCGTGGCAGTGGCCGTGCCCGCGGTGGGTGCTGGTGATGAAATCATCCATGCGGATGGCCGAGAGTGCGCCCACGGCGACCGCTTCCTCGCCGGCATAGAGGTGCGAGGCGCCCTTGATGAGGTTGCGGCCCAACAGGTCGTAGACTTTGTCCTCAAAGTTGCGGATCTCGGCCATCTGCCGCAGCATCGTCAGCAGGTCTTCCTTCTGCAGACCCTGCTCTGCCATAATCGATTTGAGATCTGACATAGTTCCCTTCCTTGTGTTGGCTATCAGCCTTCAGCTATTAGCCAGGCAGCCACACCCGGCCTGTATTTCCTGTCCCAGAGTAAGGCCTACCGAATGGAGCCGGACCCAAGCTGATAGCCAATGGCTGATAGCTAAACCTCGTACTGCTTCATGAATGCGATCGTCTCATCCAGAGAGCGCACGCCGGTGGTGGCGCCCATGGCTGTCACACAGAGGGCGCCGACTGCATTGCCCAGGCGGGCCGTCTCTTTGAGGTCCCAGCCCATGACGATGCCGGCCAGGAACCCCCCGGCGAATGCATCACCGGCGCCGGTGGCATCGACGGCTTGCACCGGGAAGATGGGCAGGGCAAAGGCCTCCTGGCGCGTCTTGACATAGCAGCCCTGGCTCCCCATCTTGAGGGCCACGGTCTTGATGCCATAGTTGAGGAAGAAAGCGGCCACATCGTCGGGCTCCTCGCGGCCGGCGATCTCCTTGGCCTCCTCAAAGGAGGGCACAAAGATGTCCACATGGTGCAGGCAGGGCTCAATAACAGCGAGCCAGCGGCCACTGAAATCCCACGCCGTATCCAGTGAGGTGGTGACGCCGGCGGCGCGGGCCCGCTGCAGCACACGCGCGCAGACCTCGCCGTCAAAGCCGGGCATCAGGTTGTGGCCGGCCACGTGCAGGATGCGGGTGCGGCGCACCAGGTCGAAATCGACGTCCTCCTCGCGGATGGCCCCATTGGCGCCGATATAGTGGATAAAGGTGCGCTCGCCCTCCTGATCCACCATCACCATGGTGCCCGAGGTGTTGTTCACCGGGTCGCGCACGACGCCCGAGGCATCGACGCCGTTCCGCTGCAGGACGCTGATGATATAGTCGCCAAACCCGTCCTGGCCGGCCTTGCCGATGATGCCGGTGCGCACACCCAGCTTGGCCAGTGAGATGCCGGTATTGACGGCGCAGCCGCCGGTGTGCAGCTCCATGCGCTCCACCGTCTCCAGGGTGCCCTTTTTCGGCAGGCCCTTGACCGGGCGCGCCACCACGTCGGCCACCATGATGCCCAGACAGAGAACATCGTAGGTCGGCTTGGTCATACTCCCTCCTTAAAGTACCCGCACCTGGATGCGCGGGCGCATTTGCTCCACCTGCTCCAGGGTGGCGATGCCGGTGCCCTCCACCAGGGCGGTAGCGGTGCCAGCGGCGACGGCCAGCCGGGCCATCTCCAGCGGGCGCAGCCCCTCCCGGATGCCCCAGGCCAGGGCGGCCATGACGGCATCGCCCGCACCGACGGGGCTGATGGCCTGGACCTTTGGCGGCACGGCCTCGACGATCGTCCCCTGCCAACCAATAAAGGCCCCGGCTTCGCTGCGGGTCAGGGCCACGGTGCGGATGCCACGCATCCAGATCTCGCGGATAGCGGCCACCGCCTCGGCCTCCGTCTCTACCGGGTGGCCCAGCAGGTCCTGCACTTCGACCTGATTGGGCTTGAGCAGGAAAGGCCGCGCCGCGGCGCCCAACACCAGGGGCCGGCCCGAGGCATCGAGCAGGGCGCGGGCGCCGCGCGATTGCACCAGGTGGATCAGGCGCGCATAGGTATCTTGGGGCGCCCCCAGGGGCAGGCTCCCCGAAAAGATCCACAGGGAGCCCCGCTCCACCCGCGCCAGGATGCGATCCTCCAGGTTATCGAGTTCCTCCAGGGTCACTACCGGGCCAGGCTCGTTGACTTTGGTCGAGATGCCGGTAGCTTCATCGACGACGACCATGTTGCTGCGGGTCTCTCCCTCGATGGGCACTGCCTCGCAGGGCACCTCTTCCTTCTCCAGGAGGCGTGACACAGTGAGGCCAGTGCCACCGCCCAGCAGAGCAAAGGCCATTACAGGCAGCCCCCAGGCGCTGAGCGCCCGCGCCACATTAAGGCCCTTGCCGCCCGGGTCCAGGCGCACGGTATGCGCCCGGTTGACGGCCGCGGGGTCCAGCCTGGCGACGGTCAGCGTGCGGTCGAGGGATGGGTTCAGATCCACCGCAACAATCATGGCCATTCGTTTGCCTCCAGGCGCGCATAGCGCTCCAACACCCTTTGCCCAAGCGGTTCCGCCGGATCGATCCCAGAGACCTCCTGCAGGGTAGCCGGCAGGCCTTGAGCCCTGATCATCCCCTGCAGGCGGCCCGCGATGGGATCATCGATGCTGTTAAAGCGGTAGCCGGCTGCGATGGCCCAACTGAGGGCTTCGGGCGCTACCCCCGCCTGCTCGGCCAGCCGCGCCGCGCCTACCAGGCGGTCATCGGGGGCCAGCTTGCGCAGGGGGTCGCGCGCCAGGCGCACGATGGTATCACCCAGGGCGCGGTTGGCAAAGCGGCGGCGCAGGTCATCGGCGTGGGCTTCCAGCCAGCGGGGCGAAACCTGGTAGGCCGCGGCAATGCCTTGCCGCGACTCGACCCAGGCCGCCTCCAGCAGCGGCCGCACGGCCGGGTCCTCCAGCGCTTCGTAGCCATAGGTCAGGCCGCGCAGATAGCCCAGGTAAGCCAGCACAGCGTGGCCGCCATTGTGCACATAGAGCTTGCGCGCCACATAGGCTGCAAAGTGATCGCAGGCCTCCATGCCCACCACGCTGGGGATTGCGCCCACAAAGCCCTCGCGGTCCACCGGCAGCTCTTTGTAGGGCTCGGCGGCGATGAAGGAAGGATCAGCGGCGCGCTGCTCGGGGGTGAGGAGGGGCACCATGCGGCCGATGACTGTCTCCACAAAACCGACCTTTTTGCCCAACGCGCTCTGCAGCCGCGGCGGCAGCTCCCGGGTCACGAGGCCGCGGAAATAGTCCGCCGCATCCTTCAGGTTCTCGCAGACGATGATGTTCAGAGGTGCTGCCTGGGGGCTGCTCAAGCGGCGGGCCAGCCCGGCGGCCACCGTCTTGGCCACGGCGGGCAGGGCGCGGGCGCCAGCCGAGGTCGCCATGAGCGAAGCCTCGGCCACTGCGGCCGCAACCGATTCCGTATCGCCGGCGTGCAGGGCGCGCACCGGCGCGATCCACAGCTCCTCGCGTCGCTCGTTATCAACCAGAGCCAGCTTGTAGCCGTGATGCTCGTTGAGCACGCGCAGGAGCGGCTCATCGATATCAACCAGGACAACCTCATAACCCGATTCGGTGAAGAGTTGCCCCAGAAAGCCACGCCCCACGTTCCCGGCGCCGAAGACGATTGCGGTAGGTCTCTTGGTCATGTCAGGGTCCATCCCGTCTGGCTATCAACGGCTGGCTGATAGCTAATCCATCACCTGCCCGCCGGTCACATTGATGGCCTGACCGGTCATGTAGGACGATTGGTCGGAAGCGAGGAACACGAGCACATTGGTCACATCATCATAGCTACAGCCGCGCCCAAGGGGCACCTGCGACTCGTACTTGGCGCGCACTTCCTCCACCGTGATGCCCCAACGCTTGGCATAGGCCTCGTAGAGGCTATCCTTCCAGAGGGGTGAGTCGAGGAGGTTGCCCGGGCAGATGGCGTTGACGCGGATGCCGTAGGGGGCCAGCTCCAGGGCCAGGCTCTGAGTCAGGCCAATACCACCGAACTTGCTAGAGGCATAGGCCGAGTTGCGAAAGCTGCCACGCTTGCCCGACTTGCTGTTGATCTGCACGATTACGCCGCGCTTTTGGGGGATCATTACGCGGGCCGCGGCGCGCGCGCACTGGAAATAGCCAAAAAGGTTGACGTCGATCACCTTGCGCCAGGCATTGGGGTCGATCTCCAGGATGTCGCCCGAGATGACGATGCCCGCATTGCAAACGATCAGGTCCAACCCGCCAAAGGCCTCCACCGTGGCCTGCACCATGGCTTCGGCGTCCTCGGCCCTGGTCACATCCACACGGAAGGCCTGCGCGCGGCCCTTGCCCTGCTCGGCCTCGATGGCGGCCGCCACCTGTTGCGCCCGCTCGAGCTGCAGGTCGGCCACCGTCACAGAGGCGCCCTCGCGCGCCAGGCGCCAGGCGATGGCTTCGCCCAGACCCTGGGCGCCGCCGGTGACAATTGCACGATATCCGGGAAGACGGGGATCCATGTTCACTCCTTGAGATACTTTTCCAGCAATGCTTCTTCCGCCGCGCTCGTCCAGACCTGGCCTTCGCCCAGCTTGGCGGCGATCTCGGGCATCTTTTCCGGCATTTCGTCCAGCGTGGTCAACGGCAGGTTGACGGCCTGCGGGAAGACGACCACCTTGCCCGGGAAGCGCTGGGCCGACATGCCCTCCAGCCCCTCGCGGGCGCCCTCGAGGCCGGTGACGGCGGCGAGCGTCTGCTCGGGCGAGAGGGAGCCGTCGAGCGATTTTCTGAGCACCAGGCGCAGGTCGGCGATGGATGACCCGCTCGAGCCGATGATGCGCAGTTGGCGTGCGTCGCGCACGGCGTTCACATCCAGGGTCGCTGTAGTGCCGCGGTTGAGGCCGGCGAAGACGTTCAGCACGCCGCCCGCACCCAGCTCGTTATAGGCGCGCGCCACCACGGCCGGCACCGGGGCCAACACGACGATATAGTCGGGGCCCTGGCCGTCGGTCAGCTCCAGCAGCTTGGCCTTGAACGCCTCGGGGGTGAATTGTGGGTCGGCCAGGCACACCAGGTCCACATGGTTGCGGCGGGCAAGGGGGCCAAACTTGCGCTCGACCACAGCCAGGCGCTCGGGCAACAGGTCCGAGGCGATGACGCGGCGCGGGCCGCGGGCGCCCAGCTCCAGCGCGCGTTGAACGTGCATGTGCCCCATGGGGCCGGCGGCGCCGATGACCCAGATCACGCCGCCGGGCTTGATCTGGCGGTCGAACTTGTGATAGGCCGCGCTGATATCCGGGCTATCGGTGCCGCCCAGAAGCATGCGCTCATAGTGCAAGCGCCCCACATCCACCGGCGCCGCCTCGGCATAGGGCTCGGTGGAGGCCAGGATAAAGGCGCCCTCAAAAGCCGTCAGCGCCATGGCGGGCGCGATATGCGAGGCGGGGTGCGGGCCCATCAAGATACAATCGTCAAAGGCCTTGACGCCCGCCGCCTCGGCGGCCCGACCGAACTCTGTGGGCTGCAGGCCGTTGACCTCGATCAGCTTGACGCCCAGCTCGGCGGCACGGATGGCCAGGCTTGACTTGAAATCCTCCGACACATCGGTGAGCACGACAACGCGCGGATGGCAGGCATCATCAAAACCGCGACTCAGGGTATAGCGGCCGGCGGAGGGGGCGCCGAAGAACCAGGCCGCCCCGCCCGGCTTGAGGTTGTCGCGGTACTCGATCACATAGGCGGATTCCACACAGGCCCAAGGCTCGGAGAGCGCCGCCGCGGCATAGCCCTGCTGCGGCTGCAGGGGCAGCAGGTAGCACCCCTCGTCGCCGTCGAGTACCTCTTTCCCGAACACGTTGTATTGCTGCAGACCGCCCGGGATGACATAGCCCACGGCCAGGCTGACGCCCTTGTAAAAGACATCGGCTTGCACGACAAAGCGTTGGCCTACCTTGAACTGATCCCGGCGATTGGCGCCCACGCCGACCACGGTGAGGGCGATCTCATGCCCCAGCACCACCGGCTTGGTGCGCATATCCTCGATAATGCGGGGGTGCTCCTGACCAGCCTTGATGACCTTGAGGTCAGAGAAGCACAGACCGACGGCATCATTGCGGACCAGGATCTCATCGGGCCCATAGGTGGGGAGAGGGGCCTCGGTCGTGTGGCCATCGACGCCCAGGTTCTCAAACCCGGCGCCAAACAGGAGCCACTTGCGGTGGCTGGCGGGCAGGGGCTCGCTGCCCTGTCGATAACGCTGGACTTTTTCGCTCATGATTCACCTCGGTTGGCTATCGTAGACCGGGCAGGTTTCCGAGGCCTGTCAGGTCCAGAGCACTCTACACCAGAACCACTTCAATGCCGCGCTCGCGCAGGGCAGCAACCATCGCCGGGGGCGCTGCGCGATCGGAGATCACCCGGCGCACCATACTCCAGGGCACGAGCGACACGAGCGCCACCCGGCCCCATTTACTGGCATCGGCCACAATATTGACTTCTTTCGAAGCGCTGATCAATGAGCGTTTGAGCTCCGCCTCGTAGGCGTTGACATCGGTCAGGGCTTCGGGCGTCAGGCCGCGCACACCAAAGAACCCCTTGCCGGCGTTGCACTTGGCCAGCGTCTCGGCGCCCAGCGCGCCGACCAGAGAGACAGTGTCACGCTCCAGCATGCCGCCCGGCATGACGACCGTAATGCCGGCGGAGTCGATCAGCTCGAGGGCCACAAACAGGGAGCTGGTCACGACGGTCAGCTCACGCCGGTCGCGGATACGGCGGGCAATCTGCAGAGCGGTGGTCGAAGCATCGAGGGCAATGGCATCGCCATCGCGGATCATCTCAGCGGCTGCCGCGCCGATGCGCCCCTTTTCCTCCACCTGCTGAAACTCGCGCGCCTGCAGCGAAAACTCGCGGCCGTTGCGTTCCACCCGCACCGCACCACCGTGAGTGCGTAACAGCAGCCCGCGGCGCTCCAGCTCATCGAGGTCGGTACGTATAGTCGCCGGAGACACTGCAAAGCGCTCGCTCAGCTCGGCCACCGACATGGCATGCCGTTCGGCCACCAACAGCGCGATCTGATTGAGGCGCTCCTCAGGAAAGAGCTTACGGGCGGAAGAATCAGTCATTGCTTTGCAGTTCCTAGCGTTTATTGCGGTTTACTTGCATCTACTTGCGATTTTAGCACATATCGGGTCTTGCGTCAATACCCGATAGGAGATTGCAGGTGTTATGGGATAGGCGGTGGCCTGGGTGGCTGCCGGGGTGCATGCGGAGCGAGAGGCCCGGCGCGAACCCTTTGGGGGATCCGGCCGTGAAGACTATACTACCCTTATGCGGCAGCAGACGGCTCAGGAGGCAGTGTAATCTGCGTTCATCGGCGCGCATCTGCGGTTCCATTCCGTTCTTCATTCTGCAAGGAGGCATCCCATGGCAGAGGAAACCCTCGGCACCACGACTATCACCCAGATCGGCATTATCGTGCACGACATCGAGGCCAAGGCCAAGGCCTGGAGCGAGATCCTGGGCCTCCCCGTACCCCCCATCATCATCACCGACCCGGTGGAAAAGGCGCAGACCGAGTATCGAGGGGAGCTCAGTGAGGGCAGGGCCAAGCTGGCCTTTTTCAACTGCGGCCAGGTGCAGATCGAGCTGATCGAGCCCGTCGGGGGACCCAGCACCTGGAAGGAGCAGCTCGATACTCACGGCGACTCGCTCCATCACATCGCCTTTGTCATCAAGGGTATGAAAGAGAAGATCGCCTACCTGGAGGGCAAGGGCATCTCTCTGGTGCAAAAGGGCGAGTACACCGGCGGCCGCTACGCCTACCTGGATGGTGTGGCCAAGCTGGGAGGGATCTTGGAGTTGCTGGAGAACGACTGACGAGGACAATAGGTGATGCGTATCGTGCGCCACTTTCGACATTCCCCCCACTTTGTGCTATGCTCACCCTCGAACGGTGGTGGAGGTTTCCCATTTCCAGGAGGATGAGCATGGCATACAAAGATGAGGCTTTGCAGCGTCTGGCCGACAAGATGGCCGCGCGGGGTATGGATCTGGAGCAGGTCCTGACGGCCCTGGCGGAGCAGCGGGTAGAAGTGCCCTCTTGGGGCTTTGCGGATTCCGGCACGCGCTTCCAGGTGTTTCATCATCCAGGGGCGGCGCGCACGGCTCAGGAAAAGCTGGATGATGCGGCCCAGGTGCAGCGCTACACGGGCATCTGCCCCAGTGTGGCCCTGCATATTCCGTGGGACAAGACCGATGATTACGAGGCGCTCAAGGCCTATGCTGGCCGGCTGGGGCTGCAATTGGGCGCCATCAACCCCAACCTCTTCCAGGAAAAGGAGTACAGGCTTGGCAGCCTGTGCCATCCGTCAGCCGAGGTGCGCCGGCAGGCAGTGGACCACTGCCTGGAGTGTATCGATATCGCCCGCGCCACCGGTTCCAAGGCGATCAGCCTGTGGCTGGCCGATGGCACCAACTATCCCGGGCAGGATATCCTGATGGCGCGCAAGCATCGCCTGGAAGAAACCCTGCGCGAGATCTATGCGGCGATGGACCCCGATATGCGCCTGCTGGTCGAGTACAAGTTCTTCGAGCCGGCGTTCTATTCCACCGATATCCCCGACTGGGGCTTTTCGTTCCTGCTCTGTCAGAAGCTGGGCCCGCAAGCGCAGGTGCTGGTGGACCTGGGGCACCACCCCTTGGGCACCAATATCGAGCAGATTGTGGGCACACTGCTGGATGAGGGCAAGCTCGGCGGCTTCCACTTTAACGCCAAAAAGTATGCCGATGACGACCTGATGGTCGGCTCCACCAACCCCTATGAGCTTTTCCTGATCTTCAATGAGCTCATCGCCGCGGGTCAGCGCGCGGCGCAGGTGGCCTACATGATCGATCAGAGCCACAATGTCGAGGGCAAGATTGGGGCCATGATCGTGTCGGTCATGAACGTGCAGACGGCCTATGCCAAGGCGCTGCTGATTGACCGCGCGGCGCTGGAGCGGGCGGCGGAGGCGGGCGACGTTCTGGGCGGCAATGCGGTTTTGGATGATGCCTACCAGACGGATGTGCGGCCGCTGTTGGTGGAGGTGCGCCGGCGGTTGGGCGTGCCCGCCGATCCTCTGGCGGCCTATCGGGCCTCGGGGTACGAGCAAAAGATCGCGGCCGAGCGCGGGTAAGTGATAATGCGGCGCAATGGGCGATGCGTAAGGTCGCCGTTGCGAAGCATATGCTGCTCTTGATGACGCTCGCGCCAGTACCACAACCGTACTTGAGATAAATGGCGCCCGGCAGCAGCCAGCGAACCTGCTCCGTATCAGCCCGGCCCTGACCCGGGGCGGGGATGGGGTGGGTTGGCAGCATTTGGGCCCGCCCGTGGGCGGCCTCGGATGCAGCTAACCCACCCCACCCCCAAACAGAGCAACCCGATGCAGAGCAGGCTATGCACATCCCGGTTAAGTTGCTGCCGGGTGTGGCGCCGGGGTGAAGGCTGCCAGCTCGGGGGCGCTGACAAGCAACAGCTCATTCCAGTGGAGCCTCGTCATGCTGGTGGCGGCATGCAGCACAATAGCCAAAGAGGCCCATGTGGTCTGCGCGCAGGCTAAAGCCATATTCAGCCTCGATGTGCTCGCGCAGGCCGCGCAGGATCTCATCGGGCAGCTCAATCTGCCGGCCACAGCTCAGGCAGGTGAGGTGGTGATGGGGGTGATCGGCGATGTACTCAAAAACCCGGCACTCGTCACCCAGGTCGGTCTCAGCTACCAGACCCATGTTTTTCAGCCACTGCAGGCTGCGGTAGATAGTGGCCGCGTTGATCATTGGATAATCGGGCAGCACGCGCTGCAAAACCTCTTCCGCCGTCAGGTGGCCGGCGCCCTTGATCACATCCAACACCAGCAGACGCTGGGGAGTCAGCCGGTAGCCCCGCGCACGCAGCTCCTGGGCCGTTTCCATATGGTGGCTCATAGTACTTGCCTTTCCCTGTGCACCCTCAGCAAGCTTGGGTGAGAGTACAATAGCAGTTTACCACGCTTGCCCGCGGAAGAAAAGTGATTGCCAGATTGGCGGTGACCGGGCCCCATGCTTCGCGCTACCCCGTTCAGCTTTACCCCCTCACACCCTCTGGCCTGTGCCGGGCGACAGCGGAGTGGGAGATCCGTCTGTTGCCAGGGAGGCGGGCCAGTGTTGTAGTGAGACATGCAGAGGCATGCTCCAGCGATAGGTTGATTCGGCATCACCCCGGCACGTCTCTTGCTGGCAGGCTGGTGAGCCAGTAACCTGCCTGTCAGGGGCGTTTGCAGGTCCTGGTATACTATGGATAGTTGATCAGCCTGTGGGGGCAAGCACACCTGGCCTGGCCTATCCCCATGATCAACCTCTCTCTGCAGAAAGGAGTGCCATCCATGCCCGTGCAAGTTGCTGAAAACGTCTATTGGGTCGGCGCCGTAGACTGGAATGTGCGTAATTTTCACGGCTACACCTATCTCACTCCACGCGGCACGACTTATAATGCCTACCTGATCGTGGATGAGCAGATCGCCCTGGTGGATACGGTGGCCCCCGGCTTTGAGGAAGACATGATGGAGCGCATCCGCGAGCTGGTGGACCCGGCCGATATTCGCTACCTGATCGCCAACCACGGCGAGCTGGACCATTCCGGCTCCATCCCCTATGTGCTCGACGAAGCGCCGGAGGCCGAACTCATCTGCACGCAAAAGGGCACCGAGACCCTGGGCAGCTATTTCGGCCTCGAGGATTTCCACGTCGTCAAGACGGGCGATACCCTGCCCCTGGGCAAAAAGACGCTCAGCTTTATCGAAGCGCCCATGCTGCACTGGCCCGATACCATGTTTACCTACGATGCCGCAGATAAGCTCCTCATGCCGAACGATGCTTTTGGGCAGCATCTGGCGACCTCGCACCGCTTTGCCGACGAGGTGGATCCCTGCCAGCTGTGGGATGAAGCGGTCCGCTACTATGCCAATATCCTTACCCCCTTTAGCCGGCTGGTGCTGCGCAAGCTGGATGAAGTGGCCAAGCTCAAGCTGGATATTGCCACCATCGCGCCGAGCCATGGCGTGATCTGGCGGCGTGACGTGGGGGCTATCCTGGAGGCCTACCGCCGCTGGGCTGCGGGCGAGGCCAAGCCGAGGGTGGTCATTGCCTATGAGACGATGTGGGGCTCCACGGCTCAGCTGGCCGAGGCGCTGGCGCGAGGCGTGGCCGACGAGGGCGTGGAGGCGCTCGTGCGCAGCCTGCCCCAATCGGACCGGACGGATGTGATCGGCGAGGTGCTGGAGGCTAAGGGTGTGCTTGTGGGCTCCTCAACCCACAACCAGCACTCGCTGCTGAATATCGATTCGTTCATGCACGATCTGCGCGGCCTGCGCTTTACGGGCAAAATCGCCGCTGCCTTTGGCTCGCATGGCTGGGCGGGCGGCGCCGTGCCTGAGCTGGAGGAGGGCCTGCGCCAGGCGGGCTTTGATGTCATGGAGGCCAACCTGGCCATCAAGTGGGCGCCCGACGCTGAGGACCTGACCCGCGCCTATACCTTCGGCCAGACGTTTGCCCAGGAGGTCAAACGCTCGCTGGCCCAGCCGGCCGAGCCCCATCATGGGACGGAGGCGTAAAACGTACGAGGCTTATGCGCCAACCTTTCGCACTGACCAACTGGAAAATGGCCATGACGGTGGCCGAAAGCCGGGTTTTCGCCGAGCGCTTTATCGCGCTGGCGGGTGATCTGCTGTCGCGGGTGGAGGTGTTGATCTGCCCGCCGTGCACGGCCCTTTACCCGCTGGCGCAGGAGCTGCGCGGGCGCGGGGTGGCCCTTGGGGGGCAGGACGTCTCGCCCTTCTCGGACGCCGCGCATACCGCGCAGATCTCGGCGGCGCTGCTGGCGGATGAGGCCCTGGGCTGCCGCTACGTGCTGCTGGGCCATTGGGAGGTGCGGCGCGACCGGGGGGATGACGACGCCCGGGTGAACGCCAAGGCCCACCGCGCGCTGGAGGCAGGGTTGCATCCGCTGCTGGCGGTCGGTGAGGCGGCCGACCGGCGCGGGGAGGCCTTCAGCGACCTGGAGCGCCAGCTTCCGGCCCTGCTGCGGGGGTTCTCGGCCGAGCAGGCGGCGGGGGCGGTGTTCATGTACGAGCCCGAGTGGACCATCGGCGTAGCTGAGCCCGCCCCGCAGGAACACATCGCCCTGGCCTGCGAGCTGATCCGCGCCTGGCTGCACGAGCGCTATGGCGCGGGGACGGCGGACGCCGCGCGCATTATCTACGGCGGCTCGGTCACCCCGGAATACGCCGCCGAGCTGCTGCGCGCACCCGATATCGACGGCCTCGGCGCTACCCGGCGCGGCCGCGACCCGCAGTCGTGGGCGCAGATTGTGAGGTTGATTGCAGAGGCGAAAGGCAGGTAGAGGTTCTAGCCCGCCAGCCTATCCCTGAGAAGCATGAGGGGATCTCACAGAGTGCGTCTACCCTATACATCCTTGTCCCGCATCGTTACCTTCCTCGGTATTAGAGTATCCGGGTGACATATTGTATCGTCAAAGATGTCGTCATCAGTACAAACCAGGTGATCGCACCCAGGAGCAGCGCACGTGGGCCTGTCCGGAGAAAGCTCTGAACCTTGGTGTTGAGCCCGATCGCTGTCATGGCCGCGATGAGGAGGAACTTGCCCAGCCAAGCCAGCCTATCTGCCACGCCGGCTGGCACAATGCCGATGCTCCGGAAACAGGCTGCCAGCAGGAAACCCAGGACGAACCAGGGAAACACCTTGGCGATGCTGAATTTGCTCTGTCTTTGCCTGCCGCGTGCATACAGCAATGCCAGGGCCAGCGTGATGGGGATGATGCCCAGGGTGCGGGTCAACTTGACCACCGTCGCGAACTTGCCCGCCAGGTCGCTATAGGTAAAGCTTGCGGCTAGGACCGAAGAAGTGTCATTGATGGCTGTACCCGCCCACATGCCGAAGCCAGTATTTGTCAGGTGCAGCAGGTGCCCGATCGCCGGAAACAGGAACACGGCTATCACATTAAAGAGGAATATGGTTGAGATGGAGTAGGAGATGTCCTTATCTTCTGCTTCGATGGCAGAAGACGCAGCCGCGATGGCCGAACCGCCGCAGATCGCTGTGCCTACCCCGATCAGAGTGAAAAGCTTGCGGTTGATGCTCAGGGCATTTCCCACCAGATAAGCCGTCAGCAGGGCCACGGTCAGGGTACAGAGAATGATCAGAAAGGATTGTTGCCCAACCTGTATGATGCTGGCCAGGTTCATCTCAAAACCAAACAGGATGACTGCCAACTGGAGGATGTACTTGGAAGTGAACTTGAGCCCTGACCCTGTACTGGCTGGGACCCTCCATGCTGATGTAATCAGGATGCCCAGCGCGATACCAAAGACCGGACCCCCTACTATCGGAATCAGTTTCCCCAGAATGTAAGCGATTGCAGCAATACACAGAGCCATGAACACACCGGGCAGGTTGCCTCGCACAAAGGGCTTCATTGGATTCTCCTTGTTTCCTGAATAGGCTTTCCTTTTTTGCTCTGAGCCAAGATTCATCCATTTGGGCTTGATAGAGGTTGGTGGTCAATCTGTAGAAGAAGGGCAGGCTGGCAAGCCTTGATAGAGCTGCCAGCCTGCTCTGCTGATTAGGAGGGCACCGAAGATCTTCGCTAACTGCCAGGTGGCAGGCCCTTCATTTGGCGTGACACCAAATAGGCCACCCTAGTACTACAACGTCACTTTGTCATTCTGAGGAGCGGAGCGACGAAGAATCCCGGCTGCACAGGCCGACTCGCCACTCCGAGGCTGGGATTCTTCGCTCCCTCCGGTCGCTCAGAATGACAATCCGGCGGAAGTGTCGTTGCAGTACTAGGCGGTATCGTCTTTGTGGGCGCGCTCCACTTTCGATGGCAACAGCCAGCGCGGACGCTTTATGAACTCGCCTCCCTCGAACGTCTGATCGATGCAGCCTTGCTTCTCCAGATAGTTGAAGCAGCTTCGCATGCAGCCCCGCGACCCTTCTATGCCATAGCTACCGCCGACACCCCATTTCTGCAGTTGGGCATGGCCCTCAATAATATGGCCGGAGGGGAACTCTGCCGTCTCGCGCCAGGGGGTGGTAGAGAGGGTCCAGCAGAATTTGTAGGCTGCCTCCTCTGACATTTCCTGCTGGGTGACATCGATGTTCCAGCCAGGGAAAGACTTGTGGATAAAGGGCGAGACTGTGGCATCGCCGCCGTGGTAGCTCAGGGTGCACTTGCCCATGTCTACATCGCCCCATTCGTAGACCTTGTCCTCAATCTGGATCCTGACCGTCCGCTTTTCTCTCATGTGTGGTATAGCCATGACAGGGCAGCCCTTGACGCACTGCATGCATTTCCTGCATATAGTCCCTGGCTCCAGGAGGGGGTCGGGATCCAGTGCCAGGTCGGTGATAATCGCTGCCAAGCGCTGGCGCGGGCCAAAGCGGCGCGTCAGGAAGACTTTGGACCATCCGATCTCGCCTACCCCTGCGGCGACACCTGCGATGCGGATGGCCAATTGTACATCGGGCGCTACTGCACCCTGGCGTAGAGGTGCGATCGGCGGTTGGGTCTCAGGGACGCCAGGGTAGTAGGGCACGGCTTCCCAGCCGCGATCTTCCAGAAAGCATGCGGTTTCATACAAAGGCAATGGTATGTAGAGGGTGTTCAACAGGCCGTGGTAGTCGTGGTATGTATAGCCGGGCCAGTAGGTCCCCTCCTCGATGCCCCGCCAGCCACCACGGATAATCCGTTTGCCCACCACGATCACCGAGCGCGCCTCCGGCAGGATTTCTGCCGGGTGCATGCGTGTTGGCGCCCCAGCAAAGCGCTCGATGTTAGCTACGCCAAAGAGGTCCAGCCCACGAGACAAGGCAAAGGCTTTGAGCTCTTCCTTGGTCAGTTTCATAGCTCGATATCTCCTTCTCTAAACTCATACTTGACGGCGACTGCCCAAGGGACGCGCCTTCGGAAGGGGAATTCGAACTGGTTACCAAGTTTGCCAGCCTTCTCCAGTCGGGCCAAGCAGGTACGCACGCAAAGAGCCGCCAGGCGGTCAGGTGGAGCATCCTTGTGCTGGGCATTGGGCCTCGCGCCGTTCTTGCAGTTGCGGCAAACACTATAGTCGACCTCAGCGAGGGTCATGCGCTTGCCACAGACTTCCATAACTGTCTTTTGTTCGCTATGCAGAGCCCCGAGAGGACAGACCTTGTCCAGATCCTGACAGCCCTGGCAGATTGGAGTCTGCAGGATAGGATCTGGCTCGAGCACCGCATCGGTTAGAACGGCCTGGAACCTCTGTCGAGGCCCGAACTGGGACGAGAGGAAGACCCGGCAGAAGCCAATCTCTCCCAACCCGGCCCGGACTGCCGCGTCCTCAAGGTCTACCAAGACATTCGGAGCGGGCAGGCTCGGCTTGACCGGGATGCCGCTGGGTGGAATCTGCGCAGAAAGAGGGGCAAGAGGAACGGCCTCCCAGCGGTGATCCTCCAGGAATTCCGCCACTCGGAAGGTGGTGAGAGCGACAAAGCGGTTATCCAACCAATCAGAGCCGTACAGATTGTAGATACCGAGTTGGGTACCTTCTTCCACACCCCGCAGCGTCCCCCGGGTGATCCGCCGGCCCACGACGACGACCGACTTGGCCTCGGGAAAGATAGCCAAGGGATTGTGCTCTGGCGCAATATCCTTGAAGCGGTCGATGCTGGCGACCCCGACAAGGTCGGCCCCACACTGCCGGGCATAGTCCTTCAGTTCCTGTGTGAACTTGTCCATTCCTGACTCCTCCTGAGATCTGTCTGTGAAGCAACAACACCAATTCCAGCACGAGCAAGCTCTCTGGGGTCAGCCCGCCAGCCCCATCGTCCAGGCTACAGACAATCCCGTTCAGCCTTTGAGACCGGTCAAGACAATCCCCTGGACAAAGTACCGCTGAGCTACGAAGAAGAGGGCCATCGGTGGTAGGATGGCCATAAGGGAACTGGCCATCAAGTAGTTCCACAATGTTGAGCCGTACTCGCCTTGGAATCGCGTCAGGCCCAGAGTTACTGTGAGCTTGGTCTCTGAGTTGATGTAAATGAGTGGCATGAGGAAGTCGTTCCAGGCCCCCATGAACGTAAAGATGGCAATCGTGGCCATGGCAGGCTTGGCGAGTGGTAGGATGATGCGTAGTAGGATGCCCAACTCGCCACAACCGTCGATGCGCGCTGCGTCATCGAATTCTGTAGGGATGGTCATGAAGAACTGCCGTAGCAGGAAGATGTAGTATGGACCGCCACCGAGGAAAGCCGGGACAGTCAACGGATAATAGGTGTCGATCCAACCGAAAGACTTGAAGAGCAGAAAGAGCGGTATCAACGTTACCTGCTCAGGCAGAAAGAGCGGGCTCAGGATAATGAGAAAGATGATCTCCTTGCCCGGCACATGGTATCGTGCAAAGGCATAGGCCACTAGTGAAGCAGTCAACAGGGTCCCCAGGAGACGGTAGAGGGTGATGACAGTCGTGTTCAGGAAATACCGGCCGAAGGGGAACATGGTCAGTGCCGCGGAAAAGTTACCCCACAGGATCGGTTTAGGGATCCACTGGGGCGGGAAGAGGAACACCGATCCCATATCCTTGAGGGCGGTGCTGATCATCCACACAAGTGGCAGGACGGCAGCAATACTGGTAATCAACAGAATGGCCACAGTCACAGCGTCGGCTATGATCTTCTGCACACTCTTGCGTCTGAGGAGGCCTGGATTACCCGTCTGTGTCTTCGCGCCGGTTTGAGACTTTGGCAAGGTGTATCTCATGATGCCCTACCTCCTCGCCTCGTAGTAGACCCACATCGGCGAGGACTTGAGAACCACAGAAGTCATCGCCAGGATGACGAAGAACAGCAACCAAGCCAATGCTGACGCATAGCCCATCTTAAAGTACTGGAAAGCGTTACGATAGAGGTACAGGACGAAGAACAACGAGGCATTGCTCGGGCCACCATCGGTCATCACATAAGCCTGCGTGAAGACCTGGAAGTTGCCTACGAGGCCCATGATCAGATTGAAAAA
>Ga0078972_1007454_pt1 | contig 24279 bp, 29 predicted proteins | sample YelNatPaOPGAMG01_FD_67568 | JGI IMG/M metagenome (GOLD analysis project Ga0078972, IMG submission 67568) | Hot spring thermophilic microbial communities from Obsidian Pool, Yellowstone National Park, USA - OP-RAMG-01 (SPADES assembly) (version 2) | ecosystem: Environmental > Aquatic > Thermal...
CAGCCCGCTCGGGGACGTCGCTGTCCACGACACCGAAGCATGTGCTCGAACCGAGCGACCCCAACCGGCGTCGTCGAGCCGGTGGAGCGCTGAAAGGCGCTCGCAGGCTTCGTCGAGCAGTTGAACTAGCGCAACGGCCCCGACAGTCCCTGGCCAGAGGCCGTCCTCGATGAGTGGGTAGGGCGCAGCTCGCTGGCCAAGGTCGCTTTCGCGGGCATCGACTATCTGGTCGAGACCGCGTCGATGGGGTCGCCGGGTCGCGACCCACTTGCATGGCGATCGGGTCGATCAGCGCCGGGATCCTTCCGGCGACTCCGCAGAGTCGGTCGCGATCAGCTGCCTTGTCAAGCCCCTCCGAAGGGCGCAGGGCCTGCCTCCCCTCTAGAGCGCGTCGCTTGGGAGTCTGCTGCCCCGGTGGAACGCCGCTCGACAGCCTCGACGCGCTCGGCGTCGCAGGCCACCAGGATGACGGAGTCAGCCGTGACCTCGTAGATTGCGATCTGGTCGTAGCGACGGCCCAGGCGCAGAGCTTCCTGTCGGCTGAGCCCACTTACCGCTACGCTTGATTCGGAGTGATCCCCGCTAGGGCTTCGCCCCAACGCTCTGGACATGGCGACACCCGATACCCACAGCTCGCCTGCGAGTTCGGCTGCGGCGGCACGGTTTGACGCTTCGGAGCGCTCCCTGCCCTGTGGGTTGCACGCTGTGATCACGTGGATTGGAGCGGGGAGCGGTAGAACGCCTAGCGCGTCAGATCCGTTGAGGTTGGCCCAGCGTCCGGGGCTGACTTCGATTTCGATCACCGCGTTTAGGTAGTGCCGCCAGAGCACCTGCGAAGGCACCGGCTGGCCGCTTGCTGTGGCTCCCGCTGAATGTAGGGCCCTGTCGATCGTGACCACCGTCCCAGGCCGGCGCTTGAGCCGAGCGTGTGTTCCACTCACTATGTTAGCGCTGTGGGCCTACCGGATCTCGCAGCGATAGGCGTCGTCGTCGGGTTCGCTTTCATGCTGGGTGTGTCGGATGCGCCGAACGCTAGCGCTGCGCTGATCGCAGCCCGGGCCGGTGGTTACCGGACGGTCATGGCTTTTTCCTTCGTGGTCCACGTCGTCGGCGGGATCATCGCAGGCCAGGCGGTGGCAGTGACCATGACGAGTCTCGTGCACGTTCCTGCCCACGAGCTGTCGCAGGTTTACCTAGCGGGTGGTCTGCCGAGCCTGTGTTTCACCCTCGTTGCGACGAGACGGGGTGTCCCGGTCAGTGCCAGCATCGCCATCGTCGGTGGCCTCGCCGGCGCAGCGGCCGTCGAAGGGGGTCTCAGCGCAGTCGGGTGGGGTGGACTTCACGGGCTTCACCCTTACGGGGTGGCAGGAACTCTCGCAGCGCTCGTCGTTTCACCCCTTCTGGGCGGCGCAGCGTCTGCAGCGACGAGGGGAGCACTCGGCGCTGCTCTGCGCCGTGCATCGCGCCATGCACTTGGGCCAGTGCGCGGTTCCATCTGGGTCACCGCGGGAGTCGTGGCACTCGCTGACGGCTCCAACGACGGCCAGAAGGCGATGGGACTGGCGACGGCGGTCCTGGTCGCTTCGGGAGTAATCAAGAACTTCGGTGTTCCTTTCTGGGTCAAGGCTATGGTGGCAGTTGTCCTTGCAACCGGTACCGCAGCTGGAGGGCGGAGGATAGTGAACACCGTTTCCTCGAAGTTCTACCGGGGCGGTCCGCTCGACGGCCTGTCCGCACAGAGCTCGGCAGCCATGGTCATCATAGGGGCCGCTCTGCTCGGAGCCCCTGTGAGCACGTCGACCGTCCTCGACTCGGCCGTGATCGGCACCGGAGCGGCACGCCGCAGACGCCACGTGCACTGGCCGACTGTCGCCACAGTCGCTGCGGCGTGGGCGGTCACCGTACCGGCTTGCGCTGTTCTTGGGGCGCTCGTCGAGATGGCTTTCAAGTTCGCAGGCAGCGTAGCGTGACCAGCCCAGACGAACCGCCGGCAAACAGGGCTGCCAGGAGCGTTCACCGGCGTAGGCTGTCGAGGCTGTTTCTTCCCGTCGTGCCAGACGTCATAGGCCTGCTCGGGTCGCAGGCAAAGCTGAGCGTGGACGGGATGGTTTCCTTCGAGTCGTGGTCCAGGGGAGCCGGAGGCGTAGCTGCGGATGCTGTGAGAAGCGCCCAGCACGACGCCTACGACGCCCGTCGCCGGCTTCTGGAAGCGCTGCAGTCCGCCCTGTCGACGCCGATCGACCAGGAAGACCTCTTCGTGATATCGGAGCGCATCGACCGGGTGGTGGTCCGAGCCCGCAACGTGGTGCGCGAAGGCGAGGTGCTGGGCTGGGAACCTGACGGCCATGCAGCAGCCATGAGTGGGCACCTCACGGCCGGAGCCCGGGCAGTGGCGTCCGCAGCGGCACTCCTAGTGAAAGATCCTCAAGAGGCGGGGCGCCAGGCTGACCTTGCGAGCGAAGCCGCATATGAAGTCGAGCGCTGCTATCGAGTCGCAATGGGGAAGCTAGTCACCTCCGAAGATCTGCGCAAAGTGCTTATTGGCCAGGACATGTACCGACGCTACATCGTAGTCGCCGAGGCGGTAGCCGCTGTCGCCGACCGACTCTGGGCGGCGGTGCTGCGTGGCGCATGATCCGCCCAAGGGTGCGTTCCCGCCCGGGTCCAGCGCTCGAGGCCGACCCGGTTTCGGACGCCAAACGGAACCGGCGATGCGCCTTCGCTACGGGATTATCAGCCTAGTCGCAGTCGTAATTGCGGGCACGGCGGGGTTCATGATGTTCGGCTACGGCCCTCTCGACGCCGCATTCCAGACGGTGGTCACCGTCTCGACGGTCGGTTTCGGCGAGGTCCGTCCCTTCGGAGCAGGTGAGAAGGCGTTTGCGATTATCCTGATCCTCGTCGGGGTCGGCATAGCGGCGTACACCTTCAGTACGCTGGTGGAGACGCTGGTCGGTGGATACCTAAGCGACGAGCTCAGGAGGCGACGAATGCAACGCCAGATCGACAATCTCCAGGGTCACCTCATCTTGTGCGGATGGGGGAGGGTGGGTAGTTCCATAGCCCGCTATGTGGCAGCTTCGGACATGCAAGTCGTGGTGGTCGATTCCTCTGCGGAGAGGACCGCGACCGTGAAAGGCTTGTCGATTTGCGGGGACGCCACCGACGAGGAGGTTCTGGGCTTTGCTGGGATCGCCAGAGCCCGGGTGCTCATCACAGCTCTCAGCGGCGACGCCGACAATCTTTATGTCACTCTGACAGCCAGGTCGATGCATCCTGATCTGTTCATAGTGGCACGCACGTCATCTGAGTCGGCCGTGCCCAAGTTTCTTCAGGCAGGCGCGAACAGAGTCGTCAACCCCCAGGATTTAGGAGGCGCTCGCATGGCAGCCCTCGCCTTGCAGCCTCACGTCGTCGAGTTCCTCGATATCGTCATGCACGACGGAAGCCTTGAGTTCCGCCTCGAGCAGATACCGGTTCCGCTGTCGTCGCCGATTGCTGATATGACGCTACGAGGATCCCGGCTCCACGCGCTGACGGGAGCGCTTGTCCTGGCTATCCACCATGTCGGGGAGGGCTTTTTGACGAACCCGCCTCCAGAAACGCTGATCCACGGCGGCGACGTACTTGTGGTAATCGGAAATGCCGGCCAGATAGAGGCCCTCCGAGCCCTGGCAGCAGGCTCGGCCTAGGAGAGAGCGGTCGAAGGGGACGGCCCCTAACGCCGGTTGTCGACACCTTGCTGGAATATTGTCAACGATCCCGGCCCGACCGTCACATTGCGGTGCGGTTTCTTGCCGAGAGTAGGAAGGACGCCGGTCGACGTAACCAGCGTCCAGCCGAGCCCCCAGCGTTCGGGAAGTCGCCATTTAAGAGGTTCGCGGTGTGCGTTGAGGAGCACCAGGAACGAGTCGTCGGTCACCCGCCGCCCACGGGTGTCCTTCGTGGGGATAGCCTCGCCGTTCAAGAAGACGCCGATAGCTTGAGTGAACCCTGCGTCCCAATCCTGGTCCGTCATATCGCCGCCGTCGGGTTTCACCCAGCCAATGTCGGGAACGCCGCGTATGGGCATACCGTGGAACCAGCGCCTGCGGCGCAACACCGGGTGCAGCTTTCGAAGCTCGATCATGCGCCGTGTGAACTCGAACAGATCAGAGTCGAGCTGGGCCCAGTCGTACCATGAAACCTCGTTGTCCTGGCAATAGGCATTGTTGTTGCCACGTTGTGTGCGGCCGATCTCGTCGCCCCCGGCGATCATGGGTACACCCTGGCTCAAAAGGAGAGTGGCTATGAAGTTACGCTGCTGGCGACTCCTGCATGCGACTACGTCCGGGTCGTCCGTCGGGCCTTCGTGGCCGCAGTTCCAGGACCGGTTGTGGCCATCCCCGTCTGTGTTGTCGTAACCGTTGGCCTCGTTGTGCTTGTGGTCGTAGGAGACGAGGTCCGCCAATGTGAAACCGTCATGGGCTGTGACGAAGTTGATGCTCGCGACAGGCCGGCGATTGTCGGCCTGGTAGAGGTCGGAGCTGCCCGTCAGGCGGGTGGCGAGCTCCGGAAGAGTCGCCGGCTCTCCCCGCCAGAAGTCGCGGACGGTGTCTCGGTACTTTCCGTTCCACTCCGACCACAAAGGTGGGAAGTTGCCGACCTGGTATCCGCCGTGGCCAAGGTCCCAGGGTTCGGCGATGAGCTTGACCTGGCTGACGATCGGGTCTTGGTCTACGAGGTCGAAGAACGCCGACAGCCTGTCGACGTCGAAGAACTGACGCGCCAGCGTGGCGGCGAGGTCGAAACGGAAGCCGTCTACGCGCATCTCGGTAACCCAGTAGCGCAGCGAGTCCATTATCAGCTGGAGGCTTCGTGAGTGACTGACGTTTAGGCTGTTGCCCGTTCCTGTCGTGTCGTAGTAGTGCGCCTCGTCGCCGGGAACGAGACGGTAGTAGGCGCGGTTGTCTACGCCCCTAAAACACAACGTCGGTCCTAGGTGGTTGCCTTCCGCCGTGTGGTTGTACACGACGTCGAGAATTACCTCGATCCCAGCCTCGTGGAGGGTCCTTACCATCGCTTTGAACTCCTGGACCTGTTGACCGCGAGGTCCGTTCGCCGAGTACTCGTTGTGCGGAGCGAAGAACCCGATCGAGTTGTAGCCCCAGTAGTTGCGAAGACCTCGCTCTAGGAGATGGCCGTCGTGCACGAACTGGTGGACGGGGAGCAGCTCGACCGTGGTGACGCCGAGCGAGCGCAGGTAGTCCACTGCCACCGGATGGGCCATCCCGGCGAAAGTCCCTCTGAGCGCACGGGGGATGTCGGGATGCCTGCGGGTGAAACCCTTGACGTGGGTCTCGTAGATGATCGTTTCGTGCAGCGGGACTCCCGGCCGGCGGTCGTCTCCCCAGTCGAAGTATGGCTGGTGGACGACAGACTTGGGAACATGCGCTGCGCTGTCAGAGTCATTTCTCGTATCCTCGTCCCCGGGAACGTGCCCGAAACACGCCGGGTTCCAGTCGACGGAACCTTCTATCGCCTTGGCGTAGGGGTCCAACAGCAGCTTGGCCGGGTTGTAGCGAAGCCCTGAAGGTGGATCCCAAGGTCCGTGCACCCGGTAGCCGTAGCGCTGTCCGGGTGACACGTTCGGCAGGTAGACGTGCCAGCAGGCAGCGTCGATTTCGTCGAGCTCGATGCGTAGCTCGTCGCCGTCGGCCCCGAGAAGGCACAGTTCGACAGCTTCCGCGCCCTCGGAGAAGATCGAAAAGTTAGTGCCAGCTCCGTCGTAGGTCGCTCCCAGCGGAGACGGCCTTCCTGGCCACCTCTCGGTGGGCCACGAGGAGCTGTAGTGGGGCTCGAAGATCCCGGTCATCGGGAGTCTCCCTTCGCTGGGGAGGAAACAGGACCTAGCTGTGTGGCTGGCGGCTCGACGCTGGTTTCGGCGGGGAGGACGCCGGTGGGTGTTATCACCACGGCAGCCGACTCGGCGGGCAGTTCCACCTTCCCGGAGCGCAAGTCGCATTCCCCCTGCGAGGCGAGCGCTATACGCGCGGCCGGCATCGTGTCATGTGGGGGATCCAGCGCAACGGCGACGTGCGCGGCGCTCAGGTTCACGGCGAGGAGCACCGGTCCACGCGAGACGGTGAACACGCTGTCGGCGATCCGGGAGAACCTGACCCTGTCCATCCGGCCGTCGGCCAGCTCGGGGACCGAGCGGCGAAGCCGGATGAGGGACCGATACCATTCTAGAACATCGCGATGTTCGCTCTGGTCGGTCTCGTCCCACCGCAGGCGGGAAGCTTCGAAGGTCGCCGGGTCCTGCGGGTCGGGTACTGCTAGCGGGTCCCAGCCGAAAGAGGCGAACTCGTTACGGCGTCCCTCGCGGACCGCGTCGCCAAGCGCTCGATCGGTGTGATCGGTGAAGTATGCGAACGGTGTCGACGCAGCCCACTCCTCTCCTTGGAACACCATCGGGATGAACGGCGCCAGGATGGTCAGGGCGGCGGCTATCTTGAGGGATCCGACGCTGACGTTCGCGCTGAGCCGATCGCCGACCGCCCGGTTGCCCACGTGGTCGTGGTTTTGGGCGAAGCCCACGAACGACCAGCCTGCCAGCCCGGCAGTCGTACGCCCATGGGAGCGATCTCGCACGGCCGAGTAACGGCCCGAGTAGACGTATCCGTGTTGTAGGGACGTCGCGAGGTCCTCCACCCGACCGAAGTCGCTGTAGTAGCCGCCTCGCTCGCCGGTGATCAGGCAGTGCAGCGAGTGGTGGAAGTCGTCCAACCATTGGGCGTCGAGTCCGAAGCCGCCGACCTGGCAGCTTTTCACTATCCGCGGGTCATTGAGGTCGCTTTCGGCTACAAGCCAGCGTCTCCACCCGGTAGCGGCTGACAGTTCGGCTACTGTAGACGCGAGTTGCTCGAGGATGTGAACGGCCGACGAATCGAAGATTGCGTGGACGGCGTCGAGCCTCAAGCCGTCGAGATGATAGTCGGCTAGCCACTGTACGGCGTTGTCGGTGACGAAGCGTCGCACCTCGTCACTGCCAGGTCCGTCGAAGTTGATTGCCTGTCCCCACGGCGTTTGGTGCCTGTCGGTAAAGTAAGGTCCGAACTCGCCCAGGTAGTTACCCGAGGGGCCGAGATGGTTGTAGACGACGTCAAGTATCACCGCCAAACCACGCTTGTGGCAGGCGTCTACCAGCCTCTTCAAGGCATCCGGGCCACCGTAGGCGTGGTGCGCGGCGTACAGGTTCACCCCGTCGTAACCCCAGCCGCGCTCACCGGGAAACTCGGCAACGGGCATCAGCTCGATCGCTGTGATCCCAAGGTCGACCAGGTGGTCGAGGCGTGTGGCGACGGCGTCGAAAGTGCCCTCCTGGCTGAAGGTTCCGACGTGAAGTTCGTAGATGACAGCGGAGGCTAGATGAAACCCCCTCCAGGACAGATCGGACCACTCGAAGCGGTGATGGTCGATCACCTCGGATAGACCTTCAGGCCCACAGGGCTGCGACGCGGACCGTGGATCGGCGCGCGCAGGTCCGTGGTCGAGGGAGAAGCCGTAGCGAACCCCGCCGGCGAGATCGACACCCGGCGCGACATGCCACCCGGCTCCGAGCAGTTCGTCAGCCCGGACCATCGGGTGTCGTTCTCCGGAGGCCAACACCAACTCCACATTGCGAGCTAGGGGCGCCCAAACGCGTGGAGTCCACACGCCAGCCGGCCGATGCTGTCTGGGATTCTCTCGTGCCAAAGCGTCGCTTGTCATGGCTGCTTGACGAGCACAGAGACAGGGAAGGATCCCAGAAGCTCACTCAGACGCGCTTCGTTGGACCAAACAGTACCGCTGAAGCAATCCGACCAGGAGCCTGGGGGGAGCCGGAGTCGCGTCTTATCCCACCCGCCTCTCGCTCTCAGACCCATGACCAGCCGGGGGACCACGACGAGGACGCGCTCTGCTCGCACGAAGCTGACCACGTGCTCGCGGGCGGAACCTTCAGCTTCGATCGGTCGATACTGGGCGCCGGGGGAGAACGCTTCGCGGTTGTCCCGGCGCGTCGCGAGCGTGCGCTGGTGCACGAACACCTTGTCCAGGCCGCAATCGGCTCCGGAGAGGATCCCCGAGATCCCCGCAGTGCTGTAGGCCTGCTCGCAGTCGTCGAGCAGGGCGTCAAGCTTTCTGAAGTTGACGCGGGAGCGGTTGTCGGGATCTACCAAAGTCAAATTGTGAGTCTCGCAACCCTGGTAGATGTCCGCTACGCCGGGCGAGGTCAACTTGAGGACTGTCTGGGCGAGGGAATTGCTCCTCCCGGGACCTATCAGACCCGAGACGAAGCTCTCCAGGTGCGACGTGAACGACTCGTCGCTTAGGACAGCGGTGACGAAGTCGTCGAGCGCACGTTCGTAGTCGAGGTTCGGCGAGCTCCAACTCGTCGCAAGCTTCGCCTCGCGCGCGGCCTTTCGCATGTAGGCCGCTGCGCGTTCGACGCTTAGTGGGTAGGCGCCGACGAGCGTCTGGTACAGCAGGTACTCCGTTCGACGGTCCGGAAGGTCTCGTGTCTTGTACTGCGCTGTGATTCGCGACCATTCCCGTACGGCCTTTCGCCACGCCGCAGGGATCTCGGACAGCACCGCCAGCCTGGCGCGGACATCCTCCGAACGTTTGCTGTCGTGGGTGGAGGTCGCGACCATAGTCGAAGGCCACGCCGTGTTGATCCGGAGGTTGTGAGCGTGGAAATCTCGGGGGATAACGCCGAAACGGCTGGGATCGCCGCCCACTTCGTTCAACGCGACGAACCTGACGTAGCGGTAGAAAGCGGTGTCTTCGACCCCTTTGGCTGTCACAGCTGCGCATAGCTGCTGGAAGCGCATCGCCAGGTCGACCTCGACGGGAGCGCGTTGGTCGAGAAGGAGGATCTCCTCGAGCAAATCGAAGACTTCAGGATCGAGGTCCGGTCGCCGTCGCGAAGCGGCGGCTATAGCCGCCGTGACCGAGCGGCGGTCCTGGGCGGTGGTCGACCCGTCCGGACGCACGTACGGGCGGTAGAAGCCGAAGCATGCCATTGTCTCTGCTAGCGCAGAGCGAAGTTGGGGACGGGTAAAATCGCGGTAGTGCATGCGACCTTCGCACACATCCACGAACGAAGCGGTAAGGCGCTCGAAGTCTGCTGCGAGGGATCCGTCTATGACTTCGCGTTTAGCGATGCCGGCAGTCTCCTCGAAGGTGCTCTCATCGCCGGTGAAGTCCCGGTAGGTCGAAGTGATCTCCTCTTCGCCTGCCGGGTCGACGAAAAGACCCCCGAGCTGGTTTGCGAAGTCGTAGCCGGTTGTTCCCGCCACCGGCCAGCCGTCGGGGAGGACCTCCTCGGAAGCGAGGATTTTCTCGGCTACCACCCACGCCCCTGACGTGGCCTCAGCGAGCCTCTCGAAGTACTGCTGTGGGTCTCGTAGGCCGTCGGGATGATCGACTCGCAGCCCCGACACCTTGCCCTCGCGAACCAATCCCAGCAGCGCCGAGTGGTAGGCGGCGAAGACCTCGGGGTCTTCCATGCGTAGGGCGACGAGATCGGAGATGTCGAAGAAACGCCTGTAATCGGATTCGTCGCCGGCGACTTTCCACCAGGCCAGCCGATAATTTTGGCGCCGCAGGAGGCTGTCGAGGCGATCTCTGTCCGCGTTGAAGCTAGCGACTGCCTTGTCGACACCGTCGGCGAGGACCGGGTCGGAGGCCAGGGCGGTCCTGAGACGGCGTCGCAGCCACTCCTTTTCGTGGTGGCGTCGAGCGACGCTGTCACGGTCAAGTTGCGTGGCCTCCGGGAGTCTCGCGAAACCCTGGGCCACCTCCTCGAGTAAAGCACTGTCGGCCAAGGATGCCGCTTCGGCGAGAAGCTCGTCGATCGTGCGGGGTGACACCGGCAGATGGTGGTCGTGATAGGCGATGAAGAACGATCCTCCGTCGCGTGCGAGTTGGATCTCTCCGGCTTCGAGAACCCTGCCGTAGTGGTCTCCGAGCACCGGTACCAGCACGCGCTGGCGGAGCTTGGCTTCGGGGGGATCCCAGTCCACGTCGAAATACGATGCCCAAGGACTTGACGGCCCGTTCTCGAGGACTTCCCACCACCACGTATTGGAACGCGACGCTGTGCCCATATGGTTCGCTACGACGTCGACCACGACGCCAATCCCTGCGGCGGCGAGGGTGCCGACCAAGGCCTCGAAGCCGTCAACTCCGCCGAGGTCATCAGAGATAGCCGAAGGGTCCACCACGTCGTAGCCGTGGGCGCTGCCCGGGACGGCTTGGAAGATGGGGGAACAGTACAGGTGCGTAACTCCAAGGCGGCTCAAGTACCCGACCGCCGCCGCAGCTTCGGCGAAGCCGAAGTCAGCGTTCAGCTGCATCCTGTAGGTGACACCACCGTCGAATTGGGCCGCTTTGCCGTCAGCCGCCAAGCTATCGCCTCGCTTCCGTTGCTCTACTACCTCAAAGCTACCGGGTCAAAGCTACCGGACCTGGACCCGTAGCTTGGCGCCTGGGTCCGCTTGGCGGCGAGGCAGCCCAGCGAAGATGGACGGGACTGGAAGGGGTCGTCGCAGTGGTGCTAGAACCTGTAGTGACCGTATAAAAAGTTATGAAGGAGCCGCTGAGCGATGCCAGAAGCCGTGATCGTTGCGACCGCACGAAGCCCTATCGGCCGTGCGTTCAAAGGTTCGCTCGTTGACTACCGACCGGACGATATGTGCGCGTTCATCGTCAAGTCCTTGCTGGAGAAGGTTCCGGAGCTCGACCCGGCTGACGTCGTAGACGTCATGATCGGATCGGCTAATCACGCCGGTGAGCAAGGAATGAACGAAGCTCGCAACATAGCCCTGCTCGCAGGTCTTCCAGATGGCGTTCCTGGTACCAGCGTCAACCGGTTCTGCGCTTCGTCGTTGCAAACCATTCGGATGGCTTTCCACGCCATCAAGGCCGGCGAGGGGGACGTGTTCGTCGCCGGAGGCGTCGAGAGCGTGTCGCGTACCGCCGGACAGGGTTTCACCAAGGAAGCGGCAAACGTCCGTTTCACCGACGACACCCGACCGGATTTCGTGAACCACGTGTACATCCCGATGGGCATGACCGCTGAGAACGTCGCCGAGAAGTTCGACGTGAGCCGCAAGAGCATGGACGAGTTCGCCAAGCTCAGCCAGGACCGGGCCGTAGCAGCCCAGAACAGTGGCGCGTTCGACCGCGAGATCATCCCAGTCACGCTGCCTGACGGCACAGTCGTCTCCAAAGACGACGGTCCTCGGGCGAACACCACCGTAGAGCGCCTCGCCGAGCTCGCTCCGGCTTTCAAGCCCGACGGCAAGGTGACGGCCGGCAACTCCTGTCCTCTTAACGACGGCGCAGCAGCGGTGCTCGTCATGTCTGCGGACAAGGCCCGCCAGCTTGGTGTGACACCGCTGGCCCGGATCGTCGCGAGCTCAGTTTCGGGTCTCGCCCCTGAGATAATGGGGGTGGGTCCGATCGAAGCGGTAGGAAAGGTCCTCGCCCAGACCAAGATGTCGATAGGCGACATCGACGTCGTGGAACTGAACGAGGCCTTCGCTGCGCAGGTGCTGCCCGTGTGCGCGGAGCTAGGCATCTCGGTCGAGGATCAGCTCAACCCCCACGGCGGGGCAATAGCCCTCGGGCACCCCTTCGGAATGACCGGGGCTCGTATCATGACCACGCTCATCAACGACCTTCAGACGTTGGACAAGACGTTCGGGCTCGAGACCATGTGCGTCGGCGGCGGGCAGGGTATGGCAATGATCATCGAGAGGCTGTCGTAGCCTCACTGCCGGTCGACCATGACAGACCAAGACGATGACAGACCAGGGTGTAAACCAGCCAGCGAAGCTCGCAAACCTTAGCGGTAGCGACAAGGCCGGTGGGTTGTGTCCCGGCTGTGCAGCGCAGGTCGAGCTATCGGCGGTCCGCACCCAGGGCGCCTGGGAGCGGACCGGCTGTCTTAGTTGCGGCCTGCAACTGCTGAGGAAACGGTCGACGCTGGAGTGGAGCGAGATTCGAGGCTGACCGCCCTGGATCCCGGGCTGCGGTCAGACGCTGGGGGGGCGTTGGACGTCTACGGTTACGCCGACGTCGATCCCGTCTCGTACGCTGGCGGTGACGACGCAGAAGTCCTCGAATAGCTCCAAGCAGCGCGCCACCCGACCTTCGGCGCCGGGTGGCAACACCGGTTTGAGGCTCACCCGAATGGTCCCTATTCGCAGACGTCCCGTCTCGTTGCGCTCGGAATCCACCTCCACGTCGGTACGAAGGTCGGAGACTTCGACGTGGGCCTTCCTCAGGCAGAACAGAAGGCTTGCGCTCAGGCAGTTCCCGACAGCAGCGGCGAGCACTGCTGAGGCGTTAGGGGCCTCCCCGGCTCCAAGCGGAGCCGGTTCGTCCATCGTCAGAGGGTCGAACTGATCTCCCAGATCGACCAGGAACCTGTATCCCTCTTGGAGTTGGAGGCTTACGTGCACGTTGTTATCGCTCATCGGTCTCCACAATAAGCCGTCAGGCCCGCCCGGCGGCCGGCGACGCCTGTGCCCTCCTCGCTGTGAGGGAGAGACGCGCCGGGTTCGACATGCCGGGCGGGGCCGAGCGATTCAGCGGAGGTACGGGCTGAAAGTTCGCAAGCCGATCACCAGGAGCGATGCTATGAGATAGAGACGCAGGAGGCCTAGGCACGCCCGCCGGGTCAGGCTTGGCTGCGGCCGGCTCAGCTGGCTAAGTTCGGGCATTCGCCAGCTAACCCGAGCGGCGTTACGTGCCCGGCGATGCTCCTCGCGGGAGCTGCCAGCCCTAGATGCAGGCTTTGCCGGGTTGCGTGTCGAGGCAGGGATAGCTGCGAGGCGCCTGATGACGACGAGCAACGGCACCGTGAGCGCAGCTAGTGCCCCTGCGCCAGCGAAGCACGCCTCGGTGAGCGCCACTCCGTCTATGTGCGGAAACAAGGTGGATATCGTCAAGTCGGCGGAGAGGACGACGAGCACGCCTACGATCAACGAAGTGGCTACGTTGGTGACAGGCCCGTTGACCCACGGCCCGAGCACTTCGGGGTCGTTGCACAAAAGCACCAGGAACAGCACAGCGGAAGGAAGGAGGATACCTGCCAGGAGCTGTACGTACTGTGTCGCAGCGCCGAGCAGGGAGTTCGAAGCGACGACGACTATCAGGCATGCCAGGGAGATCTGGGCGGCGTAAGCCCCGTAGAACAGTGGTGCAGAGCGTAAGCCTCGGTGCAGCGAGTGGCGCGACCCGAAGGAGTCCCCAAAGGCGTAGGAGCTCGACAGCGAGACGGCCCCAGCGCCGATGAGAGAGGCGACTATGAGCATCACCGCACCAAGAGCGCCTGCCAGTGGTCCAAGAACCGAAGCTATAGCGTGGTTGAACCAACCCGAATCGGTGTAACGAGAGGGCGAGCCGAAGCTCGGTGAGCGGAAAAGCGCAGCTCCGAAGACTATCATCGCCCCGGCGGCGATAGTGGTTAAGACCCCGCCTGCGATTGTGTCAGCCCGTTCGTAGTTCAGCCATCTCGGGCTTATCCGCTTGTCGATTATGTTCGACTGCTGGAAGAAGAGTTGCCAAGGGGCGACGGTGGTGCCGACCAGGGCGACTATTAGCAGTATCGCAGGTCCTGACACACCGCCTGCTACTCCCGGTAGGAGCGAATGGTAGCCGATCGACTCCCAACGGGGATGCGCCATCAAGGCGGCTGGGACGAACACAAAGCTTGCTGCGACCAACGCGAACATGAAACGTTCCCACCAGCGGAACCTTCCGCTGGCAGCGATAGCAAATAGCGCAACGCCCGCCGAGGCGACGCTAGCGAGCTTCGGGACGCCGAAATAGGCAAAGCCGAAATAGATGCCGACGAACTCGGTCAGCAGGGTGAGAAAGTTGAGCAGGAACAAGTCGAACACGGCGAAGGCCGCCCATGTCCTGCCGAAACGCTCCCGGATCAGACGTGCGTGGCCGACACCGGTGACAGCGCCCAAGCGGGCAACCATCTCTTGGCTTATGACAAGTACAGGCAGCAGGAGCGCCAGAACCCACAGCAGGCTGTAGCCGTAGGCTTGTCCGGCTTGGGTGTAGGTCTGCACGCCCCCTGCGTCGTTGTCGCCGACCATGACTATGAGGCCCGGGCCCATGATCGCAAGGAATGCCAGTACATGCTGGCGTGGCGAGCGACGATGGGTGTGCTCGGCGACGCGGATCGTCCCGAGAGCGCCTTCGATGTCGCCAATGTGCGCCGGATCGAGTGCGGCGGGTGGGGAACCGATCCTGTGGTCGGTGAGAGCGGTAGCAGAGTCACGTGGGGACACGAGACACCTCCTTTCCAAAGCTTGTGTGAGGGATTCGTGAGCGGCTCGGTAAGGGTCCAAAGGCGCGCGTCGACGAAGACGTCGGCGTGGCGCGTTTGGTAGTCGAGTTGTGTGATTAGACGTGCCGTGTAGGGCTCATCACGGGATAGTGGTACCCGATCTCGCCCGGTCACGGTCCGCGATCGAGCAGCGCCGCTTGGCGGTGACCCCGACGTCGGCGTCACCATCCGGCCGTGGTCAGATGATGACCGACGGGCCTGCGGTTACGCGCTCAGACGCCGGGGCACGGCTGCGGAGGCTGGGTACTGTGCGGTTCGGAACTCAAGACCCACCTCCTTCGAAGCCGTCAACGAACACGCTGCGGTCTCACGTCTACCTGCAGCGAGCTTTACTATACCACCTCCGACCCAGGCACAAAGCAAACAATGGGCAGCTTTCGTCTAGTGCCCTACGGGTGGTCAGCGGTTCGGGTGTCCGGCGTTCGAACAAATGCGCCAGTAAAGATCCGCGTGATGTAATAATGTAATCATGAAAGAAATATTCGAAGGAATGATGTCGGGAGCACAAGGTTTCGGAGGTCCACGGGGCCCCAGAGGGCGGCCGGGGGGAAGGGGAAGACGCCCAGGTAGCCGATCTGCGCTCCCCGTCGACCGTCAGACGATCAAATCCTGGCTGGCCGGCCGTCTACCCCAAGACTGGGCTGTCAATCCGGACGAAGTGCTGATCGATGACGACGAGGTCGTGGTATACGTCGCCCTCCAAGACGTCGTGCTGCCCGACGGCACGGACGAAGCCAACCGTTCGACCGCCGAGAACGCCCGGATTAGCGGTTTTCGCGAGGACACCCGTCAGACGCGGATGAGGATCGCCGCGGAGGGAGAGGCTACCTTCGGGAGAGTCTTCAGCTGGGGTGCCTCCTGCGGTTCCACCCGGAGCGATTTCAGTACCGCCAGCGTTGCGGTGATGACCAGGTTGCGCATAGAGGACCGCCAAGTGCTCGACACTCTGATCGCTGCCGGAGTCGCAAGGTCACGCAGCGACGCCCTGGCTTGGTGCGTCCAGCTGGTCGGCCGCAACGAGCAGTCTTGGATCTCCGATCTGCGTGCAGCCTTCGAGCACGTCGAAGCGGTGCGCTCCCGGGGTCCGGCCAGCGCCGGCCAGCCGGAGTGATCGTGCCCTTTCCGCCTCCGGCTACGATAGCGACGGCCGGTGTTAGGCAGCCCAGGCGTCTGTCGTGTCAAGCTGCGGTCGGTGTGCTTGTCGAGGGTTCATAGGGCCTGGCGGTGGAAGCTTTCGTCGTCGCGGTGGGCCTCGTGGACGGCTCGGCATTCGGGGGATGGTCTGGCGTACACGAGTGTCCGATTGGGCAAAATTGGGGTCAGGCCCTAGAAAAATGTGGAAGCTAAAAGTAAAGTGCTCAGACAGTGCCATAGTGGATTTTTGCAGTCCTGGGAGGCTGTCCTGTGCGACGCAGAGTCACAGCGACAGCTCTGCAGCGCTCTCGGGGCCTTAGTGCTTCCAGCATTGGGGGTCTTCGGCGCCGAGTAGCTGCTTGACCTGTCGGTTGACGCACTCGATCGACCGGCGCGCTGCGATGCACCCGCTGCAAGGCCACCCGAGGTGCGCCAGCGTCGAGATCGGTGGGGAAGAAGAAGTCGTCGTGCATGGTCGAGGTCGGGTGGCGCGCGATCACGGGGGTCACGAGGTTGGTTCGGCCGATCGAATACCACAGCACCGGTATCGAGTACACGAGCAGTTCCTTGGAGGCTCCTCGCCACTCGACGGTCGCTGCGACGAAGTCGGCATCTACGGATTTGGCGGTCATCCCAGCGGGCGTGGGAAGGCGTTTTCCCTTGGTCCTCGGCCGTCCCCGCAGAGAGCGAAGCGCCTGGCGGGCAACCAGGAGGCGAGCTCGGCGCTGTTCTGCTCCGCCAGGTCGACGGTGGCCGGGCCGCCCTTTCGGTCCAGGCCCACACCGACGAGCACCCCGATGGGCGTTCCGACCCACGGCGGGTCAACTCGTCGGGTGACGATCACCGAGTTAAGCCCGGTGGCGTAGACAACTCGGTTGCGCGTCGAGCGCACGGCGTCTCTGAAACTGCCAGGCGCCTCCGAGAGCTCGTCAGCGAACTACAGAGCCTGCCCTCGAGGTGATCGACGCCGACGACCGCTGGCGGACCCACCGAGGCTCAGACCTCCGGGTGCGCGACTGTCCGAACTGTTGAAGTCATGACCCCCTGACCTGGGAGGTGACTCGCCGGTAGTCGCCAGCCAGGTGCACTGGCGGGCCGGCGTTGATCTCTTGGATCGGCTCTTGCAGCGCCCGAGCGATCCGTGGGGAGTCAGGGCGATCGAGGCTGACGGTGATTTCGCGACGTGCGTAGGCGATCGTCCCGCCGAGGGGCAACAGGTTGCGGGTGATCGCCCGGTACTCGTCGAGGTCGTCCAGGTAGGCGTTGAGCCGCCGGGCGAGGCCGAGTTCGGCGTTGTAGGCGAGCAGGCGACAGACCATCTGCAGCGATCGCGCGGCGAGTGCAGGCTTCGCGCGCTTGGCGTTCGGGTCCGGCTCGTTCGCCAGCAGCTTCGCCGGGATGTGCTTCAACGCGTCTTTCTCCTCGGCGGGGTCGTCTTTGGATATAGCGACGCGGTCGCGCCGTGAAGCGATGCGCTCCAGGTAGTCATCGACGTCGTCGCAGCCCGCGTCCATCGCTGCGCCAAGTGCCCGCTCGGCCTCGGCCAGCTCGTCGGTCGCCTCCTTCAGCTTCGCTCTGGCAGCCTTGACCGCGGTGTCCGAGGTGAGCACCTGGAATACGACCTTGTCGTCCTCGAAGGCAGAGATCTGGCGGACGGGCCTCGAGTCGTAGCCGGCCAGTTCCACGAGCTCGTCTGCGAGGTACAGGTAGCGGCGCTTGTCGCCCACCTGAACCCAGGTAAGACGAGGCTCGACTCGTGGTGTGAGAAGGGGGGCTCTCCGCCAGGTGACCCAGTCCCATCCCTCATCGGCGATAGCGGAGAACACCTTGGGGTAGGAGCCTCCACGGTCGAAGCCGAGCATCGCGAAGTGTTCTGCGAGGATGTCCTTAAGGCGCACGAAGACCTCCGCCAGGGAGACCGACAGCCCTCTCGGCTCGCCTGAGGAGAAGCAGACGGCCCGCCAGCGACCGTCCGCGACGAAGGTGTCGTCCCCTCCTGCCTCGGCTATGTGGCGGCGGTTGTTCCAGCCCTTGGCAACGGGTCTTGCGCCCCAGTATCCCAACGGCCCGGCGAAGCGGGGGCTGTGCCGTGGGGTCAAGGAGACTTCGGGGTTCTGGCATTGTCGTGCGGGTCTGCGTCGCTGTGCGCTGAGATCGACGACGCCGGCTACGCAGTCACTTACCGCAACGGCCGGTGGACCTCACCCGTCGACGTCGCCGCAGCCCTCGACAACGCCGACACGGTCACTTGCACAGGCACCCTCGCCTGCCTGGCAGTCACCGGCGGCGACGTCGACGTCTACCACTTCTAACCCGACGTCGAACGTCACGCCGTCGTGTTCCTGTCCGCAAGTGGACTACACCGATCACGGTGTAGTCCGCCCCCGCCACAGCGGCGACTCGAAAGCGACGCCTTCGGCGGCGTGTCGTTGTCGAAGGCTTCTCAGATACCCCTTAAACCCTCCTAGTGGGGACATAGCATCCTCACCCACAAGGCCTCGATGTAATACCCCGTCCCCTTCCTGTCAGTCTGGGGTGTAGCCCAACTGGATGTCAGGCATCATCGGTGCAGGCCGTCAGGTTAGGGTCCGGTCCTGCATTGACTGACACGTCCCTCGTGCAGTCATGGAGTCCAGCCTGACACCCTGGGGGTTCCGTAGCGGCGTAGGTACGCCGGTATGCCGCTGAGCTTCTACGAGTGCCCAGAGCACTTCCCATTGGGGGCTCTGAGGGTGGACCGGTCGTAGACTGAAAGGCGTGAGCAAGGTGAGCCACCACGACCACGACGACACGGCGGAGCTGGCCCTTACCTTCGAGGAGCTTGCCGAAGCGTCGCGCCACGCACCTCTCCCGACAGACGACGACGTCACGGTCACCTGGGACGGGCGGGTCATCGACACTAAGGAAAAGCTCCTCGCCTGGCTGAAGGAGATCGACGCCGAGCGCGCAGCGGGTCTGACCTTCGAGCAGCTCGAGGCGCGCGCCGGAGAGCACCAGGAACGCTACGGCCCGGCGTGGACACACCTCGACTGGGACTGGAACCCTGCCCGAGCCTCCCGAGCTTGATCTCGCCCGCATCGTCGAGGTCCTGGATCGCCGCGGCGTCGAGTACCTGATCGTCGGTGGACACGCGGCTCGGGCCTACGGAGCGACGTTCCTTACCCGCGACAGCGACTGCCCGGTCAACATGGAGCGAGAGAACCTGTCCCGACTCGCCCCGCTCTTAGCGAACTCCACGCCCGGCTACGGATTCCGCCACACGGTCGAATCGAGTGTTCACGTCTTGATTTACATCACTGTAGACTAGCGGCGTGTTGCGTGTGAGTGATGAGACTCGTCAGCGGGTGCAGCGTCTCGCCCGCGAGGAGTTCGGCGGAGCGAGCGCCGACGAAACTGTCCGGCGGCTGCTCGACGAGCACTGGAGGGCCGCCGCTCTGGCGGCCGTCGAGCGCTACCGGACCGACAACCCGCAGGGCTGGGCTGACTACCTAGCCGAGGCCGAAGAGCTGTCAGCGTCGGACGCGCCGATCACCGACGAGTGGTCCACCAGGTGAGCCGCCCGCCCATCGAGCCCGGCTCGGTGTGGTTCTGCGACTTCGACCCGGTACGCGGTCACGAGCAGGGCAAGGACCGGCCCGCTCTGGTCATCTCATCCGCGTTCCACTTGCAGCTGACCGGCGCCGCGCTCGTGTCGGTGCTGCCGCTGACGTCGGTGGAGCGACCGGGCTGGCTACACCGGGTCCCGGTTTCCGCTGGAGGCGGATGGGTGATCACCGAGCAGGTACGCACCATGGCAGCGCAACGGTTCCGCCGGCTTGCAAGCGAGATCACGCTGTCTCGCGACGAGTTGGCTGAGGTGCAGCGCGTGCTCGCCAAGATGCTCCTCATCTCGACCTGAACCGCCCTCCAATGTGGCCCCGCGCCGCCCGCAAGGTGATCCTCAACCGGCACGCACGGGTGTTCGATCCATCCGGGCGTCGGGCGTCGGGCGTCCCGTAAGCCGTTCCCCTACGAGGATGAGACGCCGTTGATCCTGTCCAGGAGCAGTGTGATGTCCGCCTCGTCCTTTTGCCGCCGTGGCAGTCTCGGCACCCACACTGGCGTCATCCGCTTGATCTCGACCTGCACCGATGGGCTGATGACCGCACACCGCACACCCGTCATCTCGCCCACCACCCCATCCCGAAGTATCCCGGCTGGTGTTACGGGGAGCGGAAGATGTCGTGGGTGCCGATCCGGCGCCACACGACGTGGGCCTGACCGGTCTTGACCTCTTCCCCGAACTGCCAGGTGGCCCGCCCGTCGGGTGCGAAGGTCATCTCCATGATGTCGCCGGCCCCCTGTACGCCCTTCACCCTCAGGCCCGGCCTGAACGGCCGGCCCGTCTCCAGGTCCTCGATGAAGCGGCCGACCGCAGCGCGGAAGCGCTTCTGATCGGCGGCGCTGAGCGATTGCCAGTCCTGGTCGAAGCGTGGAAGCCGCTGGTAGGTCGGCACCTACCGGAGTGAGTCAAGGAAGGCTCCGCCGTCGTCAAAGACGGCGCCCTCGCCGGCGGCGAGCTGCTCGCTGGCCTCTCGCTCTCCTGCCTGCCACCTGTCACTCCAGAACCACGCCTGCTCGGAGGGGATCGACTTGAGCCCTCGCATCGTCACCTCGCCGCCTTCGACAACGAAGGCCACGTCGTCGCCCTCGTTGACGTGGAGGGCTTCTCGAACCTCTCGTGGCAGGGTGATCTGCCCCCTGCTCCGCACCACCGCTCGGACCACGGCTGACCTCCTCCGACATTCCGACTTTCAGAGATTCAGTATAGCAGAAGGAATGGGTCAGTAGTCGATCGCCTTACGGGCGGCAGCCCCTCAGGAGCGGCTCGCCGGCGCGATGCTGGTGGGTGTGTTCGAGAGGTTCACTGACCGGGGTTGCAACTGCCGTCTCACCCTTAGGTCATAGTGACGAGTAATGAACTTGCGTGAGTGGGCCGAGGCCCAACGTATCCACCCACAGACGGCCTTCCGGTGGTTCCGGGAGGGCAAGTTGGCGGTACCGGCCTAACGGGTCGGCGGCCTCATCGTGGTTGGGGACCTCACTAAGTGCGCGTCCACTCACACGGGCAAGACAGCGATGTACGCTTGTGTCTTCTCCGCTGGGCAAAAGTCCGACCTCGACCGGCAGGTGGCAGGGGTCACCACCTGGGCCGCATCCAACGGTTACTCCGTCGACTCGGTCGTGACCGAGGTCGGGTCTGTTATCGATGGGAAGAGGCGGAAGTTTCTCGGCCTTGTTCGGGACTGGGATGTGACCACGGTCATCGTCGGGCACCGGGACCGGTTCGTCGGGTTCGGAGCCGAATGTGTGGCCGTTGCGCTCGACGGCGAGCATCGCGACATGGTGGTAGTCGGCGACGCAGAGGTGGACGACGATCTGGTGAGAGACATGACCGAGTTGATGACTTCACTTTGTGCCCGGCTCTATGGCCGACGGTCGGCCGCCCATCTGTCTGCCAGGGCTATCGAAGCTGTGACCGTCGAGGTTGGCGATGGCGGCGGTTCCAATGGCTGAGTCGGCGGTCGCAGATCCAGCGGCAATGGTGTCTGCGAAGAAACGGGCTGCGAGGACGAAGTTCGAGATACCCGACGGCTGGATCGCTCGAGGATTCACGTTCGAGGTCGCCTGGCCGGACGACTCTCGGTCGGCTTCTGACATCGGGTCCCGGTTCGGTGGTCGCCGGTTCGCTTACAACTGGGCGCTCGCCCAGGTGAAGGCTGACATTGCTGCGAAGAAGATCGACCCCTCCCACGCATCGGTGCCGTGGAATCTCTACGCACTGCGCAAGCGGTTCAACGCTGAGAAGCCGACCATCGCCGCGTGGTGGGAGGCCAACTCCAAAGAGGCGTACTCCACACCGGTCGCCGACCTATGTGCCGCCCTTAAAGAACTGCTCCGACTGGGAGTCCACCAAGCGCAAGGGCCAAAAGGTCGGGTTCTTAAAGTTCCGATCCCGCAGGAAAGACCAGGCCAGGGCGCGTTTCGCCGCCGGGGCCGTGCGGGTCGAGCCGGATCGGCGGACCATCACCTTGCCGGTGGTAGGCGCTCTCCGGTCGATGGAGAACACCCGCCGCCTCGAACGCCTGGTCCGCTCGGGCAAGGCCCGAATCCTCAACGCCACCCTCAAAAAGAGATGGGGACGGCTGTTCGTCTCGTTCTCCTGTCTCGTCGAGGACCATCCACGCCCGGCTCCGACCAACGCTGTCCGTGCGGGGGTCGACCTCGGGATATGGGTGGCCGCCACCATCGCCGACTCGAATGGCGACATCGCCGAAGTCTAAAACCCCGCTTTACTGCGGGCGACGCTCGTCGAGCGCCGCCGGATGGGCCGTTTATAGATCAGGCGTATTCTTAGATCCCGAGGACATGATGCAGCGAAAGCCAAGCTCGCGTCCCTCGAGCGGAGATGCGTCTCCCTTCCCAAGCAGGCATCCCACCAGCTCACCACGATGCTGGCGGACACCTACGGCGAGGTGGTCATCGAAGACCTCGACCTCGCTGCCATGAACAAGAGCATGGGCCGGCGGGCATTCCGGCGTTCCGTGTCTGACGCTGCACTCGGCCAGATCAGGCCACAGCTCACCTACAAGATGGCGTGGAGAGGAACCACCCTGACGGTCGCTGACCGTTGGTTCGCCTCATCAAAGATCCATCACTTGTGTGGGTGTCGGTTGATCGAGGCGAAGAAGCTCGCCAAACAGCTCGTCTGCGTGTTGACAGGCGAGTTGGTTGACCGAGACATCAATGCAGCAAAAAACCTCCGCGACTGGCCGGACGTTGCCAGTTGCAGCTCAGTTGGAGCTGCGGCCCCGAAGCCCAGCAGTCCCACCGGTAGCGGTGGGGGACTCGGCTCTGATGTCGGACCATCCGGCACCGGAGGAGGGAGCGTAAGACCTTCGCAGTCCCACAAGGCCGCCCCCGGTGACGCCAGAACCCGCAAGGGAACCCCGAGAAGGGGTGCAGCATGAGTGATGCTCACTATCGACCACTCGGCTGCAACGGGCATGAGCGAGGATGTTCGGGTGCGTTTCGTCGATACCGTGGGCTTCGTGGCCGACGACGCCTGGGGTGCGCTGGACCTGGCCGAGATTGATGGTGTGACCGTCCGGGTGCATTGGACCGATCAGCCCTACCACTGGCATGTCAACGACGGCAGCGAAGTGTTCGTGGTCCTCGAGGGTGCGGTCGACATGCGCTACCGCGACGAGGGCAAGGAGCGGGTCGAGCGGCTGACCCCCGGCCGGGTGTGCGTAGCAGAGGAAGGCGACCAGCACGTCGCCCATCCCGTCCCGGCGGCCAGGATCCTGGTCGTGGAGCGCAAGGGCAGCGTGTAGCGCCTTGGCCACGACGTTCGCAGACACTCCCGAGCCGCCTTACGTCGCGGTCATCTTCACCTCGACGCGGACCGAGGGGGATAACGGCTACGTGCCCATGGCGGAGTCGATGAACGAGTTGGCATCGAAGCAGCCGGGCTTCTTGGGTGTGGAATCCGCTCGCGAAGACATTGGGATCACCGTCTCCTACTGGGTGGACCAAGCGGCTGCACGAGCATGGAAAGAAGTTGCTGCGCACAGGGTTGCTCAGCGACAGGGGCGCGAAATCTGGTACCAGGACTACCGTGTGCGAATCGCCACGGTCGACCGGGACTACAGCCTGACCTCGTCGCTGTTCGGCGGCCAACACGGTACGGCAACGCCCAGGAATGCCGCGGGCAGCGACAACCGCCACCCATAGGGATTTCCTGCTACACAAAGAGTCGTTCATATCGACAATGGCCGCGCCCGTACCGCAAGACGATCGCTGACTGACACTGCGGTCTACTAGGAGTAGACTGTCCGGCATGGCCGACACCACCACCGTCAAGGTCCAGACCAGCACACGTGACCTCCTCCTCCAGGTCGGAGCAACCCGGCATCAGAGCGCCGACCAGGTCATCTTGGCTGCACTGGCAGCGATGAAGCGCGACGAACGACGCAAGGTCGCTGCCGCAGAAGCCCGGGCCATCAAGGACGACCCGGCTGACCTTGCCGAAATTCGCGAGATCCAGCGGGACATGGCCGCGCTGCATGAGGGGTGAGGTCTACCGGCTGCCAGCGCGAGGCAAGGGCCACGGGCAGAAGGGCCGTCGGTACGCCGTCGTGTTGCAGCCGGACTGGCTCACGCTCAGCACCTGGATCGTCGCCTTCACCAGCACCAGCGCACGCCAGACCAGCTTCCGGCCACAAGTGGACATCGCCGATCAGCAGACCCTGGTCATGTGCGACCAGCTTGCCACTGTGGACCTCAGCCGCCTCACCGAGCCGATCGGTTTCCTGACGATCGAGGAGATGGAACGAGTCGACGAGGCCCTGGCGGTGGTCCTTGACCTGTAGCCGACCAACACATGGGCAGCCTGCCGAGCTGCTCTGACCGCGGTTCCGCAAGACGATCGGCTAACGCGACATCGCCGACGTGCTCGCTACGGCTCGAACTCCGAGGAAGATCGGCACGCTGGTGTAGACCGGCTGCTGGTCGGCCAGCAGCGGGGTGGCTTCGGGCTCGGAGATCTCCTCGATGGTGAACCCGCCCTGGATGAGAGTGTTGAGGTAGGTGGCGAGGGTGCGGTGGTAGTTGCTGTTGGCGGCACCGCTGTCTGCACACGCAGCGGCAACGATCACTGACCATGGGTCGGCAATGCTCGTTGGTGACGGCGGCCCGCGCTGGTG
>Ga0078972_1007455_pt1 | contig 24276 bp, 32 predicted proteins | sample YelNatPaOPGAMG01_FD_67568 | JGI IMG/M metagenome (GOLD analysis project Ga0078972, IMG submission 67568) | Hot spring thermophilic microbial communities from Obsidian Pool, Yellowstone National Park, USA - OP-RAMG-01 (SPADES assembly) (version 2) | ecosystem: Environmental > Aquatic > Thermal...
GGCTGGTATTAGTTCTACGCTCATTCATCTTCCTCCTCCTCTATATCTTAGCATCTTTTGAGCGTCTCAACTAACACCTTTTTTATCCCGATTCTGTCCGAATACTACTGAAACATTATACTTGTGAGTTTGGCACCGTTGTGGCCTTGGCCAAGAATGATGACGGTTTGATCCTTTCCCACCGGGAGTATCAACACAACGTTGCCGATGTAAAAACCCTTGGGCCGGTCATCCAGGGCATCCGGGTGAACAGGGGACAAGTGCCCGGGAAGATTACTGCGGATCGCGGGTTTGATCAGTCGGCTAAAAAGCAAGAGCGCTGCCGCAAGCGATGGGGCGTTAAGCGGCTGATTATTCCCAAGAAGGGTAAGAAGCCTCATCCGGACAGCGAGGCCTCCAGGTTTCAAAAAGCCCTGAGACAACGGGCCAAGATTAAGCCGGTCATCGGCCATCTCAAATCCGACCATCGGATGAATCGGTGCCGATACAAAGGGGCCGTGGGTGATACGATCAATGTCGTCTGGGCTACTTTGGCCTGGAAGACCAAAAAGATCGTCCATCTCCACCGGCTAAAGGAAGAGAAACAAACCCTAAGGGAAATGAGACAAGCCGCATAGGGAAAAAGAAACCCGTTTGAATATGGTTCGGGCTAAAGTCGTAACGCACCCTTCAGAGTGGCCTTTTACTGGTTACAATGAGATACAGAACCCCCGGAAACGATATGCAATTATAGACTACGAGGAATTGATGAAGCTATTGAATTTTAAAAAAATGGCGAATCTGGCTGATGCTTATCGTGGATGGATTGAAGAGGCGCTTGGGGCGGGGGGGCGATTTCGAGATGGCAAGCGGTCTGAGAGTATTGCGGTGGGCAGTGAGTCATTTGTATTGATGACCAAGGAGAAGCTAGGGATCAGGGCGAAGGGGCGTAAGCTGGTTGGTGAGGATGGGAGTTACGTACTCCGTGAATCTTTAGCTCCTTACAACAGCATTTTGGGACATGAAAATGATGTTCTAAGGCCTGAAAACATTTTCTTGTGGAAAAATAATCCTTAATTTTCAAATAATTGCCTTGGTCCGACCCGGACCCCATGGCCCCGCGGCCCCCGCTATCTCTCCTCTTAGGGGTCCATGGCCAGGGCCTGTTTGGCCACTTCGAGCTTTTCCATTAAGGCCGCCTCGTGACTTTTCAGGTATCGGAGGTGTGCTATGGCCAGCATTACAAAAGGCGAATAAAGAACCAGGACCATCTGTATGATATACCAGATGGCCAGGGACCGGGCGCTCCCACCGAAGAGCGCCAGCAGGCCGTAGACCCCGAAAATAACGGGAAGAAGCAACCCTACGTACCTCCCGATCATTTTCACTTCGCCCGATTTCTTATTAACCTGGCGTATCCCCAGGTCATCGACGGTCCATAAAAACAAAAGTAACAGGGAGGTCAAAAACAAGATGCTGTTGGCGCTCAGGAACCGCACCAGATTAAACTGCCCGGTGGGGACAATGACCCGCCCGGGAATAGGGGCGCCCAGGTAGAGTTGAAGGACACCCACAAATTTCGTGGCAATGAGCATGGAGAGGCCTATCCCCTGGAGGGGTCGTAAAAGCCAAACCTGGAGCCGATCCAGGTTCAAGCCCGCTTCCTCCTGAATCTGCATCAATCGCCTATATTTTGTGTTAAAAATTCCTTTCATTTTGGAACACACAGAGGGGAGAAGTAAGATGGGAATGGTCAAAACCAGAGTCAAACGCACAAAACGGAAAAGCACCAGCCATAAGGCTTTGATACCGGAGACGAAGGTGAACTCGGTAACAAAGGAGGCAGTGGAAGCTGTCACTAAGAGCACGGCGAGAGATGGCCAAATCTCTTGAAGAAAGCGCATGATGAGCTTCCTGCTGGGTATTTTGATTATCATTTTCCTTTATTGAATATGAATCCCGTGCAAAAATATCCCCCCATCAATTCATTTTAAAAACTAACCAAACTTATTTGAAATTGTGGGATGGACCAAGGGGTCAAGGGCCAAACCCGAAGGCATCTACTCGGAACACGAGGCGACCGGGACCTTCCCTTGCTCCAGCCACCCGGAAAGTTTCGGGTCTTCCCGGGTCGGTTCTTTGGAAGGCGCCCCTTTCCCCTTGATCAGTTCGATGCCGAAGCGGATAGGAACGGCGAAGTTCCCCCCTGAAAATCCCGGAAGGTAAGAGACATTCACCCCGACCACCTGGCCCTGGTAATTCAACAGCGGGCCGCCGCTGCCCCCCTCCTTGGTCCGGGCGTCATAGACCAGGGATTTTGGCAGGACCTCCCATAACATCCCGCCGGTGGTGGAAGGAAGAATTTTCTTTTTTTGGGAAAGACGCTGTGCCGTCTCATAGGTGCACAGGCCGCTTTCTTTTTGAATCTCATCGTATTCTGAATCATCCAATTTGGCCAGGACGGCCTCCAGACCGGTCGGAAAACCCATTAGGATCACCGGCTGCCCTTCTTCCACAGTCTTGGAAGCAGGAAATAAGGTTAGCGGTGCGGCTTTCGGGCGCCAATGGACGGTCCTGATATAAGCCAGATCCTCCTCGGGATGAATCCTTATTATCTCAATCGGAACCCCCTCGGATTTTTCCTGAAAAAAAGCCCTCAGCCTCAAGAAAACAGGGCGCAACCCGGCCTTAAGCAAGGGAGTATCTTTTTCATCTCCCCACCAGGGCTCGACCACGTGCCGGTTGGTCAACAGACCGCCATTCCGGTCCACTAAAAAGGCGGTCCCGCAATAATTGGTGACCGCCACCGGACCGGTTCCGGTAACATCCACCTTGGGAGTGCCTTTGGGGTCGGCTATGGGTTTTCCCTCGTTATTTAAAAAATAACGAAGGGGTCGCCCTTCGGAATCTACAAAGGTGTAAGTGCCCCATAAATAGACCACTGCGGCCCGGGCCTGTTTAATAACCCCTTTGACCCTTCCCGTTTGGGACTCCACGGCCCGCAGGCGGCGGTTTAAGTCTTGGACCTGGCGACGCAATCCTTCGATATCCGTTTTCAGGGAACCCGGCAAAGCCGGACCCCCTGTCATGAAAACGATATTTATTGCCAGGGTCAATAAAAAGAATGGTTTGATTAACTTCCTCATGGTCTTCTTACCGCCGGAACCGACGAGGAGACCGCTCCTTCATCCAACGAGGGTTCCCTTGTTCATCCCGCAGTTCCATCAGGATGCCGGTACGTTGATGGGTAATGCGGGAGGCCACCAAATATATTCTTCCTTTGGAATCAGCCATGCGGGATCCTTCCACCGTGAGGGGGTCTCCGCTTTTTAAGTCCCAAGATTGATCTTTAAGATACCAACCCGGGGCGAGCATAACTTGATATTCGCCGTCCTTGGTCTCCAACGTCAGAGAGGCCATTCCCCTTGTTGACTCAAGAGATACTGACTTGACCGTCCCTTCCACCTGGACGACCGTGCTTCGATCAAAACCGGGGGTAATGGCCGAACCCCACCAATAACCCTCGGCGCCTATCCCGCCGGTCGGCAACCCTAAAACCGACAATATAAAAAAAATAAGCCAGAAAAAGGTCCCGTTTAATCTCTGGTTTTTCAAGTGTTCTTGATTTTGGGTGGTCATAGATTTTTTCTTCTCCATTTAGAACTCCTCACTTAACTTTCCGATGATCCAACCTTGATTCAAATTCGATTTCCTATTCTTTAAAAATAATAGCGCACCCGTAATTCGATCCGGTAATCATAAGGCTTTTCGCCGTATTCGCTCCAGCGGTCTCCGGAAAGATAGGTCCCTTTAAGCCTCAACTCCCAATTGGTGAAACCGGTATAGACCACTTCCGGAGAGATGGAGAAGCTTTTGTCCTGAAGGTTGACGATGCCGGTCAGGGCCGGGGTGAAATAGAGGATATTAAAGGGTTCCTTTTGACTGATCCGGAGATACAGATAATCCCTCATCAGAGAGGGTTTGGCATAGGCGGTCAGGTTGGAGGCCCTTTGCAGTAAAGCATCGTTGCCGGTTTGAAGATATTGGGTGTAACCGGAATCGATCAAGGAATAATAGTCTTTCATTTCCTGCTTTGTGTATCCGCCGCCGTTATGATAATATTCGGCGATGACGGTCGTCTCCCGCTCGCTCAGGTAACGCAGGCCCAATAGAAAGACCCCCACATCCTCCTCCATAACCCGGCTGCTTCCGGATGAATCCACCACGGTTTTTTTATTGCCCTGAATCCAGGCCAGCTCCCCGTGGATCTCCAGGTTGGTCCCCAGGTTCCGGGAAAAATCGAGACCGTAGCGGGGAGACTTGCTGCCGCCGCTTAAAAACAGGAAATCGATATCCGTGTCGTAGTAGAGAAGATAGATTTTTCCGCCGAAATTGATCCGGTCTTTTGTGCCGAAATCGTCGTTAATATCCTGGTAGGCCGGGAGAATGACCGGGGTAACGGAAAAGGTCTTTAACGGGCCTTCAAAACTCCGGATATAATCAGCCCCGACGACGACAAACCCTTCCAGGTTAAGCTCCGGGTCGTCCGGGTTTTTAGGCCGGTCAAAAAAAGCAACCGGATTCCAGGCATATCCCTTACCCCACTTCAAGGTCTTTTTACCGGTATAGATATCTAAGGAAGAGGAAGGTTTCAGGGACAAGTACCCTTCATACAAAGAGGAAGAATCGGACCAGCCCAGATAAGAATTGACCAGGTTGGTGTTGAACCGGGCGAAAAGTTTGGAAATCCCTTTTTCGTAACTTCCTTCCAGTTGAAGCCCGAAATTGTACTCGGGCAAGGGGTTGCTCTCGTCGCGTTTATAAAATTTCAGTTTATTGAAGGCCGCCCCCCTATCCAGACCGTTTAGGACCGGCCGGAATTCCAGATAACCCCCTAACGAATAGGGTTTTTTTTCGGTTTCGGCCGGATCAAAATCGTATTCCCCGGCCCGGGCCGATACGGAGCTGATCGAAAAGACGATAAATGAAAAAACGATAAACAGGATCCGTTTCCCGGTCATAGATTCTTTGGAATCCGGCATCAAGAATCCGCTATCCGGCAACTTACCCCTCACCTTATAGACTCCATCTTCGGCATGAAAGTAAGCGTAAAGATTTCGTCCTTGAAATCCCGCTTCTTGATCTTGGCGAAGATCATGACCGATTTATAACCTTTATAAAGGGGGCTGTCCGTCTCAATGACGGCGGGCCGAATCAGACCTCCGCCAAAATCCTTGATGTCTTTGAAATAGATGGTTTTGATGAGCATCGAAGCTTCGGTCATACACTCGATCTTGGTGGGTATCTTTTTGCTCTTGTCCACCCACATGTTCAATTTATCATAGGCCACGGCCTTGGTCTTGGCCTTGAGATGGAGGAGGTACTCATTGCCGGCTTCCTCGGCCTTTTCGACCGTATATTCCTCCGCATAGTCCAGGGCGAGGATATCGGAGTTGTTGAAGACCCCGCCGACGACCGACTGCAGGCTGGTTATGCGGACCGGCTTGCCCACGTTGGGGATGTAAAGCCACATATTCTCTCCCAAACGTAAGGTGGTCCTTCCTTTTTCGCTGGCCGGGGCCAAAAAAAGACCGGCTATTTTATCCTTACCCTTCTTGACCGTGTAATAGGTGTACTCCTTTTTTCTTCCGTCCGGTTCCGTGTTGACAATCTTTCGGTAGGACTCGAAAGATTCCGGATTGAGATTCCGGTCGATCTGGACCAAGAGTTGGTTGCCGTCCAAGGCCAGGGCCGAAGTGGACAAAAAAAGCCCGACGGCCATGCTCATTATTATTTTCCACATTACCTTATCCCTTCCTTCGAGATTATTCGTTCGGCGTTCAAAGTTACTCGTTCGTTGTTTCCGTCGCGGCGGATTTACCGCTCTGTTAAAATCGTGAATCGTTATTCGTAAACCGTGAGAGACGGCCCCTGCGACTGGGGATGCGGGATCGTGATACCCTTCACGCGCTACGAGATACGAATCAGAACATGGAACCAGAAACAGAATTACACATGCCGGAGGGCCTCAATCGGTTCCATCCTGGAGGCCTTGAAGGCCGGCTGAAGGCTCCCGAGCACGGCGACCATGATGACGATCAAGCAGGTCAGCAGGACATCGGACAACCTGATTTGTGCAGACAAAACGAAACTCTGTCTGGCGAAAGTGAAGGAGATTTTGGCCAGATTGAGGATAAAGACGATCGCAAAGCTTATTGCCGTGCCCATGACCGCTCCAAAGACGCCCAGGGAAAAGCCTTCGATGAGAAATAGGGAAAGGATCCGGCTCGGCAGCGTGCCGATGGCGGCGATGGTTCCGATTTCCCGGATCCGCTCATAAACGGCCATGATCATCACATTCATAATACTGACCAGGACGATGGCGATGAGCATGATTTTGATAAAAAGGGTCATGACATTGATCATCTGGGCGATGCTGAAAAAAGGAGAAAGGGCCTCCCAGGTATGGACCTCCAAGACGGGTTTTCCTGATTGGTTCTGTTCCCGAGACAGGGCCGCGTTGATCTTGGCGAATATCGAGTGCAATTGACCGAAGTCCTTCAGCTTGACGGCTATCTCGCTGATCTCCCTTTCCTCCATTCGCAAAATCTCCATGGCGTCCTCGATGTGGAGGTAACCGTCTCTTCCCCCCGGTCCCGTGGCACTCTCGATGATGCCCCCGACCCGCAGTTGTTTCCCGTTGACCGAACCGTCCTTGTTGGTGGCAATCACCACGACCATATCTCCGGGCTTGATTTTCATCCCCTTGGCCAGCAGTTCGGGGATGATGATCTCCCCTTTTTTGATCGTTTTTTCCCCTTGGGTGATACGACCGGCCAATAGGGGGACCGTCCTCATCTCCATCTCCGGAAAGACTCCGTTGAGCCGGACATTGGTCGTTTCCGTGAAACTGCTGAACATCGCCCCGAACTTGATCCGGGGTGAATAGGCCGCCACACCCGGGGTGTTCTGGAGAACCTGCTCGGCCTTGGCCGCGGCCTGCGGTTTCATGTTCATGGTCAAGGGCAGATTTTCTATGGAGGCCACATAACCTTTCTTGTGGATCTGGATGTCGCCGAGCATGGACCCGGTGACTTGGTTAATGATCATGGACTTAAAGGATTCGGAAGCGGCCACAAAGACGATAACGAAAATAACGCCGATGGCCACCAGGGAGGCGGTTAGCAGGGTCCGCCTTTTATAGCGCCTGAGGTTTCGGACGGCGATTTTGAATAGATTGCGCATTAATTCTTCCCCCTTCCCTTTTCCTGTCCGTTCAATTTTCCGTCCACCAGGGTATAAACCACTTCCGCTTCGCCGACAATCCGGGGATCGTGGGTGGAGAAGATAAAGGTGGTCTGGAACCGATCCCGCATGGATTTCATAAGATTAATGATCATAAAGGCCGTCTTGCTGTCCAAATTGGCCGTGGGTTCATCGGCCAAAACCAGCTTGGGATTGGGCACCAAGGCCCGGGCCACGGCCACCCGTTGTTTCTGTCCGCCGGAAATCTGATCCGGGTACTGGTCTTTCTGTTCGGCCATTTCCACGGCATCCAGCAACGCCATTACCCTCCTTCTTCTTTCAGCCGGAGGAACGTTTTGGACCATCAGAAGGGGATATTCGATATTTTCATACACCGTCAACACCGGCATGAGATTGAAATCCTGAAAGATAAAGCCCAGGTGCCGACCGCGGAAGGCCGCCGACCGTTTGCGGTCAAGGGTGCCGATATCGGTGCCGGCCACTCGGATTTGCCCCTGGGTCGGCTTATCCAGACAGCCGATCAGATTCAAGAGCGTGGTCTTCCCGCTTCCGGAGGGTCCGATCACCGAGACGAAGGCCTTTTCATCGATTTCCATATTGATGTGCTGCAGGGCCCGAACGACTACCTCTCCGATTCGATATTCTTTGGATACATCCTTGATTTCGATTAATCCCATCGTGACTCCTTCGGCTGATTATTGAATTTCTCTTTTCATATTCTCAAAATCCTCTTTGGTTATCTCCCCCAGGACATAGCGTTTTTTTAATATCTCCAGCGCTTCCCGGTCCTGGGGACCATCGGCGACGGGGGGTTTCCGAAGATGGGTAAACAGATAAATAAAAAGCAGTATCAGCAAGCCCCAAAACACCCAGGGCATCCACCAGCCGACCGGTCCCATTCCCCAAAAGCGGTTTCCCCAACCCCAACAATGAACCCACATAATCCACCTCCCTGAATCGCTTTTAACGGTCACTCCCATCCGGCCCAGGGTCGGGCCAACGCCCTTTTTCCATTGTTCCCAATTGTTCCAATTGTTCAGGTGTCAAAAGTGTCCGACATTCCATTTTATAATTAACCCAGGTCTCCCGGATCTTTTCCCGAATGGCTTGGATCTCCTGTTGACTTCTGTTTAGTTTGGAGGTCTCATCGGATCCCCTTGCAGATAACAATCTCCACTCGGCCCGTTTCAGCATCTCCTCCCTCTGCAACTGCCTGATTTTCGTCAGATAGCCCTGCTGCAAGCGATTGACTTTTTGGGATTGATCCGGACTAAGATTCAATTCAGGATCCGCGCACCTCCCCGGACCGTACCCGTATCTCATGCCCATACCCAGGCCTGATCCCCGCATCTCGGCCATAGCCGGAGACACAAAAAGGATCATAAGAATCATGATCAGAATGATTTTATTCATAAAGGATCTCCTGTCGGACTTTATTAACAGCCGCGCCAAGAGATCTCAAGGAAACCGGCTTTTGAAAATATTCATAGAGAAGACCTTTGAGGGGTTGGAGGCTTTTATTTTCATGGAGGCCGAATCCGCTGACCAGGATAACCGGCAGGCGGGGATGGGTTTTCTTGATCTGCAGGATAAATGCTTTCCCGTCCATATGAGGCATGGCATAATCGGTAATCACCAGATCGATTTCGTGATGCTCTAAAATCCGCAACCCCTCAAGGCCGTTTGCGGCCGGAAAGGCCTCATATCCTTTTTCGGTAAGATGGTCCGATAAAAGGGTCCTGGTCTTTGAATCGTCTTCCACGATTAGGATGGCGAATTTCCGGATCATCGGTTTCTTTAGAAATCAGGGGAGGGAACGCCTCCCCCCCCCGGTTTGGGTGGGTTTACGGGTTAAGGAGTTTCCGCGTTTCCAGATTGAACTGGAGACGCTTTTCTTGGATCTGTCCTTGCAAGGCCAGGATATCCTTTTGCAAGGCCGCAATTTGGGCGGCATCCGGATTGGCACTGGTCCATAGGGTCCTCATTTCCATTCTCTTCTCAAATAGCTCATTTTGCAAGGGGGAAATATCCTTCTGGAAGGATTCGTATAACCTCTGCAACTGCGCGGCTTTTTCCGGCGTCAGATTGGCGGAGCCATAAGCATACGGCCCTAGGCCATAACCCGGTCCCATTCCCCGGCCCCCGGGACCGGCCATGGCCGTCCCGACAGAAATGACCAGCAAGGCAACCATTAACATAGGTAACATACGTTTCATTGGGTTCACCTCCTTTCCCTGATAATTTTATGATTAATCGGTCATATACTTATAAAGCAATAGCTATGCCAAAGGGTTCCTCTCTTGATAACCTATTATAATTACATTTAATTTTATAAATCACCCCTTTGGGGGTTATCCCATGATTCGACAATAATGTCGAGTCCGCCTTAGAAGAAAATGTTCATATCATCCTGATATTTCAATAAATTATTCCCTGGTGACGATCATCCCTTCGGGAAGGTAAAAATTGTCGAATTATTAATAGGTTCAAAATGATATAGACATCACCCGAACCCGGTGGGGTTGTATTTTATGGGTCATGGACTTTAGGGCGCCGTCTTTTCCGGGCTTATCCATGGGGGAAATCCCGCAAGGCGGGACTCGTCCGCTGCTTTTTAGCGGACGAGAATACTTAAGGGGGCGAAGGTCTCCCCCGTGGATAAGTCCGAAGAAAAGACCGGCACTGAAGTCACAGACGGAAGAAAAGGCAACCCCACCGGGTCCATACTATAATGAGCTGATTAGTAATTTCTTTATGGCTGACTTATCCCGTCTCCTTCAAAAGGTTACGGTCCATCACCCCGCCCGGTGGCCGAAAATAATCTTCAACCTGGATTGAAAATTTCCTTGACAACTACTAATTATAATACTATATGAATAAATAGTAATATAAAAACAAAAAAACCATCGGAGCGCAACTCTTCCGTTTCATTAAATCATTAAAGAGGAGGTAAAAGGCATGGAGAACCCACAACCGACCATCGAAGAATTATTGAAGAACATGGAGAAAATCAGCGGGGGGGACCCTCGGCCGATGCGGGTCCTGGCCCAGATCAATCCGGCCTTTGTCTTTGAGCAGGCACGAAGCCGTAAATTCGTTATGGATCTCCCCTTGATCCCCGCCAAATACAAACACCTGATCATGGTCGCCGTGGCCGCGGCCGTGGAAAGCGAATTATGCACCACCACTTTTATGAAAGGGGCCAAGGTCGCCGGGGTTTCCAAAGAAGAAATGGCCGAGGCCATCATGGTGGCCCGTCAGGCCAAAGCGGCGACGATTTTTGCCGCTTCCGTGGACGGTTTTGAAGAACTGCTGAAAGATACTTAAGCAGCCTATGAGAAAGATCGACCAGGGAACCATTAAAATCCTTCTCATCGAAAAGGATTTTAATGGGCGGTATTGGATCATTCAGGAAAGGACCACTATAACTTCCACCGTTACTCTGGAAGAGGCCGTAAGATTGTTAAAAAACGAGACCCTGGATCTTATTGTTTCGGAACCACACCATCTATTTATTTTGAATTCCCTTTATCAATGATGAACGGAGGAGGTCTTCACAAATCTTCAACCTTTCTTCCCCCTGGTGCCCACCGATCAGGTCCAGGGCAAACACCGGGGGGCCGATTGTATTGAAAAGACCGTATTCCGGCTGTAGTCTATCCCGCCCTTGATGTGGGACCGGAGTGACATCTCATGACTTTTACAAGAACTTATAAGGAAAGTACGTTATGGAACCGTTTGAAAAATATGCCGCCCAATTAACAGAAGCCATCCAACTGAATCATTCGCCGGTGGGCATAAAATTCCTGGATACCCTGGAACCCTTTAAAGACCGGCCGGTGGCCCAGGGCCACCGGTTTTGTCAATTGATTATGAGGGCCAGGCAGGGAGAAGAATTAATCCTGACCCCGGAATCTATTACCTGCCCCGCAGCGGCGGCCGCCTTGGGTTTTAAATCCCTCCCACCCAATCTGGAAGCAGGCCAGATGTTGAAGGCCTTCGGAATTTTTCAAGAATCCCGCAAAGGGGCCTTGACCATCCGGGCCATGCCCCGCCTCGAATTGGGAAGATTCAAAGGGATTATTGCCGGACCCTTAGACCGGCTTTCCTTTGATCCGGATGTGATTATTGTGGAGGATGAGGTGGAAAAGCTGATGTGGATGGCCCTGGCCTATTTAAACAACCGCGGGGGAAGATTGGATTTTTCCACGGCCATCCTTCAGGCCATATGTGTCGATACGGCCGTCATCCCTTATACCCAAAACCGTCTAAACATGTCCTTCGGCTGTTACGGCTGCCGGGATGCCACCGACATCCAGCCCGGTGAGGCGGCCTTGGGATTTCCGGCAAGTGATCTGCCCGATCTGGCAGACCATTTGACTCACTTGGCCCAAAAGGCCATCCCCAATTGCCGGGCCAAGACCATCTACCACAACCTGAAAGATCGTCTGAACGGACCCGGGAAAAAGGAACCAATGAAAGGATAAAATCGTAAGATCATGGGCCTTATTAAACAAAAAATATGTTTTTTAGGAGGATTAGGCTTTTTTTTCGTTTTTCTTCTTTTTATCGGGGGGTGTGCCCCACCTGTGACCCGAATCCTTTCCACGCCTGCCGACTGGTTGACTGATTTTGAGCAGGCCCGACAATCGGCTCGGGAGAAAAACCTTCCGATTTTAGCCGCTTTCGTCGGTCTGGATTGGTGCCCCTGGTGTCAGAAACTGGAAGAAGAAGTACTCTCCCAACAAGAATTCTTGACTTTTGCCGAAAATCATTTCGTCCTTTTTAAAGCCGACTACCCGCAAAACCAGGAACAACCGGCCCGGATCAAAGAACAGAACAAGGCCCTGGCCAAAAAGTATGGTATTGACAGTGTCCCTACCGTACTGATCTTGGACGGAAAAGGGAACCCATTGGCGAAAACCGGCTATCGGCACGGTGGCCTCGGGCCCTATCTGACCCATTTGCAGGAAATTTTAAACAAAACAACCTCTTCGAATCGATGAGTCGGTCCGGGCTTTTGGTCTGAAAAGGTTCCGGGTAGGGACGGCCCCCTGAGAAGAGGCCGTGCACGCCTTTTCCGGCCATCCTATTGGATTTTAAGGAAAGTCAGACCGGCAAGGTCACCCTTTTTGCTTGACAGCTCATTCATTCAACCATATTATTAAAGAGGAATATTTCGGGGTAAAGGATCGAGGCATGACGAAGGAAGACATCACCCAAATCCGTATCGGAAATGCCACCATCGGGATTGTCGGGCTCAAGGAAGCCATGGAAGAACTTTCCCCCGCTTTATCCACGGCTTCAAACGAGGAAACGGCCAAGGCCTTGATCCAAAAGCTTTCCAAAAAAAACTACATCCCGGAAAAGGCCAAGGCCGAATACGGCCGGGCCTTGGTCCGGGAATTCCAACGATTCCTCGGTCGGGAAGTTTCCGCCGAGGATAAACCTCAAGGCCTGGTCATCCGGGTCCTGGGCCAGGGCTGCGCCAACTGCCATGCCCTCACCCAACGAGTCATGGAGGTCTTGGGGGAACTGAAGCTGGCCGCCGATGTCGAGCATATCACCGACATTAAGGAGATCGCCTCTTACGGGGCCGCATTGAGTCCGGCCCTGGTCGTCAATGGGAAAATAGTGGCCATGGGGCGGATGCCTTCCAAAGACCAATTGATCGAATGGTTTAAAAAAGCCGAAGGCTGAAACATGGACAAACCGATTGTCTTAACCTTTACCGAGGAAGAGATTCAGACCCTTATGCGCATCGATCTGGAAGATGATCCAAGGGCGGCTTTGGATTTTATTCGGGGGACCATCGGGAAAAAATTAAAGGACCTGAGTCGTCCCCACTGCGTCCCCGTCTTCGAGGTCACCTACAGTCCGAGGCAAAAGGAGGCCTTTCAAAAAACCGAAGAAAACGGGTGTTCGTAAGGTCACAAACGGCTGCCCTTATCTTGGGCATTTTTTAGCCCCGAACAATGAAAAGGTCGCCGCCATCTCGTATTTCTTCGGAAAGACAAGAAAAAATAGAGGATAGACGCGATGTTGTCGATTGAGGTTTTATACACCCGGAGGTGACCGGCCAAAGGTCCGGCGCTGGAAGCGATCCGGAAGGTCCTCGACGAAAAACGGGCCGAGGCCGAGATACGGGAAATCTTGATCCAGGGGAAAAGAGAAGCCGAGGAGAAGGCCTTTTTCGGTTCTCCAACGATTAAGATCAACGGCCGGGACCTGGAGCCGGAGGTCGAAAAACTCCACCAGACCGGCCTGGGCTGACGGTTTTATCTTTCCGAGGATGGTCGATTCTCGAAAACGCCGCCGGAATCTTTGATCAGGAAACAGATCGAACACTTTTTAAATAAACATGAAGGATGAGGAGGTCCGAAACGATGACCCCAGGCGGAATGAAAAAACTCTCTTTCCTGGATCGTTTTTTGACGTTGTGGATCTTTCTGGCCATGGTGGCGGGTGTGGGTTCCGGGTATCTCTTCCCCCAAGTGGTGGGGTTTTGGAACCTCTTCCAGGTGGACACCACCAACATCCCCATCGCCGTCGGTCTGATTCTGATGATGTACCCTCCCCTGGCCAAGGTCAGGTATGAAGAACTAGGGGAGGTCTTCAAAAATTACAAGGTCCTGGCCCTTTCCCTGATTCAGAACTGGGTCATCGGCCCCATCCTGATGTTTTTCCTGGCCATCCTCTTTTTGGCCGGTTATCCGGAGTACATGGTCGGGTTGATCATGATCGGCCTGGCCCGCTGCATCGCCATGGTCATTGTCTGGAACGAGCTGGCCTCGGGGGACACGGAATACTGCGCCGGCCTGGTGGCCTTCAATTCCATTTTTCAGGTCCTCTTTTATTCTGTTTACGCCTATATCTTCATCACCATCCTGCCGAGTTGGTTCGGCCTAAAAGGCACGGTGGTGAATGTCTCCATCGGCCAGATCGCCAAGAGCGTCTTTATCTATCTGGGCATTCCCTTTATCGCCGGAATCATCACCCGTTTCACCCTGATCAAGGTCAAGGACAAGACCTGGTATCATGAAAAATTCATCCCCAAAATCAGCCCCATCACCCTCATCGCCCTGCTCTTTACCATCATCGTCATGTTTTCCCTCAAGGGGGAATACATTGTACAACTGCCTCTGGATGTGATCCGTATCGCCGTCCCGCTGACCATTTATTTCGTCTTCATGTTTTTTATCTCCTTTTATATGTCCATGAAATTCAAGGCCACTTATGAACAGTCCGCCACTCTCTCTTTTACCGCCGCCTCCAACAATTTTGAGTTGGCCATCGCCGTGGCCATCGCCGTTTTCGGCATCAACTCCGGGGCGGCCTTCGCCGCGGTCATCGGTCCCCTGGTGGAAGTGCCGGTATTGATCAGTTTGGTTAATGTGGCCCTGTGGTTTAAAAGAAAGTATTTTCCCTTCTCCGTGGAGACCCCCACCGGGATCTGCCATGTGACCTGTAAACCCTAATCGAGGGGGAGACCTATGCTTTTAAAATCCTATACCCTGGAAATCTTCAATTCCCGCTGCAACCCGGGGGCCATGGCCGTCCATTGTTTCGCCCATCTGGATCAGGATGTGAGCGAGGTCATCCCTTATTTGAACGCCGTCCTGGGGGGATCCAATGTCACCCAGGATCCTCCCTCGGTGACCTTCCGCTCGCAGGGCAAATTGATCACCGTCCACGGGAAAAAAATCGCCATCAACGCCCTCAAGGATGAAGAAGAGGCCCGGAAGATCGTGGAATGGCTCAAAAGGGAGATCAACGAGGCCTGGGAAAAACGGGACCAAATCACACCTTCCTGGGAAAGCCTGCCCCGTCCGCAGGTCATGTCCATCCTTAAACTCCTGCCCAAGACCAACTGCCGGGAGTGCGGGGAACCGACCTGCCTGGTCTTCGCCGTTTCGGTCAGCGAAGGGGCCAAGGGAGCGGAGGATTGCCCGCAGCTGAACGAGGAACAACGGAAAAACCTCTCGGAATATCTGGCCCCCTTCCACTTGGATTTTTGAGGCGGCCCCCTTTTCCCCTCCCCTCTTTTTTGTTTGACAAAGACCGCCGAAGATACTATATTCCAATATAGATATATATATCGTTGCGGCTTGGGGATGACGCCTCACGGCCGAAACCGGGCGGCCGTGGCCCGTGCGGAAAAGGAGGGCGAGATGAAGAAAAAAAGCGAACTGCAACAAAAGGTCTATGAGGGTCGGGCGGCGGTCCTGAAGGCCCTGGGACAGCCGACGCGGTTACAAATCCTGGATCTGCTCAAGGAAGGGGAGCGCTGCGTCTGCGAAATCTTTCCGGCCATCAACCAGGAACAGGCCAACGTCTCCAAACACCTTTCCATCCTCAAGCAGGCCGGCATCTTGGAGTCCCGAAAGGAAGGCCTGCGGATCATCTATCGTATCAAGAGCCCGGAGGTCTTGGAACTGCTCGAAGGCGTTTCCCGCCTGTTGAAAAAACAAGTCCGGGAACAAGAAAGGATCTATTCCAACCTCTCCTAAAGGTCTTCCCTCCCCAGGGGGTGATCGGTTTCAAGGCAAAGGAAAGGAACCTTTTTACCATGAAAGATCGTACCTATCTGCTTTTGATCGTCGGCGGCTTCTTGGCCGCATATTACCTCCCTTGGGAAAGCGCCTTGATCCGTCAATCCGGCCTGGAGGCCTTCCTGATGCTTCAGGAATACGCCCGGGAACATGTCTTGACTTGTCTGGTCCCGGCCCTGTTCATCGCCGGCGCCATCTCGGTCTTCGTCTCCCAAGCGGCGGTCCTGAAATATTTCGGGGCCGAGGCCAAAAAAATCCTGGCCTACAGCGTGGCCTCGGTTTCCGGCACCATCCTGGCCGTCTGTTCCTGCACGGTCCTGCCCCTCTTCGCCGGGATCTATATGCGGGGGGGCGGCATCGGACCGGCCACGGCCTTTCTCTACTCCGGTCCGGCCATCAATGTCTTGGCCATTGTCCTGACCGCCCGCATCCTGGGCTGGAAACTGGGTCTGGCCCGGGCCGTCGGGGCCGTGGGCTTCGCCTTTATCGTCGGCCTGGCCATGCACTTCATCTATCTCAAAGAAGAAAAGGCCCGCGTGGCCGGGGCCCTGTATCTGCCGGAGGAAGAGGCCAAGACCCGCCCCTTATGGAAAGAAGTGCTTTATATGGCCACCTTGGTCGGCATCCTGATCTTCGCCGCCTGGGGAAAACCTGCTCAACCGGTCAGTTTTTGGATGTCCGTCTGGTCCGTTAAATGGTACATCACCGCCGGCCTGTTGATCCTCTTGGGCTGGGAATTGTGGGGCTGGTTCAAGAAATCGGAAATCATCAATTGGGGACAGGCCTCCTGGGGATTCGCCAAACAGATCCTGCCCTTGCTCTTCGGCGGGGTCCTGGTGGCCGGATTTCTTTTGGGCCGGCCGGGGCATCAGGCCTTGATCCCGGAACGTTGGATCCAGTCCCTGGTGGGCGGAAATTCCCTCTGGGCCAATCTCTTTGCCTCGGTCTCCGGGGCCCTGATGTACTTCGCCACCCTGACCGAAGTGCCAATCCTGCAGGGACTTTTGGGAAGCGGCATGGGACAGGGCCCGGCCCTGGCCTTGCTTTTGGCCGGTCCGGCCTTGAGCCTGCCCAGCATGTTGGTTATTCGCAGCATCATCGGGACCCAAAAGATGTTGGTCTATTCCGGGCTGGTGGTGATCCTTTCCACCCTGGCCGGATGGTTCTACGGGGCGATGGTCTCCTGACCCATGACCCACAACCATCGACATAATTCCGAGGCCTCCTGGGGCGGACGTTTACTCATCACCCTGGCCATGAATCTGATCATCCCGGCGGTTCAGATCGTTGTCGGGATCCTTGCCGGCAGCATGGCCCTGATCAGCGACGCCCTCCATAATCTGAGCGACTTCTTCTCCCTATTGATCAGTTATATCGCCCTCAAAATAGGCCGACGCGGACCTAACCTGTCTCAAAGTTTTGGCTACAAACGGGTGGAGGTCCTGGCCGCGGTCTTCAATGTGGCCCTCCTTTTCGGCGCCGGACTGTATATCGCCTTTGAAGGGTGGGTTCGTTTGAAAAATCCGACCCCCATTCAAGGGAGCTGGGTCATCTGGGCCGCCCTTCTGGGGTTGGCCGCCAACGGGATTTCCACGGGGATGCTCTATTCCGGTTCCAAAGAAAACCTCAATATCCGCGGGGCCTTTCTCCATATGTTGACCGACACCTTAACCTCATTGGGGGTGGCCTTGCTGGGAGTCCTCTGGCTGTTTCGACCCTGGTACTTTCTGGACCCCCTCGTCTCCTGGGCCATTGTCGCCTTGATTTTTTACAGTGGTTGGGGTATCTTAAGAGAAGCCTTGCTCATCCTGATGAATGCCGTTCCGGAAGGTATCTCTCTGGAGGCTATCCAAAAAGAAGTGGAAGCCATTGAAGGGGTGGAGGGATTGCATCACCTCCATGTCTGGAATCCCGCTCCCGGGACCATCGCCCTGGCCGCGCATGTCATTGTCCCCGACCAGATGTTAGGAGGAGTGGATGAGCTGGCCAAAAAGGTAAGGGAGCGGCTTCTTTCCAAATTCAATATAAATCATCCCATTTTACAATTTGAGACCCGCGCCTATGCCTCGCAGGATTTATTATGTAATGTGTGTCAAAACAACCAGACCGGCGGGAAAGGAACTTGTTCCGGGTAAGGAGGTTTTATTATGGAAATAAAGGTCTTGGGACCCGGCTGTCCCAAATGTCAACAAACCGAAAAGATCGTCAAAGAGGCCGTAGTCGAAAGCGGAATCCAGGCAAATGTGGAAAAGGTGACCAATCTTTTGGAGATCGCCCAATACGGGGTCTTCGGCACACCGGCCGTGGTGGTGGACGGCCAGGTCAAGTCCGTAGGCAAGATCCCTTCCAAAGAAGAAGTCCTCCATTGGATAAAAAAGTAGAGAAAGGGGAGGAAGCTAAAGTATGGCTGAGGACTGCTGCGCCCCCTCGGGGAATATCATGCTTCTGGCCTGTTCCGGCGGTTCCAATGTAGGCCAACTGGCCAACCAAGCGGCGGTGGAATTGACCCGGGAAGGCTTCGGCCGACTTTACTGCCTGGCCGGCATCGGCGGGCACCTGGCCGGTTTTGTCCAGTCGGCCCGGGATGTCCCTGAGCTTATCCTGATAGACGGCTGCGAAATCGGCTGCGGAAAGGCGGTCTTCGACCACCTGGAACTGCCGATAAAAGGATATTTGGTGGTCACCGATCTGGGAATTGAAAAAAACAAAGATTTTCAGTTGAAAAGGGAAGAAATCGATCGGGTGAAGTCGGCCGTACGGTCCGCTCTTCCCCAAGAAAAACCCGCCCCTTCCTGAAGCTGGTCGCCGGTACGGATTCAGGAGGGTCTCCTGTCCTCAAAAGAAATTTTTCTCGGCCGCTCTTGTTGCGGAGAGCCGCTGATTTTAGACCGTGATTAAGGGGCGACCGAAAAGGTCTGGGGTCTTCTCGCGGGCGAAGAAGCAGGCCTGATCGTTTCGACTATTTTCTTTACCTGAACCTAATAAGCAACCGGACAAAGGGCGCTTTCGGGTCAGGGTCTGGCCGGGGAAGTATTTTTTCACCGGTATATCCTTTGAAAGTGAGGCCCACATTGAAAAAAAGGCGATCGGCCTTAGGCTTGTTACTCATCACCGCTGTTCTCTTGACCGGATGGCTTGTCGGTTCGGCCTTTCCCCAAACCCCGCCTTCCAAAACCATCGAAGAACTCTACCCTGGATTGGCCAGTGATGTCCTCAAGCTGGCCGTGCCGGCCAAACTGCCGACCGGGGTCCTCCTTTCGGCCGGTGAATTCTCCATCAAGGAATCGGAAATCAGCCGGGTGATCAAAGGATCGGAGGCGGGGCTCCGCCGGCAATTAAGCCAAAACGCCTTCTTCCTCCTGGAAAATATGGCCACCAAGGGGCTGATCCTTCAGGAAGCGCGCAAGGCCGGGATAACCCAGGGAACGGACAAACAAATGATCAATGATTTTTTCTCTAAAACCATCAAGGTTCCCCCGGTCACCGAAGAAGAAATCAAACATTTCTACCAGCAGAATAAAGAGACGATCGGCAGCGCCCCCCTGGACCAAATTCGAGGGATGCTCAAGGAATATCTGGCCCAGCAAAAAAGACAGGAGGCCGTCCGGCAATACCTCTTGACTCTGGGACAACGCACTTCCATTCAGATCAATGAGGTCTGGTTGAAGAAGCAGGCCACCCTGGCCCTGAACAACCCGGTGGATCGGGCCAGGCGCTCGGGCAAACCGACCATGGCCGAATTCGGGGCCACCGGTTGCGTCCCCTGCGATATGATGGCCCCTATTCTGGAAGACCTGAAAAAGAAATATTCCGATAAAATCAATGTCCTCTTCGTCCATGTTGGCCAGGAACAAATTCTGGGGGCCCGCTTCGGGATCCAGGGCATCCCGGTCCAGGTCTTTTTCGACAAGACCGGGAAAGAGGTATTCCGCCATATCGGTTTCTTCCCCCAAAACGAACTGGAAAAAAAGATGAAGGAATTGGGATTCATTTAGCCCGCTGTCACAGAAAGCCGAAAGGACATGAAACCCGAGCGACGATTCGGAAAAAAATTTTTTCCCTTCCTAATGATGTGTTGTATCCTCCCCCTTGTCCCCGGCGATCTTTGGGCCCTGACGCCCAAGGAGGTGCCGGTCCAAGGCATGGTGACCCTGGTTGATTTGGGCTCGGACGCCTGCCTGCCCTGTAAGATGATGGCCCCCATACTGAAGAAATTGGAAAAGGATTTCAGGGGAAAAGCGGCTATTGTTTTTATCGACGTCTGGAAATTTCCGGATCAGGCCAAACGGTTCCGTATCCGGGTCATCCCCACCCAGATCTTTTTCGACGCCGCGGGCAAGGAAGTCTATCGGCACGAAGGATTCATGAGCGAGAAACAGATCGTCGCCCAACTGATGAAGATGGGAGTCCGTTGACGGGTATGCTGGAGACCCTCTTCCTTACGGTCAACGACTGGCTCACGGCCGGGAGCCTGATCGCCTACGGCGGCGCTTTCCTCTGGGGGGTCATCGGCGTGGTCTTCAGCCCCTGTCATTTGGCCTCCATCCCCTTGATCGTCGCCTATATCGGCGGGCAGGAAACCACCGTTCATCCTCGTCAGGCCGCCTACTATTCGGTCACCTTCACCGCCGGTCTGTTTTTGACCATCGCCTTGATCGGCGGCATCTGCGCCCTTTTGGGCCGCATGCTCGGAGATATCGGCGCTTATTGGCAGGTGGCGGTGGGGCTGGTCCTGATCTGGGTGGCCTTGGGCATGCTCGGGGTGGAAAAATGTTCCATGTCCGGCGGCCTCCTCTACCGCCTCAACTTCAAGGGCCTGACAGGGGCCTTCGGTCTGGGACTGGCCTATGGCATACTTTCCGGGTCCTGCACCTTCGGCTTCCTCGCCCCCATCCTGGCCGTTATCACCATCCAAAAGATGGTCCTAAACGGGGTGCTGCTCATCCTCTTCTTCGCCCTGGGGCAATGCCTGCCCATCGCCGTTGCCGGAAGCTCCACGGCCGCCGTCCGGAAACTCATCGAAAACCGATCCTGGCAGAGCGGCGGTCAATGGTTCCGCCGCGGGGCCGGGGTCTTGATCGGCCTCCTCGGCCTTTATTTCATCGTCAATCCTTTTCTCTCCGTCTGATTTTCTTCCCTATCACTTCTTAAAAAAATTGGCCACGGGGAAATCCCGATTAGCCACGAAGAACCTCCTACATTCCTTATAAAACAGTTTTCCCTTTTTTTGCCCCTGATTTATTTACTTGACATAAGTACCACTTTGTAGTATAGGTAAAATTCATACAAATATTTCGTCTTGGTAACAAGGTTACGTGACGGGTTAAGACCACTGGTAAGTAGCCTCAACCCATCGGAGTCGTATGGGGGATATCTTTTTTGGAGTGCTCGGCCATTGCATCCTCCATAACTGGGGATTGAAAATTTTATAGAAGCAAACCGTCAGCCAGTTGAGCAGCCCCTGACCCGACCACCTCCGACCGAGGCGCTTGATCCGGTTGCAGATCTGGCTGAAGCGGCTTTCGATGGCATTGGTCGTTAACGGAAGCGCTTCTCCTTTATGCAGCCACCAGTGTAAGAAGGTGGTCACCGGTTTAACCAGGTGCTCGATATAAGCCCTGGCCTTGGGATAGGGTTTCAAGGCCGTGAGAAGCTGTTCAAAACCCTGTTCCGTTTGTTGGGTCCGTTTTTCCACCTGGGTACGATCTTGGGGTTTGAGGCTCTCCAATTGGACCTGGGTCATGCTCAGGGCCGGAATGCCCTTGAGCTGATCGGTAAAAGGTTTTTGCACTGTTTTCTTGAGCCCATCCAGGTAGAGGATGTAAGGAAAGTCCCGTCGGCCATGCCAAACACAGCGCTGATGGCGCCTGCGGCTACTGCGCAGGTTCTCCTCAATCCCCGGCCCGCCGTCGGAAAAGAGCACCCGCAGACGGTCGTAATTCAACCGCCGGGCCAGATCTCGACGGATGGCTTTCCAAGAGTTGTCGATCCAAAACCCTACCAGCTCAAAGGGCTTCCCCGCCCCCTCCGAGGCCAATGCCCAACGCACCTCCACCTGCCCGAGATCTCTGCCCCTGGCCCCTTGCAGGTGCACCTTGGTGCCGTCCACCAAAAGCCAGACCAAGGGCCTATCCTTCAGATCCCCAAAAGGGTCATGGCTGCGGGCAAAATCCTGCAGCCGGCGATGCAGGGTCGTGTGACTCATCGTCTGCCCCCCGATCCGCTCCATTTCTGCAACGGCTCGTCGGTAGGAAACATGCGCTCTCAGCCCGATCCCCGGCTCCAGGGACTCCTCCAAAAACCGCACCTGCTCCGGAATCTTCAAGGCCTTCACCGGCGGGGTCAGGCTACGACCGGTTTGGCGATCCTTCCATTGGGCAAATCGATACGAAAAATCGCACATCGAACAACCAAAACGGCGCGCCTGGCTCTGGTGGCCGTTCTTGATATAGCGCTGAGGATCCTTGGCGACCTGTTCCTCCACCGCTCTCTCTTCAAGGCCCTCCAGCAGGGTGGTGAGAATCGCGGCCATAATTTCACGTTGGGCTTCCTTCAACCCCCGCAACAAACCATTGCCTGTCAGCTTTTTGCCGGGTATCTTAAAGACCAAGCGAAGATCCACGGTGATCTTGCTCAACGGATTCCTCCTTTTCGTTAAGTTTGTTTATTTTTAAGAAAGAGGAATCCGTTTTTTTTAAGATGTCAAAAAAAAATAAAAACAGGGAAAATCCCCCTCATTACGTTAACTTGTTACAAAGCCCATATCTTATTAATAAGATTTGGCAGCGTTTCACAATAACGACGTAATTTCTCTGAAGTTTTATCCCATCCGGAAAAACGTTTATTAATAATATCAGACAGAAGACGTTCTGTTATATATTCAAACCCCTCGTACTCCTGTTTGGATAAATATCTTCGGTGATTAACAAATTGCTAGGTACTCAGGGGGGTTGGAAAAAGAATTTCTATATCAGGACAATCGGTAAAAACTCCAAAAGGCAATCCTTCCCTTTTGTCTGCCTCAACGCATTTTACCAAAGCGTGCCCTCCAATTGTATAAAAAGAATGTTCTCCCTTTTTATTTTCAATATAATAATACGACCCCCTGGTAATCAAAATTCTTGAAAGATTGGGATATTCGAGTTTTTGTGTCCTTTCCACCATATTTTCAAAAAGCTTTAAGCAAATTTCTACGAGCTCAACCTTGTCGATTATTGATTTTTTGTTTTTTATGTTTTTTATAGAATTATGAGGCACCAAAAAAGCACTATCGCTCATAATGTGAATTGACATTCTATCGTCTTCCCTTATTTCCTGCAATGCACCCAAAAATCCATAACTGATTTTTTTGGCTATCTCCCGAGTTTCGTCCTTCTTCTTTTTTTTATAAAACTCCGAAACACCAGAAATATCCACATAAGCCAGAAGTTTATTTTCTCCACCGCCAACCATAATCGTATCCTTTGTCATGGAATTTAATGGTCCTTCCTTGAAAATGTGCTAAATGTGTTCCATTTCGGAGACCATGATAATTGACTTTAGGTTTTCAATCCATAGGTATTGATCATCTCCCAACCGCGGCAGAAGGAAATCGGGGGCCGCCTGGAAAGGCGGTCGCTGTTTTTGGGCCCCTTCGTTTCTATGAATAATTTCCGATCTTCGTTCGACGTTTATATTATGTTTTGGCTACGGAAACATCTCAAGCCAAGTCTTCGAGAGTTACTTTTCGGAATACATCTTTAGTGCCCAATCGTCTTATGGCGTCAAGTATCTCAATTCCGGCTATATGCCCTTCCGCATCATAATCAACAGCAACTCCTAAAGAAAGATGCTTGGTTGTGACTGTTGCCTCTATGAAGCGAATATAAAGGGCATCCACTTCCGAATCATAAGTTATCAACATCAAATTTTCCTTTTTTCTTTTTAAGAGGGATCAAGAACACCGTCGTACCCGATTCCCCGAAAAAGGCCGTAAACCTTTTCCGGGGAATCTAATTGGGGGATGAAATTTTGGATGAATTGGGCGGGTTCCATGTTTTATTCAGAAAAGCACGACCTCCCCGGACGATTTATTTATTATATTCTTTTTATAAGAAAAAGCAAGAGGTTATCTGGTAAGAGGGGTAAGGGGTCCTTTGGGTATAATTTAGGGTTCTTCTCCCGAACAATTTATTGTTCGAAAGGGGCAAAGGATTCAATTCGATAGACCACTAAACAGATCACGATTTTTAGTTCGGAGTTCGGAGTTCAGAATGGGAAATTCGAAATTCAGAGTTCAGAGTTCAGCATCCAGCATCATGAGTTCAGAGAAAACCCAGGCAACCCTTCCCTCATCGCCGACTCTTTTGGAGATGATCCAGATCAGAAAACGTAAGATCGAATCGTAGGGCGGAGCAAGGTGGAAAAACGGGAAGCCGTTTTTCCACCTTGGGGGAGGGGAGGGTGTTAAGCTAAAGGGACTGGGCCGAATCCTCATGCC
>Ga0078972_1007456_pt1 | contig 24274 bp, 19 predicted proteins | sample YelNatPaOPGAMG01_FD_67568 | JGI IMG/M metagenome (GOLD analysis project Ga0078972, IMG submission 67568) | Hot spring thermophilic microbial communities from Obsidian Pool, Yellowstone National Park, USA - OP-RAMG-01 (SPADES assembly) (version 2) | ecosystem: Environmental > Aquatic > Thermal...
TTGCTATCGTGGGGATGGCGGGTTTCTATGGATATAAGAAGTTTGTATCATCAAGGGCCAGTAGTAAAGCACCCGCCGATGACGATATGGTAGAGATATCCGGTGCAACGATGGATGAGTGGCTCGAAAAACACCCTCCACTTGTTGCCCTTGGGACCAAGAAGATAGAGACCAAACCAGAAGAACCAAAGGTGGAGGAGAAGGTTCAAAAGGAGGCTACCAGGAAAGGGAAGGGCGCGAAGGATAAGAAGGGGGCGAAGGAGGCAGAAAAGGGCACGAAGGTGGCAAAGGCAGATGTCCCACAGACACCAAAGGGGGAGGATATGCCCGAACAGCTCACCGATGCGGAGATCTACGAGATGATTCAGAAGAATATCTCGAAGCTGTTTATTTGTATAAAGGAGGAGATTCAGCGCACACCCGATTTGAGAGGAGAATTACTCATAGAATTTGTGATCAAGAACGATGGCAGGGTTGCCGATCTGAAGATAGAGGACCCGAGATTTCAGTCGGGGCCGATGTATGACTGCTTCTTGAAGAAACTTATGATGTGGAAGTTCAGGTCTTTCTATGGTGAAAGGAAGATCGTCAAATATCCCTTCTATATAAAATCCAAAAAGTAGATTATGGTCGTAAGGATTATCACCTTATCTCTCTTCTTGATGGTCCCTCTGGCGATATGCTCCTGTGATACAAGGTATATAGATACAAACACCCTATCCGATGCCTCTCAAAATGATACAGGTGATACATCTTATGTAGAGTCCGAGATTGTAAAGTATATCAGGATAAATGCCTCCGACACAAAGACATCCGGGGTGTTTCCGTGGGTAAGAGAGGCGGAGGATTCTGTCTTTACAATAAGAGATGATGTGAGTGAGACCTGTTATAAAGCACCCGATGATAAAGAGGTTGATATAACACTGGATATTTATACAACCTATGGGAGAGATTTGAGGATTTCTTCTATTGCTATAAGTCACAAAGCAGAATCAGATGTCTCATTCGGTCTTTCTCTTTACAGGAGGACCTGTGATGGAGAGAGGATCTTAGAAACCAAATGGAATGGCAGGGAGAGACTCTCTTTGAATCAGGAGACGGGATGCATAGTTATACACATCCCAAAGACAAACGGCTTAGAGTTGTGTAGCATATCGCTTATGGCAATTGATCCACCTGAGATTCTTAATTATCCTGTTCCTCTTAACGATCCCGAAAAATCTTTTGAGTATTCCGGTGTAATCGAGGGGTTTTATGGTGTCAGATGGTCCAATACCGAACGGGAAAGGATGTTTGCGATTATGAATAGATTCGGGCTCAGAATGTATGTATATGCACCAAAGAATGAGCCCAAACATAGAGGGTTGTGGAGGGAAGAGTATACCAGAGAAGAGTTTGACAATCTCCTGATGCTATCCGAAAGGGCAAGGGAGTATTATGTGGATTTCTTCTACGCCATAAGTCCATTTGTGGATTTCGATTACAATAATCCCGAGGACTTTCAGATATTGCTCGATAAGCTCAAGAAGTTTGTAAAAAGCGGAGTGTACAATATTGGGATATTTGCCGATGATATCGAGATTGACGGGGATTTGAGAGTGGATGCTGCACTTGGTAAGCGTCATAGAGATGTTGTGAATGCCATATATGATGAGCTGAAAACCCTCGACAACAGGTTGAAGATGCTATTTGTGGGGACTGTATATTCCGATGAGCGAATTGATAATTTCGAGGATGGAGAAGGTTATCTGAGAGAGATTGCGGGATTGAGAGATGATATCCAGATCCTCTGGACGGGTAAGAAGACGAGCGGGGCGACACTCACATCCGGGGATGTAGAGAGATTTTACAATATTACTCACCGAAGACCTGTGATCTGGGACAATTTCTGGGCAAATGACGGCGGGGATGGATTGTTTTCCAATCTATATCTCTCCGATTACACGGGTAGAGAGAGCTCCTTGCTGGATGCAGCCCGTGGCATAGGAATCAACCCTTTGATTCAGGGATCCCTTACAAGACCGAATGCCATAAGGTTCGGTATGTGGATGAATGGCGTATCTACGAAATCTGAAAGAGGGTGGTCGTACCTTGAGTCTGAATTGTTTGGCTATAAGGTCAAAGATGAATATAATTCTGCGGTCTCGGATGCCTTGCTCTTACTTTCGCAAATATTCAATGGCAATTCCAATAAGTCTATTGAATACGAGGAGTTGAATGAGGCCATTGACAGACTTGAATATGCCCTTGAGAAGAATGAAAATATCCCTGGTGAGATCGATTCGATGAGCAGATTGTTTGCACAGATGTATATACTTCAGAGCCTGCTTTATAACTCGAATATCGATTCTGAGTTGTTTGACGAGATCTATTACCCCGCCGACAGGGTAAGATATGATGGGCTCGCGGGGATATATGCCATTCAGTACCTGCTCAAGAAATTAAACGGGGAGCTCGACAATTCACTCTTGAAAAAGGTAGATTATGCTTTGAATAGATCAGAATCATCCAGATTCGTATATAGTCCGCAGAGGATCCAGAAGTTCGTGGAATATCTGAAAAATACAGATCTTTCTGGAGATTACGGGATAGATATTCTGAAAGTCAGAGAAAATATCCCCAAAACTATAAATGCCGCAAGTGAGTACAGGTTTACTCCCTTTGAGAAAGAGCCCGACATAGAGGTCTACGGGCTTATACCCCAGTTTTACAGGATAGAAAAGGGGAGCGTAGTCTTGAATATCCCGTATGCTGGAAACTATACAGTCGTCATAAAAGGCAAAACAAAGACCGCCTTCAACATCACCCAGGGCAGCATATCCGTTAAGTAGATGCCGCTATTTCAACAAGAATTGACAATCTATTATACAAAAATGTTATAAGTTGCTTGACATTGGGGTTATATTGCTTATAAAAGATTCTCTTGTGTATGAGCTGACAATTCAGGAGTCTTTTATGAACGACATAGAGATAGCAAGAGAGTTTAAGGGTAGAATGAAACCGATTGTGGATATCGCAGGGAGTATCGGGATAAGAAGAGAGGAGCTTTTTACTTATGGAGATTTCATTGCCAAGGTGGATTATGAGAAGGTACTCAAGAGGCTCGAGGGGAACCACAAGGGGAGACTGATCGTCGTATCAGCCACCACTCCCACACCACTTGGAGAGGGGAAGACCGTAACCTCTATCGGGCTTGTGCAGGGGATAGGAAGACTCAACAAAAAAGTTGCCCTCTGCCTCAGGCAGCCATCTCTCGGTCCCGTATTCGGTATTAAGGGTGGTGCATCCGGAGGTGGTTATTCACAGGTATTACCTATGGAGGATTTCAATCTGCACTTCACGGGTGATATGTATGCAGTCGGGACGGCACACAATCTACTCTGTGCAATGGTGGAGGCGTCCATATTCCACAAGAATCCACTCGGTATAGACCCTCACTCAATCCCTTTGAGGAGAGTAATAGACATAAATGAGAGGGCCCTCAGAAATATCATCATAGCCGTTGGTGGAAAGGATGGAGTGATAAGGCAGACAGGTTTTGATATCACTCCTGCCTCAGAGGTAATGGCGATTTTAGGATTGACAAGATCCATCAAGGAGCTCAAGGAGAGGCTTTCGAGAATCATCGTAGGATATACATATAGCGGAGAGCCTGTATTTGCAAATGACATAAAGGCAGTCGGTTCTATGGCGGTTCTTCTGAAGGATGCAATAAAACCAAATCTCATCCAGACGATGGAGGGAGAGCCCGTATTCGTACACACAGGTCCCTTCGGAAATATCGCCCACGGGAATTCGTCTATAATCGCAGATATGGTGGCGATGTCGTGCTCGGACTATGTAGTTACTGAGGCGGGTTTTGGGGCGGATCTGGGGCTCGAGAAGTTCGTGGATATCAAGTGTCGTGCTGCCGGTTACTCCCCCTCCTGTATCGTGATTGTAACATCTATCAGGTCCTTGAAGATGCACGGCGGTGCCTTTAATATCCCGCCCGGCAAGAAGGTGGATGACGGGGTAATGTTTGCAAAGAATGTGGAGGCACTCAAAAGAGGTTTTTCGAACCTGAGGGTTCATATCGAGAATTCAAGACTCTTCGGCGTCCCTGTTGTTGTGGCAATAAACAGGTTTCCAAAGGACGATGAGGAGGAGATAGAGATACTTAGAAAGATGATCTCTGATATGGGTGTTGACTCGGAGGTCTCAGAGGCATACTCAAAGGGTGGAGAGGGGGCACTCTCTCTGGCAAAGAGGGTGATAGAACTCTCTGAGAAGAGGTCTGATTTCAGGTTTTTATACGACATCTCAAGCCCGATTATGGAGAAGATAGAGATACTGGCAAAGAGTGTATATCGTGCAAGGGATGTAAAATACTCTAAAGAGGCGAAAAAGACGATCGACTTTATCGAGAAGAAATTCGGCATAAACTTCCCTGTATGTATGGCAAAGACCCAGCTCTCAATCTCTGACAAGCCCGCTATCAAGGGGGCCCCATCGGATTATGTCTTTGAGATAAACGAGGTGAGACACTCAAACGGGGCGGGGTTTGTTGTACCCATTGCCGGGGATATCTCCACTATGCCCGGACTTGGCTCAAGACCGGCGGCAATTGATATAGACATCTCCGATGATGGAGAGATAAAAGGTATATTTTAAGGCGAGGTCAGATTATGGCAGAGTTAATAGATGGCAAGATGGTCTCTTCGAGGTTGAGAGATGAATTGAGAGAGAAGTTAGAACTCCTCAACCAGAGGCATAGTATAAGATTGAAACTGGCAACGCTCCTTGTAGGCAATGACCCCGCCTCTCAGATATATATCAAGAACAAGATAAATGCGTGTAGTCAGATTGGTGTCGAATCTGTACACATAGGTCTATCATCCGACATCTCTGAGAGGGATTTGATTGAGAAGATCGAGGAGCTCAATAAAAGAGAGGACATAGATGGGATACTCGTCCAGCTCCCGCTCCCACAACATATAGATGCTGAGCGTATAATCTCTGCAATCTCACCTCAGAAGGATGTAGATGGTTTTCATCCATACAATCAAGGGATATTGCTCACCGCCAAAAGCTACAAGAGTCTGATAGATTCTCATACACCAATCCCCTGTACTCCTTATGGCTGTATGAAACTCCTCGAATATTATAAGATTGGTCTTGCGTCAAAGCGGGCGGTAATCCTCGGGCGGTCCAATATCGTAGGCAAACCCCTTGCAATCCTGATGCTGTTGCAGGATGCTACTGTTACGATATGTCATTCGAGGACTAATGACAGCAGGAGTATAATAAGGGATGCCGATATTGTCGTCTGTGCAACAGGCAGGAGAGGGCTTGTAAACGGGGATATGATAAAGGAGGGGGCGGTTGTAATAGATGTGGGTATCAATAGGGGAGAGGATGGGAAGATCTACGGGGATGCAGATTTTGTGAGTGTAAAGGAGAAGGCGTCATATATTACACCTGTGCCCGGTGGGGTAGGTCCTATGACGATTACAATGCTTATGTACAACACATTTACTCTCGGTCTGAAGAGACGGGGAATATCTGACTTATGAGTTTCATAGAAAAGATCAAAAACAGAATTCCCACTCTATCATTCGAGCTCTTCCCTCCCAAGAAGCCCGACGGCTGGGCAACCCTCTACGGGACCCTGAGTGAGATATCGAGACTCAGTCCCGACCTCGTATCTGTCACCTATGGTGCGGGTGGTTCTACAAGACAGAAGACCATAGAGATCGTAACGAGGCTAAAGGATGAGTTGAATATCGAGGGGATGGCACACATAGCCTGTGTAAACCACACAAGGGACGAGATAGATGTGATATTGAACAGATTGAGAGATGCAAAGATCCGCTATATACTTGCATTGCGGGGAGATCCACCACAGGGTACCGAATTCAAGCCCTTAGAGAGTGGATTCAGATTTGCATCAGAATTGATAAGATACATCAGATTCAGGTACAAAGACGCCATTATAGGGTGTGCCACCTATCCCGAGAAACATATCGAGTCCAAAGATATTCAGGAGGATATAGAATATCTCAAACTCAAGCAGGACGAGGGTGCCGAGTTTGCGATCACTCAGCTCTTCTTTATAAATGAGAACTTCTTTAGATTCAGAGATATGGCAGTAAAGTCCGGGGTAAATATACCAATCATTGCAGGGATAATGCCCGTAATAGACCTCTCCCAGCTCGAAAGATTCAGGAATATGTGCGGATGTATAATACCCGATCACCTTCGGGAACAACTAACTAAAAATCCTGACAGGGTGATCGAGATCGGGATAGAGTACTCCTTCTCCCAGTGTGAGGAACTCCTGAGAAACGGTGTAGCAGGCATCCACTTCTTTACACTCAACAGGTCTCAGTCTGTGGTGAGAATCGTCAACGATCTCAGAGAATCGGGGTATTTTCGAAATGCCTGACTCAATTTCAATTCATCAGTTATTAGTGGTGCTATCGACAGTTTCACAATAATAAATGGGTAAATTGATAAGTGGGAAGTGGGAAATGGGTAAGTTAAATTCTCCTCTGGTAGAGGGGCGTCTGCCGAAGGCAGACGGGGTGTATTAATCCCCATCTAATAAGGGGCGGGCAATTGCTGGAAATTATCTATAGAGACAAACCTTACATCTTAACTCTATAAATTCTCAAAATCTATAGACTTTTCCGACAACTATAATTGCCACCCATGACTGAGTCTTTACAAATTCAATTGCATTTTTCGGGTTTAAAGGCGAATTGCAGGCTGGATCTCAGGTTTTATAATTGGGATAATCATCGATAATTAACTCTTTGTGTTCTCTTTTTTATTTTGTAAAATCTCAATTTAGTGTTTATAGTAACAGATATGAGTAATACGCTGCAGGATCCAAGAGACCCATTATTCGAGAATCCCACAGACCTTCAGAGGATATTTATATTGCGTCGTTCTTACCGGAAGTATTCAGAAAGACCTGTGGAATTAGAGAAGATAACGGCTATTGAGAGGAGTATTAGGCTGTTCAAAGAGAAGATGGGGTATAGCAACTCTGATATACGAATTATTGCAGATGATAGAGGTTTTAGTCTTGTAAAAGATGCAGCCACAAAGGGTCTTATCGGGAGCATAAATCCCTGGTTGAAGAGTACAAAGGCAAGGTGTTTCATTGTTGCAGTAGTGAATGATAATGGTGTTGGTTCGATTTCTGAACGTAACAGGAGGATTGCCCAGACTTCAATGGCTATGCAGGTCGCCATCCTCAGGGCGACTGAACTCGGGCTTGCTACCTGCTGGATGGCGGGAATAAATTCAAGGGAGATAGAGCGAGTTCTCGGGCTTATGGAAAAAGAGGAGGTCATAGCGATATCAACCCTTGGTTATCCGCCTCAAAGTACGACCATTACAGACTATGACTTCTGGGCAAACCGCCTTGTTTCAAGGAGGAGAAAACCCCTATCTGAGATTGTTCTTAATGAGGAGTCTGGATATGACCTCGGTCATCGATGACTTAATTGCAAGGTATAAGGCAAAGCCTGTAAAGAGTGAGTCTGAGATAACAGATGAAGAGATTGTGACTCTTATGAAGGCGGCGAGGATTGCTCCGAGTGCGGATAACTCTCAGATCTGGAGGTTCTTGATAATCAGGGATAAGCGGAAGATAGAGGAGGTATTAAAAATATCGAGAATAAGTGGTAGAATATATAAGGTATTGATAATCTCACTGGCGGCCCCCTTCTTCATAAGGCATACGAGGCGTGAACAACCCTTCTATGCTATGGATGTACCTATTGCCATCACCCATATATATCTTCAGGGGCTTGAACTCAATATTGATGTGGATATCCATTTTGTGTTTGAGGAAGATGATGTTAAAAAGATGTTGAACCTGCCAGATGGGCTCAAGAGTGTCGCCATTCTCGGGCTAAATAAATATGAAGATTAATGATTATGGGAAAATCCTGATCGGGCTAACAGGGAATATTGCCTCGGGCAAGTCCATTGCGATGAGATTCTTTGATGACGAATATTTTCTAAAGATTGACTCAGATGAGGTTGCCTCAGAACACCTCGAAGATAGAGAGGTAGTTGAGTCTTTGAAAAATAGATTCGGAGATGAGATTCTTGATTCATCTAATAAGATTGACAGGAAGAGACTCTCCCGGATTGCCTTTTCAGATAGGGGTGTGATGAAGACGCTCGAGGGGATAATTCATCCTTTTGTATTTGCAGATATTGAGGAGATGCTGAAGAGCTCGAATAAGAGATTTGCAATTATCGAGTCAGCCATCCTATTTGAGAATGGACTTCAAGGACTCTTCAAGAGGGTCATCACAGTGTTTGCCCCTAAAGAGGTACGGATAAAGCGGCTTATGGAGAGGGCGGGGATTGAGTATGAGGAGGCGGCAAGAAAGATAGATTTTCAGATGGGCGAATTTTTGAAGATCAGTAAGTCAGATTATGTTATAGACAATTCGATGGGTCTTGTCTGGCTGAGGGTTCAGGTAAAGAGGGTGGAAGAGGATATTATGAGGCTAATCTATCTTAATTGAATTCCTGTTTACAAAATTTTATTGAAGTTTGTCCTAAAAATGTATAAAACGATTTCAAGAGAGGTTTGTAATGAAGAAGGCTAAATTCATAACAATCGTGTTTGCTTTGATCACAGTTATAATATCCTGCAATCTCCGCGGCAGCAATATTGGTACCGATACAAATCCCCTCATACTTGAGATACTCACCCCTTCGCCTGTAGGTGCGGTAATAAACCACATAAACAATGTAGCTAAGTTTATAGAGTCAGAGAGCGGGCTCAAGACGGCAATTTATGCACCTAAAAGGAGTATTGAATACATTCAGGCCCTGTCTCAATCCTCCCCTAAGGCTGATGTGGCGATACTGAATGATACAGGATATCTCTTTGCTAATGATGAATTTGGGGCTACTGCTGAGCTTATTACATTGAGGTCCGATGGTGGGAATAAAACCATCTCATCTTACTGTCCCGCGATCGTATCTATTACTTTAAGCTCAATCGATGATCTCAATGGACACAGCATTGCCTTTTCAGATGAATACTCTACAGCGGGATATCTGGTGCCGTTGTACACATTGAGAGAGAAGGGAATCAAACCATCCAGGGTGATATTTGCAGGTGGATACATCGAAGCATTGAGGCAGTTGCTCAACGGTGCAGTGGATGCAGCCCCAATTTATACCTCCTGTGAAGGGATGAATAATGAACTCGATACAAGGAATATTCTAACAAATGAATACCCGGACATATTCACCCGCACCAAGATAATATACAAAGCCCGACCAGTACCAAATGAACCGGTTGTATTCAGGAAGAACATACCTCAAAAGATAAAGGAGAGAGTCATAAATGCCCTTCTGAGATGTCCGGAGGACAGAGTCTGTAGAGATTCCCTTTATTCAATCAATAAAGTGAGGGGGTTCAAGAGGGTGAGTGGAGAGGAGTATAATTATCTGAGGGCAATTATAAAATCCCTTGAAAAGGATACGGCAGACCTCATACCAGGTGGATGGGTTTTGAGGATAAAGAATACCTATGAGTTACCTCGAACGGGTAATTGAGACTTATGAAAATATTTGCCTCAGGGGTCGAATTAATATATAATAGTAATCCGATTGGAAGGAGTTGATATGATTAGACTGAGATTTTTATTCCCAATTATATGTCTAATATTGATAGGCAACTATGTAATGGCTCAGGATGTTAAAAAGGTGTTCTTTGTCCCGTTTAAGGGTGGGGCTGACACAAAGTCAATTGTTGATCTGTGCAATGTGACCGTGCAGGAGGACATAGGGAAGGTGCCAGGTTTTTCAGTGGCAGATTATGCCGATATAGCAGCCAGCCTTGAGATGGAGGGGAAGAATGCCAAGGCCTGTTTAGAGGATATAGATTGTGTCCTTGCCTCGGCGGCTTCCCTCGGTATAAATGTTATTCTATATGGCAAGATCTCAAAGGATATGGATGTGATAAATATCGAATTGAAGATGTATAATGCAACCCTTGGTAAGGTCGAGAGGGAGTATACTGGGAAATTGTCGGGTGAGACCGTTGAGGTTGCCAACAACACAAGTAAACTTGTAATAGCCCTTCTATCCGGTGCCCCAATGCCTTCTACACAGGCCTCCACCAGGGAGATTGCGGCTACCCCGGTGACCACGGGTGGACAGACTTCTGTTGCGACTATCGTGGAGTCGGGCGGCAAGGGTAAGCCCCGGCTTTATACCTGGATTGCCCTGGGCGCTGAGGCGATTACTCTATCTGCTGGTATGACATTCAACCTCCTCGCAAAAGGTGTAAATGATGACATACACAGTGGTCCTCACAAGGATGTGGATGATATGATTAAGAAAGGTGAGACATATATGTTACTCTCCTGGATCTTCTACGGGCTTGCTGTAGCCTCTACAGGTGCAACCGTTTTCTTCTTCTACTGGGAGAAGCCAAAGGATGAGGGGGCATCCGGGGCGTTTAATAATTTGCGTGTAAGCCCCGTACTTTACACGAATAATGATATTTATACATTTGGTATAAAAGGAAGGTTTTAAGGATGAAAATTAGAACTGAGATCATTTTTGCACTTGCCATTTTTCTACTGTTTGGCTCCTGTGCCCAGGATTTTATGTCAGACATACCCTGTGGTGTCCAGACTGATTGTCCAAAGAATTACAAGTGCAAGGAACAGGTTTGCGTCCCCTGTCTGGCGGGGGAGTGCCCGAACGGTCGCTATATGCAGCCAGGCTTTTCGGTGGCTGAGTCTACCCACGATTTTGGCAGTGTTCAGGTGGGTACTACAAAGATAGATTCAATCGAGGTAAAGTATACGGCACTTGCTGGGGCTCCAATAAGCGTAAAGGGTTCTATTGAATCGGGGAAAGATGTATTCAAGGTTGTGAATGAGTCTTTTCAGGAATTGACAAAGACTACCCCATTAAAACTCCAGGTTTCATATCAGCCCAAGGCTATTAAGGAGGATAAGGGTGTCCTTGTAATTGAGTCTAATGAGCCGGGCGGCTTCTTTACAAAGATTCTCCTCAAAGGTAATGGAGTAGATCCGGATATTGTTGTCACACCGGGGTCTATTGATTTCGGGAGCAGTTTCAAAGGTGGAGCCCCTAAGGAGGAGGCGGTTAAGATTGAGAACAAAGGAGATGGACTCCTTGAAATAAATAAGATAGAATTTGCACAGGGAGCACCCGTGGACTTCTCTTTGAAGGATGTCCCATCAGGTGGTAATAAGATTGCGAAAAACGGGAGTATAACATTCAAGGTGGTTTTTACGCCCAGAACACCCGGCACACTCACTACTGCCCTTGTCATTGAAAACTCTGACAAGGATAAGCCAACCATAAATATATCAATCAGGGCATATGTGAGTGAAGAGTGTGAGCCTGGATACTATGATATGAACAAGGACCCTGCAGATGGATGTGAGTGTTTGGCAGACAAGAGGGGCGGATCCTCCTGTGATCAGAACCTGGTAAAGCCCGTGGTGGAAGGTGAGAATCTGCCTGATACGGGTGGATGCGTAACTGTAGGTGGGGGGAATCTGGTTCCAGAGGACGCCGAGGACTGGTGGACATTCATAGGGGTCGATACACCAGATGTAGTTGGGAATGCCACAGTGGGAGGAGACAAATACAGGATCTCCATCAATTTTCTATCAAATCCTGATAATCTCATTTTTGATGTTTATAAAGGATGTGGAGACAAAAACCTTGACTATTGCACAGGTGCGGAGTGTATTCCAAAGAAAGAGGATAAGAAGAGAAACCTCGAGGATGGGTACAATCAGAAATGTGATCAGTTTGAATTTAGTATGGCAAAAAACACTAAATTTGAGGGTGATATGCATATGCGCGGTGAAGAGACCTGTCAGTTGCCAGTCAATAATCCCCAGTTACCTGATGTGAATCATTGCATTGATGATACAGCGAGGTATTATATAAGGGTCTATAGAAACAAAGATGGAAGTAACGGACTACCGATTAGCAAGAGTTCCTGTGAAAAATATGTCTTGCAGGTTTGTAATGGAAAATGATTATTTGGTATCAGGAACTGTTATTTGCATCAGAATAAAATCATAACACGGAGAGTTTGATATATGCCAGATGAGAAGGTGCCAATACGAAATAAATACAATATAGTAGTCATTGGGGGAGGTATAGGGGGGCTGGTCTCAGGTGCCATACTTGCAAGAAATGGCTTCTCTGTTGCAATACTCGAGAAGAACGACAGAGTGGGCGGGACTATATCGAACTTTGTGGATGGGGATTGCCTGTTTGACCTCTTTGGTACCTATATCTATGGTGGAGGATTTGCAGAGCCCCTCAACTTTTTGCGGCAGGTTCTGGACATATTGAATATAAAGATCGACCTGATACCCATAGACCCCCCTATGACGATCTATACCCCTGATAAGAATATTACCCTCTACAGGGACAGGAAGGAGTTTTTGAGGGAGCTCTTTGAGTACTATCCCTCATATAGGAGAGAACTCAATGAATTTTACGAGGAGCTAAACGAATTATACGAAATCCTCCTCGAGATACCACAGTATCGACCAATGGGGAGATTCACAGTCTTGAAGACGGCGGTTTTGCATCCTCATCTGTCGGAAAAGCTGTTGTTCAACTCCTTCAACACACTAAATAAGATTTATAAAAAATATGGATTCTCTGATGAGATCAGAAGTATAATTGATAACATAATTGCCCATTATACACTCCTCAGGCCCTATGAGATCCCTGCCTTTCTCGCGGCATATCTCCTCATCGGGATACACAGGGAGGGTTTGTATTATACTAAGGGGTCTAACTCGATTTTGGTAGATGAGATAGCAAGGGTTGCCAGGGAGGCAGGGGCAGAGATTATTACAGGAGCAGAGGTAAAGGAGATACTCATAAGTAATAACTATGCCAGAGGGGTGATCCTTAAAAGCGATAGAGTTATTCACGCAGACAGGATTATCTCAAACACCACGGCGTATAACACCTTTACAAGACTGATAAATAGGAGATATCTGAGTGATAATATCAGGCACAGGTTCGATGTGATAGAGGATGCAGACTCCTTCTTTTACATCTATTTAAAAGCGGAGAAGGAGATTTTGAAAGGGCTCCGGTCCCCTAATGTCCTCTTCATACCGAGGCTTGCATCTGATTTTATGGAATCGGGTATAATAAGGGTGTTCGTCCCATCTATGATTGATAGCTCCCTTACTCGGGATGGGTCAAGCCACAATCTTATAGTCAGTACACCCCAGCAGGCTGCAAAGTGGAGCGGCAAGAGTCACAGAGAGAGTAAAGCCAGATCATTTATTGAGAGGTTATTGAACTCCCTCGAAAATATATTACCCGGTATCAAGGAAGGCTCAGAGGTACTCAGATACTACACCCCCTTAGATATTGAGCTCATAACAGGACGCGAAGATGGGACATTCGGGAAGAAGATGGACTTCAGACAGGGTCTTTATAATCGCGGAGGGAATAAGACAGTTATAGAAAATCTCTATCTGGCCGGTGATAGTACATTCCCCGGTCAGGGGATATCTATGGCTGCCTATTCGGGGAAACTCTGTGCAGAGCTTATCATCAAGGAGCGTGGCAAAAAGTTGCCCATCTGAGGATCGTGAGGTATATTACAGGTATGAGAGCCCTCTTTATTATACTGATGCTATTTATATCAATTCAGGTTGAGGCCCAGAGCATATATCAGTGTACTGAGCCAGATGGTTCCATCATATTCACAGATAAGAGGGGTAGAAACTGTACAATTTTTATCAAGGTCTCAAAGAATAAGGTGGTGGACAGACAGATAAAGTTTATAAAACTTTCTAAGATAGAGCCGAAGGAGTATGAGGCATATATCAAAGAGGCTGCCGATAAGTTCAACCTGCCGGAGTATCTCATAAGGGCAGTTATGGCTGTAGAGTCGAGTTATAATCCTTACGCCGTCTCAGAGAAGGGGGCCGAGGGGCTTATGCAACTTTTACCCTCTACTGCGAGGGATATGGAGGTGAAGGACAGCTTCAATCCGAGAGAGAATATAATGGGAGGGGCGAGGTATCTGAGGTTTCTTGCAAATATGTTTAATGGGGATCTGGTGTTGATACTTGCGGCATACAATGCAGGACATGCCGCGGTCAAGAAATACGGGAATAAGATCCCACCTTATCCAGAGACAATAGATTATGTAAAGAAAGTCTCCCGATTGTATCTGAAATACAAAGAGGAATATAAAAAGAGTAGAGAGACAATCGAGGCGAGTTCGAATTGAAAAGCAATATAAAAAAGGACATATTCAATATACCAAACCTTATAACACTCTTCAGGATTATACTTATTCCCGTAGTGGCTGTACTTATCGCCTATGAATCCCCCCGTAATTGTTTCCTTGCTGCCCTCTTCTTTTCCATCGCCTCGGGTACAGACTTCGTGGATGGGTATCTGGCAAGGCGCCTTAGTCTCATCACAATCACCGGAAAATTTCTTGACCCCTTAGCAGACAAACTTATGGTTATCACCAGCCTCGTAATGTTGATACCTTTAAACAGGGTTCCTGCCTGGCTCGTTGTAATACTCCTTGCAAGGGAGTTTTCCATCACTGTATTGAGGGCACTGGCATCGCAGGAGGGGCTCGTCCTTGCAGCCGGTCAGGAGGGTAAGGCAAAGGCGGCACTTCAGATGGTGGGTATAGTGGGACTTTTAGTCCACTATCCTTACGAAATTAACTTTCTTATTTTTAGAGGCATAATAGACTTCCACAGGGTTGGCATTGTTCTTGTAGTCCTCTCTATGGTCTTCTCCATTCTATCTGCCTTCTCATATTTTAAGTGGTTTGTATCAGAGATTGACAGAAAAGGCGGGTAAAAACTCTCTTATAATTGCATTTGCAAACTGAGATAGTGTACACTCCTGAATTCGACTACTTTCAGCCCAGGAGGTCATCATCAAGAAAATTCTTGACACACTGCGTCAAATGTGATATGGACATCCCTTGACAATCTTAAGCAGGAGGCAATAATGAACCTGGAGAGTCTGAAGAGTTTGAAGAATCTTATTAATGTCGATTTCTTGAAATCTCTTAACAGAGAGCAGATTAAGGCTATTGCGGACTTCTACATTCCTAAGAAGGTCAAATTTACCAAGACGATGTATGGTACCCACCGGTTAATCAGCGCAAAGGATGATAAAGGAGATCTGCCGATCAGCCTTACCCTCAATTGTGCCAGCAATGACCTCCTTAAATTTATAAAGAGGGATAGCGGTGAATTCTTGAGGATGGAGGTCACGGGTAGTATCACGGCTGCTGAGCTCGTTGAGAACGCCGAAGTAAAGGGGAGTATCGAATACGACTTTATATCAAAGAAGCAGTTTGTATACGACCTGTATTTCACAGACAATGCTGGTAAGGAGTACTATTTTAATGGACATAACGACCTATCCATATTCCAGCCCATTAAGTCCTTCAGCACGATGCTCGGTGAGATTGTGGATAGACAGAGCGGTAAGATAGTTTCGACAGTCGTATTGAAGATCGAGGCAAAGGATATATTCCCCATCATTGCAAGTTTCAGAATTACGAGATAGTGTAAGAACACAACCTCATTAGCACATATTCTTTGAAGTAAAATTGTGATATTATGTTTTCTCATTGTGTAAGAGGATTTTACTCGGTATATTTTAAGTGGTGGTTAGAATATTAAATTTTATAAAAAATTTTATAGACATTTCGTTCGATTGGATATATCAACGCACCGTGTCATTTGATTTTTGAATCCCATTGTAAGAGGAGGATAAATTATGTCAGAAGAAAAGAAGTTTAACAGATGGTTTGTGGTATTAGGGGCTTTAATGATTCAGATCTCACTGGGTGCTATATACATCTATTCTGTCTTCAAACCCGCCCTCAAGGATAAGTTCCCTGACTGGTCTCCAACGGACCTCGCTTTGCCGTCTCAATTAGTTCTTGCCTTCTTTGCTCTCAGTATGATCATATTTGGCAGGATTCAAGATAAACTTGGGCCACGTAAGATTGCTACCCTTGGCGGTATTCTTCTTGGAGTGGGTCTGATAATAGCCTCATTTGCCAGTAATCTCTTCGTCTTTGTACTGGGCTTCTCAATAATCGGTGGAATAGGGATTGGCGCTGCCTATGTGTGCCCGATAGCAACCTGTGTCAAGTGGTTCCCTGATATGAGGGGGCTGATTACAGGTCTGGCTGTTGCAGGATTTGGCGCCGGCGCCCTGGTCTTTACCCCGGTTGCTAAGGCACTTATTGCCTCTCAGGGTATAATGACAACCTTCCTTTACCTCGGAATTATCTTCCTGATCGCTGTTGTCATTGGTGCACAATTTATGATAAATCCACCAGCAGGTTATAAGCCCGAGGGGTGGAATCCACCGGCACCGGCGACCACATCGTCAGGGACAGTACAGAAAGTGGATTTTACCTGGCAGGAGATGTTAAAGACTGCACAGTTCTGGCTCCTGTGGCTTACATATTTCGCTGGCTGTACTGCAGGTTTGATGATTATAATGAATGCCACGAATGTATGGCAGTCATTCTCTCTTCTAAGCATCTTTAATAATTCTCCGATCTCCAAAGATACATTTGAAGGTATTATTTCCAGAGGCGCATCTGCCGTAATAATTGTTTCTATACTAAATGCAATTGGCAGGATTGCATGGGGGAAGGTCTCGGATAGCATAGGCAGGAGACCAACTCTTATGATTATGTTTATTTATGCCGGTGTAATTATGTTCCTTTTGCAGTTCTTCAAGAGCTATGGGCTGTATCTCTTCGGTGTTGCGTCTATTGGCTTCTGCTTTGGAGGATTCCTTGCGCTGTACCCGGCCGTTACAGCTGACTTCTTTGGTACAAAAAATGTTGGAGCAAACTATGGATGGATGTTTTCAGCCTATGGCGCAGGTGGTTTGTTTGGTCCTTGGCTCGCACCAAAACTAATGAAGGTTGTTCAACAGGTACCTTATGAGACAGCCGATAAGGGCGGGGCTATAATACAGAAGACCTATGAGGCAGGTGATTATACTACTGCATTTATAATATCTGGTGTACTCTGTATAATTTCGGCGATATTGATAGCCATTCTGAAGGCACCTAAGGTAGAAGAAAAGACTCAGGGATAGGAAATATAACATAAAAAGCCAGCCCTTTGAATCGGGGGCTGGCTTTTACTGTTGTTAGATTCATAGCCAGTCTACCTGTCACCAATCATAAAAAATACCAAAATTTCAATGTATTAGCCTTAAGTTGTCTATTTTTCTAACTGGCACATAACTAAATAAATACCAGTTATATGAGTACCATCTCTTCATCAATCACTTTTACTTTGATAATTATTTCCTCTTATTCTGCTGAAATCCTATTGAACATCCTCGCCAAGTGGATAGCACTTATTGCTATTAAAGCAATAATTGACTGAGGTAAATCGCATAAACATTAATAATAAAAAAGTACAGATATAATGTTAGCTATTAACTCTGCATATGTGGTTTTTCTTGAGCTAATAGGAGATCCCCTCCTAATATTTACATATTACCGCTTACAACTAATCAAAAGTAATTTCAAGAAATTTTTATAAACGTCCTAAGATGAACCAAAAAATAACTTGCGCTGCCTTGAAATATATAGTTGTATTACTTTTTACAATGATCCAATTGCAACTTAACACTCTATTTGTAACTGGCACTATCTCCGATATTTGCCAAATAAACTCAATAAAATCAATGAGTTAAAAAGAGTTAGAAAGTACCTGACACCTATGATGTGGCACCTTTGATGGCGTCTTTGAGCTTTGTGAGATGCTCTCCAATTCTGTCAACGCTACCGGCCTAAGAAATAATAATTTATCATAAAAATATATGGTGGTGTGTTGTATTGTATGGCACTGCATTGCGGCTGTGTTTAGCCTAATATCGAACATCAGCTAAATCTTTATTTCTGGATTTCGATTGCCCATCACAGCACAATAAGAGTATTAAATCCCAACTAACATATTGATATCATTGAGATTATTTCGCATTTGTGCCAGATAGTGCCAGTTAGAAGTTGCTGGAAGTTACTAGGGAAATTCAGAGGTAGACACTAAAGACTGGCACGAAAATTGTAGACAAAATATCTTTTTGAATGTGGAGGTGTTATGAATTTTAAGTTTAGACTAACCCCTGATATAGCCTTTGTGAGCCTTTTCATAATGCTAATAATATGCATTTTGATACCATTACCGGGCTGGCTCATCGATATCCTTATCTCAATGAATATTACCGCCACAATTCTAATACTTATCATATCCCTAAACATAAGTTCTGCTGTTGAGTTACCCTCTTTTCCTTCAATCTTATTGATAACTACACTATTCAGGCTCTCCCTGAATGTAGCATCTACAAGGGCAATACTCACAGAAGGGGATGCCGGAAGGGTCATATCTGCATTCGGAAATTTTGTAATAGCCGGGAACTATTTTGCTGGAGCAGTTGTATTTCTCATTATTACGATTATTCAAATTGTCGTCGTAACCAAAGGTGCCGAGAGGGTTGCGGAGGTATCTGCGAGATTTACACTCGACGCAATGCCCGGCAAACAGATGTCAATAGATGCGGAATTGAGGTCGGGTAATATAACCCAGGAAGAGGCAAAAAGACGCAGAACTAATCTATCAATCGAATCACAATTCTTCGGCTCTATGGATGGAGCAATGAAATTCGTAAAGGGGGATGCCATAGCCGGAATTCTTATTTCGTGTATAAATGTAATTGGAGGAATCTCCACAGGTACGATTATGAAGAATATGAGTCTCTCGGAGGCAGTCTCTCGATACACCATACTCAGCATAGGGGATGGACTTGTCTCTCAAATACCCTCACTCATAATCTCCATATCGGCAGGCATAATAATCACCCGCATATCCACCACAAAGAAGGCAGGGCTTGGAAAGGAGTTATTCATAAACCTGACGAGAAAACCGATTACAATATTGATTGCATCTATTATCGCATTGCTCTTCTCACTCTTGCCTTATATACCATTCCTGCCATTCTTTATGATGGGAGCGATATTCTTTGCGGCGTACAAGAAACTAAACAGGGAACAGATAGATGAGAACTCCGAGAACAAAGCGGAAAACATCGAATCAAAAAACAGAGGGGACACACAGGAGATCAGACAGAACGAAAAGAATATATTTGCCGACCCACTCATCCTCTCTGTATCACAGGGTATAATAGACGATAAATCCATTAATACTGCCGACTACATTCTGCTGGATATCGTCCCGGAGGTCCGTAAGGTACTGCTTGAGCGATATGGCTTCAAACTCGCAGGGGTGAGAATAGTTAAGAACGATGAGACCGAACCTAAGATATCCCTCAAGATTTTCGGGGTAAACGCCTTCTCGATTACATTTTTGCCCAATTCGGGTTTTGTGAAGACAGTAAAATCAAGAGAACCCGTTATCTCAGAATTGTATGATGGTTCTTACATAGTATATTCCAGCAAAAACGATGATGAAAATGAGATATTGAGCCTGCGGGATGTGTTGTGCGAGATTCTCATAACACAAATCTATAAGAACTTCAGAGAACTATTCGGTATACAGGAGACCTCCGAGATAATAGAAGAATTATCCGTGAGATATCCTGCCCTCGTAAGGGAGACAATCCCAAAATCCATTGGCATAAATACGCTGTCAGAGGTCCTGAAAAATCTGCTCTCAGAGGGTATCTCTATCAGGAATATGAAGGGGATCCTCGAGACCATTCAGCGCTTTGCGCCATTCGAAAAGAATCCAAACCTATTATCCGAGTTTGTGAGGGTCTATCTATCAAGACAGATCTGTCAGAATCTATCGATAGATAACAGATTGCCCATCTATGTACTATCTCCCGAAATCAATAAGATTATACAGGATTCACTCGCGGATATTGGAGGCGAACAGGTATTATCCATCAGTCCCGAGAGTGCAAGAAAGATAATAGAGAGTGTAAAGAGGCTCAGGGCTGAATCAGAAACGCCAATTATAATAATGACAGATTTTGATACAAGAAGGTTTGTAAGAAGAATACTGGAATATGAGTTGCCCTTCGTGAATGTCCTTTCGTTTAAAGAGATTAGTTCCGATGTCAAAATAGAATTCAAGGGCACCATCAATCTCTGAGATCTAATTTTATTTACTTTACAACACCTATCTGAAAAATATAATTGCATATGGAAACTATCTGTGGAGGTAGTAATGATTGACAGGTATGATATACCCGAGGTGAGTTCTCTATTTTCAGAGGTGGCAAGGTTCAATGAGTTTCTCGATATTGAATTACTCGTTTGTGAGGCTTATGAAGAGAAGGGGAAGGTGCCAAAAGGTACAGCCAGAAAAATAAGAGAAATTGTAGGAAGATTATCCGAAGAGGATGTAAAAGAGATAAACGAAATTGAAAAGACCACGAGGCACGATATTATTGCATTTCTAACATTTATCGAAAAGAGGGTGGGGGATCTCTCCCGGCACATACATCTTGGATTGACAAGTTATGATGTAGTTGACACAGCCCTTTCCTCCCTGATAGTGAAGGCTCTGGACATTATTTTGAAAGATATTAAGGACCTTGCAGATGTCTTTCTAATGCGCGCAGAAGAATTCAAGCATCTGCCTATGATCGGGAGGTCTCACGGTGTTCACGCAGAACCCATAACACTCGGGCACAAGCTGTTGAATTTCTACGATGAGACAATGAGGAATCTGATGAGAATACAGGGCGCGCGAAATCAGATGGCTGTTGGTAAAATATCGGGTGCCGTTGGAGTCTATGGGAATGTAGATCCTGATATAGAAGAATATGTCCTTAAAAGGCTCGGTCTGAGACCCCTTTATGCAACGACGCAGGTGATATCACGGGATATACACGCGGAGGTGATCCTTTCATTATCGATTAACGCCGCGTCCATTGAGAAGTTTGCAACGGAGATAAGGCACCTGCAGAGGACTGAGGTACGGGAGGCTTTCGAATATTTTAGCAAGGGACAGAAGGGCTCCTCGGCAATGCCTCACAAGAAGAATCCTATCCTGTCAGAGAATGTCTGCGGACTGGCAAGGGTAATAAAATCATACACAATTGCAGCGCTCGAAGATATCCCGCTCTGGCACGAGAGGGATATCTCTCACTCCTCCGTTGAGAGAATAATGCTCTCAGATGTATTTACTCTCTCCTCTTTTATTACCCGCAGGACTGCCAGTATTTACAAAAATCTTTTGGTGTATCCTGAAAATATAGCAAAGAATCTGGATATCACAAAAGGGTTGTACTTCTCAGAAGGGCTGCTACTGAGGCTTGTAGACAAAGGGGTATTGAGGCAGAAGGCTTATGAGATAGTCCAGTCACTTGCATTGCGTTCCTTCGAAGAGAATATAGACTTTAAAGACATCGTAATGTCGAGCCCCGATATCACAACATATTTGAGTCGAGAAGAGATCGAAGAGGTATTTGATCTGAATCATCACCTGAGAAATATAGACTTTATCTTCGAACAGGTAATCAAAAAATATAAATGAGACCTCGCAACAAACCTGTGCCAGGTTTTTCGTAGCCACATCCAGATAAAGGCTCATATCTGTAATTGAGGTGAATGGAAAGGGATGAAAAACTACCTGGCATCTATGAGAACAGGTTTCAAGTACCTTCTCTTCTGTCCTTATTTACTCATATGCTTTACCCCCCTTTTATTCTCATCTCCCGTTATTTCTGCTTTCTTCTCCTCTACCTCCCATCACTAAGGTCCTTCTCTTCTTTGATAGGACATATCTCGTACAGTCATCTATTCGGGCTCGGGTCAGACGTAACGATCCTCCTTCCATAAAATAGCATAATAACTGCTTGCACAAACTACTAACTCCTACCCCCTCCTTACTCTTGCGAAGATCTCTAAAAATCTCCGCAAGTATATCGCAGATACCCGTCTTATCGTCATATCTAACAAATAAAGACATACCAGAACGCACAGTAATTTTTTCATTAGTTGGTTTGATTTTGTTAATTTTTAACGCTGATTTTGTATTCTTGCTCATAGTTAACTCATTTCATCTAATGGGTAAAGAAGCGAAGGAGAGCCCATCTCTCCCTCGTTTCGCTCTCATAAATAGCATAAAATTAGACCTTTTAGACCTTCAAAAACAAAAAAATCGCTCAGATTTGGTTTAACCTTTTTCAAGAATTTTATACGCCATGAGGGGATCTTTAATTTATAAGCGAAGATTCTTATTCCTGCCCATTTTAGACCAGATAATAAATAGGGGGATTGAAAGCAGGGTAACTATGCCGGATATAATCAGGGCAGTACCTGAATTATAGTATTCACCTATATATCCATATACGATAGACCCGAGTAGCATCCCGAACATCATAACTACATTTATTGCCGCATTGAGTCCGCCGATTCTCTCTTTGGAGAAGTTTTCAGCGATTATCATATAGGTTATAATGATTAGTAGCCCATCTCCTATCCCGTGAATCCCTCTGAATATAAGGGAGACCGAGACATTTGAATTGACCATAAAGATGTGACCAATGCCCGAAAGGAAGATGGATAATATGGTTATGGCTGGTATATTCAGTTTATGATAATTATATCCGAGGAGAGGTACAGTTATAGATATAAGAAGAAATTCGAATGACATATACAGAGATGACTCTGTATTGGATAGTCCGAGTTCGTTGCTCAGGAATATTCCATAGTTTACATACTCTGCGCCCCAGTGAGATGTAAAGATGAGAGAGAAGAGCATAAATACAATTATAGGGGCCCTTATGAGTTCTCTCTTGTATTCTGAGGCTGTGGATTTGCTGATTGGAATATCTGGGAGATAGGACAGAAGAATAAGAGGTATAATGAGTAGAATAGCGATTATTATGAAGAATCTACTAAAGTCAAGTCTCCCTAATATGATTGCTGCTATGACCATTCCGAGAAATAGCCCAAACATCCTCGGGGAGTGATATTTCCCCAGCGTCGCGGGCATATATTGTAGTTCACTGGATTTGAAGATGAATGTCTCGAGGGATAGGCGGAATAACTCTCTGCTAATTCCTATTATTATCATTATAAAGAGAACGACCGGAAAAGACTTAGTTCGTGGAAGTAGTAAAAATGAGAGTAATAAAGCTATCAATGCAATAGCAGCGAGTCTTCGAGAGGTGAAAAGGTCGTTAGATATTCCGGAGGGGAGCATAGATATAAGGGCGGATATGGACATAAATGCGAGAATGAATCCAATCTTTTCTGTTGAGAAACCGAGGTCGTTTTTGAAATAGATTGGCATCATAAAGAAAGTAGACGCAATTATAGCACTATATATTGCGGCAATTATCGAGGGGATATTTCGGTTGAACATATAATGGATATGGTGGGCGGAACAGGGCTCGAACCTGTGGCCCTCGGCGTGTAAGACCGATGCTCTTCCACTGAGCTATCCGCCCACGGAGACAGTTTAATTATCAGATAAAGATGACATTGTCAAAATTTTTTGTAGTTAAGCTATATTATACCAAAAAAAGTTGTGTCAAGAAAATGTCGATTCTACCAGCACACCTCGTCTGTTTTTTCGACAGACACCCCTCTATGAGAGGGGAATTTTATCTAACAATTCTTTACTTAAATACATATCCATAGCACTTATCGAAAATACCACTGATATCTAAATCTTTACACTAAATCTTTACATGTTAAATATTTTGATGACACTATAGGTTTCCAGTCTTCTTATTGATTTGATTATAGACCTTCTTGATAAATGAAGATATTACCCTGTTATCTTGAATAGCCTAAATTCTCTCTTATCTTCTCAAGTTGAATGAGCCTGTTCTGATATTTATCAAATTTTTCCCTATCTGATTTATAACTCTCAATAGCCCTCTTCGTTATCTCAATCTCAGAGTCAATATATTTAATCGCCTTTTCTTTTTCTATCTCCCCTGTTGCCTTATCTATAAACCGCTCATCAAAATCCTTACTCCCCTCTATCCTCTCCACCTTCTCTCCCTTTTCAACAACAAGTTCTTCTGAATTCTTCTCACTCTTCTTTATGAGTAGGAAAACTGAGAGGATAACTATAATTATCAAAATCACAACCGAGCCGATAATCAACTTTTTCTTTGTACTCATCTTATCCTCAATCAAATCCATAACTCAAAATTCAAAATTAATTCACAATTCAACATTCACAACTCAAAACTATTTTCTTATTCCGGC
>Ga0078972_1007458_pt1 | contig 24265 bp, 33 predicted proteins | sample YelNatPaOPGAMG01_FD_67568 | JGI IMG/M metagenome (GOLD analysis project Ga0078972, IMG submission 67568) | Hot spring thermophilic microbial communities from Obsidian Pool, Yellowstone National Park, USA - OP-RAMG-01 (SPADES assembly) (version 2) | ecosystem: Environmental > Aquatic > Thermal...
GCCATCTGATAGAGGGGAACTAAATCCTCTACCAAATGAAAACCCCAGGGAAGAATCCTTAATCTTCCCTGACTATCAAAGAATAATCTTTTTGCCATATCGATGAGATACATTTTGATTAGATTTTTGACCTTTCTTTTCTCTCATTTTACCAATTTTTGGCATCTTAGGGATGTCAAAAATGTATCTCATCTTTTGCATGCCCGCATTAACACCGCTTGTGTTAAACGATTTCAAGTTTTCTCCTTAATCTTACCAAATTTAATTCATAAGTCAAAGAAGCTGGATTTAAACCATTAAAATCTTATCCTGCCTATATACAGTTTCACTGTTTTTTCTACTCTCTCTTTTGGGGCTCGCCCCCACACCTATGCACAGGTGTGGGGGCTTGGTCCTCGCTGGAGTTTACCCCGCACCGAGCTTCGTTCTGGTGCGGGGCCGCTTTGCGCCCTTATTGGGTTGAAAAAAGTCAAAAATCTTTTAATTCTTAAATCAACTTATGTTCTTTAAAACTAAAACTTTGGTTTTGGTGATTACCACGTGGTCTAATTGAAAAGTTTTTTAAGTTAATATATCCCCTGGCTTTGACCGATGCGCACAAAAAGCACCATCCGCTTATGTTTCCTGATTTGATAAATGATTCGATATGGCCAAACACGATAATTATGGTAATCTTTATGCTTGCCCTCCATTTTTTTACCAATCAATCGGTCCCGAGATAATATGGTAAAAGCCGATAGAATTCTGAAATAATCTTTTTTAGGAACTTTTTTAGTTCTTTTTCTACTATTGGCTTTACCCTTAATTGATACCCCATATTTTTGCGTTGATTTATCGGCTATTAAAAAACCTTCTCGGGCGAGAAGCTCTTCAAGAGTGGTCCAATTCTTATATTCTCGCTTTTGACAGCTCGTTCAGTTTCTTTAATGTCTTTGTCTAAATCGGGAAACTCCCGTATCACTTCCAAAGTTTCCTGCAAGGACTCAAACTCATTGGCGGACATAACTACCGCCTTGGGTATGCCTTTTTCGGTTAAAGTGTAGTAGCGAGACGGCTTTTGTACTTCTTTAGCGATATTAAATATTTTTTTCCTTGCCTCGGAAATGGGTAAGGTTGTTTTGGTGTTCATAATTTTGTTTTGTTTTATTTATTGCAGGGTTTATATGTACATAATAGCGTACATATCATATATCGATGTGTCAAGACTAAATCAATTTCTTCTCCTTGAAACTGAAAACTTTATTTTTGGTGATGATGATGTGGTCTAAAACTTCAATGCCCATTATTCTGCCTGCTTGGGTGAGGCGCTTGGTGATTTCCAAATCGTCTTGCGATGGTTCAGGGCCCCCAGAAGGATGATTATGGACCAAAATTACTGAGGCGGCGTTTTGTTTTAAAGCTTCTTGAAAAATTTCTCGGTAATGAACTAAATTTGCGTTTAAGGTCCTGATAAACATTGGCTTTTTGTAGAGCATTTCATTTCTGGCATTCAAATAAATTGTCCTTAAATGCTCACGGGTTTTATCTCGCATATAGACAGCTTGAGCTATAACATCTTTAGTTGATTGAATAATATGATTTGCTTATCTTATTATTTCAAAATAGCTTTAATGCGCCGCACACCGCTTGCCAGTGATTCTTCTTTAATGATTTGAAATTTCCCTAATTCGCTGGTATTAGCCACATGGGGTCCAGAACAAATTTCTTTGGAAAAACAATGATTGTCTTTTCCTAAAATAGAGTAAACTCTTACCTTGGGAGGATATTTATGGCCAAAAACACCCGTTGCTCCACCAGCAAAAGCTTGTTCTGTTGACATTTCTTCACATAACACCTGACATCCTTCTTGGATTTTCGCATTAACCAAGTTTTCTATTTTTGCTAATTCGTCCGTGGTGAGCTTGCGCGGAAAATTAAAATCAAATCGCAACCTTTCACTGGTAATATTGCTGCCTTTTTGTTGAATCTCTTTTCCCAACACCTCTCTTAAAGCTGCCAATAAAAGATGTGTGGCTGTGTGATATTTGATTGTTTGCGCAGAATCATCTGCTAACCCGGAGCGAAACTGCCCGGCTGTGGCTGTGCGGGATAATTCCTGGTGGCGTTGTAAAGAGTGCGCAAAACCCTTTTCATCAAATACCGTTCCTATTTTAGAGCATTCTTCTTTTATTAATTCAGGTGGAAAACCGAATGTTTCATAAATATAAAAAGCGTCTTCGCCTTTGAGCATTTTTTGATTAGCTGATAATGCTTTTTGGTGCAAAATTTTCAATCCCCTATCCAAACACTGCATAAATTTTCTTTCTTCTGCTGCTAATTTTTCTAAAATAAAGCCTTGATTTTCTTTCAGTTCTGTATAAACATCGTGGTAGATTTCAATCACCTTCTCTGCTATAACAGCACAATATTCTCTTTCAATGCCTAATAATTTGCCATATCTTACTGCTCTCCTGATTAAACGACGTAAAATATAACCCCTTTCTGTGTTTGACGGCTCTAACTTTTCTGCCAATAAAAAAGTGGCGGCTTTTAAATGGTCGGCAATAATTCTTATGGCTTTTTCCTGTTCTAATTTTGCATTTGCAAATGAAACTTCAAGCTTTGCATTTTGGGATTTGAGCTTTTTGATTTCGTTGATAATGGGCGCAAATAATTCGGTTTCATAAACACTGGCTTTCCCCTGCAGGGTTGCAGTTATTCTTTCCAAACCCATACCCGTGTCCACATTTTTCTGTTGTAAGGGCACAAATTCGTATTCTTCTTTTTCTTCTGAGACAAGCCCCGCACTTTGATTTTTGGGCTTTTTATTGTATTGCATAAAAACATCATTCCAAATTTCCACCCAGTTTTTATTGTTTGGATCAAAAACAAGCGGGGCGGGCTCTTGGGCTACCCAATAAAACATTTCCGTATCCGGTCCGCAAGGCCCTGTTTTCCCCGCAGGACCCCACCAGTTATCATTTCTTCCCAGATAAGCAATGCGCTCTTTGGGCACTCCCAGACTTTGCCAAATTTGAGCGGATTCTTCATCTCTGGGTATATGGTTTTGCGCCTCGCCTTCAAAAACGGAAAAGGCTAATTTTTGCAAGGGTATTTTTAATTCCTGGGTTAAAAATTCAAAACTCCACTCAATGGCTTCTTTTTTAAAATAATCGCCCAAACTCCAATTGCCTAACATTTCAAAAAAAGTTAAGTGAGTATTGTCGCCCACATCATCAATATCGTCTGTGCGCAAACACTTTTGAACATTACAAAGCCTTTTCCCTAAAGGATGGGGTTGACCCAAAAGATAGGGCACCAAAGGATGCATACCCGCAGTAGTAAAAAGCACCGTAGGGTCGTTTTCTGGAATCAAAGAAGCGCTGGGAATAATCTGGTGTTGTTTGCTTTTAAAAAATTTTAGATACTTTTCTCTAATTTCTTTTGCTGTCATATAAGTTTTATATCAAACTTAATATACCCAAAAACTCTTTTATATTCAATGAAGCTCCGCCCACCAATAAACCGCTGATTGCGTCTTGATTTAGGTAATAGAGCGCGTTTTTGACATTCACACTGCCACCATATAAAACTCTAAGAGTTTGAATAGCTTTTTTGCCAAAAATTTCGCTTGCTAATTTTTTAATGTACAATGCCATTGTTAAAGCATCGTCAGGAGAACAATTTTTATGGTTATTTTGATTGGTGCTTATTGCCCATAACGGTTCGTAGGCAATAATCACTTTTTCCATTTGCTGTTTTTTAATGCCTTGCAATATTTCTCTCAGTGCTTTTTCTATTACCTGAAATGTTTTACCTTGTTCTTTTTCTTCTAATGTTTCACCCACACAAATAATAGGCATCAAACCACTATTTAACACCGCTTTTACTTTTTTAGCAATCATTGCGTTTGTTTCACCCAAAATCATTATTCTTTCGGAATGGCCCAAAATCACATATTGCACTGCCAAATCTTTAAGCATTTGAGCTGATATCTCGCCCGTAAATGGACCGTTTTGCTCCCAAAAACAATTCTGCGCTCCCAGTTTAACATTTAACATTTTATAACTTACAAGTGGCAAATAACAAAAAGGAGGGCAAATAACCACTTCGGCTTTGGTTTTTTTGATGCCCGACCTTAATTGCAATAACATTTTTTGCGCTTCTTTTAAACTGGTGGGATTGCATTTCCAATTGGCAACAATTAATTTTTTCATTTTTTTGTGTGAAAAATTTTACTTTTGAGCCCTATATTTTTATTGTTTGCGCAAATATTCTGCTGCTTTTTCAGGAGAAATTGTGATTATTTCAATGCCAGCACCCAATTCAAAACCAGCCCAAACAGAAGTTTTAGGCATTATGGTAAAATGCCAGTGAAAAAACGGATATTCTTTGCCATCACAGGGAGCGGTTTTTAAATAAAAATTATAATCAGGATTGTTTAATCCTTTTTTTATTTTCAATAAAATAATTTGAAAAATTTCTGCCAAATCATTTTTTTCTTCTTCGGTAATTTTTTCAAAATAGGGCAAATGATTTTGAGGGGCAATCACCACTTGAAAATTAACACGGCTGGCAAAAGGACAAAACGCCAAAAAATTTTTATTTTTCCAAATAATTCTGCTTTTATCACTTGATTTTTCTGCGCGATTTAAAGCGCAAAAAAGACAAAGGTTGTGCTGCTGGTAAAAAGATTTGGCTGAATCCAGCGCGCGCTGTAAATCTAAATCAAAAAAGGGAATAGCGATAATCTGGGAGTGGGGGTGTTCCAAAGAAGCGCCTGCTGTTTTACCCTGATTGTGAAAAAGAGAAATATAATTTACCCCTGCCATTTTGCTTAAATTTTCATATCGTTGCTGATATATATTTAACAAAGCAACAAATTGTTCTTTTGTTAAATCGCTCAATTGGCAATAATGTTCTTTTAGCACAATAACCTCTTGGAATCCCACAGCCGGCACTGTTTGAAAAAAACGATTTTGTTTGAAAGAAGGCGCAAAAAACCCAGTGCTATTTTTCAAAGCATTATAAGCAAACTGTTTTGCCAATGGCTTGCGCCATTTATTGAGCCAACTCCATTTAGTGGACAATTGCGCATCAGGGGAAGGCTGAAAGGCAGGAAATTTATTAGGCAGCACTATAATATCTTTTTCAAAATGAGCAGGGTGCGCAAAAATTTGGCAAAAAACACAAGAGGCTTCCTGCTCTTTTTTTTGCTCTTCTGTCGCAAGAACTGTTGATTTGATCTTAAAACTTTCTGGTCTTTTTGCCCGCCCCTCGGCTACCACGATCCAATTTTGATTTATAAAATCAAATCTTAATTCTGATTTATTTTTTTTCATTGCGCAGTTAGGTAAATTTCTTTTATTTTAGTATAGCAAATTTCTCAAAAAGCAAAAAGAAAATCTGCTATCAAATTGCTTTTTCTTTTTTTAGTAAAAATATTTTTTTCTTTTCTCCCCTGTTGTATCCGCCTATGGCACCGTCAGACCTAATCACTCTATGGCAGGGGATTTTGGGATTGTAATTTTTACTTAAAATATTACCCACTGCCCTAAAAGCATTGGGATTGCCGGCTAATTGCGCCACTTGTTTGTATGTGAGCACTTGTCCTTTTTTGATACGAGAAACAATTAGTAAAACTTTTTCTTGAAACGATGCCATAACGAATTAAAAGAAAAATTTTTTCCTTTTAAAGACTGCTGGTAGCGAAAAAAAGAAGGGGTTCTATAAGCAGGCTTGCCTTTTTTATTACCTGTTTTGGCGTAGTTTCTCATTGCTAAAATTATAGGGTGGTTAAAACTTGCGGGCCCCTTTTGGTAATGGCTATGGTGTGTTCAAAATGACACGCTAAAGAACCATCAAGGGTTTTGTAGCCAAAACCGTCTTCTGCTTTTTGCAAATGCCAATCGCCCATTGTAACCATTGGCTCAATGCAAAAAACCATTCCTTCTTTAATCACAGGACCCGTATGACGTTTACCATAATTTAAAATACGCGGCTCCTCGTGTAAATGCTTGCCTATGCCATGACCGCATAATTCTCTTACCACCCCAAAACCCTGAGAGGAAATCCAACGTTCAATGGTATTACCGATATCGCCAAAGGTATTGCCTGGTTTGGCTTTGGCAATGCCTAATTTTAAAGCTTTTTTAGTGGCTCGCAGTAAACGTAAAGCCTCGCCGTCTTTTTCTGTAAGCGGTCCCACTAAAACAGCAAAAGCAGCGTCGCTATAATATCCCTTGTATTGAATGCCCAAATCAAAACAAACCAAATCGCCTTGCTCAAAAGTTTTTGAAGAGGGAACCCCATGCACTACCACATCATTCACGGAAATGCAACAAACAGAAGGAAAACGCTCATAATTTTTAAAAGCAGGTTCTACTTTATAGTCTGTGAGCATTTTTTCGCATACTTTTTCTATATCTTTACCGCTTACCCCTTGTTTAATAAGTGGTTTTATGGCATTTAAAATCTCTGCTAATATCCTGCCCGCTTCTCTCATAATAGCAATTTCCCTTTCTGTCTTGAGAGAAATAAGGGCATTATTTTTATCTGGTGCAACCATAAAAAATTAAAAATTGCTAAACCAAACCCTCTTTGTGCGCCTTCCCCTTCTATTTTTCTTTTTTATTTTAATGGGGAGGTATCGTATTGGTTAATTACTTTTAAGATATCTGCAAATACCTTTTCAATGGGTTGCTGGCCATTTATTTTCACGAGCCAATTTTTCTTTTGAAAATATCTAATCACCGGGCGCACTTTTTTCTCAAAATAGTCCAAACGCTCCTGAATGGCTTGGGGCGTATCATCAGTTCTTTCCTGTAATTGTCCATGACAAGAAGGACAGGTATTTAAATTTTGAAACTCAGGCGTCCAGGGAATAATCTGACCACAGTTTTGACAAATTCTTCTTTTGAGCAATCGCCGAAAAGCTTCTTTTTTAGAAATATCAATTAAAAAAACAATAGTATTTTTCTCTCTGTTTAAATAGGTTAAAAAATGGTCCAGGGCTTTTGCTTCCTCTAAACGTCGGGGCGCGCCGTCTAAACAAATCCCCTGTTCTTCTTTCAGGTTATAAGCAATTTCTGTCATCCATAAACTAATGGCTAAATCATCAAAAGGCAATTCGCCTTTTTCTATGACTGCTTTAATTTTATGCCCCACCTGAGTATCGCACTGAGCCAATTTCCGAAAAAGAGCACCGCTGGAAATATAAAAAAGATTAGGAAACCGCTCTAACAAAAGTTTGGCTTGCGTGCCCTTACCGCAGCCCGAGCGACCAATTAAAATAAAATTGAGATTTTTCATAAAAAGTATGATAAAGCTACAAATAACTATGCGAGCGCTACAAATATAAAAACATAATGCCCATAATGCGAATTGCAAGCACAAAAATAATTTTCAATTTTCAATATCAGTAGCGCTTGTTAAAAATTGTCGTAATCTTTCATTTTGATTTGGGCATTTATCTGGCGCCAAATTTCCAACACCACAGAAACCACGATTAATAAAGATGTACCTCCCACTAAAAAACGAAAGGCTTTTACATTGGTAATGCCCTGCACCACGGATGGCAAAATAGCAATTAGTGCTAAAAAGAAAGCGCCGATAAAAAGAGTGCGATAAAGAATTTTTTTTAAAAATTCAGCTGTTGACTGACCGGGCCTGATGCCGGGCACAAAGCCGCCCATTTTTTGTAAATTAGAAGCAATGGCTTTTGGATCAAAAGTAATGGCTGTGTAAAAAAAGGTAAAAAGAAAAACCAAAATGAAAAATAAAACACCGTGCACCCATACATTTTGCAAAAAAGTGCTCACCGATTTAGCCGCATTGATTATGAGGTTGTTGTGCACAATAGAGCCTATAAATCCAGCTGCCAAAGAAGGAAACATTAAAATACTTAAAGCAAAAATAATAGGAATCACACCAGCAGGATTAAGATTAACAGGTAAATAAGTGGCTACGCCTCCATATATTTTATTGCCCCTCACTCTTTTAGCATAATTTACAGGCACATTTCTTCTTGCCTCAGTAACAAAAACTACGCCCGTTATAATCAAAACAGAAGCCACGAAAAATAAAATATAAGAAAGGGTTTTAGAATTATCCCAGCCAAGAATAAGTTGACGAATTTCCGAGGGCGTATCTGCTACAATGCCCGCAAATATTAAAATAGAAACACCATTGCCAATCCCCTTCTCTGTGATTAATTCTCCTAACCACATTAAAAACAATGCCCCAGCGGTAATGGTAAACACAGAACAAATCATTATAGAAGGCGATAAATGAGTAATCAGCCCTTGTTTTTGAAAAAGAGAAAGCATTGCATATCCTTGTATTGCCGCTAAGGGCGCGGTTAACAAGCGGCTGTAATAATTAAATTTAGCCCTTCCCGCTTCTCCTTCTTCTTTATACATTTTTTCCAAAGCAGGAAAAATCATTGTTAAAAGCTGAATAATAATGGTAGCGGTGATGTAGGGGCCCAAACCCAACATACCAATAGAAAAATTACTAAAAGCACCTCCCACAAAAACATTCATTAAACCAAAAAATTCATTGGTGGCAAAAAAGTTTTTTATATTAGACAAATCAATGCCCCACACAGGGATATTAGCAAAAATACGAAACACCACCAGCAATGCCAAAACAAACAGAATTTTATTTCTTAATTGCTTATCTTTAAATATAAGAGCTAATTTTTCCAGCCAAGCCATAAATTTTACCAAGTAAAATTAAATTCTAAAATGAAAAAATATTTTCATTTTGGATTTTGGTTATGCGGATTTGTTTAGCATTTAGGATTTCGTGATTGGGATTTTATTGAACCGCTCCGCCTGCTTTTTCTATTTTATCCTTTGCTGACTTGGAAAGCAAACAATTCTTAATGATAAGTGCTTTGGTTATTTCCCCTTTCTCTAAAATCTTTACCACAGGAGGTTTGCCAGCGAATCTTCTCACTATTTTTTTGGCAACCAAAACTTGAGGTGTAATGCAATCACCGCTTTGGAATTTTTTTTCTAAAACAGCCAACGTAACATTTGCTTTGGCTTTGGGTTTTAAAATACTGCGGTAACCTCTGAGTTTAGGATATTTTTTAAATACCTCTCGCATCAAAGGCTGTAACTTTCTGCCCGCTCTTGCTTTTTGACCCTTGCATCCTCTACCGGAATATGTGCCTCTTTTGCCTCCCCTCCCCACACGTTTCTTTTCCTTTTTTTTATGTTGTGGTTTCAACTGATGAATTTGCATAGTTTGCATTAAAAATAAAATTATGACTGGTGCGCTTTTATATCTAAATTTTTATTTTGCTCGGGTTTGATTTTTAATCTCCTTAATGCTTCGATGGTTGCTCTGGCAATATTTAATTTATTGCGCGAACGCGAAAGCAATTTTGAGGAGATATTCTTAATGCCCGCTAAAGAGCAAACAATCCTCACTGGTCCGCCTGCTACCAATCCCTTGCCTTTTTGTTGCGGCCGCAGAAGCACACGCGCGGTAGCGTATTTGGCATTTACTTCGTGAGGAATTGTTTCTTCAAAAATAGGTACTTCTATTATGTGTTTTTTTGCTAAACGAGTTGCTTTTTCTACTGCCAGGGAAACATCTTGCGCTTTTGCCACGCCCAACCCAATGGCTCCTTTTTTATTACCCACTACCACCACCGCCCTAAACCGTAATTGCTTTCCTCCTTCTGTAACGCGCGTTACTCTCGCCAAATCTAAAAGAACAGACTCATATTTTTCTGCCAAACTCTCGGGCGATTGTTCGTTTTTGCCCTGATGAATATAATGAGAAAATTTTTGTTGGTTTTTTTGCTCCATAAAAGAATTCTTTTTATTATTTCTCAAGTGTGCAAGAAACACATTGTTAAAATTCTAATCCTCCTTCGCGCGCTCCTTGAGCTAATGCTTTTACTCTTCCATGATATTTATACCCTGCTTTGTCAAAAACCACCCTTTTAATGTTTTTACTTTGAGCAATTTGGGCGATTGTTTTGCCTACTGTAAACGCGCGGGCTGTTTTGGTTGTTTTGGAATTTTTCGCTTTTGCCAAAGCTATATCATTTGCATGCAATAAGGTTTTGCCGCTTTCATCATTAATAATCATAGCATAAATATATTTATTGGAACGAAAAACACAAAGACGCGGCCTCGTGGCAGTGCCTTTGATTTTTGCTCTTATTCTATGATGTCTTCTTTCTCTTTTTTCTCTTTTTGATAAACGCATAAATATAGCAAACGGTTTTTAAAAATTTAGTTTATTTGGCTTGCTTGCCTGCTTTTTTTCCCTCCTTTTTCCTTACCACCTCTCCTACATATCTTATACCCTTTCCCTGATAAGGTTCGGGTTTTTTCAATGCCCTAATCTGAGCAGCAAATTGCCCTACTTTTTGTTTGTCAGCGCCTGTGATAGTAATAATTTGTTTTTCTATCGCCACATTAATATCCTCGGGAATATCCACATAAACAGAATGCGAAAAACCTAAATCTAAACACAGCTTTTTATTTTCCAAGGAAGCTTTATATCCTATACCTCGCACTTCTAATTTTTTTTCAAAACCATTAACAACCCCTTCAATATGATTGCGCAAAAGCGCACCGCACAAGCCCCATAATGCTAAAGTATTTTTTTTATTATTGCGGGGCCCAAGCAAAATATTATTATCCTCAATCTGCACAACAATATCGGGCGGGATTACCTGAGTGATAGTGCCCTTGGGCCCCTGAATGGTAAGTGTTTGTCCGTTTAGCTGCACTTGCACATTTTGAGCAATAGCAATGGGTTTTTTTCCTATTCTGCTCATAAAATTAAAAAATAAAATAAATTAAATTACCATACTTCCACTATTACTTCTCCTCCTAATTTATTTTTCCGTGCTTGTTTATCTGTGAGCAAGCCCGCTGTGGTAGAAATAATAGCGATACCATAACCATTTTTTACCGGAAAAATTTTTTTAGCGCCCTTGTACACCCTGCGACTGGGCTTGGAAATTCTTTTAAAAGCGCTCAAGGCTGGTTGCTTGTTTTCGTTATATTTTAAACTGATTCTCAACATCTGATGGGGTTTTTTACCTCTTTTTTTAACATCTAAAATAAAACCTTCGCGTTTTAAAATTTCAGCGATATGATAATTTAAACGGGAAAAAGGAACATCCGTGGTTTTTTGTAAAACCATCTGGGCATTCTTTATTCTATTAAACATATCAGCAATAGGATCGCTCATAGAAATAAAAATAAATTAAAATAATAACTTTTAAAATAATAATTTTTTCTTATTATTTTACCATGATGATTTATTAACACCCGGAATCTCACCTTTGTTAGCCATTTCCCGAAAGCATATTCTGCATAAACCAAAATCACGCATATACGACCTCCATCTGCCACAGCGAAAACACCTTCTTACAATTCTGGTAGAAAACTTGGGAGGTTTTTTTGATTTAACAATTTGTGATTTTTTTGCCATATCAAAATTAAAAAGAAGAAGAATTTTTTAACAATGAATTAATTAGGAGTTTATTTCTTAAACGGAAAACCCAATAATTTTAATAATGCTATACCCTCTTGTTGCGTACGGGCATTTGTTTTAATAATAACCTGCAAACCAAATATTCCTTTTTCTTTTTCTGGCCGTAATTCCGGAAAGGGGGTGTATTCTTTAAAACCGATAGTTAAATCCCCGTTTTTGTTTACTGCAGATGGGTCTATGCCTCGAAAATCACGCGTGCGGGGAAAAACCAACTTGATGAGTTTTTCCAGAAAGTCGTACATCCTCTCTCTTCTCAAGGTCACCGTAGCGCCTATCACCATACCCTGCCTTAATTTAAAAGCCGCGATTGATTTTTTGGCTTTTTTGAGAACCGGTTTTTGGCCCGTAATCAAGGCTAAAGAACGACAAATATATTCTTCTGTTTTTTTTCTTTCTTCTGCTGTTTTTTCTGTTACTAATCTACCAAAACCACAATTCACCACAATTTTCTCTATCTTGGGTACAGCCATTATGTTTTTATAACCAAAGCTTTTCATCAAAGCGTCTCTTGTTTCTTTTTTATATTGTTCGTAAAGTCTTACCATATAATTCATCTTTTTGAAAATGCTATAACGCGGCTGTTATTATATAAAAGATTTGCATTTTTTGCAAACCCTTACCCTGCCTTTTTCTGTTTTTTCATAGGCAACGCGAACAGGTTTACTGCATTTAGAACAAAAAATCTGCGCCTTGCAGGCAGGAAAGGGAGCGGGCAAAGATACGATTTGGCCCTTTTGATCTTGACGTCGGGATTTTTTATGGGCTTTTTTTATGTTAACACCCTCTACCAAAATCATATTGGAGCGGGGAAAAGCCTTTAAAACTTTGGCTTTTTTACCCTTATCCTTACCGCTCATAATCATTACCGTATCACCTTTTTTAATACGCATAAATTTGAATTGAAAAAATAATTAATTGAAAATATTACTTTAACAACCATTAAAGCACGGTTTTTGCCAAAGTGACAATAGTATCAAAACCCTTTTCTTTAAGTTCGCGCGGCACAGGACCAAAAATTCTATTTCCCTTTAACTGTTTAGACTCATTAATAATACAGCAGGCATTGTCGTCAAAACGAATGTAAGAGCCATCTTTTCTTCTATAGGGATATTTTTGCCTTACTATTACTGCTTTTACAACCTGATGCTCTTTTACTTCCCGTCGCGCTTCTGCTTTTTTCACTACTCCCACAATAATATCGCCAATACGGGCGTATTTTTTTCTTGTGCCACCGGGCAATTGTACGCATTGCACTATTTTTGCTCCTGAATTATCAGCCACATTTAATATTGTATGGGGTTGAATCATAGCTTTAAAAAATATTAAAAAAATTAATGATGGCGCAACTTGCGCTTCTGTGTTTTCTATACTTTTTTCTATTCTTGTGAGGCGTCAGTTGCGCTGGCGCTCTTTTTTTCATCATTATCAATATCGCACACCAAATCGTTATTATCTAAAACAGCCGATGTTTCTGAAAATGTTTCATTATTATCTTGATTAGTAATTGCCTGTGGAGTAATTTTTTTAATTACTCTCCATCTTTTCTCTTTGCTTAGTGGCCGGGTTTGTTCTATAACAACACAATCCCCTACTTTGTAAGATTGTTCACCGGTGTGCGCTTTATATTTTTTAAACACATGAAATCTCTTGCGATACAACGGGTGCACCTTAATACCACTAACTTTTACCACCACTGTTTTTTGCATTTTGTCGGAGACAACAACTCCCACTAATCTTTTTTTCATATATTTTTATGGCTTTTTTGTGATAAAATCGTTAAAATTTGCGCAATACTCTTTTTTGCCGCGCGCGCATCGCGGACATTTTTAATTTTTCCCGCAGCCAAATCAAATCGTAAACCTCTTAATTCTTCACGTTTTTGTTGAAGTAATTTCTGCAAACTCTCAACACTTAATCGTTTTAATTCCTTAATAGATTCTTTATCTGGCATAATTTTTAATTTTTATTTTTTATCTTCAAAAATACAAAAAGTCTATTTACTTTTTTACAAATTGGCATTTTACCGGTAGTTTGTGAGCTGCTTTTCTTAAAGCTTCCTGAGCAATATGCTCTTCGGTGCCGTCAATCTCAAAAATAATTCTTCCGGGTTTTACAGGAAAAACATAATGGGACACCGCCCCCTTACCTCCACCCATTCCTATTTCACCGCCCTTTACCGTAACAGGCTTATGAGGGAAAATTCTTATCCATAATTTTCCTTTTTTGCGCAACACACGGGTAATGGCTTTACGAGCCGCTTCTATTTGGTTGGCAGTAAGCCATTTAGAACCCATTGCTTTTAAACCAAAAGAACCGTACACAATTCTTACTGCTCGCGTTTCTATTCCTTTGCTCACGCCTTTTTGCCATTTACGATATTTTGTTTTACGTGGTTGTGTAAGCATAAAAATAACTAATCTATTTGTTCGCCTTTATAAATCCATACTTTAACACCAATTACCCCATAAGTGCAATAGGCTTGGGCGAACCCATAATCAATAACCGACCTTAATGTTTGGCGGGGCATTTTACCTTCTTTCAACCATTCCGAACGAGCAATTTCCACACCATTTAACCTTCCGGAAACAGCAATGCGCGCACCTTTTACCTCTTTATGGGACATTATTTTTGATAAAGCCATTTTCAATACCCTTCTAAAAGGAACTCTTTTTTCTAATTGTCCAGCCACCCATTGCGCAGTTAAACTGGCTGACATCCAGGGGTTTTTTACTTCTAACACTTCTATTTTAATGTCGCGCTTAGGAAGAGAATTGCTCAAAGGTAATTTTTCCGCTAATATTTTTTCTATCCCCGCCTTTAAATCTTCCGCTCCCCTTCCGCCCCTGCCAATAACCAAAGCTGGCCTTGATGTTTTAATAATTACTTTTAACAAAGTAACTGTGCGTTCAATTTCAATTTCCTGAATAACGCCAGCAGGTAATTTTTGTGATAAATATTTTCTAATCCAAAAATCTTCCTGCAAATAAAGAGGAAATTTATTTTGATAAAAACCTCTGGAAAGCCAATCGCCAATTTCTCTTTTTTTGAATGCTTTGGGATAAACCTTATGACTCATATTGCGTTTAAATTTTATTTTTATTTTTATTTTTTTCTAAATCTGTTTTTTGCCCGGTGTTTTTGTTTAATAACTTATTTTTTTCTTTCTCTGCTTTTTTATCTGCTGCTTTCTCTATCTTTTTTAATACTAAAGTAATATGGGAAGTTTTTTTCTCTATTCTACACGCTCTACCGCGCGCTCTTGCCCGCCATCTTTTTAATTTTCTGCCCTCATCTACTTTCAAAGAAGCGATTATTAAATCATCTATATCGCAATGAAGGGTATTTTTAGCATTAGCAACAGCAGAATGCAACAGTTTAGCGAGGGGTAGGGCGGATTTTTTCACCACAGAATGCAAAAGATATTGGGCCTGTTCCGCTGTTTTGCCTCTTAAACTTTTTGCTACTAAACGCACCTTGCGGGGCGCTATTCTTAAATTGTTTAATTTAGCAGTGACTTGCATATTTTAATTTTCCTTATACAGGAAACCCAAAAATGAATCTTATTTAAAATTAACCTCATTATTATGTTTTGGCTGCTTCTTTTTCCTTTGCTTTTGCTTCCAATTCTCTTTGCATTTTCCCTCCGTGGCGGCTAAATTTGGTAGATGGTGAAAACTCGCCTAATTTATGCCCTACCATATCTTCAGTAACATACACGGGAATGTGCTCTTTGCCATTATAAACCCCAAAAGTAAAACCAACCATTTCCGGTGTAATCGTGGCTCGTCTTGACCATGTTTTTATAATTTTTTTCTCGTCTTTGCTAATACGGGAAATCTTCTTCAACAATTTTTCGTCCACAAAAGGACCTTTTTTTAAACTTCTGCTCATAAATTATTTTAGTAATATTGAAATTAAATAAATTTTCATTTTTAATTTTTATTTTCTCTTTTTCTTTAACCGTCTTTGAATAATTAGTTTGTCTGTCCATTTTCTTTTTCTGGTTTTCACACCCAAAGCGGGCTTCCCCCAAGCTGTTCTGGGATGACGACCCAACGGCTGCTTGTTTTTTCCGCCACCATGGGGATGGTCGCAAGCATTCATTGCTGAACCGCGCACAACCGGTCTTCTACCCTTTTTGCGGGATATGCCTGCCTTGCCTATTTTTTGAAAACGATGTTCAGCATTAGACAAAGAACCAATAGAAGCAAAGCACTCCGAAAGCACTTTTCTAATTTCCGAAGAGGGCATTTTTAATTGTGTATATTTGCCTTCCTGACCCATTACCAAAATACCAGCGCCCGCGGATTTTGCCAATTTTCCTCCAGCCATAGGCAAAAGCTCCACATTGTGCACAATCGTGCCCACGGGAATATTTTTTAATTTCATTCTATTGCCTATTTCCACTGGCGCTTTATCAGAGCAAATTACTTTCTGTCCTATTTTTAATCCCTCTGGAGCCAAAATATATTTTTTTGTTCCATCTTCATATTTTAATAAAGCAATAAAACAAGTGCGGTTAGGATCGTATTCAATAGCCTCCACCACAGCAGTAATGTCTTTTTTAGACTGACCAAAATCAATAATGCGATACATTCTTTTCACGCCTCCGCCTCTATGACGTACCACAACACGACCGCTATTATTGCGGCCCGCGTGTTGTTTCAAAATCCTCAATAAACTCTTCTCTGGTTCTTTTTTGGTTAAAATAGTCATATTCAATAATTTCCCATCCAAATAATTTATCTTGGTAGGATTTCAATTTTCTGACCTTTTTGTAAATTAACAATTGCTTTTTTATATGCTTTCTCCCATCCTGTATATCTACCCAAACGATGTTTTTTACAAGGAATATGGACAATGCGTACTTTCTGCACTTCTACATTGTAAAGTTCTTTGATGGCTTTTTTAATTTCTGTTTTGTTCGCGCCCGGAAAAACCCGAAACACATACTGATTATTTTGTTGCAACAAAGACGCTTTTTCTGTAATGTGGGGCTGTTCTAAAATGAAAAAGGCTGTTTTAATATCTTTTTTCGTTCCACTCTTGGAAGATTTTTCCCCAAGAGAAGGCGCGGTTTTTTCTTTCGTGTCTTTTTGAGGCGATTTTATCTGGATAGGCTTTTTTTCTGTGGTTTTTTTGGTTTTACTGCTTTTTGACACGCTCTTGATTTTCTCTTTAGTGGATGGTAAAACAACCAGCTCTTTAATCGCTTGCTCTGTTTTTTTTGCCCTGCTTTGTGCTTTCTCTTTTTGAGAGGATAAATCTTTCCTTTCTTTTTTAATTTGACTTTCTTTTTTAAAAATTTTTTTGAGAAAAGACATAAATTTTATAATTCATAAAAACATTTCTCTACTGTTTTAATGCTGTCTTTGAAAAAAACCACAAAAGAATGATTCAAAACGTCTAAAGCATTCAGATTTCTTGCTTCTATCAAATGAACACGGGGTAAGTTGCGAACAGATAATAATAAATTCTCATTATAATCAGCGCAAACCAGTAAAACAGATTTTCCGGACAAAGAAAGATTGCGCAAAACCGACGCAATGGTTTTTGTTTTTGGCTCTGATAACGTTAAACTATCAAGCACCAAAAGAGCATTATTGCGCGCTTTCTCTGATAAAGCCATAAACAAAGCGGCTCGTTTCATTTTACGGGGAATTCTTTTTTTGTAAACCTTTTCTTTGCGCGGCCCAAAAACCACTCCTCCCCCTTTCCACAAAGGAGAACGAATAGAACCATGCCTTGCTCTACCTGTGCCTTTTTGCCGCCAAGGCTTTCTGCCTCCACCCCTCACCTCGCCTCTATCTTTTGTGTGCGCTGTACCTTGGCGCCTATTAGCCATTTGCGACACAACCACCTGATGCAATAAATCAGCGTTTATTTTAACATCAAAAATTTCCGCAGGAAGTGTCGTTTGCCCAATTTTTTCTCCTTTTTGATTATAAATGGTCACATTCATATTAATATGTTTATGCTCTTATTTCCAATAAGGTTCCACGTCGGCCGGGAACTGCGCCTTTTACTAATATCAAATGGTTTTGCGCATCAATTTTTACAATTTTAAGGTTTTTCACTGACACCCTTTCGTTGCCCATATGCCCGGGCATTTTTTTGCCCGGAATAACTCTATCAGGATTGGTAGGACCCACCGAACCAACCGTGCGCACTTCGTGTTTAACACCATGAGTTTGGGGATGACCCCGAAAATGATGTCGTTTTACCGCTCCCTGGAATCCTTTACCCTTGCTTGTACCAGAAACCTTTATTTTATCGCCTTCCTGAAAAATGGAAACATCTATCATTTGATTAACCTGATAATTATTTGCCTGGGACTGGTCTATTCTAAATTCTTTTAAATACTTGAATTCTTTGCCTTTTTCGCTTTTTTTAATTTTTTTACTCTTTTTTTCCAAACCAATCTGCACGGCATCATAACCGTCGTTTTCTTGATTTTTAATCTGCGTAACAAAACAGGGTCCTGCTTCAATTACGGTACAGGGTATCACTTTACCATCTTCCCAAATTTGTGTCATTTCCTTTTTTTTACCCAAAATAAATTTTCGGCTTTGTTGAACCATATATAGGGCGAAAAAAATACACTAACCAAAATACCGGGCTGCTAACCCGGTTTTTGGATAGTAGCGCAAAGAAAAAATTTTATTCAAACAACATAAAATTATTGAAAAAAATAAATTATCGCTGGCGCAACAACGGATTTGCTCCCACAAAGGAATAGCCAGCGCCATTAGGTGATTAAAGATTATTATTTTCTTAACCTGTCTTTACTTCTATCTCCACACCGGTGGGCAGATTCAAGTCGCGCAAGGATTCAATAAAACGGCTATTAGGATTTAACACCTCAATAAGCCTTTTATGAATCCTTATTTCAAACTGTTCTCGGGCGTCTTTATGAACAAAAGTAGAACGGTTCACCGTGTATTTTTTGATTTCCGTGGGCAAGGGCACAGGACCAATAATATCTACTCCTGCTCTTTGGGAAATTTCGGCAATCTGACGACAAGAAGCATCTATTACCTTGCTATCATAAGACTTAAGCCTTATTCTCATCTGGGGCAAGGTTGACGATGTCTGCTTTTCTTTTGTCTGACGCTCTGTAGTTTTTTTTACCACCATAAATAATGTTTAAAAAGAAGCTACGCAAAATCACTGGATTTATATTTTCTTGCTGCGCTCGCTTTTATTTAATTATTTTACTTACCACACCTGCTCCTACTGTTTTACCGCCCTCGCGCAAGGCAAATTTCTGTTTTTCTTCCAAAGCAACCGGTGTGATTAATTTCACTTTAACACTAATAGTATCACCGGGCATCACCATTTCTACACCCTCAGGCAGTGTAATTTCACCTGTAACATCACAGGTTCTAATAAAAAACTGGGGCTTGTATCCGGAAAAGAATGGCGTGTGTCTACCACCTTCGTCTTTGGTTAAAGCGTAAATTTCCGCTTCAAATTCTTCGTGCGGCGTCACTGTGCCGGGTTTGGCTAACACTTGACCTCTTAATACTTCTTCTTTCTTTAAACCGCGCAATAAAATTCCCACGTTATCGCCGGCTTTTGCTTCGTCTAATACTTTATTAAACATTTCCAAGCTGGTAGCCACTGTTTTTTGAGTGGGCCTTATACCAACCAATTCTACCTCCTCTCCCGGCTTGATTACGCCCCTTTCTACCCTACCTGTAGCCACCGTGCCTCTACCTTCAATAGAAAACACATCTTCTATAGCCATTAAAAATGGTTTATCCACTACTCTTTCGGGTTCAGGAAAATAAGAATCAATTGTATCTAATAACTGGGCAATGGGTTTCATTACCTCATCATCAGGCGAAGAAGCGTCTAATGCTTTCAAGGCAGAGCCTTTGATAATAGGGGTGGTATCGCCGGGAAATTCGTATTTTTTTAATAACTCTCTTACTTCTGATTCCACTAAATCAATCATCTCCGGATCATCAACCTGATCTACTTTGTTAAGAAATACGACCAAATGAGCCAAACCCACCTGCCTGGCAAGCAAAACATGCTCTCTGGTTTGAGGCATAGGACCTTCTGCCGCTGATACCAATAAAATACCGCCGTCCATTTGCGCTGCACCCGTAATCATATTTTTAATGTAGTCAGCGTGCCCGGGGCAGTCAATTAAAGCATAATGGCGATTGGCAGTTTCAAATTCAGTATGGGAAATATTAATAGTGACACCACGAGCTTTTTCTTCAGGAGCGGAATCAATTTCATCAACGCCCTTGTTAGAGGATTTAAATCCTTTCATATGGGCGTATTTTAAAATTGCCGCTGATAAAGTAGTTTTGCCATGATCCACATGGCCGATAGTACCTATATTTAAGTGCGGCTTTGTACGTTCAAATTTTTCTTTTTCTGCCATATTTTATTTTAACATTGGCACAATTCAACAACTTAACATTTTTGCTGTTGAGTTGTTAAATTGCTTTAATTGTTAATTTTATTATTTTTTATTTTTTTAATAATTATAATTATTTTTATTATATTGATTTAAAAAAAGAAGTCAACCCCGTTGCACACTAAAAAGGCAAATCGTTTATGGTAAGGTCTGCGGATTGCTCATTTTCAGCAGTCAAGGGCATATTTTTTTCTTGTGCTGAAGATTCTTCTTGGGCTATCATCTCTATTGAAGAACTGGTTTCAAGAGAATCTTTGGCTTGCGATGGTGAGGTAAAAACAGAAGGATTATTGGAGGGCATGGGATTTGCTACACTTTCTTTCTCTTTTAATTTTAAATATTCCTCATAAGTAAGAATCATAAAAACATCTTCTCCGTTAATAAAAGCAAGTTTTTTTTCCTGCGCGAGTATTTTTTTGATGGTATTGAAATTCATAAAATTTCTTTTCCATTTTCCATTTTCAATTTTCAAATAATAAATAAAAAGAAAAATTGAAAAAGAAAAATGAAAAAATAAAATAAGAAGAAACTTATTTTTTTGTTGGTTATAACGAACAAAAAACTCAATTTCTCTTTAAAACAATCTTCGCTTTTGCTCTTTAATGGTTAGCGACGTTTTCCTTCTATAATCTCTTTGGCAATATTCTCGGGCACCACTTGATAGTGGTCAAATTCCATTGTAAATGTTCCTCTGCCCTGAGTCAATGAACGTAAAGAAGTGGCATAGCCAAACATTTCAGCCAATGGCACTTTGGCGCGAACAATTTTTTGGTCAATTCTATCATCTGTTTCTTCTATAATACCGCGTTTTCGGTTAATATCACCGATAATATCACCAAAAAATTCCGCCGGGCAGGAAACCTCTAATTTCATAATAGGCTCTAACAATACAGGTTTGGCTTTTTTGCAGGCTTCCTGAAAAGCAATAACAGAAGCAATTTTAAAAGCAATTTCAGAAGAATCCACTTCGTGAAAAGAACCATCATATAAAGTTACTGATACATCTACCACCGGATAATTTGCCAACACACCCTTATTGATTGCTTCTTTCACGCCTTTTTGCACAGCAGGAATAAATTCCTGAGGAATAATACCTCCTTTAATTTCATTGATAAATTCAAACCCACCGCCCCGGGAAAGCGGTTTTACTTTTAACCACACATGCCCATACTGACCCCTGCCTCCTGATTGACGAATATATTTACCCTCTGCTGTTTGTTCTGTGGTAATTGTTTCTTTATAAGCCACCTGTGGTTTTCCTGTGTTCGCATCCACACCAAATTCACGTCGCATTCTTTCCACTAAAACATCTAAATGTAACTCTCCCATACCCGAAATAATAGTTTCGCCTGTTTCTAAATCTTCTTTGATTTTAAAGGTGGGGTCCTCATCAGAAAGTTTTTTCAATGCCACAATCAATTTTTCCTGATCGGCTTTGGTTTTGGGCTCAATACGAATAGAAATAACAGGCTCGGGAAAAACAGGTTTTTCCAAAACAATAGGATGGTCCGGATCACAAAGCGTGTGGCCCGTGGAAGTTTTGCGCAAACCTACTGTGGCGGCAATATCACCACTGCAAACCTCTTCTAATTCTGTGCGTGAATTAGCATGCATACGCAATATTCTGCCAATTCTTTCTTTTTCTCCGCTCACAGAATTAAGCACATAGCTGCCTTTTGTTAAACGACCCGAATAAACCCTAAAATAAGCCAAGCTACCCACATAAGGATCAGAGGCAATTTTAAAAACAAGGGCTGTAAAGGGTTCTTCGTCTTTGCTTTCTCTTAATAGGGGTTCGTTGGTTTGAGGATGATAGCCTTTCACAGGAGGCAAATCAACGGGGCTGGGCAAATAATAACATACCGCATCCAGCAATAACTGAACACCTTTATTTTTCAAAGCAGAACCAGTTAAAACAGGCACTAATTTATAAGCAAGAACAGATTTTCTTAATGCGTCTCTGATTTCCTGTACGGAAATTTCTTTTCCTTCTAAAAATTTCTCCAGCAAATGGTGGTCCTCTGCGGCTATTTTTTCTATCATTTTGGCGCGCCATTCTTTTGCTGTTTCTTGTAAACGTTCGGGAATTTCTTGTTCTATTACCTTTTCGCCTTTCTCGCCTTCAAAAGTGTAAAATTTTTCCGTAATCAAATCAACCAAACCGGTAAAATTTTCCTCTGTGCCATCGGGAATTTGTATGGCAACGGCATTTTTAGTTAATTTTTGCCAAATACTATTTAAACTTTTCTCAAAACTAGCGCCCATGCGGTCTAATTTATTAATAAAACAAATTCTGGGCACTTTATAATTATCCGCTTGGCGCCAAACTGTCTCTGATTGCGCCTCCACTCCTGCCACGCCATCAAAAACAACCACCGCGCCATCTAAAACCCTTAATGACCTTTGCACTTCCGCCGTGAAATCAATGTGCCCGGGCGTATCAATAAGGTTAATACGAAAACGATTTTCTTTTTCTGCTGTGGGATTTGTTCTTAAAGCCAAGGGTGTCCAAAAACAAGTAGTGGCAGCCGCAGTAATAGTAATACCGCGCTCTTTTTCCTGATCCATCCAGTCCATAGTTGCCTGACCCTCGTGCACCTCCCCAATCTTGTGCGAAATGCCGGTGTAAAACAAAAGACGCTCACTTACTGTTGTTTTTCCGGCATCAATATGAGCAATAATACCAATGTCTCTTGTTTTTTCGATAGGATATTCTCTGGGCATAAAAAATAATTTTCAAAAAAAGTATAGATTTATTTTGCCAAATAGGCAAAGGCTTTGTTGGCTTCTGCCATTTTGTGCACATTAATCTTTTTCTTTACTGCTTCTCCTTCTCCTTTGCTTGCCTGAATAATTTCATCAGCTAATTTTTCTGCCATTTTTTTACCCTTTTTTTTGCGGCTTGCCTCAAGCAACCAACGCATCGCCAAACTCATTGCTCTTTTCTCTTTTACCTCGCGGGGCACCTGATAAGTAGCCCCACCCACTCTTTGAGGCCTTACCTCCATTTTGGGGGAAGATTCCTGTAAGGCTTTTGTAAAAACATCCAAAGGCGCAGAATTCGTGTGTTTTTCTATTAAAGCAAAGGTGTCGTAAACAATTTTACGCGCTGTTGCTTTTTTGCCCCTTTTCATCAACGTATTAATAAATTTTGCCACTACAACACTGTTAAATTGAGGATCAGGAGCAATTTCTCTCATTTTAAATTTTTTAGCCATAGTGGATGATAAATATTTTTATTATTAAGATAAATTATTTAGCGCGCTTAACGCCATATTTCGATCTGCCCTGTTTCCTTCCCTCTACTCCTGCGGCATCCAAATGGCCCCTCACAATATGATATCTAACCCCGGGCAAATCCTTTACCCTGCCCCCTCTGATTAAAACAACTGAGTGTTCTTGTAAATTATGACCTTCCCCGGGAATATAAGCAGTAACTTCTTTGCCATTGGAAAGCCGCACCCTTGCCACCTTGCGCAAAGCAGAATTGGGTTTTTTAGGCGTTGTAGTAAAAACTTTGGTGCAAATGCCTCTTTTGAACGAAGAAGGAAAAGTTGAAACCTTATTTTTTTTCACATTAAAACCAAAAGACAACGCCTTCATTTTAATTTTTTTTGCAATTTTTTTTCTGGGTTTTTTCAATAATTGATTAATAGTAGGCATAATTTATAAATTGAATTTAATAATTATACAATAATAATCATTATACAACAAATAAAAATAAAAAATAAGAGCCGACGCTCTTTTCTAAATTATCAAATAAAAAAAATAATGTCAACCCCGTTAGAAGTAGGACGCAGACGCAAGCGTCCGCGACTTCTAACGGGGTCAACCCCGTTGCACACTTGGCAGATGTGGAATTGCCAATTTCTCGCTGCGTAAACGATGTCTTAATTTACATTCTTACATTTATATGTGGATAAGTGTGCTACGGGGTCAACCCCGTTGCACACTTGGCAGATGTGGAATTGCCAATTTCTCGCCGTGCAAACAATATCTCAATTTATATTCTTGCTTGCGGTTTATAAAACAATAGTGGCGCAAACGATGTTTGAATTTATCTTATAACTTAAATTACAAAATTACAAATTCATGTACTAGATGAGTACATTTTTGACAACTGTGGTTTTCCACAAGCAAATTCAATAGGGGTCTTGTATCCTAAGGCTTGATGAGGTCTTCTGAGGTTGAATTCTTCTAACCAATTGCCAAGTCTCAGATTGAAAACCTCAGGGTCTGGATGGAAATTTCCCAGGGCCAGAAACTCTTCTTTTAAGATACGATTGAACCTTTCGTTGACCGAGTTGTCTTTTGGGG
>Ga0078972_1007459_pt1 | contig 24264 bp, 21 predicted proteins | sample YelNatPaOPGAMG01_FD_67568 | JGI IMG/M metagenome (GOLD analysis project Ga0078972, IMG submission 67568) | Hot spring thermophilic microbial communities from Obsidian Pool, Yellowstone National Park, USA - OP-RAMG-01 (SPADES assembly) (version 2) | ecosystem: Environmental > Aquatic > Thermal...
TTTTATCGTATCTTTAATATTTTCTATTTTATCTTTTATAGCATCTTCGATATTCTCTTTATTTGTATTGTTTTCTTTACAATTGAGACTATCCTTCTTTGAAGGTATTTCGATAGTGCCAAATCTTCCTCCGCCTCCAGGATGAAGAACTATTTTTCCTTCTCTAAAACACTCAATTGCCCAAGATACTCTTTCATCTGCGACGCTATTTATCTTTTCTATGGGCTCATCGACAAGTATCGAAACTTCACTTTCAAACGAAGATATTAGTTTCTCCCATTCAGAAATTACACTTCTTGTAGTCGGCGCCGATTCGAATGCTTTGCCAATTATTTCAGATAGGGGTATTATATGGAGATATCTAGGTCTGTATTCTGGGGGTCGCGGTTCTTTGTAGTTTGCAAGTTCATCTACTCTTTCACGAACCCCTTTTTTCAATCTACCGCCGCATTTACATTTCCATTTCAGATTAACTGCTTCAGAGAGAGAATACTGGCTTGGACATTTTATGCATGCGGTCCTGTTGTATTTTCCTTCTTCAGGTGGCATACCTACATTGAGGACAAACTTTCTGCCGCCTTCTCGAAGTATTGCTTTCTTTACTTCCGAATAGGTTAGTTCTTTCAATTCTAATCTATTAAACTCTCTTGCCAACTTAGATGGATATGGAGAATGGGCGTCTGAATTTGTAAAATAGGTGTATCTTCTTAATTCTTCTATTCTATCTGCATAAGATGAGTCTGCGGATAGCCCAAGTTCTATGAACGATATATTTTTTGTCATATCTTCATAACATTCTTTTATCGAATTGTAGGAGCCATAAAGACCTGTCCAGGGAGTGAACGCATGAGCAGGTCCAATCAGAGCATCGACATCTTTTGCAATTTCTGCTAATTCCGCGCCAAACATATGGACTTTTTGTCTTCCATCAGAATCAAGAGGAGAATGTTTTCCTTTGATCTTTTCGATAAATGAATCCACAGAACTTTTACATGGAAAGAGGATAAGATGATGAACCCTTTTTGCATCTTCTAATTCTGTTGTAAGAATAAATCTTGCCCCGTTACACTCAAAAGTTCCCTCGTCTATTTTATTCATTTCTAATATTTCTGAAAACCATTTTGGATGTAAGCAATCGCCTGTTCCTATAAGATGTACACCTTTTTTCTTCGATTCAACTGCAAGCACATTAAGGCGCATTTTATCTGAGACACCACCAGAAAAACGACTGTGGATATGAAAATCACAATTGTATTGCATATTCTCACACCTTGATTGATGACGCGAAGAATAATCTTTCTATTGATGAAAAATGTTAATTGAAAAATTAGCATAAATTTGATAAGGGAGCAAGTGATACCCATTCTTGGGATGGAGTGATCACTCTACGGGTGGTCGAGTGGAGAATTTAAACTATATGATGTTTGGTGAGGCAGTCTCAGAATTAACTACGAATGCCCATTCTGAACTTAAGACTAACATAAAAGTAATGGGAGTAGGCGGGGCAGGATGTAACATTGTTTCTCGAATTGAAGAAGAAGATATTCCTAATGTGGAAATTTTCGCAGTAAATACAGATGCGCTATGTTTGCACACTCTTAAAGTTAGTAATAAAAATAAAATCCTTATTGGAAAGAATCTTACTCGTGGCATGGGCGCGGCAACGCCCAAAATTGGTGAAGCTGCAGCTAAAGAATCTGATAAGCAGTTAAGAGATGTAATTTCAAATACAGATTTGCTATTTTTAATATGTGGCTTGGGTGGCGGTACGGGTTCGGGTTCTACGCCGTATATTGCAAATATTGCAAAAAATTTAGGGATAGTAACACTTGTTATTGCAACCACGCCTTTTAATGCCGAAGGAAAAACAAGATTAGAAAATGCAAAACATGCTATCGAACGATTAAAGAAATGCGCCGACTCGCTAGTGCTTCTTCCAAACGAGCGACTTATGGGTTTTGCTCGTACACTATCTCTAACTGCAGCCTATTCTCTGATTTCAGGTATTATTTCTATGCCGATAAGGTCGATTGCAAAAGTGTTAACAAAAAAAGACCTTCCACATCTTCGTGAAGTTCTGCGCGATTCCGGAATTGCTCTTCTGGGTGCAGGCGAAGCAATAGGTGAGTATATTAGTGTTCTTACCGCCGAAGAAACTATTAAAGGTATTTGGCATGCTGAGGATTTTCCTGATATCTCAAATGTAGAGCGTGCGGTCATATTTTTAACATGTTCACCTGACATATCTATCGAAGAAGCAAAACATGCCATTAAGGCAGTACATAAAAGGATACATCCTCGGGCAAAAATCATGTGGTCATATATTATTAACAACGAATACAAAAAAAAGATGTCAATGGTCATGCTCCTCTCCGGCTTGGGGCATTCAGGCTTGGAGAAGTCCGAATGTTTCATTAAAAATCCATGATTAATAGGATATCATTCGAAGATGTTCATACTACCACAACCTATAAAAAGACAAAATATATTATAGAAAAAAGGTGCCGTTGTGGCTTAGCGGTATAGCGACGCCTTGGTAAGGCGTAGGTCGAGGGTTCAATCCCCTCCAACGGCTCTTTTTAGTTATAATTCGGATAGTCTAAGTTTTTCGCGTCTATTTTCTTCGCAAATATTCTCAATCGCGTCTTTCAGTTTGGTACTATTTAATATAACATTATCAGTGGTATAAAGGAGCGTGCAATTCTTATCTTCAATTGCACATGCAATTATCAATGCGTCCGATGGCGTAACACAAATATCGGCCTCTCTTAATTGAACTACAATATTAAAAACTTTAGTATTAGACTCCCCATAGTGCCAAGTTTTAAGTTTCTCTTCTTTTAAGAACTTAAAAAATTTACTTGCCATCTCTGAAAATTTATTCGTATCATATCTTTCTGGTAATTTACTAAAAAGTTCTCCAATAACAGGTGTAGATACTATCAACTCTTGTCTTTTTCGCTTATAAACTAATTGCTTCACAATTTCATGTAATTCTTTATTATCCTCTTTATCCAGCAGAGCCCATAAAATATTTGTATCTAAGTGAGAGTTACAATTATGTTGTTCTCTTTTAGAAATTTCCAGGCCTCCTCTATATACTCCTTCGATTTTGGTTTTATGTATTCACACTGTGCTTTTATCTTCTCGATCGAAACACCTTTGTTTGATTCATAGATAGAATGCAAAGTTGCTACAGTTTCGAGAAATTCTTTGTCTTTTTCAAACGCATGATTGATAATCTTACCATATTCTTCTGGGATATCAGAAGAAGGCGGCCATTTCTCTTTTGGGTCTTTAACATTTAGTGCATAATAGTCATCTGCAAGTTCGGAACAGTATGGTCCTTTAATATAAAGTGAGAAATTGTATTTTTTTACTCCTTTGTATCCGAGTGCTTTTAAGACGTAAACTCCTTTTTGAGCAAAAAATCGTCCTTCGAATGTAGAAAGGTCTATCCCTTTAGGATGATGCTTTGAGAGCCAACTGAGAACATTTTCAATAGCCATTCCTTCATCCATCCTATATTAAAAATAGTCTCATCTCTATTTATATCTTATTTTCACCACATTAAAACTTTTGCGCCTCCATTCTTAAGATACTTTAAAAGTTAAAGGGGTCCTTTTAATCTCAATCCCTAAAAAAAGAGAAAACATAAATCGATCACATTCCTACTCTGTTTTTACCGTTGGTTCTTGTGTTTCCTTCTTTTTAGAATATTTGCCTGTTTTTCTGTAGGGTCGTTTCGGCTTGGGGATTATTACAGCAAATGGATTTTTGGGGGGTCTACCTCTTTTTTTTGGTCTTGGATGAATCATCTCGATGAACTTGCCTAGTTCTTCGAATGTTTCAGGTTTATTTTTCATCTTAAGCACAAAATTCTTTGTTGTAATCTCATAATCGTACTTCTCATCCAAATGCTCACCTTCATCTGTATTGATTATTTGCTATTTTCATTTTGCGCTTGATTTTCGCACTTTCCAAAAAAAGATACAATATTAATAAAATGGACACTCGTCCTAGAATGTACTTTCAATAACTTGCTTTTTAATATATTTTATATTAAAATGTATAAATTATTTTGTTTTTTTCTACATCAATCCTTAGTCTAGCGATAATTCCTTTTTTTGTTTTTGTGATTGATTGAAGGTAGAACTTATGCTCCTTCCATTTTTCCATCGTGTGCAAATTGATTTTTATCTCCTTCTCCTCCTTCTCTTTGCCTATATTCTCTTTACTCACTTTCAATATGATATATGAATTATTTCCCTCTTCGAATGATATTCTTATCTCTTTTGTATCTTGCTTTATATCTTTGCAAATGCCTACCTCATGTTGAGATAATGAAAATTCATGTCCAAGCCTGAACTTCATCTCTTTCTTATCTTCTTTTAAAACAATGAGAGAGATTGCCCGTCCTTCGTGTTGTCTGCCAACTATACTAAACTTATACCTATCCCAGGAACTCTCTCCATGTACGCCATCTTCATTAGTTTCCTCGTAGATTCTTAACCAATCAAATTCTCCATCTCGTGCCAATAAAAATTCAGCATAACGCACAACTCTATCTAATTTTTCATTCCCTCCTAAAATTATTCTATTTCCTTCTCCGGTAAATGTCATAACTACATCGTCAAAAGAGACCTTTTCCTCGAATGTAATTGTAAACCTTTTTCCAAATTCTATCTTTTTCGGCGTAATCATCGCTTCACTCTTGCTCACTAATCTATTTCTAAATATATACAACTATTCTACAAAACTATTCTACTACAAACCTATTCTACAAAACGCAGTTTCTGCCAAAATTTATCTTTATAGTTTCATAAACGAATGGCTATTTTTTTCTTTCATATATACAATGATACAGATGGTTCCACGATGCAATCTCACAGAATAGAATTTGAGAGCGAAAAACTACCAAGCCTAAGTGATAAAGAGGTCTTCGAATTACTCAAGACATCTCCAAACGGGATTTCTAACGAAGAGGCAAGGATTAGATTAGAGACCTATGGTAAAAATCAAATAAAAACTAAACAACGTTCAAGAAGAATAAAGCAATTTCTTTATCAATTTACAAACTTGTTTGCAGTCCTTCTAATAGTTGCTTCGATTTTGGCGTATATAGGTCAATTACCAGAACTTGCTTTTGCGATTGCAATGATAGTTCTCGTTAATGGAATGATAGGTTTTTCACAAGAATATGTGGCTTCAAGAATCGCAGAGGCGCTGGAATCTCGTGTTCCTACCTATGCAAGAGTGATACGTTCCGGCTTGGAAATTAAGATTCCTTCAGAAGAGGTTACTATTGGCGACATGCTCCTGCTTGAATCAGGAGAACGAATTAGTGCTGATGCTCGCATCGTAGAATCCTATAATCTATATGTAAATAACGAAGCAATTACAGGCGAGTCTCTACCTCAACCAAGAGATTTTAGACCTGCTAAAACAACTATGCTTACTCATTCTCCGAATATTGTATTTTTGGGAACCAATGTTGCGTCAGGTTTTGGAAAAGCAGTAGTATACGCGATAGGTGAAGAAACACAATTCGGAAAAGTTGCGAGGATTACAAGAGAAGTAGAGACTGCAAAAAGCCCACTTGAAAAGGAGATTAACCATGCTGCTAGACTCATAGCAATTATTGCAATTACAATAGGATTGATTTTTGCGGTGCTTGCATTTGGGATTGGGATAGGTTTTGCATCTGCTATTCTATTTGGAATAGGAATTGTTGTGGCACTTGTTCCTGAGGGGTTGCCTGCTACTTTGTCTGTATCTTTGTCTGCGATATCTCGAGGCTTGGTAAAACGTAATGTGCTGATAAAGAAATTATCTGCAGCAGAAACTCTGGGCTCGACTACAGTTATATGCACAGACAAGACAGGGACTTTAACAAAAGGTGAGATGACAGTAACAGATATCTGGGTGAATAGAAAAGAGATAAAGGTATCTGGTGTTGGTTTTATTCCTGAAGGTGAATATTTCTGGTGTGATAATTCTGAGGAATGTAAAAGGAGATTGAGTAAAGAAGAACTTGAGAAGAATGTATATTTGTTACTCGAGATAGGTACGCTTGCAAGTACTGCTGTTTTGGTTGCACCAAAAGATGAGAACAAAAGATGGACCGTGATAGGTTCGCCGACAGAAGGGGCTCTTCTTACTGCGGCACAAAAGGCTAAGTTCAATGTATCTGAAGTTGCCAAAAAAAAGCCAAGAAGAGAAATATTTCCATTCGATAGAACAAGAAAGATGATGAGCACAGTTCATGAAGTAGATGGTAACTTGGTATTATATGTAAAAGGAGCGCCTGATGTTCTGCTTTCGCGTTCTCGTTGGTTGTTTTTAGATGGTAAAGAAATCCCTTTAGACGAGGATTTGCGAAATGAGATAATGGATACCACAAATTCATTTGCAGAGCGTGCACTTCGTACACTCGGATTTGCATATCGTAGGCTTGGAAGTTCTGGGACCGGAAGTTCAAGGAATCTTGAAAGTATGAGATTAGAAGATTTAGAAAATGAACTTGTGTTTGTAGGTATTGTGGGATTGCTAGACCCTCCGAGAGAAGAGGCAAGATATTCTATTGAACAAGCAAAACGTGCGGGTATTCGTGTCATCATGATTACAGGCGATTTTTCTCGGACTGCATATGCAATTGCAAGAAAGATTGGATTGACAGAATGTTCTGAATACGAAAAAATGCTTTCAAGAAGAGAACTTATTCCTGATGGGCAGTTAGACAAAATGAATCGAAAAGAGTTGGGTGAAGTTTTAAAAGGTTCGAATATAATTTTTTCAAGGGCAAGTCCCTATCATAAACTTCGTATAGTTAATGAACTTCGTGCGCAGGGGGAAATTGTTGCTGTTACAGGTGATGGTGTAAACGATGCACCTGCGCTAAGAAGTGCAGACGTGGGGATTGCGATGGGGATTGCTGGAACCGATGTTGCTCGCGAAGCATCTGATGTTATACTTTTAGACGATAATTTTGCATCTATAATCTCGGGCGTAGAACAAGGAAGAGCAGTTTTTAGAAACATTCGGAAATTCACATCATATATTATCTCCTCGAACTGGCCAGAACTAATTCCTTTTATTCTCTATATTCTTTTTCCCGTCCCTCTTCTTTTACCAATAATACTTGTTCTTCTTGTTGATTTAGGTGCTGATGTCTTTCCTGCAATTGTGCTCGGCTTGGAACCTCCTGAAAAAAGGTTTATGGAAATGCCACCTAGACCTTTAAATGAACGACTTTTGAAACCTACGATTCTTCTACGAACATTCATTCAGGGTATGGCTATTACCATAGTTTCGTTAGTTCCGGCGTTTTTCGTTCTTTATCAGGGTGGGTGGGTATTTGGTGAGGAATTGGCAGTTGATAGTATGTTGTATAAGCAGGCAAGCACAACTGCCTATGTAGGTATAATCGTAGGTCAGGCGTTCAATCTACTTGCTCTGCGGTCTTCTACCTCTACGGTATATGAGAAAGGAATTTCGGGTAATCCACTTATCCCATATGCGTTTATATGGTATATTGGAGTAGTAATTATCGTAGTCTTTTTACCGATATCTCAGAGTGTATTAAACACGGCAGTTCCGCCAATATCAGCCTGGCTTGGAATGTTTGCACTAGCACCAATAGTTTGGATAACAGATACATCATGGAAACTTCTTGGTGGTGCAAGGGCAGAAATAGGAGTGCCAAAAGGCATTCCCTCGCCTATAAAAACAAATGCAAATTGGTTAGACGATTATTAGGATATAATAGTATTAGAAAATAATAGTGTAGATTAGGTTAATAAAAATGAAGGCATGCGGGATGGAGGAGCGCATGCCCTTAATATTTAATTTTGATATATGATTTATACGAATTTATTTAGAACCAGTCAGAATTGCTTTTCCAAGATGCGTGTTCATCAGCATCCCAGTATGGTGAATCTCTAATCTTTCTCATGTTCTCCCTTGATTGTGGAGTGGGCGAGCAGGCATATATACTCAAATTTAGGAGGTGAGTGAAAGTAAAAGTAAAAAGTGAAAGTAAATGAAAGGAAAATTGTATAAAAGAGATACAGGGATTAGGAAGTAGTATCTACTTCATGTATGAAGTAAATTATAGATTGGTGTTGAAAATTGGAATTATGGATTGTTATAGAATAGATTATTATAGATTGGGAATAATTGTCTGTGAAAGAGGGATATTTATGTGAGAGACTGATATAGATGTGAAAGATGGAATAAAACGCATTTTTTTTGGAAAATTTTTTTTAGATGCGAGCGTGCATACCTTGTTGATGAAAGTAAGAGATGTAGTATCGATAGGGAATATAGTTGTTGATTTTGTTGCTGCAAATGTGTCAGAAATGCCAAAATGGGGACAACTTGTCGAAGTCGGCGAGCCGATAAGGAGTTCTGTTGGAGGGAATTCGGGAATATTCTCGTGTGTATCCTCACGGCTTGGGCTTAAAGTCTCTATAGTAGGTGCGGTAGGTACAGATTTTATGGGGGATTGGGTTGTTAATGAAATGCAAAATTTCGGAGTTGATACAAGTTATATAAAACAAACAGATACACAGACATCGACGACTTTAGCGATGGCAAATCCAGAAGGCGAGCGAGCGTTTGTTCACTATGTAGGCTCGAATGCAAGATTGACACTTGAGGATATAGACCAGCGATTGATTTCAGATTCGCGTGCCTTGATGCTTAGCGCATATTTCATAATGCCGGGTCTTTATGGCGAACCATCAAGAAAATTACTTGCATATGCAAAAGAAAAAGGAGTTCTTACGGTATTTGATGTTGCCTGGGACCCTCATGGAAGATGGGTTTTAGATAAAATCCTCGAAAATGTGGATATTTTTATACCTAATATAGATGAGGCAGAGATGCTTGCAGGGACGAGGTCGGCTAGCGAATCGAGTGCAAAGTTTATAGAAATGGGTGCGAAGATGGTAGTAATAAAAATGGGGAAAGAAGGGGTATTTGTAAGAAGTAAGAACGAGACATTTCATATACCAGCGTTTAAGGTTAAGGCGATAGATGCAACAGGTGCAGGTGATACCTTCAATGCGTCTTTTGTATATGCGTATCTTAAAGGATGGGAATTAAAGAAATGTGCGATTTTTGCGAATGCAGCAGGTGCGCTAAAGGTAACAAAGGTCGGAGGTGTGTCTTCTGCACCTACTGAGAAGGAGATTATGGAGTTTATCGAGAAAAACAGATGAGGCTTTTTGATTTGATACACTTTTTGATTTGATACATTAAATTGATGCATTCTAATTTCAAATTTATTTGAATTTAAGAATTTTAAGTAATTTTAAATATTTTAGTCAATCTTCAATTTTCCAAGTATTGCTTTTAATTTAGGATGAGTGATATGTTTTGCATCTTCATAAAATTGTATAAGTTCTTTCTTGTCTCCTATTCCTTCGTCGAGATATTCTTTTGCTTGCATAATGCGTTCTAAGATGTCTATTTGTTTAACGAACTTTGATTCGAGAGTAGTTCCACTTTCATATTCGAGCCAAAGGTCAGTCAGTTCTTTTCTCAAATGAGGTTCCAAGCCTGAAAGCAAATTAACAAGTGCATTTTTCTCAATCTCGAATTTTTTTTCCTTTACAATTCCATCGTGAGGAGTGATATCACCACAAACAGTTTCGCAGATGTCATGTATAAGAGCCGTTTTTATTAATTTTTCCCTGTCGAGTTTTTCTCCATCAGATAAGATGTAAGCCATGAGCGAGGTACGAAAAACGTGGTCTGAGATGCTTTCTGCCTTGTCGAAAGGGATAGAGACTCGGAGCCAGCCTGCACGCTTTGTTTTCTTCAAATTCCCTATGGTTCTAAAAAATTGAAGTAAATTATCTGTTTTGTTTTTCATTTAATTACCTTCATTCTCTTTTTTAATCTTTTTTATTTTCTTGAGAGGTCTATCAGAATTGGTAATTTTTTCTATCTTGTCAGGTGTATCTTTTTCATATTCTTCATTGTCTTCTTCGGCTTCCTCATCGATTTCAGCAATTGCTTCAACGTCTTTTACATCTTTTATCTCTGCATTTATATCTGTATTTATATCTTGAGCATCAGGGGAATCTTCCAACTCTTTGTTTACTCTAGGTTTTTTAAGTGCTATTATCAACATGGCAACGATGATTACAGATACGATTATCAATCCTTCTTGAATGCAAGGCACTTCGGGATTTGAGGTTGTACTTTTCGGCTCAACTGTAAACTCCTTGAGAAGGATATTATTCTCAAGGTTTCGTTCATCAGGGCAGTCTTCAAGAACAAAGTAAAGGTTTTTCATGTTTATTTTTGCGACGAAGTCGAGTTGGACCTTCTTTTTTGAATATTCGTTCAACCAGATTACGCCGCTATCTGCAATCTTTTTTCCAGAATATGGAGCATCTGTGTATATAACAAGGAATCCTCTCCCGACAACCACGCCTACATTTTGCAATTCTACAGAAACTGTTATAAAATCGCCATCTTTAGGCTTGGGATTAGATAATGCAGCATTTGAAACTTTAAAGTCAGGTCTTCCCTTTACATATATCTGAGCAGTTGCTTCGTTATTGTTGCAATCGTAATCTTGTGGAGAGATTGAAGATAAATTAACAGTGATGTTGTATCCTCCTTTCGTATATGTTGCAGTCCAATTACAGTTTACCACGAATGAACTTTTGCCTTCTACAAATACATTTTCTATCGTGCCAATTAGAGTTTTTTCACCACCGTAAGGTTGAATAAAGAATTGTATTTTTCCGTAGGCGTCGATTTCGCCGAGATTGCGTACAACTGCAGAGATTAAAACCTTCTCTCCAATTTCAGGTACAGTAGGTGTAAAACTTAAATCAGAAGGGTGGATAGAGAGGTCGCTATGGCTTGGAATTTTTACAACTATAACAATGCTGTATTGACCATATAGGTTTGAATCGTTACATTGCAAAATTATCTCGTAATTTCCTGGAGATGAGGGGACTGGGATTAATTTAGCAAAAAGACCATAATTATCTGTGGTAGTATTCCAGTTTGCGTTCGTTTCTTTGATAGTTATGTTGACATTTACATTTGGTAAGGATACGTTAGTGTTATACTTTACCAAGCCGGAAATATTTGCGTTTTCACCTATGTAGTAATTAGATTTGTCAGATTTCGCAGATATGATAATAGAAGTTGGGGGAGTGTTGTTTACAAATACCTGTATTTGAGATGTGGAATAAGATTTACCATCGAAAGCCCTTGCGCTGATTATATGTGCACCATTCTCTGCCAACGATGTGTTCCAAAGGTATGACCAATTTGCATAATTATCAGATGTTAGAGTATTTGTCCAAATGCCGTTGTCAATCGAAACCTCGACAGAAACAAGATTTTTTTCGTCGTATGCTTTGCCAGATATTGTAACGTTTCCAGAGAGAGTAGAATTCGGCTTGGGTGCAGTTATTTCAATAATTGGAGAAGGCTCTGGGATGTCAATAACATTTATTTCTATAGCAGGTCTATAGAAGCCTGATTCCAGGCCCCTATTGTCTCGGACGTTAATAGCAGGGAAGTAAACGCCTGGTTGTGTGTATGAATGAATAGCAACAGGGTTATTTGACCAAACTTTAGGAGTGCTATCGTTAAAATCGAACATGTATTCTGTGATAAATCCGTCAGGGTCAAAAGAGGTAGATGCATTGAATTCGATTACTTCGCCAACGTACACTGTTCCAGTTCTGTTTGTAACAAGGTTTGCAATAGGTGGCGAGTTTGGGTTTGATACGGTAACCGATATGGTATCGTTTCCATAATTTACGCCATCAAAACTGCATGCCTTTATAGTATATTTTCCATCTGGATAGGACGAAGAATTTGTGTCCCATTGGAGACTGAAATTCCATGAACCTTGGGAAAGATTCTCGACCTGAGGCTGAACTTCGTTTGTTCCTATATACAACTTAAACGAAATGTAATTGCCATCGTCGGAGATATTTCCAGTTATGGAAACAATCCCAGAAACGACGGAGGAATTTAAGGGAGATAGTATGCGAGTTACCGGCGGGGAGTTTATGTATTTTTTAACCGAGAAGTTGACCATGCATTCGGTTGAAAGACCGCTATAATCAATCGCCCTTACGTATAGAGTATGTAAACCTTCTGATAAAGTGCTTGTATCGAGTTCGTACGAGAAATTCAGTTCTGTATCTCCAAGGTATATGGTTGTTGGAGAAAAGTAAACTCCATCGTCTAAACGTATCTCCAATGATGATAAATCTCCATCTGCATCGGTTGCGTTCCCTTTAATACACAAAATCCCAGATACGTTATCGTTCTCTGAAGGAGAGAATATATTTACCTTCGGCTTGGAAATCTGATTTGCAACTCTTACAACGAGCGATTTATTCACAGAATAAAGAAATGTATCGTATGCGCTTACAGTGATGTTATAAATTCCATTTTGTAATTGCGTTGTATCTATGGTTAAATTCCATGTTTCTCCATCTACGTTTGCATAGTATAAATTTTGGGAAATGGAAATCGTCACTTCTAAATTTGAGTTGGAATCGATATCGTGCACGGTTCCGAGGATAGAAAGATTTCCGGAGACTACAGAGCCATTTTGTGGAGATAAGATATCAACTTCGGGAGGGTGGTCAGTAAGCAAGTAAACACTAACTTGATTGTTTGTTTCGTTTGTTTCTTCGATTTCGTTGTTCTCGTCCAAAAAGAGTGTGATGTTATGCAAACCTGCATTTGGAGTCCATGGAGATGAGACTATTGTGAATGGCGCGTATAGGTATGAGAATAGATTTTCCAGAATCAATCCGAATAGATAGGTTCCATCGACGTAGAATCTGACCGAAACAAAGGAAGCATTTTCATTTCCAAGATTTCTCAATTTAGCCCTGATTTCTACTGGGAAAACATAAGGGTCTTCGGAGGTTGGATAGATAAAAGATATGTCTGAAGAATCTACAAAGAGGTCAATATCGTGAATTAGTTTGCAGATTGAGGCATCCTTTTTTGAAACAGTCGAATTTCTTACTGCGTATACAGTAAGATTTACAGATGCGTTTTCTCCTAGTGATATATTTTCGCCTAAAGGAATAACAATAAGGGAAACGAGCGCAGATTCGCTTGGCGATAAGGTAATGTTTTCGCATGATAAGAATGCGTTCCAGCCTATCGGGAGTTCGTATGAAATGTTGAACTTTTCTGTATCGTTACCTGTGTTTGTTAATAAATAAGTAAAATTTGCATTTCTACCGATAGAAAGTTTGGGTGGCGAGTATATTTTGTCAAGAAGAAAAGATATATTGCATCTCCAATTTAGGTATGCATCTAAACTCATGATTTGTTCAGATATCGTTCCTGAGATATAGGTAAGTGTGCCTGCCTTTTCTATAGTTAAGTTGAAAGTATCACCGATTTGCCAGCAGCCTGGCTGGAGCATGCAGTAGTAGTAACCATTCATATCAGTAGTCGAGCATGTGCTTGCACCGCTGGTTTCGTCTACAAAGAACACATTAGCATTGTATACGGGAAAAGAATTTTCATCGTAAACAAATCCAGAAATCAAAAATACTGTTGACTGTGCAGAGGAAACATCGTATAAATTGCTAAATAGGGAGGATAATATTATAATTAAGATAACAATATTTTCCAATCTTTTAGCAGAGAGGCTTTTTAATGGCATTATGCCACCGTCATACATAATGTTCTGTTACTATTTAGTCTTTTATGCAACCAGTAATGTCTTCATCCATAGTAAGTAAAATAAGGTAATTGATAAATATCCGTGTTAATGAAATATGAAGTATCAAAGGAGAGGGCATTTGAGTTTGTGTTACTTTTGGGCTTGGTAAGTCTCTTTGCAGATGCAACTTACGAGGGCGCAAGAAGTATAATTGGTCCCTATTTTGAAATTTTAGGAGCAAGTGCTGTTACTGTAGGATTTGTTGCAGGCTTGGGTGAACTTATAGGATATGGGTTGCGAATAATAACAGGGCTGGCAGCCGACCGCACGAAAGCCTACTGGGCAATTACTATAGCAGGCTATTCAACCACATTCGTTGCAATTCCACTACTTGCAGTTGCAGGAAGTTGGGAATTTGCTGCATTTTTAGTTATTCTTGATAGGCTTGGAAAGGCGCTTAGAAGTCCTGCAAGAGATGCAATCTTATCCCAGGGAACTAATGTTATAGGAAGAGGGTATGGTTTTGGTATCCACGAAGCGCTTGACCAAATAGGAGCAGTTGCAGGTCCATTAATTATTGCAGGTGTGTTCTTTTATAATGGCGGTTATTCGATTGCATTTGCGATTCTTGCAATACCTGCTGCGATTGCTTTCTCTTTACTTCTCTTTGCAAGAAAGATATATCCAAGCCCAGAAAAATTGGAGATATCTATACCAACTTTAGAAAGAAAAGGGCTATCGAATGCATATTGGGTATATCTCTTGGCTGCATCGCTCTTAGGTGCGGGTTATGCAGATTTTGCATTGATTGCATATCATTTCAAAAGTGCCTCGATAATTGCAGATACATACATACCCATATTCTTTGCAGTTGCGATGGCATGTGATGCTCTATCTGCTCTTCTGCTTGGTAGGGTATTCGACAAGATAGGCATATCTACTATTGCTATATCATCTGCTATTTCTGTATTCTTTGCTCCTTTTGTATTTCTTGGCAATGCTTACTTTGCTCTTATCGGAGTAATAATTTGGGGTATAGGTATGGGTGCACAGGAATCGATATTGCGTGCTGCAGTTGCAGAAATGTCTCCAAAGGAAAGAAGAGCATCTGCTTATGGTATCTTCAATACGGGATATGGAATATTTTGGTTTGCAGGAAGCGTGTTACTTGGACTACTTTACGATTTTTCAATATTCTATTTGATAATCTTTTCTATGGGTGCACAAGTTGTATCTTTGCCTCTGTTTTTGTATGCTGCAAAAAAGCACAAATGAATACTATCTAATTTCGATATATCGGAATGCGACTATTTTTTGTTCAGCATAAGGAATATTCTTTGTGCAGTTGCGGGAATCTCAGTTACCCTCATGCCAATAGCATGCGAAATTGCGTTTGCGATAGCAGCAGGCGTGGGTATTAACGAGGGCTCGCCAATACCCTTAGCACCAAAGGGTCCTTCGGGTTCGGGACATTCTAAAATATGAACTTCGATATTTGGCATGTCTTTAGACGTTGGTATAAGATAATCTCGAAAATCCGGGTTTAGTATCTTTCCCTCTTTGAATATCACTTCTTCCATTGTGGCGAGACCCAAGCCCTGGAGAACACCGCCCTGAATCTGACCTTCAAGACCTACTGGATTTAGTGCCTTGCCCACATCGTTCACAGCAGTTATTTTAAGTACTTTTACCTTGCCCGTTTCGGTATCAACTTCAACTTCTGCTATATGCGTAGCAGGGGAGAATGCAAAATACTGCTGGTTGCTTCTTTCTTCGAAATGAACCTTCTTATGTCCAAGCCCTGTGAGGCAACCACCTTTCCGATAGGCAATTCGCACGCATTCTGCAAAACTTATCTTTTTATCTTTCGAAACAACATAACCTTCTCCGTTCTCTATAACAGGATGCAACTCATCAGGCTTGGAGTTAAACTCGCTTGCAACTAACTCATAAAGCGCAAGACGTGCGTTCCTTGCTGCAAGACGAACAGATTCCCCGATTACAGGTGTTACACGCGAAGCCACTGAAGGACCTGAATTTTGCACAAATGCAGTATCGGTAGGAAGAACATGCACATGTTTTAATGGCACGCCTAACTCTTCCGCTGCAATTATGCTCATGACTGTCATCGAACCCTGACCCATTTCTGTACCGCCATGGGCAACTGTAACGCTCGCATCTTCAGCAATTTGGACGATAGAAGTAGCGGTATCAGGCGCTTCTCTACCAAGCGATACACCATACATTATGGTTGCAGCGCCCAAGCCCCTTTTTATCTTTTCAGATTTCTTGTTAAATTCCTCAATCTCCTTTTTCCTTATTGCCCAATTTGATTTTTCAACTGCATACTCGAAGGTTGTCTTTAATGCATATGCATCAGTCTCCTTTAACACATGACCCATATGAGAAATGCTCCCCTTTTGTGCAAGGTTCTTTCTTCTTACTTCCATGGGGTCCAAGCCGAGTTTGTTTGCAAGAGATTCAATCTGAGATTCAACAGCAAAAGCAACTTGTGGCTGTCCAAATCCTCTAAATGCACCTGTAAGTATGTTGTTTGTATAAACTAATTTAGTATCAACACGAATGTTTGGTATATCGTATACGCCATGAGCATGCACTGTTGCTCTGTAAAGAACATAGGGTCCGACAGATGCATAAGCACCTTGGTCTGATACTGCTTCGACATCCACAGCAACTATTCTACCGTCTTTTTTCGCACCTAACTTATGTTTTATTATGAAAGGATGGCGTTTGGTATGAGTAGTTAGCGATTCTCTTCTGTTCCTTACCTTAAGAACAGGTTTCCCAGTCTTGAGTGCAAGAAGAGCAGCCCGAGCACATATCTCTGAGGGAACATCTTCCTTTCCGCCGAACGCCCCTCCAACAGGCGCTTGAACTATTCTTACCTTAGACAAAGGCCAACCGAGGACCCGAGCCGTTGCCTGCCTTGCATAAAATGGACATTGAAGAGATGCCTCGACTATCATTTCACCATTATCTCCAAGGTGTGCAAGCGCACACTCAGGTTCAAGAAAGGCATGTTCCTGATATGGTGTTCTGTATACATTTTCAACGATAACATCGCAATCTTTCCATGATGAATCTACATCTCCTTTTTCGTAATGTCTATGAACAAGCACATTACCTTTGTTTCCATACTTGCCGTCTTCATGTACAAGAGGCGCATCTGGTTTTAAGGCTTCGAGTGGGTCGTAAACTCCCGGGATAGGCTCGTATTCGACCTCTATAGCATTCAGGGCAGCCCTTGCAAGTTCAGGGCTCTCGGCTGCTACCAAGGCAATACCATCGCCCATGTGTCGCACTCTTTTTTCCACAAGTGCAGGCTGGTCAGGTTTTGCGGTCCCTGCATTATTTTCGCCAGGGATATCTTTTGCAGTAAGAACCGCATGAACACCATCGATTTTTTTCGCTTTTGATACATCGATTCTCTTTATCAATGCACTTGCATAAGTAGGATGAAGAAGCGCACCGTAGAGCATTCCAGGATATTTTAAATCGCCAGTATATTTTGTATTACCAACCACTTTATCAAGCGCATCAGGTCTTGTAACCCTAGAACCTACTATACCATTCATTTTGCCGCCCCCGAGGCTATCTTTATTGCTTCTATTATCTTTACATAACCTGTGCATCTGCATAAATTCCCAGATATGGCTTCTATTATCTCTTCCTCTGTTGGTTTTGGATTTTTATCAAGCAAAGCCTTTGCAGTAAGTATCATTCCAGGTGTGCAATATCCACATTGCACAGCACCTGCTTTAATGAACGCCTCCTGCAAAGGATGCAACTTACCATTATCAGCCAAGCCTTCGAGCGTTACTATGCTTGAACCGTCAACTTGAACAGTATGCAAAAGGCATGAGCAAACTGCTTTTCCATCTAATATAATAGTGCATGCACCACACTCTCCTGACGAACAGCCCTCTTTCACTGAAGTTAGCCCAAGCCGGTTCCTTAATGTATCAAGTAGCCGTTCTGTAGTAGGGATGATCATTTCAACCTCACGACCATTAACAATGATCCTTATCTTTTTCTCAAATTCCTCTTTTTTTGCTAATACCGTATCAAGATTCATGCCCTCACCGCCGCACGGTTCAAAGAATTGAGTAAAGACCTCTTTGTATAGACTTCAACCATTTTCTTTCTATATACATCACATGCTCTAACATCTGTTATGGGACAGGATTCCTCCATCGCTATTTTAGAAGCCTCTGAGAATACCTTATCTGCATTCGATACATCTTTTCCTTTAAGGAACTCTTCTGCTTTCTTGGCTCTCAGGGGCACAGGCGCAACTGCACCTAATGCTATTTTACAATCTTTTATTGCTCCATTTTCGACAATCAAACTAGTTGCAACAGATATGACTGAAATCGCAAGCGCATTCCTCTTTCCTAACTTTAAGAAAGAAGCGCCTAAGCGTCCCTCTATCTTAACCTCGATTGAATGTAAAATTTCATCTTTAGACAAAGCAGTTTTTCTTACACCCTTGAATATATCCTCCACATCTATTCTTCTTTCGCCATTATTTCCAACTATCTTTGCCTTTGCTCCAAGAACTATTAAAGGTGGAGCACTATCACATGCAGGTGATGCATTGCATATGTTCCCCCCGATAGTTGCAACATTTCTTATCAGTGGAGAGCCCATATTGATTGCTGATTCATATAGAACAGGTATTTTTTCTCTTACTAATTTGCTTTCTACTAACTCAGAAAAAGTAGTAAGCGCCCCAAGACTTATCGTGCCATTTTCTTCATGAATCCCTTTCAGTTCTTTTATCTTAGATATATCGACCAACTTATTTGGCGAAATAATCCCATCTCTTATCAAAATCATGAGGTCTGTTCCCCCTGCAATGGGTACTCCACCTTGCGAAAGTTCCAAAATACAATTTTCTATTGTCGTCGCTCTCACATACGAATAAACTAACGATTTCTTATTCATCGCATCTTAATCGAATTGAGATTAAAAATACTTTTGCTATCGATAAAAAATTTGTGCCTTCTGATGTCCCTCTTGAAAAATAAGTTCCCACATTTGTGTAACACACCCAAAAAAGAAGCAAAAGAAGGGGTTCAACATTGCCTCATTTTTTTCGAAAGGGAGTAATTTCAGGAAGCACACAGCCAATAGATATACCCAATATGCATTCGAAAAACTTAATATGGAATATTCATATCAAGCACAGGAACAACGGTGGGGATTATGGGTAAGGATGTAAGGGCGATAAAATATACAAAAGATGAGTTGATAGAAATTAAAAAATTATATGAATCAATAATGACGGTAGCCTCTCAGGGATTGTTCTTCCGCACTGGACAGATCATGGGCATACGCATATCAAGAATTGCATCAAAAGAGAAGCAAAACTATTTTGAAGTCGTAGAAAAGTTAATTGTAGAAGAAGATTGGGCAAAAGAGGTTAAATTTGCGCCTGATAATGTAATCGTTAAAGGTTCGATTGAAGTTGCACATGGGAAAGGGCACACCTGTCATATGCTAAGAGGAGTTATTGCAAAAATATACGAAGAGAAATTAGGTAAAAAGGTATATTGTCATGAGGTAGAATGCGAATCTGCAGGCGATGAAAAATGCAAATTTGAGATTGAGAAGGTTGTGATTTAATGAAAACACAAAGAAGAGAAACTGGTATTCCTGGCTTGGATTCCATGATAATGGGCGGATTTCCCGTTCCTTCCTCGATATTGGTTGCAGGTGAACCTGGTACAGGAAAGACTACCTTTGCAGTCCAAAGTCTGTTTTCAAATGCAAAGAAATTCGGCACTGCTCTATATGTTACGGCGATATCAGAACCACAATGGGTTGTGCAAAAATTCCTTTCGCAGTTTAAGTTCTACGACCAAGACCTTGTGGATTCCGGCAAAGTTGTTTTTATGGATATAGGAAGAATCCTTTCTGAAAAACCTAAAGATATTTTGCAGATCCTTGAACGCACAGTTGAACAATACACGCCTAAAACTTTGGTAATAGACCCTATTACTCCTCTTAAAGAAATACTCATTTCTCATAACATATTTAGGGAATTTATCCATGAGTTCTTTGCATTTATGAAAACCATGGATTGCATAACTCTCATCACTGCGGAACTTGCATATTCTGACATTCCAAGAAGTATAGAAGCATACATGGTTGATGGAATACTCATGATGTCATACCCTGAAGAAGATAGAGTAAGAAGAAAGTTTCTTGAAGTTCTCAAAATGCGAGGAACAAAACATACTACAGGTAAGCAACTCATTGACATATCGAGCGAGGGTATGGCGGTACAGGCAGGGCTTAGGTAGGTTTCTTGGGGTAAAATTTTTGTCTCTTTGATATACGAGAATGTATAATGTCTTGGTATTGTGTTTGGCTTGGGTTAAATGGTAGGTGGCTTGGATGGCTGAGGATTTGTGGGGAAAGGACCCATATTCAAACATGTGGATTCTTAATACTACAGAAAAGATAAAGAATCTAACTTGGTGGTGGTGGTGGTGGATTTTCTTTATAGACAATCCTTCAGACCCAAAACACCCTAGACAATTCATGATTCTATGGAGCACAAAGAATTGCAACAGAATCAAAGTAATGGACCATCTTTGGACACCTAAGAAATCAATTAAGGTAATGATGGCTGACGGAGGAAAGGCACTTTCTGCAAACGAACAAAATGCAAATACACTCGGCGAAAACAGAATGGAATTTAATGGTATGACTGCGGCTTGGTGGTTCGACGGAAAAAAGATGATAGACCCATACATACTCGAGGAGAGCGACTTTTATACTAAATGGCTTGGGGATGAGGGAATTTTGGTACCTGAAAGCAAGGAAGGGAATATTTACACATTCGAAGGGAATCCAAAGAAATACAAAGTTCATATAAAGTTCAAAAAAGGTGAATTTTTGTTTGAGATGGAACCTTGGAACGAATTTATGTCAAAGCATGTTTACAATGTAAGGCATTATACTAAAAAAATGGGATACAACATTCTGAAAATTAGAGGAATGAAACTATCCGGGTTCATAGAGGAAAACGGGAAAAAGGAGGATATTTCGGGCTCTGCATATTTCCAAAGGTTGATGGTAAACGCCCCGGCGGTACCTTGGTATTGGGGACTGTTTCATATCGAAGATGGTTCTTACATAGATTACATGTTTCCATTTATAGGTCCTCAGATGTTTCGGAATACAGAAAAGCCAAGAAGTTTGCTTGATTGGGGAGATATAAAACTTTCAAAAAGCGTCGAATATTATGTTGCAGAAACTGGAAAGTTGTACAACTTAAAATTTGGCAGCGTAAAAAAGGAATTTTCAAAAGAAAACTTGCCAATATTCATAGTCGAAGGACACGATAAAGAGAACAAGGTCAACCTAAAAATGCGTTTGGAAGCCTATTCGAGAGCATATTGGAGGTTCGAACAGAAGAATTCGATAAAATCAAGAATCTTTTTCTATAACGAATATCCCGTTGTTATGACCGATTTTTCATTCGTAGATAAAGAAAGCAGATTAAAGAAAAGCCTTGAAGACCTTGGAAAAGTTATGGGAAATTGCGAGCATTCATGGGGCAGGCTTTTCTAATATTAGAATTAGACTTTCTAATAGAAACCTCAGGGCAGGAAAGAGAAAGAAATAGAGCATTACAAAGCGTATGCTTTACTGGTCGCTAACTATGTATGTTCCGGGAGGTGGTGGCGGAACTTCTTCTTTTCCTCTGACAAGTTCCGAGGCATACGCTTTGCATTGATAACAATACCATTCCTTATACTGCACGATATAGGCAAGTGGCTGGCCACATCTTGGGCAGGGATAATATTGCTGCTCAGTATTCTGAACTTGGCTTGGAGGCGTCTTCTGTGAACTCTTTTTTGTCGTTGAAACTCTCTTCTCAGTCTTTTTAGGCTCTTTTGTTTCTTTTATCACTGTTACTGCCGCCTCGCCAATTGCTCTACCAACTACTTCTCCAAGCCTGAACGCCGATTTCGTTGTTGATTTTGTTGTTGAGGTATTCCTGCTACTCTTTGTAGTCTTTTTCTTTGCAGCCATATTTTATCACATCTCTTAAAAAGTAATCACGAGTTATATATTTTAGCATCTAAAATCACATAAATAAAATAACATTGAAATAATATCGAAAGATAACATAGACAAAAGATAAGGGATATAGAATAACGGCAAGTATTAATTTTCAATTTGCAATACCTAAAAATATGCGCTCTCATGATAAAAAAGAAAAAAGGGAAAAAGTGGTAAGATTTGGTGTATCTTTCGAAGAGGAACTTCTGTCTAAATTTGATGCTCTTATTTCTAAAAAAGGGTATCAAACAAGGTCTGAGGCAATCAGAGATTTGGTACGCCAGGCTTTAATTGAAAAAGGTATCGCAGAGGACCAAGAAATCATGGGAACTATAACTCTAATCTACGACCATGACTTCCCAGGCGTAGTTGATAAACTCATGCATATACAACATATACATCACGACGAAATTATCTCAACGACACATACTCATATAGACCCCCATAGATGTCTCGAAGTTCTCGTTGTCCGAGGTCACGCAAGCCAAGTACACAAACTTGCAGACAACCTAAAGGCAATGAAAGGCGTGCTACATGGACAACTTGTCTCTGTTACAATTAAAATTTAAATCAAAAATTAGCATGCCAACTTAACATACCAACTTCCCGTTCTCAAATGCACTCTATTCTTTTCCATCTTTGGATATACCTTTATTAGACACACCTTTCGCAGTTACAAAGTCCCAATGTAAACTTGAACGCAAGGCCACTCCATATGAATTGTTGTTCCCTATTGCAACATGTGCAGTTCCCCCAATCTTTTCATCTGTAAGTATGTAACCAATCGCCTCATCTATAACACGGTTATATCCAATTCCAAATTCTGCAACATTTGTTGTCCTTATTACTTCGTATTTCTTCTTGTCTATATCTATCATCTTCTCAATTACCTTTTTAACATCTTCCAAGCCGCTACCTGAACTCTTATCAAGCACAACTTTTCCACCTTCGAACCTAAGAAAAATATCTTTTATAATCTTCTTATTTACGGGATTCGTAGTTAGCGGACAGTATATATTTTCCTTCGCAAGAATCTTCATGTGGTGCATAGTAAACCTCCCCTGTAGGCAGATTCGAACCTCTTTGTCCTCTTGCAACATCTTCTTCGGATATGTAACCATCAGAAATATTTACTCTTCTTCCGGATATACGCATCTTTATATCTGTTCCATTCTTATCTTCAATATGCACATAATCCGCATTCGATAACGCATCTGATATCCTCTTCCCTTTCTCCGACAACTCTTTGTATGATATTAACATTCCATCTATTATATACCTCTCGAGTTTATGATAATCCTTTTTTCCTTTCAAAGGGTCGTGGATTATTTCGGATATAGGTAATTGAGATTCCATCCTTGCTTTAACTTTATCCTCAGGGAACATGTGTGCAATCGCAGGGTCTTCGTAAGGTTCAATTTTAAGATTTACATCTAATTCTCTAGTTGCTGCAACTAGATGCTTTGGTATTCTCCAAAAGAGTCTAAGGGCACTTCCTCGAACATTTCTTTCATGAATCTATCTGTTGTTTAGGTAATAAGTGGACTTCCCCCTTTGTTCATGACTTCAATCCCACCTCTCTCAAGCAACCTCTGCGCATGTCCTCCACCTTGAATAAGAACACTCTCCCCTTTTTTTCAAATTCATCGCTTCAATTATATCTTTTGCACATAACCTTATTTTCTTATCGCTGACCATAAAACTACATCGGCTTGGAATTAGCTAACTTTTATTTTTATCGTTTCCTCTATAATCAATAAGTTTCATTTCTTTTATAGTATAAAGATAGAAAAAGGAGTAAAGTATAGTAAGATCGATTATAGATGTATATATAGAAATAACGCAAACGAATCTAAATATCTACAAAATTTCGAAAAAAGATTGTCAAGATACCACATTTTAGGAAAAATCAGAAGATAATATTCTACTATACCTTTGAGAATTTCCAAGTGGTGATTACATGGATAAGATAAATGCGTCGAATCTGAAAAGAGCAGACAAACCCTGGGAAGGTAAGAAAATTAGATTGAAAGATGGTGAATCTATAGAAATAGATAACGTCCTTGTGGATAACATCGGAGAACCCAAATTCTATCATGTTAAAACAGGTTGGTTCGGAACCGAATTCAGAGGTAAAGAGGTACTTCTACCCTCTGACCTAGTATCTGAAAAAGAAGAGGAATTTACTGCAAACATGGATAAAGATACCGTAGAGACATTTCCAGAAATGGGACGATGACGAACCAATAACCCAAGAACTTATCGACAATGTAATTACCATGGAAAACGAAATCTTAAAAAAACAGCCCGAATTAATGCATCATCACATGGCTCAAAAACCCTCAAAAACAAAATCCCCATCAAAAGAAGAATCTAGCAAAAAGCACAAGAAGGGTATGTGATTCTTCCTTTTTTATTAAATATTTTTATTTTTAACTCTACTTTTTACATTATAGTATCGTATATCTTTGCATTCAGTTCTG
>Ga0078972_1007460_pt1 | contig 24261 bp, 25 predicted proteins | sample YelNatPaOPGAMG01_FD_67568 | JGI IMG/M metagenome (GOLD analysis project Ga0078972, IMG submission 67568) | Hot spring thermophilic microbial communities from Obsidian Pool, Yellowstone National Park, USA - OP-RAMG-01 (SPADES assembly) (version 2) | ecosystem: Environmental > Aquatic > Thermal...
GGGCCACAGACATCAACGAAGAGGCCAATTGATTGCCAAAAAATCCTGGGCAAAAGTGTCACTGATGTATTGACCCCATACATACCCTTGTAACGAAAAAAATTTCAGTATAAAATTCCTAATGCTCATTGTGGTAGGTCAACTCCTTTCCTAAATTATTTGTCATCAAGGAGTTCCTACCGCATGTCCTTATTTTTTTCACCACACTTTTTACGAATGAGCCTACAGTTAATTGACAATCTCGGTTCATCTCTCTTATAATTAGATTGTGTCGGGGGCGAAATGGACTCGACGGAGGTAGTGAAGCAGAAGCTGCAGGCCGAGGTCCCATCAACCTCGTAAAACAGGTGGGAAAAAATTAACTGCAGAACCTGTTGCAGTCGCTGCCTGATAGAAAGTGCAGCCGTCTCTTGAGGCTTTTCCTGCGGGCCTGAAGAGACGCCGACCAGCAGGATAGTCTGCCGGGCGTGCTCAGGGCCTGGCGGATGAAGTTCCACTTGAGCTGGTTGAGCGACGCTCTTCCTCTTCGGGAAGCGCTCAACAAGATTTAGTGAAGAGGATAAGCCTGTAGAGGCTCCCTGTGGAATGCCTTCGGACGCGGGTTCAATTCCCGCCGCCTCCACCAATTTTTTTATACATAAAATGAAAAAGCTGAAATGCCCAAGCTACTGAAAAGTGTACTAATCATCTTTATTTTCTTTTTTGGCCTATCCTTGATGGTTCCTACTCCGCTTCAGGCCCAGAAAAGTAAGAAATCAATTCCTACCTTAAAAGTAACGGTAGAAGATTTTAGCGGTGGAAGCCGCCTCAGGATTACTTCTGACCAGAATCTGGTTTTTAGTATAAGAAAAAGTGGATATGTTCTGGTTATAACCTTCAGAGCCCTGCTTGGCTTGAAGATAGAAAAACAGAGTTTTTCCAGCCAGCTAATCACCTCCGTTGACCTGGCTAAATCTCCGGAAGCTTACTTGCTGATGGTCAAAGCCAGAACGGAGAATTTTAACTTTTCCCATAATGCCCGGAAAAGTCCGTTTGAAATAATAGTTGAGCTGAAGAACAAAGAAGATACAAAAAGGGCTGAAACTGCAGCTGCAGCCCCTGCGGATAAGACTCTGGAACCTACTGCAACGCCGCCAACAACGGCCACCGAGACCACCTTAAACCAAAAAGAAAGTTCCAGAAAGCAGGTTAAAACTATAGTCATTGACCCTGGCCATGGTGGCAATGAAAGTGGAGCCAAGGGAATCTACGGAACTCTGGAAAAAGATATCACCCTGGCCGTTTCTAAGAAGTTGAAAGAAGAAATAGAGCGTGGGCTTAAATATCGGGTGGTACTGACCAGAGAAGCAGACGTCTCTGTTCCGTTGGAGAGGAGAGCAGCGATCGCCAACAATAATAAAGCTGATTTATTTCTCAGTATTCACCTCAATGGCTCGCGGCGAGTTAATGCCAGTGGTTCGGAGACATTTTTTCTAAGCTTAAACGCCACTGATGAAGAAGCGAGAAGGTTGGCTTATTTTGAAAATAACTCGGAAGAATTGGGAAGCAGGGTGCCGGAAAAAGATTTTGATGACTTGAAACTGATTCTTTGGGATATGGCTCAGTCGGCCTATCTGAAACAGAGCAGTCAATTGGCTGAATTTGTCCAGCTTGAACTCAACGAGCTGCTTAACACCCGTAACAGGGGCGTAAAGCAGGCACCTTTCAAGGTCCTGACTGGAGCTGCTTGTCCGGCGATTTTAGTGGAAGTGGCTTTTATCACCAACCCAGAAGAAGAAAAGTTACTTCAATCGGAAGATTTCCAGAGCAAAGTGGCTGAGGCAATTTATCGGGGCTTAAATAGATTTCTGCAGCTTTATGAAAAGCCATGAAAAGAAAAAAGAAAAAACTAACTACCTTACTTATTCTGCTGCTGATTCTCATAATTGTCGTCATGGTCTTTTTCTTTGGCAGCCGGAAAGAAAAGATCAAGCATCTGACAAGGCCGGCAGTTCCGGGCACCGCTGCCACCCAGACTAAGGAGGTTCAGCTCAAGAAAGTTACTCTTTTCTTCTTATCAGAAAGCGATGACCTCCTTCATCCCGAAGAAAGAGAAATCCAGGTTTCCAACCTGAACGAGGAAGCGGAAGCTGTGGTGGAAGAACTGATTAAAGGTTCCAGGTCTGGGAAGCTCAATCCGCTCCCTGAAAATACCAGAGTTAGGCAGATTTTTGTAACTTCCGAAGGAACGGCCTACGTTGATCTTTCCCGGCATTTGCTTGAAGCCAGCTATTATGGTTCTTCGGGTGAAATGGCTGCGGTTTATTCCATCGTCAACTCTCTTGCCTATAATTTTAAGGAAATAAAAAGAGTCAGTCTGCTGGTTGAGGGCAATGAGCGGGAAACGCTCGGTGGACACATTGACCTTTCCCGTCCTTTTCTGCCTGATTACACTTTGGTTGCCAGATAGATTCGTTCTGAAAGCCTGATGATGAAAATAAAAAAGCTTCCCAGGGTGGTTATTCTTGGCTATCCCAACGTTGGCAAATCCACTCTGTTTAACCGGATCTTAGGCCAGAAAAAAGCCCTGGTTCATTCTCTGCCTGGGATGACTCGGGACCTGATAACCGGCGTGGCTAGGGTGGAAAACCGAGAATTTCTCCTGGTAGATACTGGGGGATTCGCTGATGGTCAGGTGGATCCGATTACAGCCAAGGTAAGAGACAAAGCCTGGGAGGCGGCAGGAAAGGCCAATGTTCTTATTTTCTTGGTTGACGGCAAAAGGCCTCTTACTCCGGGAGAAGAGGAACTATTTGTCAGGTTGAAAAAACTGAACCGGCCGACCCTGGTGGTGGTCAATAAGATAGACACACCAGAATCTGAACCAGACCTTTCTGACTATTACCGCCTGGGCGAGAAAGAGCTGATTGCGATCTCAGCTGAACACAAACTGAATCTCGGTTATCTCAAAGAGAAAATTGTGGAGCTTCTGCCAGTTCAACCCGAAGAAAGCTATGAATCAGAAAGCAGCTCCAGGCCCTTGCGGATTGCAATCGTCGGTAGAATCAATGTTGGTAAATCTTCGCTGGTCAATCGGCTTTGCGGCCAGGAAAGGCTTTTAGTGAGCGAAATACCGGGAACAACCAGAGATAGTGTTGATACCCTTATCACTAGGAATAATAAAGTCTATTGCCTGGTGGATACGGCGGGAATCAGAAAGTTTAGCGGGACCAAGGATTCCAGAGAAAAAGCCGGGATCATCAGAGCTCAGAGGAACATTGAGGAGGCCGATGTCATCTGCCTGATTCTGGATATTCAGGAATTCCCTACCCGCCAGGATGCTCACATCGCTTCCTTAGCCTATAGATCGGGCAAACCTCTAATCATAGCCCTGAATAAATGGGACCTGGCGGAGAAATCCAGGGTTAACCCTCTGGAAGTCAAAAAGCATATTTTTACCCGTCTGAATTTTGTGGATTATGCACCTCTAATCTTTGTTTCGGCCCTAACCGGTCAAAGAGTGATTAAGATACTGGAATTAGCCGAGAAAGTCTTTCAATCAGCTTCCAGGAAAGTTGACACCTCAACTCTTAATCGGTTCTGGGGAAAATTTTCCAGGGAATATCCGCCTAAAACCAAAGATGGCTCGGTGCTAAAGGTGAAATATATCATGCAGAAAGGAGTGAGACCGCCTTCTTTTGTCCTTTTTGGGCACAGCCGGACACCCCTGCTGCCTTCTTATGAAAAGTTCTTAGCCGATGTTTTTTGCCAGCAATTTGGTTTTGTCGGGACACCGATCAGGTTTTTTCTGAGAAAAAGTTAAAGATCGTTTGCTGACTGTTAGGCTGGATAGGGCTGGAAAATTATTGGAAGAACAAATGAACCAAGGTCCAAGCTTCCATTTTTTCTTGACTTTAAGGCCGTATTCTTATATAAATTATTTCTCATTATGAGAAGACCAGAAGTGTAAGGAGGTCATGATGTCTCGTCAGAGGATAAACAGCTTGGCAGTTATCCTTTTAGCCTTAGCTGTTCTTGTGACCGCAACTAGTTGCGAGAAGCTAAAGGTTAACAATTTACAGGCTAATTATCATTTCAAAAGAGCTAATAGCCTGTTCAGAGAAGGAAAATACCGGAATGCAGTATCTGAGTATGAACTGGCCCTGAAATACAAACCGGACCTGGTTCAAGCTTATCGCTACATAGGAGAAAGCTATAAGCAACTCTATAAACCCGGTGTTGACTCGGCTCTGAACAAAGAGCTGGAGAAGAAAGCTCTGGAAGCCCTGAACAAAGCGCTGGAAATTGAACCCAACAACAAAGAGATCATTTATTCGCTGGGCGACATGTACGATAAGTTGAGGAGATTCAAGGAAGCTGAAAAGCTCTATCTAAGGATTCTGGAACTCGACCCTCAAAACATGGATAACTTTTACGTGGTTGCTGAATTTTACAGCCGGTATGCTGGTGAAGTTCCGGATGCCGCCAAGAAAGCTGAAACCATGTATCTGCGCCGCATTGAAGCCGACCCAGAGAACCCAATGGGTTATGCTTATGCCGCCAATTATTACGAACATCTGCCGGTTTCCGAACAGAACTTAGAAGGAGCCATTGAGAATTTTGATAAAGCCAACCTTTTCTGGGAGAAGAGGATCGCCCTTGATCCCGAGAATCCTCAGGCCTGGCTGGCGAAAGGTGTCAACCGCTGGAGCCGGGCTTACCGCTTTCAGGGAGTTTCTTCGGCTGAAAGGCTGGCTATTGCCAGAGATGCCCTTCAGGCAATTGAGAAGGCCAGGGACCTGGATCCCAATTATCCTGAGCCCTATAGCTGGCTGAGCGTTCTTTATAAGAGTGTTCTGGCTAAGCTTGAGCCCGAAAAAGAAGCCAGGTATAACGCTGAAGCTGATAAGAATGCTGATAAATTCCAGGATTTGAGAAAGAGGGTCCTGGAGAAGAAGAAACTGGAAGAAGAGTTAAAGGGCGTTAAATAATTGCCTTGAAATCAAGGGGCAGACCGTATTAAAAGTCTGCCCCTTTTTTATTTTGCTAGATAGTTTGAATGTTCATTCCGCTTAAAGACGAAAATCCCACCTTAAGATTTCCTATTGTCACCGTTGCCTTGATTAGTCTCAACTGTTTAATTTTTTTATACCAGATTTTTTCACCCCAGGGGCTTGAATATCAGGTGCTGCGGTTCGGGATCATTCCTTACGAAATTACCCACTGGCAGATTGAAGTTGGAGTGCCCAGGATTTTTTGGCCTCTTAGTTTGGTGACTGGCATGTTTCTCCATGGCAGTCTGCTGCATCTGGCTGGTAATATGCTCTATCTCTGGATTTTCGGGAACAATGTAGAAGATTTTCTGGGTTCTATAAAATTTCTCCTTTTTTATCTGTCCTGCGGAATAGCCGCCTCCCTTGTTCAGGTCGGGTTTTTTCCTAATTCTAAGGTCCCGATGATCGGAGCCAGCGGGGCTATAGCCGGGTTGTTGGGTGCTTATCTAATCCTTTATCCTTCGGCCAGAGTGAAAACTCTCGTTTTTCTCATTTTTTATATCACTATTGTCTCAGTCCCGGCCTGGATAATTCTCGGCCTGTGGTTTGTGCTCCAGCTCACAAACATTGGGATGGGAGGAGGGGTAGCTTGGTTTGCTCATATCGGAGGTTTTCTCGCCGGACTGGCCTTGGTGCTGCCCCAGGTCAGGAAGAGAAGGAAATATCGCTATGTTTAAATCTGGCTTGAAGTTATCGGCCAAAACAGCTAAAATAATAACCTGTTTTTATTGACAATTTAGCCGTTATTTAGTATCTTTATTCATCACTATAGCCGTATTTTTCATTTAGGCAAGGTTGAACAATGAGGACTTATCATCCAAAAAAAGATGAAGTTCAACAGAAATGGTGGCTGATCAATGCCGAGGGCCAGATTCTGGGCCGTCTGGCCACTGAGATTGCCGTTCTGTTGAGAGGGAAAAACAAGCCCCAGTTTGCGCCCAGTACTGATGTGGGCGATTTTGTGGTCGTGGTCAATGCTGAAAAAATCAGGGTGACCGGCAACAAGCTTGAGGATAAGCTTTATTATCACCATTCCCTTTATCCTGGTGGTTTGAAAGAGAAGAAACTGAGAGAAATGCTTGAGACTAAACCCGAAGAGGTGATAAAAAAGGCGGTTTGGGGAATGATTCCCAAGAATAAGCTCGGTCGGGCCATAATCAAGAAACTTAAAGTTTACCGGGGCCCTGAACATCCCCATCAGGCTCAGAACCCGGAAGAATATAAGATTTAGGAGGCACCTTGAGTCTGATTCAGTATTATGGAACGGGTAAAAGGAAAAACGCCATAGCCCGAGTTTTTCTGAGGTCGGGCAAGGGTGATATAACTCTGGTGGTTAATAAAAAAATCCGTCCCTTTGAGGAGTATTTTAAGCTGGATTCCCTTCGTTATGCCATCCGTCAGCCCTTGATGGTCACCGAAACCGAGAACAAATTTGATGTTTTTATGAGAGTGGAAGGTGGAGGATTGCGGGGTCAGGCTGAGGCTATTCGTTTGGGCATTGCCCGGGCGCTGACTGAGTTCAATAGAGAACTGCGGCCGATCCTCCGGAATGCCAGCCTGCTGACCAGGGATTCCAGGATCAAAGAGCGGAAAAAATATGGCTTGCTGGCTGCCAGAAAGGCACCACAGTATCATAAAAGATAAAGCTTTTGTAGGGGAGGAAGACCTTTGGTTTCAGTAACAATGAAAGAACTGTTAGAAGCTGGCGTTCATTTTGGTCATCAGACCCGTCGCTGGAACCCCAAGATGAAGGAATACATCTTTGGGCAGAGAAATGGGATTTATATCATTGATTTGCAGAAAACAATCAAGAGCTTCAAAGAAGCCTTACAATTTGTGAGGAGCGTAGTTGAAAGCGGGAAAGAGGTGCTGTTTGTTGGGACCAAGAAACAAGCTCAAGATATCATCAGAGACTACGCTCTGAAATGCGAATCCAGCTACGTCAATCAGCGCTGGCTGGGTGGATTGTTGACCAACTTCAAGATAATCCGAACCAGTGTAGAAAAGTTGATTGAGATGGAAGAGATGCGTGAGGATGGCCGCTGGGATCTTCTTTCCAAGAAAGAACAATCGCGGAAAGAAAAAATCTTCAGGAAACTCCAGAAAAACCTGGGTGGGATTAAGAAGCTCACCGAGCTGCCGGGGGCAGTTTTTATCATAGATTCCTCTAAGGAAGAGATTGCTATCGCCGAAGCCAAGAAAGTGGGCATCCCGATTGTGGCTGTGGTGGATACCAACGGGGACCCCGAGGAGATTGACTATCCTATTCCCGGTAATGATGATGCCGTAAGAGCTATTGAGCTATTTGCTTCTAAGGTGGCTGAAGCGGTCATTGAGGGCAAAAAGGCCAGGCTGGCTCAGGGCATGATGGAAGAAAAGAAAGAAGAAGCCCCAGCTGAGGGTCAGGCCGTTGAAGATGAACCCCAGGCTGAACCAGGGGACAAGAACGAATAAACAGTTAACAAAGAAGGAGAGGATAATGGCCGAAATAAAAGCTGAACAAGTAAAAGCCTTAAGGGATAGAACCGGAATCGGCATGATGGAATGCAAAGAGGCTCTGCAGGAAGCTGGCGGTGATATGGAGAAAGCCATTGAAATACTGCGGAAGAAGGGTCACGCCAGAGCCCAGGATAAAGCGGCTCGGACCGCGGCTGATGGGGCTATCGGGGCTTATATCCATGCCACCAACCGGATCGGAGTCCTGATTGAAGTAAATTGTGAAACTGACTTTGTGGCCCGGAATGAAGAATTTAAGGAGCTGGTTAAGAATCTGGCCATGCAGGTGGCAGCTTCCAGCCCTCAATATATATCTTCGGAGGATGTCCCGGCTGAGATAATAGAAAGGGAAAAAGAGATAATCAGAGCCCAGATTCAGGACGCTAAGAAGCCGCCCCAAATCATTGAAAAGATAGTTGAGGGCAAACTGGGGAAATTTTTTGAAGAAGTTTGTCTGCTTGACCAGCCCTATATAAAAGATGATAAAATAAAAGTTAGAGATCTGGTTAACAGCTACATCTCTAAGTTTGGCGAAAATATTAAGATAAAGCGTTTCGTTCGTTTTGAAATTGGCAAATATTAAAAAGCGAAAACCATAATGGATGAGGGCAAGCCAGCTTACAAACGAGTGCTGCTGAAGCTTTCGGGGGAGGCTCTGCTGGGAGACCTGCCTTACGGCCTTGATTTTAAGAAAGCCCTAGCCATAGCCAGAGAGGTCAGACAGATCCACGACCTCGGGGTTGATGTGGCCATAATGATCGGTGGTGGAAATATCTTCCGTGGGTCCAGGGGTGTGGAAGAAGGGATGGACCGGGTTTCCGCTGACCACATCGGCCTATTATCCACGATTATTAATGGCATTGCTCTACAAGATGCCCTGGAAAAAGAAGGTCTTAATACCAGATTAATTTCTGCTCTTGAAATAAGAGCCGTGGCCGAGCCCTTCATCCGCCGCCGGGTTCTCAGGCATCTGGAAAAAAGACGGGTTATCATTTTCACTGCTGGTCTGGGCAGTCCTTATTTCACTACTGATACTGCCGCAGTGCTAAGAGCCCTGGAAATCAAAGCTGAAGTCATCTTGAAAGCAACCAAGGTTGATGGGGTTTATACCGCTGACCCGATGCTGGATTCTGCGGCCACCAGGTTCGATTCCATCAAATTCCTGGAAGTTATCCAGCAGGAACTCAAGGTGATGGATAGCACGGCCATCACTCTCTGCAAGGATAATAACCTACCTATAATAATTTTTAACCTCAATATTCCTGGAAATATCAAAAGAGCCGTTCTGGGCGAAAAAGTCGGCACCAAAGTTTCTTGATCCTTGACCGATTCTAAATCAAGGAGGACCGAAGATGGTGAAAGACGCCTTAAAAGAATTAGAAAAAAAGATGAAGACCTCCCTTGAACATTTCCGGAAAGAACTGAGTAAACTGCGAACCGGTAGAGCTAATATCAGTATTTTTGAAGATATCAAGGTAATATATTACGGAACCCCCACCCCGATAAATCAGGTGGCGACTATCGGTGTTCCCGACCCGACTCTGATAACCGTTCAGCCCTGGGATCCCACCTTGATGGAAGCAGTGGAGAAAGCTATCCGCTCTTCTGATTTTGGTTTTAATCCCATTAATGATGGTCGGGTAATCAAAGTTCCGGTGCCTCCTCTGGATGAGGAAAGACGTAGAGAGCTGGCAAAAAAGGTTAGCAAGATGCTGGAAGAAGAAAAAACCGCTCTGAGAAATATGCGCCGCGAGAGTAAAGAACACATAGAGAAATTAGAAAAGGATAAAAAGATTACTGAGGACGATAAATTCCAGGGGCTGGAGAAGCTCCAGGAATTGCTGGATCAGTACATAAAACAAGCTGAGGAAATCGCCGCAGCCAAAGAAAAAGAGATCATGCAGGCCTGATAGGCAAGCTGGCTTTTCTCTTAAAATAGTTTGACTTAATCAAAAACCCTTTTCTGTTTAAGGTTTAAGCTAAATTCTGTTTCTGCCGAACCAGTTATCCAGGGTGCCGAAACGGGTCCTGATAGCCACCCCCCAGCCGACGAGAGAGACAGCCAGAGAAAAGATGAAGCCCAGGAAGGGAATAAGCCCGAGGAAGAAGACGATTAACAATCCAATGACTGCTGTCCAGATAACCTGAGGCATCTTTTTAGTGCCGATGGCTCTCAGGAAAGATTCTCCGAAAAGATAAGCTACTGTTGTTTCGCCGAATATTTTCAGAATCATCCCAGCCAGAAGCAACAAAAAGAAAAGAGGAATTCCTATTATCAGAAATATCAGCGCCACCGACAGAATAACCAGGCCCAGGTAAACTATCATGGTCAGCAAGCCTGTTCCCAGCACTGGCCAGAAAGACTGGCGGATTTTTTCTGAGGCAAAAGCCACCTGACGAGGGAACATCCCGGCCACAAACATGGTCAGTAAGATTCCGAAGAAAAGAGAAATGAGTTTCAGGGCCAGGATTAAGGTTCCGAGGGGAAAAAAGATGCCTTTTCTGAATATCTCTCCTACGAGCTTTCCCCCACTGGGAATAAAGACGGTGTCCTCCTCCACCCGGCAGCCTGGTTCTTTTTCCATGGTGCCGCCAACCACCACCAGGTCTTCTCCAATCTCCGCCGTTGATTTGATCAGCACCCGGCTGCCAAAGCCGACCACTGATTTGCCAACCTTTCCGCTGATGATTATTTCGCCTCCGAAAACCACCACACTCTCCTGAACTTTACCTTCCACAATCACCCGGCTACCAAAGGCCAGAACATTCTTCTGGGTTTCCTCAGGAGAGATGATTATTTCTTCCTTGAAGGTGGGCTGAGCCGAGCGGTCAATCTTGTGCCAGGCGGATGAAGCCTGACTTGCTATAAAAATAAGCAAACCGAAGATAGCTATGATTTTAATAATCTGATTGCCAGTTTTATTTTTCATGATTTTAACTCCTATTTTTTATTTTTATGGGTTTAATCAAGACCCCGAAAAGGGCCATCGTCAGACAGAGACCAAGAAGAAAACTGAAGAGAACCAGTCCGGGGCTGGGTAAAAGTTCTGAGAACAATTTACCCGACACTTCCAGAAAGATAGCCAGGGCTTTGATTAAACCGTGTACCTGCTGAATGAGTTTGAAGATAAAATGACTGAGGTCAGCAGCCAGGTTGAAAAGATGCTTGAAGATTTCCAAACAGGCTGGGAATAAAGGATTCTTTGTCCGTATGGCTAATGTCACGATCAAAAGACTGTAGATGAGATATAATCCTCCGGCGAGGTATAACCAGCCCCTGGCTGGAGATTTGTACTCAGGAAGCAAAGCCATTAATTGTTCGGTAAAATCAGAGGGGAGTTCAAAATCTGGAAGTCCGGCTATGGATTCTAAGTAGGCTTGACGTTCAGCCAGCAATCGCTGACACTTTGGGCAGGCGGCCAGATGCTCTTCAACTTTGGTCTGGATTTCTGGAGAGAGCTCATGCTCTAAATAGGCATAGATCTCTGAGATTTTAAGGCAGCTCATTTTCCCTCCAGTTGAAGCCTCAGTAGTTCTTTGGCCTGAAAAACCCTATTCTTTACCGTGCCTACCGGAAGGTGTTTTATGGAAGCTATTTCTTCATAAGAGAAGTCATTGATGTGCCTGAGAACAAAAAGCTCACGCAGAGTTTCCGGCAACTGCTTGATGGCCTGTTCTATGATCTCGGTCATTTTCTTTTTTTCATATTGTTCTGAAACCGGGAGTTCGCGATCAGGAATCTGGATGGGCTCCTGTTCTTCTTCCTCTCCGTTGGCATCTATATAGGTTAAAGGCAATTTTTTCTTACGCCAGTAATCTATTAGCAAGTTAGAAGCGATTCTGAATAGCCAGGTGGAAAACTGATACTTGGGATTGTAAGTATGAAGAGCAGTATAAGCCTTCAAGAAAACTTCTTGAGTAAAATCCAAACTCAATTCTCTCTCCTGCACCATCCGTCCAAAGTAATTGGCCAGCGGTTGCTGATATTTGCGGACCAGCTTTTCAAAGGCTTTCTTCTCTCCTTTAAGACACAGTTGAACCAGGGCTTTATCCTCATTTTCTACCATTTTTAGGTTCTGTTTATTCATACGGAAAAAGGGGCCGGGGGTTTAAAGACTCTGTTTAATAGACCCGGCCTCTATTATTTCGCAATCCGGCGGGATCCTTAACTCAAAAAGCTCCTCGGGGAGTTTCTGGTTGAGTTTAATTCGGCTGAAATGGTATTCCAGCTTGCTGCCGATGGGCTCAAAAAAGACCGCTTTGAGAATCAGCCAGGTTACCTTATCTATTTCCAGAAGAATGTAGGCAAACTGACTTTCTTCTCTTGGAGTCAGTTTTAGCTGGTAACTGTTTTTTCTGTCTGTGGGAAAAGGGTTGAAACCGATTTCATACCGGGTCGCAAGAGAATAATTCCCGGACAGCAAACCTAAGATTTCAGACTCCTGGATTTCAGAGTCGGCGGGGTTCTTAATCAGCTGTTTGTCTTCCGGGAAATAAAGCCAGAACTTACCTTCCTTGAGCAGGAAGATCTGTTTTTCTGGGGAGCTGTATTCCCAGCGCATCCGGTCAGGCCGGCGGATAAAGACCTGACCTTCTCCCAGAATTGGTTCCTGAACGGTGGTGGAATAATAGAATTGACGGAAGTCAGCTCTGAGACTGGTTATAGACCTGAGCTTCTGTTCCAGACGCAGGGCAATGTCTTGAGGAGAAAGGGTGGTGTTCAAGGCCAGCGTGGGCCGGATATTTAAGCCTATAATAATTAGGAATAATAAAAGGTTAAAGAGTATCCCGAAAGCAGCAAATCTTAGCTTATTCTTTCTAACCGTAGATCGCATTAGCCGGCCTCATATTATCCACAGTGCTTCTATTTTCTCTGAGCTATATTATTAAGTCAAATTTATGAAAATGATAAGATTCATTATAGCCTGACTTCTCTTATAATACCTGGACTTAGAAAAACATTTTCCAACTCAATTGATCGCGGCTAGGCGAGGCTGTTCTCCAATACCTGGCAAGGGCTTGATTAATTCAAAAAATGCGGCTCCTATGGTGGTAAAGAATGATTCGGCTCTGAGCTGAGGAATTTTCTTGACAAGGAAAAGGAAAGCAGATAAAAGATAGAAGCACCATGTCCAAGGAGGGAATGGATGAATAAAAGAATTGTGATGATAGCATTTTTACTCGGGCTGGGTGTATTTTTGACCAGTGGTCTTATTCTGGCCCAGACGGCCGAAGAATTCATCAAAAGCGGAGATGAGTTCTATGCCCAGTGGGAAGACCAGAAGGCGCTTGATGAATACTTGAAGGCCCTTCAGGTTGAACCTCAGAATTATGAAGCTCTCTGGAAAGCAGCTCGCGGTTATATTGATGTTGCTGATCTTATAACTGGAAAGGGGAAAGAATTAGACAAAAAGAGATTTGAGCTCTATCAGAACGCCGAAAAGTATGCTCAGCAAGCCATAACTGCCAACCCTAATGATACCTGGGGGCACTTCTATCTATCAGCGGCCCTCGGCAAGAAGGTTCTCCTTCAGGGTAAAAAAGAACAAGTGGAGTCTTCCAAGAAAGTGAAAGCTGAGATTGAAAAAGCCATAGCCCTGGATCCTAACAATGATCTGGCTTATCATGCCCTTGGCCGCTGGCACCGCCGGATGGCCGAAATAGGGGGTGCCAAAAGAGCTCTGGGTAGCCTAATTTATGGTTCCATCCCCAAAGGCTCTTTTGAAGAATCGGAAAAATGGTTGAAGAAGGCTGTGGAGCTCAAGCCGGATTACATCAACCATCATCTGGAACTCGGCCGGACCTATGTGGCCATGGACAAGTTTGATAAAGCAGCTGAAGAATTCAAGACCTGTCTGGAGCTGCCCGAAACCACTTCCAAAGATAAGTCCTTAAAAGAAGAGGCTAAGCAAGAACTGGCCAAGCTGCAAGGCAAAAGCTGAACTAATCGGGCTTTTTGAGCTTTACACCCTCGCTGAAATTAAATCTGCCGGTAATCTTCCTCAGAAAATACCTGGGCTTCAAAGACTTCCAGAGTAACGCCTTTTTTCCATTCGTCAGGAGGTAGCCCAGCTTTAAGACAGCCGTGGTTGAGGTAGGTTTCTAAATCCCAGCCGTATTCCTCTGGAACCTGGGGTAGAAGCAACCCCTTATTCAATCCCTTGGTAATTATTATCCCGTGTTTGCCTACTACCACTTCTTCCGGCTTATTGATTTTACGAGGTAAAGTCAGGACCGAAATTTCAATAGTCAGGCCGTCCAGTTCGTCTTCGGTTAGAGGCGGGAAACGGTAGTCTTCAGTGGCGGCGGCCACGGCCATTTCAATTATGGTTTGGTATAAAGGTTTATAAGGAAGAGGATAACCGATACATCCCCTGAGCTCCCCGTCTACTTTCAGGGTGACAAAAGCTCCTTGTTTTTCTTTAAGCTTTGGATTATCAACTTTAGTTTCCAGCATTTCCCGGGTTTTAAGATAATGATTTATGGATTGTCGGGCCAGCTGGAGTAAAAATTTTTTTTCTTCGTCGTTCAAATAACCATAATTTTCACTCATCGGCCGCCTCCATTTCCAGGATGATTCTTTTCAGAGGCTCAAAGTAGAAGCGTCTGTTAAACTTCACCACCCGGCCTAAGGGTTTGAGCTCATTTTTTGGAGTTGCTTGAAGATTCAGATAAATTTTTTCTAAAAATAAAGGCTTTAAGAGCTGAGATGATTGACCTCTCCTGGAGTTAAGGCTGAAGACTCCGAGGACTTCTCTCCTCTGATTTTTCTCAACCTCAAGGAGGGTACTGGTTCGCAGTAATTGCGGCCAGGATAAGATTAAGATTCGGTCAATAAACAGGCTCTGCCCGACTCTCTGTCCCAGAAGATAGCCGTGAGCCGGCTTCTTCCATTTTCCCCTTAGGATTAATTCTTTTAAGGCCTCTTTAAGGACTATAACTGCCATTTTTTTTAATTATAACATAGCCTGAGTTAAGGAAACAAAAATTTGCTTGACGGGTTTTTCTAGTTGACATAATATTAGCACAGCCGGTAGCAGGGAAAATGGACTATCAGCTGGTAATCGTCGGGCCTTTAGAAACCAACTGTTATCTTTTCTTCTGTCCGGAAACTAAAGAATGCGCCATAATTGACCCCGGGGCCCAAGCTGAAAAGATTTTCCCTCTCATCACCCACCTGAACCTGAGGCCCACCATTATCCTGAATACCCATGGACATGTGGACCATACTGGGGCCAATGCCGAAATTAAAGATAGGTATGGGATTCCCATCGCTCTGCATCAGGCTGACCTGCCTCTTTTGGAAGAGAGCTTGCAACTGGAATTTGGATTGATGCTCGGGGCAGAACCCACTCCGCGTCCAGAAAGAATTCTCAATGACGGTGATATTATTAAAATAGGCCAGGGAAGCCTGGAGGTTATTCATACCCCGGGGCATAGCCCGGGCAGCATCTGCTTTTACACCCCGGGACTGCTTTTTTCTGGAGATACATTGTTCTGCGGTGGAGTAGGTCGTACCGACCTTCCGGGAGGTTCCTGGAAAGATCTGATCAAGTCTCTGAGAACCAAGGTTCTGGTTTATCCTGACGAGACTCTGGTCTTACCTGGTCATGGACCGCGGACTACTATTGGTGAAGAAAAGGAATCCAATCCTTTTCTTGAGTCCTGAGCCGGTGGCAATGAAGCCAAATCGGGAAGAACTATTAAAAATCTACTGCGACTATCTGGCCGTGGAAAAGGGCCTGTCCTCCAATAGCCTCAGTTCTTATTCTCTGGACATCCGAAAACTTTTTGATTACTTAGACTCAGAAAAAAAGAATCTTTATCAGTTGAAAGAATCGGGTTTGGTCAATTTCATCCATTTGCAGTCTCAGTCTGGACTTTCGCCCCGCTCCCTAGCCCGATTGGTATCCTCGCTGAAATCATTTTTTAAGTTCTTGCTGCTGGAAAATTACCTGAAGAAGAATCCGGCGGAAAGGCTGACTTCTCCTTCTCTCTGGCTGACACTTCCCCGGGTTCTGTCTGTGGAAGAAGTGGAAAAGCTGATGGACAGGCCGGACCTTAAAAAGCCTCAGGGAATTAGAGATAGAGCTATCCTGGAGGTGATGTACAGCAGCGGATTAAGGGTATCAGAATTGGTTACTCTGGAATTGAAAGATGTTAGATTGGATCAGGGTTTCCTTGTTTGTAAGGGAAAGGGTAGCAAAGAAAGAATAGTCCCTCTCGGCCGACCGGCAATCCGCTGGGTAAAATCTTATTTGAGGGAAGTCAGACCCCTCTGGGATAAATATGGTTCACAGACTCTGTTTATCAACAGGAGAGGAAAAGCCTTTACCAGACAGGGAATCTGGAAAATACTGAAGGCTTACGGGAAAGAAGCCGGGCTGAGCGAGAAGATTCATCCCCACGTTCTCCGACATTCCTTTGCTACCCACCTTCTGGAAAGAGGCGCAGACTTAAGGTCGGTTCAGATGCTTCTTGGTCACAGTCAGATAACTACAACCCAGATTTACACCCACGTCAGCCGCGAAAGGTTGAAACAGGTTTACGACCGATTCCATCCCCGGGCCTGAGATTAGGGCTCAGCTGGCATTTAATCATCCTAACTGAGATTTTGACCTCATTCTTTTGTTTTTCATTTATGGGACCAGGGTCTGACCAGGTTATTTCCTCGGTCCAGTTAAAATTCTGCTTGAATTCCTCATGATTCAAGAGGCTTCTGGAAATGGAGAGCACCCTGCTGCCCATAATTTTCTTGTGGAGCTTAGAATCCTCAGCTTGATTCTTTGGCCAGGGGAGAGAGGGTAGAGCCATTTTGATTCCTCCGGATCTGGTGTCAAAAGAATAAGTGATAACCGAAGGATTGAGGGAAAAATAAAAAATGAATTCCTTTTCTTTCCCCTCAACATAGTCAAGCTTAAATTCTGGAGCCGGGATTCTGGAAGTCAAGCTGACCTCCGGTTCACTGCCTTTTCTGGCTGAAACATCCCAATGGCTGGGAAAGGTACTTAAATGATAAATGATAAAATCCAGGCCATCTTCTTCCAAGAAACCAAGCCAGTCTATTTCCAAGAAAAAATTTCCAGATGGATAAGAGCCTGAGTCGTCATGGCCTTGGCCCTTGATTTCCAGCTTAAAGTAAACTTGCCAGAACCTGGCTGGCTGTCCTGGACCGCAGCCCGGGGCAAGTTCCGGGCAAATTAGAAACAGGGAAAGTAGGAAAAAGAAGATCAGAATAGCTTTCTTAAACAAACTTCAAGCCTTTCAGATATATTTTAAAAAAGTTAACCACCTATTGACAAGTCTTCGATCTGGTGCTAGTTTAAATAAACTATAAAGGATATAATTTAAACTATTCAGTTTAATAAATAAACTAATAAGTCAGGATAATTAACATGAGACAGGTTGACCCAGAAAGGAAGGAGATAATTCAGGCCGAGTATAAAAAGCTTATGCTCCAGGCGGCTGAAAGGGTTATCATGCGCCGGGGGTTCCGTTTAGCTACCATGGATGAAATTGCCCGCGAAGCTCGCTTTTCCAAAGCTACTCTTTATAAATATTTTAAGAGCAAGGGTGAAATCCTGCTTGAAATTATCCTTCAATACTTTGAGGAAATCAGAGCCAGGGTGGTTGAGATTCAGCGATCTGCTGAAAAACCAGAAGAGAAGATTAAACTGCTCATAGAGTCAATACTAGAAATCCAGTCTCAAAAAGAAAATATTTCTAGAATGTTCCTGCAGGATAAGAGCCTCCGTGATTTTATCCACCGATTTTTTATGCCAACCAAGAAAGACGATAATCGTGAATTTCAGCAGGCCTTAAGAAGCTTCAGGTTAAAAAGACAGGATATATTTGAAGCTGGCTGCCAGGTTATAAAAGAAGGAATTGAGAAAGAAAGATTTGTCAGAACTTCACCTGAGAGTATCCTTAATTATATCTGGGCCGTTATAGAAGGTCTGGTCCATACCCGTTACTGGCGGGAAAAGAAAGTTCCAGTTAAAGAAGAGACTGAAGAAGTCTACAGGTTTTTAATGACTGGAATTGCCCGCCAAGCTTTCCCGGAAGGAGAAGAAAAATGAGGTTTAGGAAGTATTTGATTTCAGCTCTGTCCATTCTTCTGGCTCTGGGCTGGCTAAACTTAGTGGCTCAAGAGACCGGGGTTAAGAAGCTGGAATTAACACTTAACGATTGCCTGAGGCTGGCTCTGCAACAGAATCCCTTCTATCTTTCCACTCAAGAGAAAGAGGGTGAAGCCAGAGCCCAGGTGCGTCAGGCGGTCTCCAGGTTTTTCCCGGCTTTGAATGCCCAGGGAACCGATATTCTGGATAAGAAAGTTTTCACGGTAGAAATTCCCTCCATGGTTCCGGGCCAGCCACCGCAGAGAGTGAAGTTTGATTTTACCCGGACCTATCAAATGAGCCTGTCTTTTTCTATGCCTATCTTTACTGGTGGGAGATTGGCCTCGGGCTACAAGCAGGCTAACTATAATTTGCTGGCCACCCAGGAGTCTATAAAACAGAACCGTCAGGAAACGATATTTAACGTAAAAAGGGCCTTTTATAGCTATCTATTGGCTCGCAAATTTCAGGAAGTTGCTCAGGAATCAGTGGATCTGGCCGAAAAACATCTGGCTAATGTCAAAAATCTCTATGAAGTTGGGATGGCCACCAAATTTGATTTGCTAAGAGCTGAGGTTCAGTTAGCTAATCTCCAGCCACAGTTGATAAGGGCAAAAAACAGCCTGGATATGGCTGAGCTGGCTCTAAAAAATCTGTTAGGGTTAGACCTTACTCAACCTGTTGAGATTAAAGGAGATTTGTCTTTTCAAGAAGTTCAGATTAACCCTGATGAAGCTCTGCAAAAAGCGTTGCTTAACCGACCGGAGCTTCATCAACTTAGCTATCAGCGGCAGATGATTGGAGAAATGATTAAGCTGGCCAGAGCTAATGACCTACCTTCATTAGCCATTGGCGGGCAGCTCAACTACTGGGCTAATAACTTAAATTTTAAGAAAAATAACTGGGAGAATTATTATACCATCAGCCTGGCTCTAAATATCCCGATTTTTAACGGTTTCACCAACCAAGCTCAGGCTGCCCAGGCTAAGGCTATGGCCAGAGAACTGGAATATTCGCTCAAAGGTATAACCGAATCAATTAAATTAGAAGTTCAGCAGGCTATTCTCAGCTATCAGCAGGCTAAAGAAGCTCTACTTTCTCAGGAAAAGAACGTGGAACAGGCTCAGGAAGCGGTCAGGCTGGCCGAGCTGAATTTTTCTGAAGGTCTGGCTACCACTCTGGATGTGACCTCGGCTCAGGTGGCTTTGAGCCAGGCCCGGACCAACTATGCCCAGGCTTTGTATGATTGTTTAGTGGCTTTAGCCGAATTGGAAAAAGCGACCGGAGAATCAAGCTTCGGTGATTAATAGAATTAAGCTGAGGATTATAAAGGAATAATTCCTAATGGCAGTTTCAAAGGAGGATAAGATGTTCAGAAAAGCAGAGATAACGGGACTTTTATTGGTAGGGTTGTTTTTGTTGGGTTTTGTTTCCTGTCAGAAAACAGCCGATAAAAAAGAGGCCGGCACCGCCCAACAATTAAAGCCAAATCTGGTTAAAGTTTATAAAGTTAAAAGACAGAAAATCTCAGAAAAGTTGATTTACACAGCCACCTTAGAAGCCTGGCGAAAACAGGCCATTACCCCTGATATTTCAGGAAAGGTGGCCAGAATCTACGTTTCTGAAGGCGAAAAGGTAAGACAGGGACAGCTTCTGGCTGAATTAGACACTCGGTCAGTCAGATTGCAGCTGAAGCAGGCCGAAGCAGCTTTGGCTGCGGCTAAGGCCAATTTGGAAGATGCTGGAAGAAATTTTGAGCGGATGGAACGGCTGTTTAAGGAAAAAGCGGTCTCCGACCAGCAATATGAAAAAGCCAGACTGGCCTTTGAAGCGGCACAGGCTCAGAAGGACCAGGCTGAAGCTGCCGTCAATCTGGCCAAGCATGCCCTTGAGGTGTCTATCATGAAAGCTCCCTTTGATGGTGTTATTGCCTCCAAGAATCTGGACGAGGGTGATGTCATTAACCCGATGATGGGCGGGTTTTCGGCTTCTTCCAGTGTTCTGACGCTGGTGGATTATTCAAGAATCAAAGTTCGCTTTGATGTCACTCCGAGCGACGTGGCCAGGATAGCCAAGGGGCAAAATGTCCAGTTAGAAAGTTTCAGTCTTCCCGGGCAGCTATTTGAGGGAAAAGTCACTGTAGTGAACTCCAGCGCTGACCCTCAGACCAAAAAGTTCAGAGTTGAGGCTCTGATAAATAATCCAGACCTGATTTTGAAGCCGGGAACTTTTGGCCGCTTAATTCTTGAGGTCAACACCAAGGAGAATTCTCTGGCTGTTCCTCAGATGGCTATTTTAGAAAATTCCTATGTTTTTGTGGTTGAAGGCAACAAAGCAGTGAAAAAGACTGTGACTACCGGGTTAAAGAACACAGATCTAATTGAAATTACTTCAGGCTTGAATGAGGGAGATCTGGTGATTGTAGAAGGAAATTTTGGGCTGGCTGATGGTAGTCCGGTAGAAGTTGAAGGAGAGGTGGAAAAATGAAATTGCCTGAATTTTCGGTTAAACGAAAAGTCACAGCCTCGATGATCGCCATGATTCTGGTGGTCTTCGGGCTGATTTCCATCTCCAGGTTGGGCCTGGATTTATTCCCTGACCTGGAATATCCGACGGTTTCTGTTATCACCACTTATAGTGGGGCTTCGTCTGAGGATATAGAAACAACAATTACCCAAAATATAGAGCAATGGGTCAGTTCGGTTAAAGGAGTTAAAAAAATAACTTCTACCAGCTCGGAAGGAGCTTCCGTTGTCAGTGTTGAGTTTGAATGGGGGACCAATCTGGATTTTGCCGCCCAGGACATAAGAGATCAAGTTGGTCTTTATAAACGTTTTCTGCCTGAAAATGCTTCTGACCCACTGGTGGTTAAGTTTAATCTATCGCAGCTTCCCGTAATTTATTATGGAGTTACAGCCAAGGGCAGCCTGTCAACCTACCGGTTGAAACAGCTAATTGAAGACGAAGTCAAACCGCGCCTGGAAAGACTTGAGGGAGTGGCTTCGGCTCAGGTTTATTCCAGTGACCAGAGAGAAATCCGGGTAGAGGTGGATAAGAATGCCTTGATCGCCTATAACTTGCCTTTGAATCAGGTACTTATGGCGCTGGCGGCAGAAAATGTCAATACTCCAGCTGGTGATTTAATTGAGGGTCATGAGGACCTGACTGTCAGGACCATTGGTGAATTTGAGAGTGTAGATGATATCAATAAGGTGGTGGTTGGGGTGTCTCCAAAAGGTCAGCCAATTTATATAAAAGATATCGCTCAGGTAAAAGACACCTTAAAAGAGACTAGAACTCTCAGCCGGATCCAGGGCGAAAATGGAGTTTTTCTAATTGTCAATAAGCGGTCGGGAGCCAATACGGCTACTGTGGGCAAGGCCGTAAAGCAGGAAATTGCCAAGATTAGTTCTACCCTGCCAAAGGAGATCAAGTTCACTCCGGTCATGGATCAACAGGATATGATCAGCCGGGTAACCAGTCGGACAGCCAATACAGCCTGGCAGGGTGGCCTTCTGGCCATGCTTATTATCTTCCTTTTCCTTCGGAACTGGCGCCCGACTTTTATCATTTCCCTGGCCATTCCGCTTTCGGTAGTGACTACTTTTATCGGTCTCTATTTTGCAGGCTATACTTTTAATATTATGACTCTGGCTGGATTAGCTCTCGGGGTGGGCATGTTGGTGGATAATGCCATAGTGGTCATTGAGAATACCTTTAGGCACATAGAACTGGGAGAACCAGTGGATGGAGCCTCAATCATTGGCGCTTCCGAAGTAGGCATGGCTATAACTGCTTCCACCCTGACCACAGTTATCGTCTTTCTGCCCATTTTGTTTGCCAGTGGTATAGTGGCCAAAATGACCACGGCTATGGCTTTAACTGTCACCTTGGCTCTGTTATCTTCTTTGTTTGTGGCCCTGACCATTGTCCCGCTGTTTTCTTCGCTTCTTTACAAAGCCAGAGGAAGTGAAATGGCTGATGAGAGGGCCATGAAAGAACCCCAGTTTGAAGGTGGCCGCCGCCTTTATCGTCGTCTGCTGATTTCAGCTTTGAAGAAAAGAAAAACGGTTCTGGCGGTGGCTTTTGGAGCTTTTTTAATTTCCTTAGCCATCATTCCTTTTATGCATATGGAATTTATGCCAGAATCAGACCAGCAGCAAATTATACTTAAAATCACCCTTCCCGTCGGTACCTCCCTTGAAGAAACAAATAGGGTTTTAAGGCAGGCCGAGAATCTGTTTTTAAAGCAACCTGAAGTTCTGGCTGTTTCGGTTATGGCTGGTTCTTCGGCCGAACGAAATGCTATGAGTGCTGGTGGCCCGATGAGTTTAAGCGGTCCCAATGAAGCTATGTTAATGGCCAGATTGGTCTCCAAGGAGAAAAGAAAATACTCAGATAAGGAAGTCCTGGAAAGAGTCAGAAAAATGCTGCCCAGGCTGGAGAATGTCAAATTTGAACAAATCAACATGCAGTCAGCCATGATCAGCGGGGCCGCGGCTCCAGTGGAAATAAAGATTTTTGGCAAGGACTTAAATGTTTTAAAGCAGTTAGCTGATGAGGTAGTAAAAAGAGTCAATGATGTTAAAGGATTGCGAGACGTAACCCATGGTTTAGCTCAAGGCTCGCCGGAGTATCAATTTACTCTTGACCGGGAAAGAGCGGCCCGGCTGGGATTATCCATAGGCCAGATTTCTGACCTGGTGTTAACTTCCACTCAGGGCAAAGTGGTCAACAGATATAGAGAAGGGAAAGATGAGTTTGATATAAGAGTCGTGCTGGCTAAAAAATACCGGGATAATTTGGATGAAATTAAAACTCTGCCTCTAATGAATCAGGCGGGTCGGAATATTTATCTGGCTGAAGTTTCCGATTGGAAGCGGGGTGAAGGCCCGGTTAAAATAACCAGGGAAAACCAGGTTCGCGAAGTTTCGGTAACTGCTAATATTATTGGCCGAGACTTAGGAAGTGTGGTCAAGGAAATAAGAGGGAGATTGTCTGATTTCCAGAAGCAATTACCTGAAGGATATTTTATTGAATATGGTGGCGATTACGACCAGATGGTCTCAACCTTTCAGGTTCTGATTTTGGCTATGGCCCTGGCCATTCTTCTAATCTATATGGTTATGGCAGCCCAGTTTGAGCATTTTCTCCATCCATTCATAGTTATGTTTACTCTGCCTTTAGCGTTAATCGGTGTAGTCCTGGGACTGGTGGTGGCCGGTCAATCTATCAGCTTAATTTCTCTGGTCGGCGTAATAATTCTGGCTGGTGTTGCGGTAAATAATGGAATAGTAATGATTGACTATATCAATCAGTTGATAAGAAAAGGTATAGATAGAAGGAAAGCAGTTGTGGAGGGTGCAGTAACCAGGCTGAGGCCGGTTTTGTTAACTGCCTTGACCACGATCATCGGTACTATTCCTATGGCTATGTCCAAATCATCAGGTTCGGAAATGAGGTCCCCAATTGGCGTGGTTATGGTTGGCGGCCTGACGATTTGTACTTTCTTGACGCTGTTTATCATTCCCATCATTTACAGTCTGATTAATAAGATATCCTTTAAAGAATATCAGGCTGAAAAAACTGAGCAGGAAACCACATAATATAAACCTGTTCTGGAGAAAGGGGTAGCTTCTGGCTGCCCCTTTTCTATTTTTCTCCTTTTCTCTCACAACTCTCAGATTTGCTCCATTTTGAAAAATTTATTATTCTATGAGAAAATCGCCCTGGAAGGAGGACGGGGTGAAAAGAAAAATTATATGGTTATTAATTTCTTTGATAATCTTTTGTGTCTTAAACTCCTGGCTTCTTTCTGGAACCAGGAAACTCATATACCTTGATGCTGCTATTCTTCCTGAAGGTCAGCTAAAAAGCTGGCACAATCTTGGAACGCTCGGGGGCGCTTTTGTTCCAGTATTCCGAAATGTTCCCTATGTCGAAAACATAAAAGGGAAAAAGGCGGTCAATCTTTCTGGAGTAGATATTCTCCTGCGGTCAACCTTTGCCCCTCCAGGATATTTAAACGGGAAACAACCTTTTACCATTACGGCCAGAGTCTATGTGGCAGAACTGGCCCAGAGGCAGACCATTCTTAATTGGTCACAGGAACCGGAGAAATCTGCCATTTTCGGATTAGGTAAGGGATTGAATGCAGCTTTTTTTAACTCTGATCGATTAAAAGTTTGTTTTAGGGGAGGCTATCCACAGCCCCGGGAATGGCATCTTATAACTCTCGTATATGATAAACAAAAATTAACGCTTTATGTGGACGGCTGGTTTAATGCTGAAAGCCAGGGTCAAGTTAATATTAAGCCAGGTAGCTTTTTTTATCTGGGTGGGCAGGTAGCCCCAGGTTTTCCTCTGCCTTTTGATCCCTTCAACGGCTATCTGGCTTCTCTCGAGCTTTTAGACACGGCCTATAGTCCGGTTGAGGTCTGGAATGCTTCAGGCCACCGAGAAGCTATCCCCCTTTACCCGGCTGAAGGTCAAATGCTTGGAACGCTTAATGTTTCCTTGCAGTGGGAAAAAAGTGATGAGCGAGCCAATTATTTTTCCATTTATTTTTCCAGTAACAGGGGAGAAGTAGAAAAAGGTCTGGCTAAAGCAGGTAA
>Ga0078972_1006673_pt1 | contig 24259 bp, 21 predicted proteins | sample YelNatPaOPGAMG01_FD_67568 | JGI IMG/M metagenome (GOLD analysis project Ga0078972, IMG submission 67568) | Hot spring thermophilic microbial communities from Obsidian Pool, Yellowstone National Park, USA - OP-RAMG-01 (SPADES assembly) (version 2) | ecosystem: Environmental > Aquatic > Thermal...
GTGTCGATGTAGAGCACCTGCACGCCGGGGCGAACTTTTGCGGCCAGGTCCACCACCACCGCGTCTTGCATGCTGCAGGCGACCACGTAGCCGTCGGCACCGAAGGTTTCGTCGGTCCAGCTCAGCAGGTCGACGGCGCTGGCACCGTCGAGGCTTGCCGCGCCGTCCGCCGCGAGCTTACGCAACTCCGCCTCGGTAAAAGAACGAGCCATCGATATCTCCCATCGTCGTGTTTGTTGTCAACACGGTGTCCGGTAGCAACCGGATGATCTGCGTGGCAGCTGCCCAGTGTCATAGACCCGTGACGGCGACGAGGACGAGCGAGACGTCTCGGACGAGGGCGCGGACGTCGTTGAGGAAGGGCTCGACGTCTTCCTGGGTTTCGGAGGTGACCTCGAAGGTCATGTAGGACGGTGCTTTGGCGCGGGCGCCTTTCACGGTGGGAACTTCGAGGCGGAGGTTGACGATGTCGTAGGGGCGCTCGCCGAGGAGTTCTTCGAGCCGGACCAAGAACTGTTTGTCACCGAATTCGCCCGCGACTTCGACGCGGGCGCGGGTGGTGACGAGCGCGATGGCGGCCTGCGCGTCGGCACGGGCCTTGGCGATGTCTGCGCGTTCGTGCTTGCGCGCGGCCTCTTTCTTGACGGTGCGGAAAATCTGCCGTTCGCGTTCGAGCCTCCAGACGGCGTCCATCGGCGGGAACGTGATGGCGCCGGTCGGGCAGATGTTGCCGCAGGTGGAGCAGCCGACCGCGCAGTTCATCGGGTCGACGGCGACGGCGACGGCGTCCTCGATCTCGAAGACGGCTCGCCCGCAGGTGAGATAGCAGAGCTGGCAGCCGATGCAGGCTTCGGCGTCGATGGTCGGGAACCAGGGGATCTCCTCACGGGGGATCCCGTGCCACAGGTTGGGCTTGGCGTTGGGCTTGGTGTCGGCTTTCGGGTCGGGCTTGGTTTCGGGCATGGTCATCTCCTGGTTCGCGCGGGTTTCCAGCTCTCGAGGATGCGGGCGTAGTTGAGCCGTTCCCAGGCGGTGGGGTCGGCGACGTTGCTTAGGTCGGTCGCGCCGCACGCGTCGTGGCTGCTGCGGTAGTGGTGGGCGTCGAGCCATCCGGTGAGTTCGCGGATGATCCGGGCGAGGGCGGCGGGCCCGTCGTCGAGCAGGGCGGAGACGAGTTGCACGGTGGTCGCGCCGCACAGGATCGCTTTGGCCGCATCCAGCCCCGTGTGCACCCCGCCCGTCGCTCCGAGCTGCAGCCCGACGTGGCCGTGCAGGACGGCGAGGGCGTGCAGGCGTAGCGGTAGCTCGGCGGAGGTGGAGGGGGTGAGACGCCGGTCGACGTCGAGGGTGTCGAGGTCGATGTCGGGTTGGTAGAAGCGGTTGAACAGCACGAGCCCGGCCGCCCCGGCGGCCGCCAGGTGGGCCGCGAAGGCGGGCAGGCCTGCGTAGAACGGGGACAGTTTCACGGTCACCGGTATCCCGGATGCGGCGGCGACGACGGCGGCGACGGTGTCGATCTGGCGGGTCTCGATCTCGGCGCTGGTCGCCTGCAGCGTGGTGGGGGGCTCGTAGAGGTTGAGTTCGAGCGCGTCGGCTCCGGCGTCGGCGAGCTGGCGGGCCAGGTCGGTCCACCCGCCTGGGGTGATGCCGTTGAGCGAGGCCACGACGGGTATGTCCAGCGCGGCCCGCAGGGCCTGCAGGCGGCGCAGTGTCGGTGCCGGGCCGATGGGAACCACGTCGGTGTCGGGCAGGAACGATCGGGCTTCGGCGTCGGTGTCGACGTGGCTGTCGATGAAGCGGTGCATCCCGAGCTGCTCGGCGACGATCTGTTCCTCGAACACCGACGCCAGGACCACCGCGCCAGCACCGGCGTCGGAAAGGCGCAGGGCGTCCTCGACGGTCCGGGTCAGCGGCGAGGCGCCCACGACCAGCGGGCTGCGCAGCCGCAGTCCCAGCCAGTCGGTGTGCAGGTCGACCACGTCAGTCCTCTTGGGTGGGCAGGTGGACGGCGGCGAGTTGCTGGTAGAGGGCGTGGCGCCGGGCGATGGCGTTCTCGCCGGCGCCCACGAGCCGTTCGTAGCGCTCAGGGTCGGCGAGTTCGACCATCCGGAAGCGGGCCTCCTGCTCGAGGTAGTCGCGCAGCGGGACGGTCACCGGGTCGGCGTCGACGACCAGCGGCGACTGGCCGGTCTCGATGCGGCGCGGGTCGAAGCGATACAGCGGCCAGGCACCGCTGCCCACGGCCCGGCGCTGCTGCGCGGGGGCATTGACCAGGTCGTAGCCGTGGGCGATGCACGGGCTGTGGGCGATGACGAGCGACGGGCCGGGGTAGCTCTCGGCCTCTTGCAGTGCGGTGAGTGTCTGAGGGGTGTGTGACTGCATGGCGATGCTGGCCACGTAGACGTGTCCGTAGCTCATGGCCAGCAGCCCGAGGTCCTTCTTGCTGGTTTCCTTGCCGGCGGAGGCGAACTTGGCGACCGCGCCCAGGGGTGTGGCTTTGGACTGCTGACCGCCGGTGTTGGAGTACACCTCGGTGTCCAGGACCAGGACGTTGACGTTGCGGCCCGAGGCCAGCACGTGGTCGAGCCCGCCGTAGCCGATGTCGTAGGCCCAGCCGTCGCCGCCGACCAGCCAGACCGATCGGGGCACCAGCGCGTCCGCGCACCGGGCGAGCCGGTCGCCGCCGTCGATGTCGGCGAGCAGCGCGCGCAGCCGGGTGACCGCCGCGCGGCGGGCACCGATGGCGGCATCGTCGCCGGTGGGGCACGGGCCGGTGAGCTCGCGCACCAGGTCGGCGGGTAGCTGCCCTGCGAGGCGTTCGAGCAATGCATGGGCGCGGCGGGCGAGGGTGTCGGCGCCCAGGCGCAACCCGAGGCCGAACTCGGCGTTGTCCTCGAACAGGGAGTTGTTCCACGCCGGCCCGCGCCCGTCGGCGTCGGTGGTATACGGGCTGGTGGGGAGGTTGCCGCCGTAGATCGACGAGCAGCCGGTGGCGTTGGCGATCAGCAGCCGGTCGCCGACGAGTTGGGTCAGCAGCCGCAGGTAGGGCGTTTCACCGCAGCCCGCGCAGGCGCCGCAGAACTCGAACAGCGGCTCGAGCAGCGCGATGCCCGAGCGGGTCCGCGGGATGCGGGTGCGGGAGACGTCGGGGATCTGCTGGTAAAAGTCGAACGCTTCGCGTTCGCTGGTCCGGTGTTCGGCCGCGGGTTGCAGGTTGAGCGCCTTGCGGCGGGGTTGGGTTCGGTCCTTGCCCGGGCATACCTCCACGCACAGCCCGCAGCCGGTGCAGTCGTCGGGCGCGACCTGGACGGTGAAGGCGAGACCTTCGAGCTCCGGGGTGAACCCCTCGGGTACCGACCGAAATGTCGCGGGCGCCGCGGCGGCATCGTCGGGTTGGAAAACCTTGGTACGGATGGCGGTGTGCGGGCAGATCATCGAGCAGCGGTTGCACTGCACGCACAGGTCGGGTTCCCAGATCGGCAGGTCCAGGGCGATGGCGCGCTTCTCGAACTTGCTGGTGCCGGTGGGCCAGGTGCCGTCGGGCGGAAAGGCGCTGACCGGCAGCCGGTCGCCGTGGCCTTCCAGCAGCAGGCGCGTTACCCGCTGGACGAAGTCCGGGGCGTCGGCGGGCACCGCCGGTGGGCGAGTCTTGGTGGCGTCGACGGTGTCGGGGATCGGGATCTGATGCAGGGCGGCGACGGCGGCGTCGATGGCGGCGGTGTTGCGGCGCACGATCTCCGAGCCGCGCCTGCCCCAGGTGGCGGTGACGGCCTGCTTCATCCTGGTGAAGGCCTCATCGACGGGCAGCACATTGCTGAGCGCGAAGAAGCAGGCCTGCATCACGGTGTTGATCCGCCGCCCGAGCCCGTGTTCGTCGGCCAGACGGTAGGCGTCGATGACGAACAGGCGACAGTCGCGTTGCAGCAGGGTCTGCTGTACTTCCCGGGGCAGACCGGCCCAGACCTGCTCGGGCGGAACCGTCGTGTTGAGCAGGACGGTGGCGCCCTGCTCGGCGCGGTCGAGAACGTCGAAGCGGTCCAGGAAGCCGGGGTCGTGCACGGCGAGGAATCCCGCACGGCGGATCTGGTAGGTGGAACGGATCGGTGCGGGTCCGAAACGCAGGTGTGACACCGTCGTCGAACCGGCCTTCTTCGAGTCGTACACGAAGTAGCCCTGACAGGCCTGCGCTGTCGCATCACCGATGATCTTGATCGTGGCCTTGTTGGCGCTCACCGTCCCATCGGAGCCGAGGCCGTAGAACACCGCACGCGAAACCCCGGGCGGCTCGGCGCCGAACTCCTCGTCGACCGGCAGGGACAGGCCGGTCACGTCATCGTTGATGCCCAGGGTGAAGCGGGTGCGGGGCCGCTCGGCATCGAGTTCGTCGAAGGCGGCCTTCACCATCGCGGGAGTCAGTTCCTTGGAGCCCAGCCCGTAGCGGCCCCCGATGATGCGGGGCAGCGCGGCGCGGGTGCCGGTGGTGACGGCGTGGGCCAACGCGGCGGTAACGTCCAGCAGCAACGGCTCGCCAGTGGCGCCGGGCTCTTTCGTGCGGTCCAGGACCGCGAGCGAGCGCACGGATGCGGGCAGCGCGGCGTGGAATGCGCCCATCGCGAAGGGCCGGTACAGGCGCACCTTCACCAGCCCGACCCGCTCGCCGCGAGCGAGCAGGGCGTCGACGGTCTCGTGGGCGCACTCGGCGCCGGAGCCCATCATCACCAGCACCCGCTCCGCCTCGGGGTGCCCGACGTAGTCGAAGAGTTGGTAGCGCCGGCCGGTCAGCGCCGCGAAGTGCCGCATCGTGTCGGCGACGACGTCCGGGCAGCGGTCGTAGAACGGGTTGGTGGCCTCCCGGCCCTGGAAGAAGGCGTCGGGGTTCTGCGAAGTGCCGCGTGCGACGGGGCGCTCGGGGTTCATGGCGCGGGTTCGGTGCGCTTCGACGGCCTCCGCGTCGACGAGGGCCGTCAGGGTGTTGTCGTCCAGCGAGCCGATCTTTTGCAGCTCGTGCGAGGTGCGGAATCCGTCGAAGAAGTGCAGGAACGGAATTCGGGTGGCCAGGGTGGCCGCGTGCCCGATGGCGGCGAGATCGTGCGCCTCCTGTGGCGAACCGGACGCCAGCAGCGCCCACCCGGTCGCGCGGGCTGCCATCACGTCGGAGTGGTCCCCGAAGATCGACAGCGCGTGGGTGGCGATGCTGCGGGCCGCCACATGGATGCAGCACGCAGTCAGTTCGCCGGCGATCTTGTAGAGGTTGGGCAGCATCAGCAGCAGCCCCTGCGACGCGGTGAACGTCGTCACCAGCGCGCCGCCCTGCAGCGCCCCGTGCACCGCGCCCGCGGCGCCGGCCTCCGACTGCATCTCGACGACCTGGGGCACCGTCCCCCAGAGGTTCGGCCGCTGTCTGGCCGACCATTCGTCGGCGTGCTCACCCATCGGTGAGGCCGGCGTGATCGGGTAGATCGCGACGACCTCGCTGAGCCGGTAGGCCACCGACGCGACCGCCTCGTTGGCGTCGACGGTCACCAGCGCCATTTCGTGACCGGCGGGCGGCGGGCGGTGTTGCGCCGCCGCAGCCGAGGCGGCGGTGTCGATGCTCACGACGTCGCAGACGTCGGGGTGGTGAGGATCCGTCCCTCGATCGTGCACGCCGCCGACAACGTGTTGTACACGGTGCCGAACCTGCGCAGGTTACGGTCCAGCAGGTCCACGCGGTGCTCGGGCTCATCGGTGACCAGCCGCATCTCCCAAGTGATCTCGGCGAACTTCGGTGGCGCGTCCTGGCGGCGGGCTGAGACATCGACCTCGGCACCCTCGTACCGGAACGGCAGCAACTGCCCGGACCGTTCGAGGCTCTTGAGCAGGCACGCCGCCAACGCCGACGCCAGCAACTCGGCCGGCCCGGGCAGTCCGGACGGTTCGCTGGCCCAGCTGGCGTCGAAGGCGATCGTCTCGGTCCCGGCGGCCGCTTCGGCCCGTCCGCCGCCGATGGTGCGCGCCCGAACCCGGTACACCGTCGGTGGCGACGAGGGCTGCCTAACCTGCTCTGACATCGGGGCTTGTTTCCTTCCAAACCGGTGCGCGGGCATCGGCCGCCCTTGCCGGTCATGGCGTGTGATGCCTTCTCAGATTACCGCCCGGCACCGGGTTGGCGGCAGGGCACCACGGAGCCGCCTCCGCCCCAACGACTACACATCACACCAGCGTGTAGAAACAGCCCAAACAGCCTGATCAGACGGTTCCGTTACAAGGCGTACGAGATAACCGCATGCGGGCACGGCGATGGTTAGGGCGCCATGGCGGGGTGAGGGAGTGGCCGGCTTCGATGACCGCGGATCGGGTGCCGGCTTGGCGGACAATGTTTTCCCCGCGGCGCAAGCGGCGATCAGTGCGGGGAGGGCGAGGCGGTTGGCGGCGATGAATCCGGCTGTCGCCAGCCCGTCGAGGTATGCCTGCTTGGACAGGGCTCCGGCGACGCAGCCGAGATAAGAGCGGCGTTCGGCCCGCTCGGCCGCGCTGAGCTGGTCTTCGACGAAGACGTCGTCGATGCCGATCCGCACGCCGGGAACCAGGACGCGAAACATCTCGGCAAAGACGTCGTGGTTGCCCACGGATAGGTTGATCACGCAGTTGGAGATCACCACGTCGACTGAGGCGTCGGGCAGCGGGATGCATGTGCGAGGTAACCGAAACTGTCACCGGTTCGTGCAGCAGACCCGCCGGCGAGGTGCTGACTTGGTAGGTGGACCGCACGAAACGACAACCCGGCCTCGCGTCGCGGGCCAACACCACGAAACGGAAGGAAAGACCATGACCAGTGAAGGCAAGACCGCCGCCGGGACGGGCGACGAAGAGGTATTTGACGTTCTCGTCATCGGCGGCGGTCCCGGCGGCACGCCGGCGGCCATGGCGCTGGCGCAGGCGGGCCGCCGCGTGGTGCTTGTCGAGGATGGCCCGGGCCTTGGCGGCACCTGCCTGTTCGAGGGTTGCATCCCATCGAAGATCTTTCGCGAGAGCGCTTTCCGCCGGGCCGAGATGGAGCGAGCGGGCGCGTTCGGGCTGGACCTTCCGCAGGGCTGGACGGCCCCGGTGAACTGGTCCACGGTGCAGGCGCGCCGCCACCACATCCTGGCCGGTCGCTCCGCCGGCGCGCTGGCCAACGCGCGACAGTTGCCGGGGCTCGAGGTCGTCTTCGGCCGCGCCCGCCTGACCGGGCCGCGCGCGGCCATGATCGAGCGGCAGGGCGAGGCCCCGCGCGCCGTGCGGTTCGGGAACGCGATCCTCGCCACCGGATCGTCGCCCAGCCGCCTGCCGATCCCCGGCGCGGACTTGCCCGGGGTGATCGATTCCGAAGGGCTGATCGGTATCGGCTTCGTGCCCGAGACGATGGTGCTGATCGGGGGCGGCCCGGTCGGGGTGGAGATGGCCCAGATCTTCGCCATGCTCGGCACCCGGGTCACGGTGCTGGAGGCCGCGTCGCGCATCCTCGGGCCGGTCGACGCGACGCTTGTCGAGCTTCTGGCCGGCCGTCTGACGGGCGCGGGCATTTGCGTCGAGACCGGCGTCCGCGTCGAGCGGATCGAGGCGGCCGAGGGCGACGGGCATTGTGTCCACTACAGCCGCGACGGCAATGGCAAGGCCCCCAGCGTCTCGGCGCAGGTGGTGGCGATCGTCGCCGGGCGTCATCCGAACGTCGTCGGCCTTGGGCTCGAGGCGACGGGCGTCGAACACGGGCCCGACGGCATCGCCGTGAACGACCAGCTGGAGACCACCGAGCCCGGCATCTTCGCCACCGGCGATGTCGTGGGCAACCCGATGTTCGCCCATTGGGCCACCGCGCAGGCGCTGGCGGTGGCACGGTACATCCTCGGGATGCCGGTCGACTTCCCGCGGCCCGAGCACAATTCCGCCGTCATCTTCTCGTCGCCGGAGATCGGCATGGTGGGGCTGACCGAAGAGGCCGCCCGCGCCGCCGGCATGGATATCGACGTGGCCGAGTATGACTACAGGATCGACGCGCGCGCCCAAATCGCAGGCGAGGTGCTAGGGCGGCTGCGCATCGTCTATCGCCGGGACGGCCGGCGCATCGTGGGCATTCACGCGCTCGTCGAAGGCGCGGCGGACCTCATGGGCGAGGCGGCGCTTGCGGTGCGAAATGGCTTGACGCTGGAGCAGATGGCGGCCAGCATCCACCCCCATCCGACGCTGACGGAAGCCTTCGGCCTGGCCACGCGCACCGCGCTTGCGGGCCTTCTCGCCCCGGTCGTTTCAACCGCAATACGAATGGAAAGCAAATGACATCAGGAAATGGATCTTTCCCGGATTGTGGCTGGCCAACGGTTTGCGCCACGGCCTCAACGCGGCCGAAAGCGCATCGATGAGGCCCACCTGCTCGGCGGTGCGCACCAGGGTGATCGCACCGGCCTGCGAGACGATCCCGCGGCCGGTGGCGTCAACGGACAACGATGGGTACCACGACGTAGACTTGCCCACCAGAAAGGTGCTCCGCGAACTTGCGATATTCGACCTTAGACAAGCCGAATTATCCGAATTCAGAGCACCTTTCTTCATTCACGACACGGAACTCCTTATCCGGGTGGGTTATTCGCTATAACCTTGTCGTTGGCTGAGGCGCAAAAGTACCGGTGCATCGAGGGTTTCGCCGAGTTCGAAGCGACGGTTGTGTGGTGATTGTGGCCATGCGTGCACAGATTGCCACTACGTTGCGCCCGCGTACCGCCGCCTCGACGGGATGCCTCGTGGTGCGCGGCGTCGTGCACGATGACGTCGCAGTTGTCGCTGACTGTCCAGGCATGGTTTTCGAATTATCAACTACCGCAGTCGAGTTCGAACTTATGAGCGGTGACGATGCGCTCGATCGCGGTCACCCAAGCACCATCACCGACCGCAGCACTTCACCGCTGCCACTTTGAGACGCGCGCTCGATGTCGCCCAGCCCGACGCGTTCGCAGAGAAAGTCTCCAGCGCGAACCGGGCTCCCGCGAGATCAGGAGCGTGGAACGCATGCCTCCAGCTGTCCGCACGGCCGACGGCATCGACCACCACGTCGGCGCCGAACTCACGCGGCCACCTCGGCCTGCTGTTATCGGTGCCGATGGCGATGCCGCGACGGGCCGATCTGGGCCAACCCGGCGATCGCGGTGTTGCCGACGCCGCAAGAGCCGATGACCGCAGTGGTGTCGTCACGGTTGACCGCCCCGGTTTTGACGACCGCGCCCAGGCGGCGATCGTCCGCAGCCCAGTAGCCTGGCCACCGCCGGGCGGGTCGCCGGCATCCATTACGGCACGCTCTGTTCCAGTCGTCGGCTGGACATGACGGGTCGGCTCCACGGTTGCGACGTCGGTGGCACTGCCACTGAGCCGTCGACCGGGATGAGGACTTGACCCGCTACTGGACGGCGGGCAGCGGAGATTGTTTATGGCCGTGGGACCGGCTGTCAGCGGTGCACCAACTCGCTGCGCAGTAGAGCTTTACCGGTTCAGCGCAGGTGCCATTTATGTGGCGGCGTGAGCTGATCAGCAGCGCTGGGGCCCCAGGTGCCTGCCGGGTAAGGATGAATGGCACCGGGTTCCCTGATCGCTGGGGCGACGATCTCCCAGGCCCGTTCGACCACGTCTTCGCGCAGGAAGAGGGTTTCATCTCCGGCGAGGGCGTCCAGGAGTAGGTGCTCGTAGGCCTCTGGGGGCTCGACGGCAAACGCCGTGCCGTAGGAGAACCGCATCGGCACGGTCTGCATGTCGGGCCCCAGCCCTGGCTCTTTGACGCGGAAGGCGATGCTTATGCCCGGATCGGGTTGAAGCTGGATCATGATGCGATTGCAGGGCACGCCAGCGACCGCCTCTGCGAAGAGGTGGCCGGCTCCGGGGTCGCGTAACTCGACAACGACCTCGGTGACCCGGTGTGCCATGCGCTTGCCGGTGCGCATGAGGAACGGCACGCCGCGCCACCGGTCGTTGTCGACCCAGGCCCGGACCGCGACGTAGGTCTCTGTGCTCGAGTCGCGGGCCACGTCCTCCTCCTCGCGGTAGCCGGGGACCTCGTGACCTTCGACGACACCCCATTGGTACTGGCCGCGAACGACGTCGGTCGGATCGAAGGGCCGCACCGCGTCGAGCAGCGCTGCCTTCGCGTCGCGCAATGGCGCGCCGCCCAGTCGGGCTGGGCGTTCCATGGTGAGATATGCCAGCACTTGGAGCAGGTGGCTCTGGACCATGTCACGCATGGCTCCCGCTGTCTCGTAGTAGCCGCCCCGGTGCTCCACGCCGAGGGTCTCGGCCACCGTCACCTGCATGTGTTCGATAGCCTCCCCACTCCAGATGCGCTCAATCAGGGGATTGGCGAATCGGAACACAAGGATGTTCTGGAGGGTGTCCTTGCCGAGGTAGTGGTCGATCCGGAAAATCTGCGGCTCCGAAAAGGTCCGTCGCACGGCTCGGTCCAAGGAGCGGGCGCTCGCCAAGTCGTGGCCGATCGGCTTCTCGAGCACAACTCGAGATGGCCCGGTGGCTCGCTGTGCGCCGATACCTTCGACGATGAGCGCGAACAGCTTGGACGGAGTGGCGCAGTAGTAGAGCCGTCTGCCAAGGGTATGTAACGTCGACTCGAGTTGACTAAGACGCCGGTCAAGGGTCTCGTAGCACACGCCCGTGTTGTAGTCACCGGTGACGTAGAAAAGCCCCTCGGCGAACCGCTGCCAGTGCACCTCGTCGATCCGACGACGCGAGAACTCTTCGACGGCTCGGCGGGCGTGGATCCGGAAGTTCGCGTCATCCCATGCCTTGCGGCCATACCCGACTACCGCGAACGGCGTCGGAAGCAGGCCGTCATGGGCGAGGTTGTAGAGCGCGGGTAACAGCTTGCGTCTGGCCAGATCACCCGAGGCGCCAAAGATCACCAGCAGCTGCGGAGGCGGGGGTGCCTTGCTCACCCCTCGAGGATAACGAGCAGGCGGGCAGATAATCTCGGCCGGACGCACGCCGCAAGCAGGTCCTTTGCCAGGATCGGTACTGTCGCCCATTGCGACTGTCCTAATTGCTGCTAGGGTTCGCGAGCGGAGGTGTCCGAGACCTGGTGGGCTCCACCGCCTTCAAAGCGGTTGGCCGTGGCGAACCCACGGCGGCGGGTTCGATTCCCGTCCACCTCCGCCACCTCGCCTGGTGGATTGGCCGCAATCTGCAGCGGCTCGATGGGCTGGCGGATCTCCAAAACAGGAAACGCAAGATGCAGCAGCACGTGTCGGTGCCGGAAGCAGAGATCCGGTTGGTGCTCGCCGACGTCGTCGCGATGGCCACGTAGAAACCTCACTGTGCCGCAACCCTTCGCCGGGAGGAAGACTCGGCCGTAGTGAGCCCTGGTAACCAAACCTGAGCCGACGCACACACCCGAGTAGGTATCACCGCCGCAAAGCTGGCCAGCCATATCACAGGCCTCATAACAGGCTTGTGATCCCGCGACGCGTGTTGGCAGTTCGATGATCCGGATCGGTTTGCAGCCGCCTCCTCACCCACTCATTGCCGATCTCCCGGGCGGGGAGCAGGAAACAACTTATTAAGTATCCATAAGTAACTCGGGAATGACGTTATCACTGCCGCAAATTGGTGCATCGTCATCCGTTCATGCATAGCGAACGCTACCGGCTGTATGATTTCCGACGCGTCGCCGCCGAAAATCTGCGCGCCCATAATCAGCCCCGTTTGGGCATCGAAAATTACTTTCCCGAACCCTACGGGTTCTCCCATGACGAGGGCCGCTGGGCAGATGTGGCGATACTCTACCTTGTGCACGCCCACTTGTCGGCCCGCGTCCGTTGCCTCTCGCTCCGTAATTCCGACTCCGGCGATGGGAGGGGTGGTGCCGATCATCCAGGGAACAATTGCTTCCTCGATGCTCTTGGGCGGCGTGTGAAGTGCGTTGTAGGCGGCTAGCCGCCCTTCATACATAGCCACCATCGCCCGTTGTAGCGCTCCCCTGCGGACATCGCCCGCCGCCCAGATATTGGGCACGCTGCTGCGTAGCGTTTCGTCTGTCACAACACCGTGGTCGACGACCACCCCAACCGCCTCCAGACCCAGGCCTTGGGTCGCCGGTTGCTGGCCGGCGGCGATCAGGACGCAATCGGCCTCTAGCATAAGTGGCTCGTCCACTCTGGTTACGGAAACCTGATAGCCTTTTCCCGTTTGTGAAATGGCGTCCACGTTTGTGAAAGTTAAAATCTGAATTCCCAGTCCCGCAGCATGTGCGAGTACTGCGGCCCTCACGTCAACGTCCGCCTCGACCAGAGCGTCGTGCCGTGCAACGACCGTAACCGGAACACCCAACCGTGCGAATATGTAGGCAAATTCGAAACCGACTATTCCGCCGCCAATGATCACAAGCCGGTCCGGGAGCTTCTCGCGCCTTAGCAGCTCCACGTGGGTGATCGCATGCTCGATCCCCGGTATTTCGAGGCGCGGCGAGTGCGCGCCGGTTGCGATCAGTATCTGCTCGGCAGAGAGTCGAAGGCCTCCGGCATCCACTGTGTGTGCGTCGAGCAACGACGCCGTGCTGGGGAAAAAGGCCACCCCGGCGCCGTGCAATCGCTCGGGCGTGCTGCGGTCTTCGCATTTCTCAATGGAGTCATGCGCTCGTTGCAGCGCACTGGCCCAATTTACTCGCGGCTCACTGCCGCCCGTACCGAATTCGATACCGAATTCGGCATGACGCTTTACCAGATCTAGGACTTCGGTGACCCTAACTAGGGTCTGTTTAGGTATTCAACCATAGTTAAGTCAAGTGCCGCCGAGGCGGTCGCGTTCAATCAGAGCCACCCGGGCTCCAGCCATAGCAGCGGTCATCGCGGCAGGAGTGCCGCATGGCCCGCCGCCGATAACCACCAAGTCGAATTCTGAACCCGACTTATCGGATTTCATACGATCTCTCCACCCAGTGAGTGCGTTGGACCGCACCTTATCAAGGCCCTCGAAGATCAAGGCCCTCGAAGATCAAGGCCCGAGAAGCGGGACGAACCGCCCCGTCGAAAAGCGTAGATGGAGCTTCGCCTCCTTGTCCAGTCGGCGACGTGCCTCATCAGAAGTGCCCGCGAAGCGCCCTCGGTTGGGCAGGGCACGCAGCGCGAGGCCGCGGACAAGTGGAAGGTCGACGGCTCGACGGTGGCGGTGATCTGCCGCGCCGCCGAGCAGGGTGCGTTGGCCGGGTTGTCGGCACGGCCGGACCGCCGAGGCAAGAGCGCCGAGCAGGCGGTGGCGCTGCACTGGACGAGGGGAACTCGCGTTGGGTCTGACCGCCGGCCCGGTCCTGCCGCGGGCGGACACATACGGCAAGGCAGGGATGCGCGTTCCGAAGTTCTTGTGCTGACGGGGTGCCGGAGCTAGCCTCCGATTGTGCCGGAGCGCCCGTCGTCGGTCGATTACCTGGCCCATAAGGTGGTCGAATCGGCAACCGGTGCGTGCACGTCACGTCCCGTCCGACCAAGCATGCGGCGCAGAAGCGGCCCTGGTGGTCGACAATTGTGCAGCAGCCATGTGTTTGACCTGCGAACCCGCGGTGCAAGGGCAAGTGGTGGACTGTGAGTTGGTGATGGAAGGGGGCACCCTGGCCGGCGTGACCATCCGTTCCCTGGGCGTCGCCGTCGACGGCGACGAAGTGGGGTCGCTTCGGTCGTGGTCCCCACGAGCAATCGCCGGACTCGTGAGGGGGTGCACCGTCTGCGACCCACACACGTTCCTGACTGATCAGGACCGGTTTGTGGCCGCGGCGCTGTCGGGGCGTTGAGAGTCATCGCCACCGCCGGGCACGTCGACCACGGAAAGTCGACGCTGGTCCGGGCCCTCACTGGGGTCGACCCCGACCGGCTGGCCGAGGAGCGGGCGCGGGGCATGACGATCGATCTGGGCTTCGCAGCCACGACACTCCCCGGCGGCGAGGACATCGCCTTCGTGGACGTTCCGGGCCATGCCAGGTTCGTGAAGAACATGCTGGCCGGGGTCGGGGCCGTCGATTCCTGCCTCTTCGTCGTGGACGCAACCGAGGGCTGGAAGGCTCAATCCGAGGAGCACCTGCGCATCCTTGAGCTGCTCGGAGTCTCCCACGGCGTGGTCGCGCTCACAAAGGTGGCGGGGCTCGACGACGACAGCCGTGAGCTCGCCGCCTGGGAGGTGGCCGAGCACCTGGCCGGGACGTTCCTAGCCGAAGCCGAGATGGTGGCGGTGGATGTTCCCGCCCGCGTCGGAACAGACGCCTTGGTCGCCGCGCTCGGCCGCCTGGCCGCCAGCACGCCCCCTGCCGTGGACAGCGACCGCCCACGGCTGTGGGTGGACCGCTCATTCGCCGTTCGGGGCTCGGGCACCGTCGTCACCGGCACCTTGACCGGCGGCCGGCTGGCCGTCGATAACCAGCTCGTCGTGGAGCCCGGAGGCCGCCGAGTCCGGGTGCGTGGCCTGCAGAGCCACCACGCGAGCCTCCGGGAAGCCCGTCCCGGCCGGCGCGTTGCGGTGAACCTGGCGGGGATCTCCCACAGTCAGCTCCATCGGGGTCAGGCGCTCGTGCGGCGGGGCCAGTGGCACCTCAGCGTGGTCATCGATGCCACGCTCATGGTGCTCGGGACCGTCGAGCATCCGGTGAGCCACCGCGGTGCCTACACGGCTCACATCGGCTCGGCCGAGATCCCGGTGCGTATGCGGCTGCTCGGCAGGCGGCGGGAGATTGCCCCCGGGAGCAGTGCACCGATCAGGCTGTGGCTCTCGACCCCGGGGCTGCCGCTTCTCCCGGGCGATCGTTTTGTGCTGCGAGAGGCGGGCAGGGCCGAGACCATCGGCGGCGGGGAGATCCTCGATGTTGACCCCGTGCTCCCCGTGGCCCGCGCCGACCCGTCACTTTCGGTGGACCGGGTGATCGCCGAGCGGGGCTGGGTCGAGGCCGGCCAGCTGGAGCGCCTCACCGGGGAGCGCCGGCCCCCGAACGTGGGGCGCTGGGTCGTCGGCCCGGACGCAATCGCGGCTGCCCGGGACCAGGTCGTATCTGTCTGCAAGAAGGCCGGCGAGGTAGGCATCGAACTGGCGAATTTCGACGAGCGCCGACGTGCGCTGCTGGCCGCCGAGATACCCGGAGCCGTGGTGGTGCAGGGACGCGTCTACGAGGCAGGACGCGCCCCGAGCGGGCTGAGCAGTGCCGCCCGGGAGGCCCTGTCCCAGCTCGAGACCGCACCCTGGAGCCCGCCCGATCTGCCGCTGACGTCGCGCGGTGCACTCAGGGAGCTCGAGCGCCACGGCCTGGCCGTGCAGACCGGCGGCCTGTGGTTCGCGACCTCAGCGATCGAGGCGGCCACTCAGGTGATGGCGGAGTTGCTCGGACGCGACCCGCATGGACTCACCGTGTCCGCGGCCCGCCAGGCGCTCGGCGTCACGCGGAGGCATGCCCTGCCCCTGTTGGAGCACCTTGATCGGCAGGGACTCACCCGCCGCCATGGCGATGTGCGGATCGCCGGTCCCCGCATGACCCGGCCAACCGCGGCCCCAGGACCCCCGGCGCCCGATTCCGGCTAGGGTCGGGAACATGGCCGAAGTTGTCAAGCTGACCGAGTGGACGGCATGCGGAGGCTGTGCGGCCGGCTGGGGCCCGACATCGCGCTCGTGTCGACGACCGACTTCTTCTCCCCGCTCGTCGACGACCCCGCCGACTTCGGGGCGATCGCCGCGGCCAACGCCTGCAGCGACATCTTCGCCATGGGTGGGCACGTCGTGCTGGCCCTGAGCGTGGCCGCCTTCCCCGAGCGCCTTCCGCCGGAGGTGGTTTCTTCGGTCCTGGCCGCCGCGGCCGACACGGTGACTCTGGCCGGTGGGACGCTCGCGGGCGGGCACACCATCCGCTCCGAGGAACCGATCTTCGGGCTGGCCGTCCAGGGCATCGTGCACCCCGACCGGTTCTGGAGCAAGGCGGGTTCCCGCCCCGGAGACCGGCTCATGCTGTCGAAGCCGTTGGGCACTGGCATTGCCCTGGCGAGCGGCGACGACGAGGCGCGAGCCGCGGCCATCGCCGGCATGCGATCCCTCAACCGGGAGGCCGCTGCCCGCCTCTGGGCGCTCGACGAGCCGCCGCATGCCGTCACCGACGTCACCGGGTTCGGGCTCGCCGGACACGGATGGGAGATGGCCGAGCGGGGCGGGGTCGCCATCTGCTTCGAGGGTTCGTCCCTGCCGTGTATTGCCGGCACCCGAGCCGCAGCCGAGGCCGGGCGCCGCACCGGCGGCGAGGCCCGCAACCGGGTATACCTGGCAGATCGCTTCGACTCGAGTGCGGACGCCGCATCAGAAGCGCTGGCGCTCGACCCGCAGACCTCGGGTGGGCTGCTCGCCGCTGTCGACCCGTCCGACTCCGGGTCCCTGGTCGCCGACGGATGGTGGGAGGTCGGCGAGGTCATCGAGGGGGTCCCGAGGGTGGTGCTGACATAAGAATGTAAGGGGCGTCGTGGATCGCCCGAAGCATTAGCGCATGCTGCAGCGTCTGTCTCCGGCAGCACCGACCGAAGACTTTATGCCACTAGCAGTTCCGTGGCGCATTCCACGCGTTGCACGGCGTTCGTTTCCGTGTTCTCCAGGCGTGGCCGAGGTCCCCGGACTTGCGGGTCAGGTCCCGGTGACGGTTAGCCAGCCGGCAAAGGCGAGCAGGGTTACCAGCAATACCGGAACGGTGAGCACGACGCCGGTGCGGAAGTAGCGGCCCCAACCAATGTGCAGGCCCTTGCGATCGAGCACGTGCAGCCACAGCAGGGTGGCCAGGCTGCCGATCGGGGTGATCTTGGGGCCGAGGTCGCAGCCGATGACGTTGGCGTAGACCATGGCTTCGTGGGCCAGCCCGGTCGCCTGCACGGCGCCGACGGCCAGCGCGGCGACCAGCACGGTGGGCATATTGTTCATGATCGACGACAAAACTGCTGCCGCCACCCCGACCCCGAGCGCAGCGCCGACTAGGCCGTGACGCGCGAAAAACCCGAACAGTTTCGCCAGTTCGCCGGTGAGGCCCTGGTTGCGCAGGCCATACACGACGAGGTACATGCCGATGCTGAACAGCACGATCTGCCAAGGCGCTTCACGGATGACCTTGCCGACCGGAATCCGCCGCGGCGCGGTCAACCGGTCGTCGTCGGTCATCGCCCGATTTGCTACGGAATCGGCCAGGTCGGCGGTGTTCACCGGATCGCCGAATGAGCGCTCCGGCATGCTGTCGTCGGCCCCGCCTGCACCCTCCCGCGCCGAAACCCGCTGTCGCTCCGGCTCGGGGAAAGCGAACGCCGGGCGGCGCGCGGCGACCGCGATCAAGATCAGCGCGCCGGTCCCGGCCACAACCGAGAGCGGTACTCCCACCGGATCGGCACCGAAATAACCGACTAGCAGCAATGCGAGCACGACCCACCCGGCGCGGAAGGTCAACTGGTCGGTGATGGCATCCGCCGGACGACGCAGCGCGGCCACATCGTAGGTCGTCGGGATGGAGCGGCGAAAATACAGCAGCAGCACGGCAAGGCTGGCCAGCACGGACACCACGCCCACCGGGACCATGACCATAGCGAACCGGGTGAAGCCGATGCGGAAGAAGTCGGCTGAAACGATATTGACCAGGTTGGACACGACCAGGGGCAGGCTGCCGGTGTCGGCGATGAATCCGGTGGCCATGACAAAGCCGAGCGCTGCTTTCGGGGAGAACTTCAGCGCCAGCATGATCTGCATCACGATCGGGGTGAGGATCAACGCGGCGCCGTCGTTGGCGAAGACCGCGGCGATCGCGGCGCCGAGCAGCACGATCAGGACGAACAGCGCTCGCCCATGTCCGCGTCCCCACCGGGCCACATGCAAGGCGGCCCACTCGAAGAAGCCGCACTCGTCGAGAACCAGCGAAACGATGATCACGGCGACGAAGGTCAGGGTCGCGTTCCAGACGATGCCCACCACCGTCGGCACATTGGAGAAATGGACCACCGTGGTCGCCAGGGCAACGACCGCGCCGCCCAGTGCGCTCCAACCGATGCCGAGGCCCTTGGGTTGCCAGATCACCAGGGTGAGCGTGACAAGGAAGATCAGAATCGCGGCCACAGTCATTGCTGTTGTCGCCCCCTTCTCGATGCACTAATCGCGCACATTACATCGATTCAGATCGATAGATCAAGCTATTCTGATGTGACGGGAGTCTCCGCAAGGCCTCCAATTGCCGGTGATGATCGACAAAGATCAGCTCATAGACCACTTGTGTCGCCGTTTTAGCTTGTTGACATCTGGCCGGTCAAGAGCGTCTCATTAAAAAATGTTGATGTCTGCCATTGCCGTTGATGAACGCGCGCCCGGACGCGCCGCGGAGCCCCAACCAGACGTCGCCGAGGCCGCCGTGAAACTCTTCGGTGATCCGCTCCGTGCGCAGATCGTGCGCCTGCTTACCCGCGAGCAGATGTGCACCTGCCATCTGATGGAAGACACCGGAGCGCGACAGTCCACCCTCAGTCACCACTTGCGCATCCTGCGCGAAGCAGGCTTCGTCGCCGCCGAGCCGTGCGGCAGATACACCTACTACCGGCTGCGCCCCGAAGCCCTGAGCGCGCTGACCGCCGGCATTGCAGAGCTCACCGTGCAGGCACACATGACCCAAGCGGTCCGCCGGCCCTGTTCCTGATCCGGCCGTGCCCTCGTCCACGAAGAGAGTTTGCTCACGCCGTGATCAGGAGCCGGGTCAGATAGAACGGTTCGACCGGGCCGATTTCGACTCCGGCTCCTACAGGACCCGCGGCCACCTGAAAACGGTCATCGAGGTGGGAGTTTTCATGATCCCAAACCGATTCCCACACGCCGTGGAAGAGGTAGGCGCGCAACCCGCCGTCAGGGAAGGCGTTGCGCAGTATCTCGGTCGATAACGCTTTGCGATAAAGACGATTGTCCTTGGTGCCGGGCTGGCCGATACCGCTTGGATCATCAGTTGGCTGATGAGTTTCTTGCGCCACCTCGAGAAGTGAGAAAACCAGCTTTTCCCATTCGAGATGTCCGGCATCGGCGACCATGACATGGTTCTCGACCGTGACGGTGCCGATTTCCGGGGCTTCGACGGGATGACGCAAGAAGTCCGTCATTTCCGCTGTCGTCGTATAGATGCCCGCGCGGTTGCCGGCGGCGATGGTTTGAAACACGCCGCGGTAGACGCTCATGGGCGCGGCAGATTTGGCGATCCCGGTCGAACTTTGCCTTACCGCGTGAAGAAACGGCAGTACCGTTCGGTCGAAGTCCTCGTTGATCTGCGCTGTTTGCAGTTGCGTGTAATCAGCAAAGCGGATGAACAGCGAATAAAAATATGGCTGCGAATGGTTCCTGACGCCGTCGAGATACGCTTCGGCAAGGACCCCCTTATAAGCCTCGGGGTAGTTCTTCACCATGGTCGAGTCGCCGCTCATCTGCTTGAGCATCAGGGTGAGAAAACCCGGCGCCCGGCGCCATGCCGAAGCCCGCTCCGTAAGAGCCCCCAGGGCGGCGTCATGTTCCGGGCCGGCAACGCGAAACTCGAAATAGAGCGTCGCAGGCCCCTCGGGCGTAGCCATTTGTGTCATATGCCCACGTTAGACCGATCTTGCAAGCCCCGCGTGGATGGCCCCAGTCACCCCATCGCACGGTGGCGAAACCGGGCCAATTTGCCAGTCATCCCCCCAACCGATTGCCCGGCACCATCTGGTGACCTGACGGCGACGGGCCGGGGGTCGGATGCCGTCACTTGTGGCGGGCCGCCTCTCGAACGGGCTGGACGCAGGAGGTGACGCCCGATTCTGTGCCGACGCCGGTCAGGCGATTCGGGGGCGGGCCGTAGCGGGCTGGTGTTCGCGCACCCATGCCTGGGCGGCCATTTGGGTGGCGTCCCAGGGCGATCCGAGTGGTGGGGTGTAGGACAGGTCGAGTTCGCTAAGGGCGCTGACGGTCATGTTGTGGAAGAGCGAGGTGGCGTAGGTGTCAACGCGTTTGGCGATTTCGGCGCTGCGGTGTCCGATAAGTTGGGCGCCGAGCAGGCGCCCGCTGTCTTGATCGCCGGTGATGCGGATGTGGATCGGGGTGGCGCCTGGGTAGTAGGCCTTGTGGTCGTCGGGACTCGATTGGCTGGTGACCGGGGTCCAGCCACGGTCCGCAGCGAAGGCTTCATGTTCGCTCAGACCGGTGCGGGCGGCGACGAGATCGAAAACCTTGACCACTTGGGTGCCAAGGCTACCCGCGAAGTGTGCGTGGCCGCCGAGCGCGTTCTCGCCGGCCACGCGGCCTTGTTTGTGAGCGGTGGTGCCCAGCGGTAGCCAGGTGGTGCCCACGAGTCGGTGGTGGGTGTGCACGCAATCGCCGGCGGCGAAGATGTCGGGCACGTTGGTGCGCATGGCTTCGTCGACAACAATGGCGCCCCTGACTCCCAGGTTGACACCGGCGTCGGCGGCAAGTTCGGTGTCGGGCCGGACTCCGACCACGACGAGCACGAAATCGACTGTGCACGAAAGTTTTTGGCCGTCTTGACTGGCGGTGACGCTCAGTGCGCCGGTGTCGTTGCGGGTGATGGCGGTGACCGCGGTGTCGGTGAGCACTTCGACACCGTGGCGTTCGAGTTCGGCATGCACGAGGGCGCCGAGTTCGGGGTCGACAGTGGGCAGAACTTCGGGCAGCGCTTCGATCTGGGTGACGCGGATGCCGCGGGAGGTCAGGGCTTCGGCCATCTCGAGGCCGATGTAGCCCGCGCCGACGATTGCCGCAGTGGCAGGCTCGCGTCGCTGCAGGGAGTCCATCACGGCGAAGGTGTCGCTCATGGAATGCAGCAGGTGCACACCGTCGGCGGGGCCGAGCGCGTCGGGGCCGGTGATCCCGCGGATGGGCGGGCGGACGCTGACGGCGCCGGTTCCCACGATCAGGGCATCGAAGGAAAGCTGCTGCGGGACGCCGTTGGAGTCGAGAATGTCGAGGGTGTGCGCCTCGGCATTGATGCCGGTGGCGCGGGTGTCGGTGAGCACCCGCATCCCGGTGGCGGCCAGGTCGGCGGAGCTGCGATGGGCCAGGTCGGACCAATGGGCGACTTCCCCGGAGAGGTAGTACGGGATGCCGCAGATGGAGAAATTGGGATAGGCGTCGGCGACGACCACGGTGACATCGGTGGTGGGATCGAGTTCCCGGGCGCGCAGCGCCGCACTGATGCCGGCATCACTGCCACCGATCGAGACGATATGACGAGCGGTCATGGGTTTGTCTCCTGATGTGTCGTGCGCGCCGCGGTGGCGAAGCGGCGCCGTGTGCCGGGGATTAGGTGAGCGGTATGGCGTCTCAGCTGATCGCGTTGACGGCGCTGGCGACTTTCGACTGGAACTGTGCGGGCAACGCGAAGTATCCGTAATTTTCCAGGTCGACTTGGCCCGGCCCGACGGTGGATTGCAGGAACGCTCGCACCGCCGCCCCGGTCTGGGGGTCGGCGTACTTCGAGCAGACCACCTCGTAGGTCGCCAGCAGGATCGGGTACGCACCGGGCTGGGTGGGCTTATAGAACGACAAGGTGTCCAACACCAGGTTGTTGCCCTGACCCGAGATCCGCGCAGCAGCAATCGTCTTGCCGACCGTGTCAGCGTTGATGACCACCGGGTCCGGCCCGGCCGAGGTCACGATCCTGGCCGCAAAGAGCCGCTGCTGTTGAGCGAAAGAATATTCGTTGTAGGTGATCGCGCCCTCGGTGTCCTTCACCATGGCCGAGGTGCCTTCGTTGCCCGGGGCGCCCTCGCCGACCCCGCCGTTGAACACCTTGCCGGTCCCCTTGCCCCACGCGCCGTTGGAGGCGGCATCGAGGTAGTGCTGAAAGTTATCGGTGGTGCCCGAGGGGTCGCTGCGGAACACCACGCGGATCGGTTCGGGGGGCATCTCCTCGCCGTTGAGTGCCTTGATCGCGGGGTCGTCCCATCGGGTGATGGTGCCGTTGAAGATTTTCGCCAGGGTCAGGGCGTCGAGCGTCAGCCGGTTGACGACATACAGGTTGTAGGTGATCGCCAAAGGGCCGAACACCACTGGCAGATTCCAGGCATCCGAGCCGCACCGCTGCTTGGCCGTGGTGTATTCGTCTCCGGCCAGCGGCGAGTCTGAGCCGCCGAAATCGGTTTGGCCTGATAGGAATTCCCGCACTCCGGCGCCCGAGCCGTTCGATGTGTAGGCGAGCGTATGCCCGGGACAGGCCTTCTCGTAGGCTTTGACGAAGCCGGGCATCGCGTTGGCCTGCGCGCTGGAGCCGCTGGCCTTCAACATCTGCTTGCCGCCGCAGTCCACTTTCACCTGGGTGGCATATGAAGGGGTGGAGTGTTCACGGGAGCACGCCGAAAGCACCAACACGATGACAGCCAGCACGCTCAGCGCGCTCAGGGGTCGCTTGGGCGAAATGTGCACGGTAGTTTCCTTCGGTCGTCGGCGCATGCGCTATTGCTGTGTCGTGCCGGAGGCGATGCCTGTGCGACGGCGCGCGTTGCGCGACGTCGTTTGCCCGGTTGCTGGTTGCGCCTCCGCTGAAGCAGCAAACCGAGCGGTACGCACGATGAGCTCGTCGACGGCGCGATCGAAGGCATCGGTCCGGCCGATGCGCACGGGGTCGGGGATGGACCAATGCAGTCGCCGGCTGTCGGCGGGCAGTTCTTCGTGGGCGCTATCGCAGACCGTGACGATCACGTCGGTCGGCTTGACGACGTCATCGAGATGGCGAGGGATGTGCGGCCGCATCGGCAGCTTTCGGCGCGCCGCGGCAGCCAACGCACCCGGGTGTACCTCAGCGGCGGGATGAGTCCCGGCCGAGGTTGCCGGCAGCGAGCTGCGGCGATTCCACACCGCCACGGCTAATTGGCTGCGTGCCGAATTCTGGGTGCAGACAAACACCACCCGCTTGGCACGCCACGTCGTCGCGGGCACCAGCAAATCCAGCGACTCGGGAATCAATTGCAGGTAGCTGCGACGACGATCGCCTTCCGAACGGACGCGGCGCACGATGCCCGCACCCTCGAGTACCCCCAGATGGTGGGCGATCAGGCTCGACGACATCGATAGCGCGGTCTGAAGCTCCATGGGTGATGCGTCCGCAACCAGCATCCGGTCGACAATGACCAGGCGGCCGGGGTCGGCCAAAGCGGCATGAATCTGCACTCGCCGCGCCGCGACCGTGCGTAGCTCAATGCTCATTAAGTCAACTTCTACTGAGCTATCAGGAAAAGATCAAGGGCCCCCGGCAGGATCCGATAAACTTGTCACTTGGCGTTCACTGACACGATATGCGCGAGGCCGCATCACGTGCCGGCTTATCACGTGCCTACCTGCGGTGGCGCGAAGTCATTCGCAGCAACTCGGGTCGAGGACGGCGCAGAGTGCGGCTATTGCGACGCGGTGGGCGCCCTCAACGTCGACAACCTCGATGACGCGATCGCGTTCTACGCGCAGCTGTTCACTACCGAGCCCGCCAAACGCAAGCCCGGCTGCGCCGATTTCGCCATCGCCGAGCCACCGCTGAAGCTGGTGTCGTTAGTGAGCCCCGGGAAGGGCGGCATCCTGCACCACCTGGGATCGAGATCGGCACGGCCTGCTGCTTTGGCACTCAAGACACGGTCTGGACGACCGGGCGAGGCGGACAGCAGTGGGAGGTGTGCACGGTGCCGGCCGACCCGGAAACACTCGGCTCTAGCCGCGCGTCATTCCGCCCGCCAGGCTCTGCCCGCTCATCTTGACTACTGATTGCTTGCTCACCGCATCGATATCAGCCAATATCGATGTGTGTCGAAATCGCGAGTGCCGCCGGCCGCAGCGCCGAAATGTGTCTTCGCCCCGCTTGCGCGCGAGCCGCTCTCGGCTGAAGCGGCCACACAGTTGGCGGCCAAGCTGAAGGCCCTGTCCGACCCGGTGCGGTTGCGCCTGCTGAGCGTAGTGGCCAGCCACGAGGGCGGCGAAGCCTGCGTCTGCGACTTGTCGGCAGGGATTGAACTGACCCAGCCCACCATCTCCCATCACCTCAAGGTCCTGCGCACCGCAGGGCTCCTGGACAGCGAACGGCGTGCATCGTGGGTGTATTACCGAGTGAATCGGACTGTATTACAACAACTTTCACAGCTGCTTGGAACTGACAGCCTCAGTCCTGCGATGTGAAAACCGATGCCCACGCAGCCGCGCCAGTGCGGACCGAGCGCCAATCCCGGGATCAGGCGTCCCAGCAGGTCTCAGGGCTATAGTCTTCTCAGGGCTA
>Ga0078972_1007461_pt1 | contig 24254 bp, 26 predicted proteins | sample YelNatPaOPGAMG01_FD_67568 | JGI IMG/M metagenome (GOLD analysis project Ga0078972, IMG submission 67568) | Hot spring thermophilic microbial communities from Obsidian Pool, Yellowstone National Park, USA - OP-RAMG-01 (SPADES assembly) (version 2) | ecosystem: Environmental > Aquatic > Thermal...
CGCGCAAACAAGCCGAAGACTTGGTAAGAAAGATGGGCGGGAATCCGGTTTCTTCAGTAAGCAAGGGAACTGATTTTGTGGTAGTGGGAGAAAATGCGGGTTCAAAATTTGATAAGGCAAAAAAATTGGGTTTAAATATCATTGATGAAGAAAAATTCAAGGAGTTGATTAAATGAAAAAAAGGTATGTTTTTTTATTTTTAGTTTATTTTGCGCTGGTATGGCTTTTTTTAGGTTGCGATGCATTTGTGCGAAAATTTAGGCGTAAACCCAAGCAGGATTTTACCCAAAAAGAAATGATTTTAGTGCCGGAGGAATACCCCTCGCTTTTTGCCAATCCTGAAGATGCTTACCGGCAGTACTTCTCGTTTTGGCAGGCATGGCATATGGAGTTTATTAACAGTTTAAAAGAATCTAGTAGCCATAAGAAAAAAATCTTTTGCCTTAATGAGGCGATTAAAAATCTTAATTTGCTTAAAGACCTGTTAAAATTGGAAAAGCAGCAGGATTTGGATAAATATATCCATAAATTAGAGGAATTAAAAGCAGAACTTTCAAAAGATATTTATACTATGCGGGTTAACTGGTATACCCAGCGTGCTGAAACCATAAAAAAAGAAATTTTTGTTAATTTTTCTTATCCTAAAATAAAGGGTTGTTTAAAATGAAGATAGATACTTTATGCGTAGGGGAATTTATGGCAAATTGCTATATAGTTTCTCTGCAATGCGGAAAATGTTTTCTTATCGATCCCGGGGCTGAAGCAGATAGGATAAAAAGTTGGCTTAAGAAAAATAAGCTTACGCCCTCTTTTATACTGCATACCCACGGGCATATTGATCATATCGGAGCAGATAAGGATTTTTCTCTCGATATATATATCCACAAAAATGATATCTTTTTGCTTAAAGATGCGGATTTAAATCTTTCCCGGTTTTTGGCAGAACCTTTTACTATTGAATCCGATATAAAACCTTTGGAGGATAAACAGAAAATTTTTTGGGAAGGCGTTGCTATAGAGACGATTCATACGCCAGGGCATACCGCAGGTAGCTCCTGTTTTTTTATCAGAAATCATAACCAGAAGGTTCTTTTTAGCGGTGATACGCTTTTTTGTAATAGTGTCGGCAGGACAGATTTCCCCGGCAGTTCATATAAAGATTTGATAAATTCTATAAAAGAAAAAATTTTTGTATTAGATGATGACACGTATATCTACCCGGGGCATGGTCCAACGAGTTTGTTAGGCAAGGAGAAGAAAGATAATCCTTTTCTGAATACATAATGCAGGAACCAATTGAACTTTTCTTAAATTATCTTTCGGTAGAAAGAGGGCTTTCGTTAAATACCCTCCTTTCTTATAAAGAAGACCTATATATTTATCAAAAATATCTGAAAAAAAATGGAAAGGATTCTTTGCTACAAGTCAGGCGAGAGGATATCCAGAATTTTATGCTTGCCCAGAAAGAAAAAAACCTTTCGAGCAATTCTATTTCTCGAAGGCTTTCCGCTATTAAGGCATTTTATCGTTTTCTTTTGAGGGAGAGGATTATCTCTTATGACCCTACCGAAACAATGCAGAGCCCCAAACTCTGGAAAAAAGTCCCCCTTACCTTAAACGTGGAAGAGATAGAAAGGATGATTGCACAACCAAATATAAGAACAAAGACAGGGATAAGGGACCGGGCGATTTTAGATACGCTTTACGCCACGGGGATGCGGGTATCTGAATTGGTTAACCTTAAATTAGAGCAGGTTAATTTAGAGATGGGTTTTTTGCGTTGTATTGGTAAAGGAAATAAGGAGCGTATTGTCCCTTTAGGAAGATATGCCTGTGCGGCAATAACGCGTTATTTAGAAAAGGCAAGGCCTCTGCTTTTGGGAAAAAAAGAAAGTAACTTTTTATTTTTGAACCGTTGTGGGAGAAAGATTTCCCGTCAGGGATTATGGAAGATAATAAAAAAATACGCCCGGCAGGCGGGGATAAAGAAACCCGTACGTCCCCATATTATAAGGCATTCGTTTGCTACTCATCTTTTAGAAAAAGGCGCGGATTTAAGAAGCGTGCAAGAGATGTTAGGCCATGCGGATATTTCGACAACTCAGATATATACCCATGTTAATCAGGACCGGTTAAAGATGATACATAAACTATTTCATCCCAGAGGCTAAAATGATTTTAAAAAGATACTTACAGGGGTTGCCAAAAGATTTATTGAAGATGATTATGTTGGCAAAAGATACCGCCTCCTCTTTAAAATATAATAGTTATCTGGTGGGAGGATTTGTGCGCGATTTAATTATGCAGAGAAATAATTTCGATTTAGATATCGTGATAGAGGGAGACGGAATAGAATTTGCTAATCACTTCGCTTCTTATATAAAAGCGCCGGTTATTCGGCACCGCCAATTTGGCACCGCCACGATTATTACCCCGCAGAAGTTTAAAATTGATATAGCCACCGCCCGTCAGGAAACATATCCTTATTCGGGAAGTCTTCCCTGTGTAAGTGTAAGCAATATCCAGAATGATTTAAAAAGAAGGGATTTTACCATCAATGCTTTGGCTATCCGTATTTTTCCCGGTAAATTTTCCGAACTTATTGATTTTTTTGGAGGATACCACGATATTAAGAAAAAAAAGATTCGTGTCTTGCATGATAAAAGTTTTATAGATGATCCAACCCGCGTATTAAGGGCAATTCGTTTTGAACAGCGCTTTGGATTTCGCATAGAAAGAAAAACCTTAAATTTGATTAAAGGGGCAAAACGGTTAGGGGTATTTAAAACAGTAAGCTGCTATCGCCTTAAAGATGAGCTGGTGCATATCCTTAAAGAGGAAAATAATTTAGCCTGTATTGAGCGGATAGATGAACTTTTAGGTTGGGATTGGTTTATCCCGGGCTTAAAATTAAATGAAAGAAAAAAGATATTTTTAAATTCAGTAAAGAAAACAATAGATTGGTATAATGAAAAGTTTCCCCACAAGCGTGCTTTAGATTGCTGGCTGATGTATTTCATCGTATTGATAGCAGATATAGAAAAAAAGAAATTGGATTCTTTTTTAGATAAATTTTCTTTAAAAAAAGGAGAGATAAAAAGAATCAATTCTTATCTTGCCTGTAAAAAGAACCTAAAAAAAATTCTTAAAAATAAACTTAAACCCAGTCAGGTTTTTAAGTATCTTCAACCGTTAAGCTATGAGGTGATTATTCTGTTAAAAGCCAGTTCAAAAGACCCGCAGGTAAGCAAACATATTGAAAATTTTTTTAAAATATATAATAATACTCGTTTGCATATTGGCGGGCAAGACATTAAGAAGTTGGGCATACCCCAAGGTTATATTTATCAGACCATTTTTAAAAAATTGTTATACGCAAAGCTTGATAAAAATATAATAACCAAGGATGAAGAATTAAATTTTGTAAAAAATTTGTTTAAAAGATGACTATCGGGATATTGAAATTGTTTTTGTTTATCCCTCAGGTTAATTCGTTAAAGGAAAAACGCATGGTTTTGAATAGTTTTCGGCAGAGGTTGCGAAATAACTTCAATATCAGCATTACTTCGTTGGATAAAGAGAATAAATGGCAGAAAACTATTTTAGCGATAGTAGGGGTTGGGCATGACAGAAGAGCGGTGGATAGTTTATTGCAAGGGGTTGTTAATTTTGCAAAGAACTCGCCGCAGTTAGAATTGCTTGATTATAGTTTAGAACTTATATAAAATGTCCAGATACGAAAGAGTAAAATGCGCTATTGAAAAAGAAGTAAGCATTATCTTGCATGATTACCTTAAGGATCCCCGCATAGGTTTTATTACGGTAACGCGTGTGGATTTGAGCGCAGATTTAAGGTTGGCGAAAATATATTATAGCGTATTGGGAGATATTAAACAAAAAGCGAATACTTCCAAAGGGCTTGAACATGCCGGTGGTTTTATCCGCCGCATGATCGCGCAGCGGTTGAATTTAAAATTTACCCCTGAGATTTTTTTTAAAGAAGACAACTCAATAGAAGAGAGTATCCATCTTGAACAAGAGATAGAAAAATTAAAGAATAAAAATGGTGCCCAAAGAAATAATCCAGATAATAAAAAATAATAAGAATTTTCTTTTAACTACTCACCAAAATTTGGAAGGCGATGCCTTGGGTTCGGTTTTGGCGATGCGGGATTTATTGCTTTCCTTAAAGAAAAAGGTAGATATAGTGATTCAAGATAACATTCCAGCGGAATACAGATTTTTACCCGGATTAAATTATATAAAGGATGTAAAGCAGGTAGATTTTTCTAGGTACGATGTGTTGATCGCTTTAGATGTATCTGAGAAGCAACGTTGTGCAAAAGTAATGGAAGCGTTTCCCCGCAATCGGTTAATTGCAAATATCGATCATCATATAAGCAACAGTAGATTTGGAAATATAAATTGGGTTAATCCTAAGGCAAGTTCAGCGGTGGAGATGGTTTATTATCTTTACCATAAATTAAATATACCTTTAAATAAAAAAAGGGCGCTTTGGTTGTATGTGGGATTATTGACAGATACGGGGTGTTTTCGTTATCCTAACACAAATAGGCAAAGCTTTGCTTTGGCAGAAAAGCTGGTAAGTTTTGGTTTGAATGTAAATGAGATTTATAAAAAAATATATTACAACCTTGCCTATTTTGAGGTAAAGATGCTTTCTGAGATTCTTAAAACCATAAAATCCGCCTGCAATAATAGGATAGTTTGGTTTAAGATAAAAAGGGATATTTTTGTAAAGATAAATCCTAATGGCGGCTTTGTAGATCTGGTTTTAGATTTAGGTAGGCAGATTAAAGATGCACAAGTGGTGGTTTTGTTTAAAGAAGATTTTTATAAAAAAGATACTATCCATATAAACCTGCGCTCAAAAAATAAGGTAGATGTAGATAAAATCGCCCGTTATTTTGGCGGAGGCGGGCATCGCAGCGCCAGTGGTTGTAGAATAAAAGGAAAATTAAAAGATATAGAGAATAAGGTAATTCAAAAAATAAAGGAATATATAAAATAATGAAGGATGGAATTATAATCGTTGATAAGCCCGAAGGGTTAAGTTCCCACGATGTGGTGATGCATATAAGAAAGGTTCTTCGGATAAAAAAAGTGGGCCATAGCGGGACGCTCGATCCTTTGGCTACCGGGGTTTTACTTATTTTGGTGGGTAAAGCCACCAAGTTTTTCCGGAGGTTTCTTTCCTTTGATAAAGAATACATCGCTACTTTGAAATTGGGGTTAATCACCGATACGGGAGATATTTTGGGCAAAGTTATAAAAGAAGCAAGTATTCCTATTTTAGATAAAGAGGTCATCCAGAATGCTTTTAAGCAATTTTTAGGCGAGATTGAGCAGGTTCCACCGATGTTTTCTGCTTTAAAATATAAAGGAAAACGCCTGTATCAGATTGCGCGCGCGGGCAGGGAAGTTCCCCGTTTATCGCGCAAGGTTTTTATTAAAGAATTAAAACTGATCGATTTTAATGGCCAAGAAATAAATTTTTATGTTGCCTGTTCCACTGGCACCTATATAAGAAAGCTGGCAGTAGATATAGCAGAAAGACTGAATTCTGGAGGGTGTATTTCTCAAATTAGAAGAGTAGCGGTAGGACCTTATAAATTGGAAGAAGCAGTTTCTTTGGATAAAATAAATGAAAATTCTATCTTACCCCTTAAAGACTTCCCATAAAAGGATTGCTCCGGCAGCGGTAAGCATCGGTGTATTCGATGGTTTGCATCAGGGGCATCTTTCTTTATTAAAGAAACTAAAATATTATAGCCAAAAATTTCAAGCCAAAAGCGTAGTAGTTACTTTTTGGCCTCATCCCCAAAAACAAACCCTTATTTATTCTTTAAGCCAACGTATAGAATTATTGAAAAAAATCGGCATAGATGTTTGTATCATAGTAAATTTTGATTCGCATCTTAGCAATATGTCACCGCAGGAGTTTATAGAGAAAGTTATTTTAAAATTAGTTAAGCCTGTTTGCGTGATTGTGGGAGAAAATTTTCGTTTTGGAAAAGATGCCCAAGCGGATGCCAAATTATTAAAAAGTTTATCTTTAAAATATAATTTTGATGCAAAGATAATCCCTTCCCGAAAAGTAAGCAATAGGGTAATTAGTAGTAGTTACATTCGCAGGCTTATTTCACAGGGGAAAATCAGTCAGGCAAACAAATTTTTATTTTCTCCTTTTACGATTTTAGGCAGGGTGATACAAGGGCAAGGTCTGGCAAAACGTCTGGGTTTCCCGACGTTTAATTTAAATTGGGGCAAACAATTGCTTCCCAAAATAGGTGTGTATATAGTAAAAGTAAAATTTAATAATAAAACTTTTAAAGGGATTTGCTATATAGGCAATAAGCCCACCTTTAAAAAGAATAATAAAAAAATATCTTTTGAGGTCCACCTATTTGACTTTTCGGATAATTTAAAACCTAAAGAAATAAAGGTGGAATTTATTGAAAGATTGCGTGTGCAAAAAAAATTCTCCCATCCATCTTTGCTTATCCGCCAAATAAAAAAAGATATTCAAAATACCCTTCACTTTTTTTCCATTAAATAACTACAATATATTTGTATTTTGTAAATACACAGCACTATATATTGTAATAAAATAATTTATTTATATTTTTATCTTGACAAAAGTATTTTTTCTTTTATACTTTTTATCATAAAGTGGTAGAAAGTGGAGGAAAGTGGTAGAAAATGTTTTACGGAGAATACGAGCATACTATTGATCGTAAAGGAAGGTTAATTCTTCCTGCGCGGTTTAGAGAGGTAGCCAAAGCAAACTTCATTGAGAAATTTTTTATCACCCGCGGGCTTGACCAATGTTTATTTATGTTTTCAGAAGAGGAATGGAAAATCCAGGAACAAAAATTTAAGTCCCTTTCTTTTACCAAACAACAGGTGCGCACATTTAATCGGCTCTATTTTTCTGGAGCGCAAGAGATTATCCCTGATAAGCAGGGAAGGATTTTAATCCCGAGTTATCTCAAGGAGTTTGCGCAGATAAAAAAAGAGGTGGTGATTGTGGGGGTGGCAAATCGGATTGAGGTCTGGGCAAAAGATAAGTGGTACGGATTCTATAATAATAGCAAGCAAACTTTCGAAGAGATTTCAGAAAAGATTATGGAGGTGTAACCATCATACAAACGCTTAATCCTACATATCATATTCCGGTGATGTTAAAAGAGGCGATAGAATATTTGAATTTAAGACCAGGTCTTACCGTGGTCGATGCTACTTTAGGAACCGGCGGCCATGCGCAGGAGATTCTAAAAAGAATTAATCCCGGCGGATTGCTTATTGGGATTGACAAAGACGAAGAATCTTTAGAAGTTTGCCGGGATAGGTTAGACAATTTTAAAGATTCTTTAAGGCTTATCCACGGTGACTTTCGGGACTTGGATTCAATTTTAGAAATAAATAATATTCATAAAATCGATGCCATTATTTTTGATTTAGGGCTGTCTCTTTATCAATTAAGTGACCCCCAGAGAGGGTTTAGTTTTCAACAGGAAGGACCTTTAGATATGCGTTTTGACCGCCATAGTTTTATATCCGCCTATGATTTGATTAATCATCTTAATGTTGATGAGATATCTAACCTTTTATGGACATTCGGGCAGGAAAATAAACATCGGCATATCGCTAATTTAATTGTAAAAGAAAGGCAAAAACATCCTATACAGACTACAAGAGAACTGGCGGATTTAGTAATGCGAGCGGTAAAGTTTCGCCGTCAGTCTATTCATCCGGCGACACGCACATTTCAAGCCCTGCGTATCGCAGTAAACAGAGAGCTGGAGGTTCTTGCAGATGGTCTAAATAAAGCTATAGAATTGCTTAAAACAGGCGGGCGGATAGTAGTGATTTCATTTCATTCATTGGAAGACCGCATTGTAAAACAAAACTTTCGTAGGTCTGAAGAGGAAAAAAAATTAAAGATAATTACTCCTAAGCCATTACGTCCCTCAGAGGATGAGATAAACTTAAATCCTTCTTCTCGCAGCGCAAAGATGCGCGTAGCAGAAAGGATTTAAAATGCGCATTTTAAAATTTTTATTTTTACTTTTAATATTGGCTATCTTTGCTATCGGGTATATTTATCAACAGACTAATATAATTTATTTTGCGTATAAAAATGAACAGAAGAAAAAAATTTTAGATGAACTGCAGCAAGAGAATAATTTATTGCGTTACGATACATCCGTTTTCTCTTCTTTGACATATTTGGATGGTAAAGTTTTAGAGAAAAATGCGTATTTTCAGATGCCTTCGGTAAAAAAGATAGTAAGTTTAGATTTGCCAAAAGATTATTCAGTGGCGTCGAATAATAATGTTGCTTCTAGGCATAATTTGGTTACGAAGATTTTTAATAAATTTAGCCAATCTGCAGAAGCAAAATCTTTTAACCCTTGAGATTAAGTGGTATATTATTCAGGTTATTTGCGCCGAGCAGGGATAGTTTTTTTAGGTTTATTTATTTTTTGGCTTATTCTGGTCGGGCGAATTTTTTATCTCCAATTTTTTAATTTTTTTTTCTTAAAAGAATTTGCTAGCCGGCAGCATCAGGTACATATAGAACTATCCCCGCGCCGTGGTAATATCTATGATGCACGTCTGCGGCCACAGGCGATAAATTTAAATGTAGATTCTCTATATGCTGTCCCTTCGCAAATCGAAGATAGAGAGAAAGTAGTTAAACAACTCTCATCGATTTTGAGTTTAGATACAGACTATTTAAGAGAGAAACTCTCGCGCAAAAAAGCATTTGTATGGATTGCCCGCCGTTTGTCTGACCAAAAGGCAAAAGAAATCTCTGACTTAAAAATTAAAGGTTTAGGTTTTATCAAGGAAACAAAACGTGTTTACCCCAATGGATATTTATGTAGCCATATTTTAGGTTTTGCCAATATAGATAATGTAGGGATAGAAGGGGTAGAGCTTTTTTATGATAACTATCTTAAGGGAAAACCGGGCTTTGGTTTGTTTTTAAGAGACGCGCGCGGAAAGATACTTGATTTATGGGAAAAAGTAGTTTTGCCACAGAACGGTTTTGACTTGGTTTTAACTATAGATGAGGTAATCCAATATATTGCCGAAAAACAGCTTGATATAGTATTTAAGGTTTTTAGGGCAAAAGCCGCCAGTATTATAATTATGGACCCTTTTACCGGCGAAATTTTAGCCATGGCTAACCGCCCCACCTTTAATTTAAATGATCTTAAAAAAATAAATTCCGAGAATATGAGAAACCGGGCAATTGCCGATATGTTTGAGCCGGGTTCATCTTTTAAGATTGTTACTGCGGCTGCCGCATTAGAGGAAGGCAAGGTAAATGAGAACGATAAATTTTTTTGCGAAAATGGAATGTACCGTGTAGCTAATCATATTCTGCATGACCACCAACCGCATGGATGGCTTACTTTTAAAGAGGTGATTGAGCAATCCAGCAATATCGGCGTAACTAAAGTGGCTCAGATTTTAGGGCCAGCAATAATTTTCCGCTATGCTAAATTATTTGGTTTTGGGTCTATTTTAGGCATAGATTTACCGGGAGAGGTAAAGGGAAAAGTTAAGCCGCCGCATCAATGGTCAAAAACCTCTATCGGCGCAATACCGATTGGCCATGAAATTGGGGTAAACGCTTTGCAATTAGTAAGCGCTATATCAGTGGTTGCTAATGGCGGATTTTTGTTGCGCCCTTATATCGTAAAAGAGATTAGAGATGAGTATGGTGTGCAGATAAAAGAGAACCGCCCACAGGTTATCCGTAAAGTGATTACACCGCAGACCGCTTTTCGCCTAAAGGAGATTTTAACCGGGGTAGTTGAAAATGGTACCGGTAAATTGGCTAAGATAGAAGACATAAGGGTAGCAGGAAAAACCGGCACAGCCCAAAAAATAGGGGAAGATGGAAGATATGTGCATAACCGTTTTGTGGCGTCTTTTGTAGGTTTTGCTCCTGCTGACCATCCGCGTATAGCAATGTGCGTCATTGTAGATGAACCGCATCCGTATTATTTTGGCGGGGTAGTTTGTGCGCCGGTTTTTAAGAAAGTTGCTGAAGAGGTATTGAATTATTTGGAGACTTATTCTTCGCCTAAGGAAGATAAGCCCATAAAAGAAAATATTGAAAGATTGGTTTCCACAAAAAATGAATCTGAGTAAACTTTTAGAGAATCTTAAGCAGTATCAGGTTTATAATTTCAGGGAATTGGATATAAAAGGGATAACTTGCGATTCGCGTAAAGTAAAAAATAATTTTATCTTTGTGGTTATTCGGGGGATAAAGGAAGACGGAACAAAATATCTTTCTGAAGCTATTCAGCGAGGCGCTAAGGCAGTAGTCTACGAAGAGTTTCCTTCCTTAGAGAAAGGGGTTGTCGGGATAAAAGTAAAAAATGCCCGCAGAGCATATTCTCATTTATGTGCAGAATTTTATCACAATCCTTCTTTAAACCTGAAAGTGGTAGGCGTAACCGGAACCAATGGTAAAACCACCATTACTTATTTGATAGAGAAGATATTAAAAATAAAAAACAGACCAGCGCTTCTTATAGGGACGATAAATTATCATTATAAAAATAAAATTATCCTTGCGCATAATACCACCCCTTCTGCGGAAGAGCTTCAGTTTTTGCTTTCTCAGGCAAAGAAAGAAAGAATAGAATATGCGGTAATGGAGGTTTCTTCCCATGCGCTTGCTCAGGGAAGGGTAGATGACATATATTTTTCGTATGCTATTTTTACTAATTTAACGCAGGACCACCTAGATTACCATCGGAATATGGAGGAATATTTTCAAGCCAAAGCTAAACTTTTACATTTACTCAAGCCTGAAGGCAAGGCGATTATTAATATCGATGATTTTTACGGTAGAAGGCTTTTAAAGGTTTGTCGCTATCCGATCATTACCTACGGTTTAAATAAAAAAGCAGATATCTATGCCGATTGTATAGAATACAGTATAAAAGGAACAGACTTTATTCTGCATACACCTAAAAATAAGATAAAAATGCATACTTCTCTTTTAGGCACACACAATATTTATAATATTTTGGCAGGGGTAGGTTTTGCTTTAGAAGAGAATACGGATTTAGGGGATGTAAAGAAGGCAATATCTGAATTTAAGCCCCCGCCAGGACGGTTAGAGAAGGTCTATGATAAAGATTTTGCTGTATTTGTGGATTATGCCCATACCCCTTCTGCATTAGAGAATGTGCTTTCGGTTTTACGAAAGGTTACTAAAAAAAGGATAATTTTAGTTTTTGGCTGCGGAGGAGAGCGTGACCGTCTTAAACGACCTAAAATGGGAAAGATCGCTACCGAGCTGGCAGAGGAGGTTATTGTTACTTCGGATAATCCGCGCAGTGAAGACCCCTTATTGATAATTAAAGAAATTATTAGCGGGATAAAAAAGAAAAATTATAAGGTAATATTGGAAAGAAAAGAGGCGATTTTTTCTGCTTTAAAAGAAGCAAAAAAACAGGATATTGTCTTGGTAGCAGGCAAAGGGCATGAAAATTATCAAATTATCAAAGATAGAGTTATTCCCTTTAATGATGCAAAAATCATAAGGGAGTATTTTAAAAATAAACAATAATTTTTATATGTTTAGCATTCCGGAAATAATTAAGGTTACTGAGGGAAAATTTATAGGCAAAAAAATATGCTCCTGTCCTGCCCATATCTCTTTAGATACGCGGCAGATTAAAGAAGATGAGATATTTTTAGCCATAAAAGGCAAAAATTTTGATGGCCATGATTTTGTGAAAGAGGCGGTTAAAAAAAAGGCAAAGGCGGTTATTTTAGAGAAATTGCCGCCAGAGATCATACCTATTCCAATAATCTTAGTAAAGGATACAATTAGAGCATTAAGCCAGCTTGCCGCTTATCAACGTAAAAAGTTCTCTCCCATTTTAGTGGCTATTACCGGTTCAAATGGTAAAACTACTACCAAAGAGATGCTTGCCTTTTTGTTAAGCACAAAATATAAAGTGCTGAAGAATGAAGGAACACAAAATAATCAAATCGGGTTACCTTTGACTTTGCTTAAATTAGAAGAAAGCCATAAGGTAGTAGTTTTAGAATTAGGGACTAACCATTTTGGTGAGATTGATTATTTGAGTAAAATTGCTTCTCCTAATATCGGGGTTATTCTTAATATCGGTCCTGCGCATTTGGAAGCTTTTAAGAATATTAAAGGGGTATATAAAGAAAAATCTACTTTGATAAGGAATCTTATTTATCCTTGTATAGGTGTTTTAAATAACGATGACCCGCTTTTGAGGGCTGATTTAAATAAGAAAAGAAAAGAATTTTTGGTAGGTTTTGGGCTAAAAGGAAAGACAGATTTTCAGGCTAAAGTTTTAAAGATAAAGGATGATTATATAGAATTTCTTTTGCATCAGCACAAATTATCTTTACATACCTTAGGCGTATCTAATATTTACAATGCTTTGGCTGCTTTGGCAGTCTGCCGATTATTGGGGTTAGATTATCGTCTCTTAAGTAGCAAAATGAAAAAATTTTTATTTCCTGTCCAGCGTTTACAAATTAAAAAAATAAAAAGCACCACCTTTATTGATGATACCTATAATTCTAATCCGGTTTCTTTAAAAGAAGCTTTGGATGCGCTTAAAAGGATAAAGAATAAAGGAAGAAAAATTGCGGTTTTAGGTGATATGTGGGAATTGGGTGAAAAATCTTATCAGATGCATCAAGAGGCAGGCAAACAATTTTTAGAAATATGTGATATAATAATTGGGGTAGGTAAATATTTTAGTACGTTAAAGGAAACTTTAAAAAATAACCATAATAAGGTTGAATTATTTTCCTGTGTAGACGCCTTGCAGGCAAAAGATATTCTTTTTAAGTATATAAAACCTACCAAGAATGATATAATTCTGGTTAAGGGCTCACGGATTATGCGCATGGAGGAAGTTATTAAATAAAAATATAATTCCTATGCTGTATCATCTTTTTTATCCTTTAAAGGATATATTTTTTATTTTTAATCTTTTGAAATACATCACCTTCCGCGCGGCAATGGCTACATCGACTGCTTTTATCTTAAGTCTTATAATCGGGCCAAGAATCATCCGTAAACTCACCCAATATAAAATAGGCGAAAAGATAAGGGATAAAAATGAAAGTTCCCAACTTTACGAATTGCACCGGCATAAAAGCGGAGTTCCTACTATGGGTGGCATAATAATTGTGTTTGTTATTATCCTTTCTACATTCCTCTGGGCGCGTTTGGACAACCTCTATATAATTTTATCTCTTTTTGTCTGCGTATGGTTAGGAATATTGGGTTTTGTGGATGATTATCTTAAACTTAAGGATTTAAATTCTAAAAAAGGTTTGCCTGCTACTTTTAAACTAATCGGGCAGATATTATTAGGCCTGATTGTAGGTATAATCCTTTATATAAAAGTTCCCCAAGCCAGCCGGTTGGAACTGCCCTTTTTTAAAAATTTATATTTTGAGCTGGGAATTTTTTATATCTTTTTTGTGGCTTTGGTGATTGCCGCTACTTCCAATGCCGTAAACTTAAGTGACGGTTTAGATGGTTTAGCCATTGGGATGGTAATTATGGTAGCGTTCGCTTTTAGCCTTTTAAGCTATGTGGTAGGAAATATAAAATTTAGCAATTATCTTTTTATCCCTTATATAAAAAATGCCGGAGAACTTACCGTTTTTTGCGCAAGTATTTTAGGGGCAGGATTGGGTTTTTTGTGGTTTAACTGTTATCCTGCTGAGGTGTTTATGGGAGATGTGGGTTCGCTTACTTTAGGGGGAGCATTGGGAATGGTGACGGTATTTATAAAGAAAGAATTGCTTTTTTTAATTGTGGGAGCAATATTTGTTTTAGAGGCGCTTTCGGTGATTTTACAGGTGAGTTCTTTTAAATTGAGAAAGAAAAGAATATTTAAGATCGCTCCTTTGCATCATCATTTTCAATTTATTGGTTGGTCAGAACCAAAGGTAGTGGTGCGCTTTTGGATTTTGGCAGCGCTTATGGCGCTTTTAACGGTGGTAACTCTAAAGATAAGATAGATAAGATAAAAATGTTGGATAAGGATTTTTTAAAAGATAAAAATGTTCTGGTAGTGGGTTTGGGAAGAAGCGGTTACGCGGCAAGTTTGCTTTTGGCAGAGAATAAAGCTAAGGTAGCAGTAACGGATAAAAATAAAAATCCTTATTTAGAAAAGACAGCAAAGGAACTTGAATCTTACGGGATAAAAGTAGAACTGGGTCAGCATAGCAGAGAACTTTTGGAAGGCAAAGACTTGGTGGTTTTAAGCCCGGGAGTGGATAACCGTAATCCGGTGATAATATGGGCAGAAGAAAAAAACATCCCTGTTATTAGCGAGATAGAATTAGCCTTTTGGTTTTGTCCTACCCGTAAAATTATTGCGGTTTCCGGAACAAACGGCAAAACCACTGTTACCAGTCTTATTGGGAAGTGTTTAGAGGCGGATGGCAAAAGAGTGCATGTATGCGGGAATATCGGCGTGGCTTTCTCTTCGCAAGTAAAATATATTTATGGAGAAGATTATGTATCTTTAGAGATAAGTTCATTTCAGTTGGAAAGGGTAATAAAATTTCGTCCCTTTATTGCGGTGATGCTTAATTTTACTCCTGACCATTTAGACCGTTATGCGGATATGCAAGATTATTATCAGGCAAAGAAAAGGCTTTTTATGAATCAGGAAAAGGAAGATTTTGCGGTACTAAACTGTAATGACCAATATGTAAAAAAAATGGCGCAAGGTATTCGGGCTAATATAGTTTTTTTTGATAAGGATAATGAAATGAACGAAAATTTTTCTGCGGTAAGAAAGGTAGCCCAGATAATCAAGATAGAGGAGAAGGTCATTGATAAAGTTTTTTCGGATTTTAAAGGTATAGAGCACCGTTTAGAGTATGTGGGAGAATGCAAAGGAGTAGGGTTTATTAATGATTCCAAAGCGACTAATGTGGAGTCTACGCTTTGGGCATTGCAAAATATAAATAAACCCATTATTTTGATTGCCGGTGGAAGGAATAAAGGGTTAAGTTTTAGTAAAATAAAGCCCTTTATAAAACAGAAGGTAAAATTTTTGGTATTAATAGGCGAGGCAAAGGAGGTATTAAAAGAGGAGTTTAAGGATACAGCAAAAATCTATGAGGCATCTTCTTTAGAGGAGGCGGTGAATTCTTCTTTTCATAAGGCACAATATGGAGATGTGGTTTTGCTTTCGCCGATGTGTGCCAGTTTCGATATGTTTAAGAATTATGAAGAGAGGGGAGATGCCTTTAGAAATATAGTTAAAGAATTAATCAAAAAATATGCGTAAAACACGGCTCATTCTTTTTGTAAATCTTTTTATTTTGATTTTTTTTGGTTTGGTTATGATTTATAGTTCTTCCTGTATTTATGCCCAAAATGTATATAATGACGGGATGTATTTTTTAAAAAGGCACATCATTTTTATATGCTTGGGGATACTTCTTATGTTTTTGGCGATGAGTTTTGATTATCGACATCTTCAGGGCAAAACAAAATTGATTGTTTTATTTGCCATTTTTTTATTAGTTTTAGTTTTCTTTGTCGGTAAAGAAGCAGGCGGAGCGCGGCGTTGGTTTAGAATAGGGTATTTTAATTTTCAGCCTTCCGAGTTTGCGCATCTGGCTTTGATTCTTTACGTAGCAGATTTTATTTCACAGAAAAAAATGCTTATCAAAGAAAGCTTTTTAAAAGGGATTTTACCGGTTCTTTTAGTATTAGGAGCAATCAGCGGATTAATTTTGTTACAACCAGATTTAGGCACGGCAGTAGCTATGGGAATAATAGTTTTACTTATGCTTTTTGTTGCCGCGGCGCCTATGCGTTACCTTCTTTTTATTTTTTTAGTTTCCTTAATTTCCTTTTATATTTTAATTTTTAGTTCTCCTTACCGGAAAGCGCGTATCCTGGCTTTTTTAAATCCTTGGCAAGACCCTCGAAAAAGCGGATTCCAGATTATACAATCCCAGGTTGCATTAGGTTCCGGAGGGGTATTTGGAAGAGGATTAGGGCATTCGCGGCAGAAACTTTTTTATCTGCCAGCTTCCCACACTGACTTTATCTTTTCCATTATTGGCGAAGAACTGGGTTTAGTGGGGACCTTAAGCGTAGTCTTTCTTTTTTTAAATCTTATTATTCAAGGGTTTAAAATAGGCCGCTATGCTCAGGATACCTTCGGAATATTTTTAAGTTTAGGGATAGTGCTTCTTATCGGTTTAAAAGCAGGTATAAATATGGGCGTTTCTATCGGGGTATTACCTACTAAAGGGTTGCCGCTTCCTTTTATTAGTTACGGAGGGTCTTCGTTTATTTTTGATATGATAGGTATGGGTTTGCTTTTTAATGTTTCGCGATTTTCTGAAGAAATATGAAGGTGTTGATTGCTGCAGGAGGAACTGGCGGGCATATCTTGCCCGCTTTAAGGATATCCGAAGAACTTTCCCAGAAAAAAGACATACAGATTCTTTTAGCGGTAGGCAGCCGGGATATCGAAAGAACAATTACCTCTTCTTTTGATTACAGAGTTGTTTTTCTTAAGGTTAATCCTTTAAAGCTAAAGGTAAATAAAGAAGGGATCGTTTCTTTTTTTAATTTGTTTAAAACCTTTTTTAAAAGTCTTTATATTCTGCTTAAGTTTAAACCTAATATCACCTTAGGTTTTGGTGGCTACGCTTCTTTTTTTTTGGTATTTTTTTCATGGCTTTTGGGTAAGAAAACAGTTATACATGAAGAAAATGTTTTAATGGGCAGGGCAAACCGGCTTTTGGCTCCTTTTGCCCGTCGGATCACTTTGGGTTTTGCTAAAACTTATGATGATGCCGGATTTTTTAAAAACAAAATGGTTTTCACCGGCAATCCATTAAGAAAAGAACTAAAAATTATTCCCAAGGAGGAGGCGCGTTCTTATTTTAACCTTTCTAACCATAATTTCACCATTTTAGTTACCGGCGGAAGCTTGGGGGCGCATAAGATAAATCAAGAATTTTGTAGGGCGGTAAGTTTACTGGCAGAAAAGTTTGCCTTTCAGGTAATCCATTTAAGCGGAGAGAAGGATTATGATTTTTTAATAAAAGAGTACGCCGGGATAAAGATTAAGATAAAATTGTTTAAATTTATTAAAGAGATGCATTACGTTTACAGTGCTTCTGATTTGGTGATCTGTCGGGCAGGAGCAATGACCATCTCTGAACTTATATATTTTAAGTTGCCGGCAATTATTGTTCCTTATCCTTACGCTTATGGGCATCAGCTTTATAATGCCCGTATATTAAGTGATCCGGGTTGTGCACTGCTATGCGAAGATAAAAATTTTAATTATCATGTACTGCAGGATATTTTATTATCGATATTTAGTTTTCCTGAAAAATTAAAAGAGATGCAGGAAAATTATCGACGGATAAAAAACCAGGATTCTAAAAATCTATGGGAAGTAATCCTTTCTTTTAATTAAGTAAGATGTATAAAAAAGTACATTTTATAGGCATAGGGGGAATCGGGATGAGCGGGATTGCGCAGCTTTTTCTTGCTCAAGGAGTTCAGGTTTCGGGTTCAGATATACGCGATTCTGAAAGACTGCAGGAGTTAAGACAAAATGGCGCCCAGATATACATCGGGCACCATCCCTCGCATATTAAAGATGTAGATTTGGTGGTTTATTCCTCAGCGATTAAAGAGGATAATCCCGAATTAGAAGAAGCGCAAAAAAGGGGCTTTAAAGTCGTAAAGCGCGCTGAGGCGTTAGCAGAGATTATCCAGCATGGAAAAGTAATTACGGTTTCTGGCTCACACGGTAAAACCACCACTACCTCTTTGGTTGCCCATATTCTTTTTGAAGCAGGTTTTTACCCTACTGTGGTGGTGGGAGGGATATGGCTTAATCTTAACAGCAACGCTTATTTGGGAAAGGATAATTTTTTTGTGATAGAAACCGATGAATCGGATGGTTCGTTTCTTTTTTTTAAACCCGATTACTCTATAATTACCAATATCGATTATGAGCATCTCGATTATTATAAAAATTTTGATAGACTCCTTGATAGTTTTAACAATTTTATAGAGAATATTAAACCTGCGGGCTGTTTAATTGCCTGCGGAGAAGATAAAAATGTTTTTTCTTTGTTAAATAAAGCAAGCAAAAGAAAAGTCATATATGGGTTAAGCCCGGAATATGATATTTACGCTTACGACATAAATTTAAAGCGGCTCTTTTCAGACTTTAATTGTACCTACGCTAGGCATTTTACGGAGAGATTTATGCTTTCTTTAGGCGGAGTTCACAATGTTTTAAATAGTTTGGCAGCGATTGCTTTGGCAAAAGAATTAGAAATTGATTTGGAAATCGTAAAGAGGGCGCTTTTAAGTTTTAAAGGCACGCGGCGCCGTATTGAGATAAAAGCAGATATCCAGGGGGTTTTATTTATAGATGACTATGCGCATCATCCCACAGAGATAAAAGCCACCTTAAAAACCGTGGCTAATTTGGGATACAAAAGAGTTATCGCGGTGTTTCAGCCCCATCGTTATACGCGTACAAAATTACTTCTGGATGAATTTGCCCAAAGTTTTTATTTGGCAGATGAGGTGATAATTACGGATATTTATCCGGCGGATGAAAAACCTATCGAAGGTATTAATGCAGAGCTTTTATATGAAAGGTTTAAATTTTATAAGCATCCCGCGGTTAAATTTTTACCCAAAAAAGAGATTGCGGATTGCCTCCTAAACAGCATAAAAACGGGTGATTTATTGATCACTTTAGGCGCAGGAGACATCTATAAAACAAATGAAGAATTGGTGCAAAGATTTAAAGAGAGATTTGAAAAGTGATGTCTTATTGGCTCCCTATACCAGTTTTAAGGTCGGCGGAAGAGCAGAGTGTTTTTATGAACCTGCTGACTACGAAGATTTGGCGAATCTGTTAAATATAATCCGCAAAGAAAGAATTCCTTTTTATATTTTAGGTGCGGGAAGCAATCTTTTAATTTCCGACGGGAAAATAAAAGGGGTGGTGATAAGGTTAAATACCCCCTATTTTAAAAGAGTAGAGCTAGAAAATAAAAAGGTTAAAGCAGGTTCAGGGGTGAGGCTTTCCTCTTTGCTAAAATTCTGTCTACAGAACAATTTATCCGGGCTTGAATTTTTAGCGGGTATCCCCGGTACTTTAGGGGGAGCCCTGATAATGAATGCGGGTACAAAAGATAAATGTATTGGAAATATGGTTGAAGAAGTAGAGGTTATGGATAGATGTGGACAGATTAGGAAACTGAAATCCTCGGATTTAATCTGGAAATACCGAGGTTCAAATTTAGACCATTATATTATATTATCCGCAATTTTAAAATTGACCAAGAAAGAAAAAAGGTATATCTTAAAAGAGATTAACGACTATAAACAGAGGCGTTTTCTTACTCAGGACTTGACTTTTCCTAACGCTGGGTGTATTTTTAAGAATCCCAAGGAAATGCCTGCAGGGGAACTGATTGAACGCTGCGGACTTAAAGGAAAAACTGTAGGCGCAGCGCAGGTCTCCTTAAAACATGCAAATTTTATTATTAATCGTAAAAACGCCTGCGCAAGAGATATATTAAAATTAATTAATTATATTAAAAGAAAGGTAAAATATTGTTTTGGCATAGATTTAGAATTAGAAATAAAAATATGGTAAATTATCATAAAGGAAAAATTGGCGTTTTAATGGGTGGACCCTCTGAGGAAAGAGAGATTTCTTTAAAATCAGGCAAAGCGGTATATCAAACTTTAAAAGAAGCTGGATTAGATGTTTTGCCTATTATTATCGAAAACGGAAATATAGAAGAAAATATTCAGAAGATTAAGGACGCAAAAATAGATGTTGCTTTTATTGCCCTGCATGGCAGATTCGGGGAGGACGGGACCATCCAAAGTATTTTAGATAGTTTAAATATCCCTTATACTGGTTCAGGAGTGCTTGCCAGCAAATTGGCATTAGATAAAGTTTCTTCTCATGGAAGATTCTTGAAGGCCGGTTTAAACGTTCCTTCTTATACCGTCGTCGACAAAGAGCAATTCGATAAAGATAGTTTTTTTAAAAAAGAATTAAATTTTCCTCTGGTAATAAAGCCTGCTTCTCAGGGGTCAAGTATTGGGTTGTCTATTGTAGAAGAAAGGCAAGATTTAAGTAAAGCAATAGAATCGGCTTTTGGCTTTGACGAAAAAATTATTATTGAGGAGTATATAAAAGGCAGAGAACTTACGGTAGGCATACTTGATGATAAGGCGCTGCCGGTGATTGAAATCATCCCCCACCGAAAATTTTTTGATTATACAGCAAAGTATACTGCGGGTTTAACTGAATATATTGTCCCTGCATCTATTGATGAAATTTTAACAGAGAAAGTCAAAAATGCAGGGGTTGCCGCGCATAATACTTTAGGATGTTTTGGTTTTTCGCGCGTAGATATGATATTAAAGGACGATTTAGTTTATGTTCTGGAAGTAAATACTATACCAGGATTAACCGAAACCAGTCTTTTACCTAAAGCAGCCAAAGCCGCAGGAATAGATTTTCTACAGTTATGTTTAAAGATAATTGATCTAGCTTACCTGCGGACAAGCTCAACGGCAATAAAAATGTAATATGAAAATAAAGATAAGATATCTTTTAATAAGTTATATTCTGATAGGTTTGCTTTTGGTTTTTGTTGCTTTTAAATTTATAAAACTCATTATCAATTCCCCATATTTTTGTATAAAAGAAATTAAAAGTGCAGAAGATATCGATATTACCTATCTTGGGGGTAAAAATATATTTAGATTAAACTTATTTGAAATTTACCATAAATTAGCTAACGCTTACCCGCAATACCAAATATTAAAAATAGTCATCTGGCCCCCAAATTCTATTGTTTTAAAAGCGCATAAACGCCAACCGGTTGCCCGGATAAAATTATTGCGGGATTTTTTTGTTGATTCTGAAGGCGTTCTGTTTTTTTCACAGGAAGATTTTGGAGACCTACCTAAGATTGCTGGGCTGGAAACCAAATTTGTCCAACCAAAAGCCGGGCAAAAAATCAATTTAAAAGAATTTGACGATGCTTTATATTTAATTGAGCAATTTAAAAAAAATCCTATTTTAAAAGGTTATAAGTTAAGCAAAATAGAATTCAAAACTCCAGGGGATTTGTATTTCTTTATGGATGGGGTGGAGGTAAGAATAGATGAAAAAAAATTAGCGCAGGGATTAGACTTACTTGTTTCTATTTTATCGCAGATTAAAGAAGAGATGGAAAAAATTTATTATATTGATTTAAGATTTAAAGAGCCGGTGATTAAATATGTCAAATAGTTATATCTGCTCGATTGATTTAGGTTCAAGTAAATTAGCCGGATGCGTAGCGAAAATAGAAAAAGGCAAAATACGTGATATGTTCTTTCATTCCGTGCCGTGCCGTGGATTAAATCAAGGCAGAATTACCGATTTCTTCCAATTGTCTGCTTCCTTAAATCAGCTGTTAAACAATTTAAAGAAACTTTCTTTGGCAAAAATACATTGTTTATATTTAAATATCTCCAGTTATGGTGTAATAACAAAGCATAATTTTGCTGCAATACCATTGGCGCAAAGAGGAAGCCGTTTAGTTAACCCTTACGATATAAAAAGGGTGCAGGAGGAGGCGATTGCTTTAAGTAATAGCTGGGAAGAAGAGATTATTGAGAGTATTCCTTTAAGTTATGCGTTAGATGATCGAGAAGGAATAACCAACCCTTTAAATCTATATGCCCATAAGTTAGGCGTAGATTTATTGACCATCTCTCTTAAGTCCGCAGATTTTGAAAACATAAATCATATTTTTGATAAATTAGGTTATGAAATAAAGAATATTTTTATAAATCCGCTTGCAGTCTTAAAGGTTATTTTGGATAAAGAGAAATTAAATAATGGGCTATACGCTATTATAGATGTAGGGGCGCAACTTACGGATATAGGGATATACCAAGATATGAAATTGTTGCATATCGGGAATTTGGTTTTTGGGGGAGATAATCTTACCCATCAGATAGCGCAAGCGATGCCATTAAGTTTTGATTTGGCTAACCAAGTAAAAATAAACGGTAGTGTTGCCTTTGCGCAAGATTCGGAAAGCAATAACAAAGAGATTATGGTTAAAGAAGCTTGCGGCTATCGCAGAATTTCTTACGGAGAATTAAATAAAATTCTGACCGCTACCTGCCAAGAGTTTTTTGTTTCTTTAAAGAATTACTTATCAAAAAATATAGGAAATAAAAGGATCGACCGTATATTTGTCTGCGGCAAGACTGCTTTTTTAGATGGTTTTTTAGAAATGATGGAGGTGGCATTAGGGTGTGAAGTAAAGATGGTTTCGTTTTCTCATTTTTCTTTTTTGCCAAGTAATGCTTTAAATTCTCTTGAAGGATTAACCAGATTTTTAGATTATGTTAATTGTTTGGCGTGTGTTTATAAAGCATTGGAGTCATCGAGCCAAAAAGCAATATTTATCCTGCCCAAAAATCTTTTTAAAAAGGCAATTTACTGGGTTAGACATCTCTATCAGGAATATTTTTAATTTTTCTTATTTTATCTAGTGTCCCCTTATAGTTAACGATAATGTAAAATATCTTTCACGCCTTTATATTGTTAAATAAAAAAAGGTACATCCTCTTAGGTTGCTAAACAAATAACCTAAACCGGTCCTAAAGGACCAAAAAAGAAGGATACGCCTATGACTCATTCGGTAAACTTCCTAAGAGGAGTTTTAAATATGAAAGTGCGAAAAATTCTTGACACTACTAATTTTATTTTGTCCTTGACAAAACCTATCTTTGTAATATAATTTTTTAAAATATTAGGGTGAGTTGGGTAGGGGAAAGTAGGTAGTTAAATAGATAGTTATAAATTTTTATATAGATTTGTATAATTAAATTTTAATTTTAATTTTAACCTTTCATAATCCTACCCTAACAAAAATAAGCTAATCTAAAAAATTTAAATTTATAGAACAGGATTTTTTGTTTTTAGTGAAAGAAAGGAGGTGAAGGGGAGATGGGTAAAGTAATGAAGCTTATGTTAGTGGGTCTGGTGGCAGTGGGATTGGTGGGGATGGCGGTTTCGGTTTTTGCTCAAGAAAAAACCGAAACTCCAAAAGCCACCCAAGTTTCTGGTGAGATAGTCTCTGTGGATTTGGTAACATCAGAAGTGGTGGTAAAAAAAGTTAATGATGAACTATCGGGCACCTATGAGAATATCACTTTTAAAGTTTCACCAGAAACAAAAATCTCTAAAAAAGATGCGGTTTTGAAACTTTCTGATTTAAAAGTAGCTGACACAGTAACGGTAAGTTATACCATCGATGAGAAGGGCAATCAGAAAGTAGAAACTATTGAGGTAAAAGCGGAATAAATTAAAAATTCCACCAAAGGGGCAGGCTATTAATCAAAATTAGCCTGCCTTATTTTAAAAAATAGGAGTAAAAAATGAAAAAATTTTTGGTAATCTCAAGTTTTTTGATTTTGATTTTTTGTTTTGGTTGTAAACGTAGTAACGAAATAGCAAAGACCCAAGAGCCTCTATCCCAGATAACTCCTCAAGAAACACAAAATATAACCGCTACTAACCAAACTCTTCAAGAACCAGTTCCTTCAACTGAGCCAATACCACTACCTTCAGAAACCAAAGAAACTTTGCCTTCATCTAAAGAAATCCAAACCGCTTTAAAAAACGCAGGTTTATATGAGGGTGCAATCGATGGAAAGATTGGGCCTAAAACAGAAGAGGCAATAAAAAAATTTCAACAAGAAAACAATCTTAAAGTTGACGGTAAAGTAGGGGCTAAGACCTGGGCGGTTTTAAAGAAATATTTGACAAATACCTCTACCTCGCAAACTACGCAAACCAGTGCAATTAAGGATTAGTTTTTAAAAATTAATTTTTAAAGCATAATTTTATTCTTTAAAAATATGCATCTCGGTCTTATTATCTTTATTCTCACCTATATTATTATTGGAATCCAAAATATCCCCCGTTTACATATCAACCGACCTGCAGGTGCACTTTTAGGTGCGGTAGCGATGGTTTTATTTGGTGTTTTAAATCTTAAAGAGGCATATTCCGCAATTGATTTAGATACAATTTTATTTATTTTAGGAATGATGATAGTAGTTGCTTATGTAGAGCTTT
>Ga0078972_1007464_pt1 | contig 24248 bp, 17 predicted proteins | sample YelNatPaOPGAMG01_FD_67568 | JGI IMG/M metagenome (GOLD analysis project Ga0078972, IMG submission 67568) | Hot spring thermophilic microbial communities from Obsidian Pool, Yellowstone National Park, USA - OP-RAMG-01 (SPADES assembly) (version 2) | ecosystem: Environmental > Aquatic > Thermal...
AAAAAAATTCATGATAATTATTAAAATCATCAGGTAGATTAGAGATTAGATCATTTAATAACTGCCTCTTTCCGCCGGCCCATTTAACAAATGGTTTTGGTTCATCGTTCATATTTCCACAGTGATAAACTCTGTTGAATAATTCTTTTAAAAGTCTACTGTAAGTGGCCAAGAAGGTCTTTGGCCAGTTCCTCCATGTCGACGATATGCCAGGAACATTTAAAAAACAATGTTTTTATATTTACATAACCCGCATTGACTACCTGAAGGAATAACAGGTAGGAGGGCTCGATTCTCATGAACAGAAAAACAATTCTAGAGGCTATCACAAAGGCTCTCGAAGAAAAAGGAAAAAGGAAATTCATGCAGAGTGTAGAACTTATCATAAACACTCGCAATATTGATTTCTCAAAGAGCGAAAACAGAGTTAGCATAGATGTTTTACTTCCAAAAGGAAAGGGAGGGAAGGAACTTAAGGCTGCAGTCATAGCAGAGGAAGCAATAGGAGACCAGGCAAAAAAAGCAGGCGCAGAACTGATAATCCATCCCTCAGAGCTGCCTGCCTATGCAGAGCCGGCAAGACTTAAGGATCTTACGAAGAACTACTTCCTTCTCGCGCAACCTAATCTTATGGGCCAGGTTGCAAAGGTGCTTGGGCAATATCTGGGTAAAAAGGGAAAACTGCCTATGCCTATTGTTGGGGATGTGCGCGCTCTTATGGAACGCTCGAGAAAGTCGGTAAGAATTGCGACAAAGGGAAAGTACCTTCCAGTTCTCCAAGCCTTCATAGGAACGGAGAGCATGTCTCCGGATGATTTGGCAGAAAACGCAGAGACTGTTTACGAAGCAGTAAAGAACAAGATAGGCGGAGACGGAAACATAAAGTCCGTATATGTAAAGCTTACTATGGGCAAACCGGTAAGGGTAGGTTGATGGTTATGGCATACAAAGCAGATATTAACAAAAAATCGATAAGGGAAAAAATCGAAAAGGTCAAAGAGGTTACAGAGGCCATCAGCCGCTACAAAACCGTTGGGCTAATAAGCCTCGATAAACTTTCCGATGCGTTGTTCCAATTGCTCAGAAAAAAGATAAGGGAAGGCGGCGGGAAGGTTTATGTTCTAAAAAAGGCAGTTATAACAAGAGTTCTCCAATCCAACCCACGTCTTTCATCTAAGGTTTCTGATTGCGAGCGACCGGTAGCGTTGGTGCTTACAAATATATCCCCATATGAGCTTAATAAATTCCTAAAAGAAAACAAGAGGAGCAGGGCTGCAAAGATAGATGAGATAGCTCCGTCGGATATAGTAGTTCCGGAAGGAGAAACAGACCTTCCCCCAGGCCCGGCGCTTTCAGAACTGAAAAGCGGTGGGATAAACGCTCAGATAAAAGGAGGGAAGATAGTTGTTGCAAAGGAGAGCGTCGTTGCAAAGAAAGGAGAAAAGATAACAAAAGCAAAAGCAAAGGCTTTGCAGACACTTGGCATAAAGCCGTTCGAAATAAAAGCGAGGTTACTGTTCGGTTTTGATGGTCAATATATATACGGAAGCGACCTCCTGGATATAGGGGACACTCTTAACGCGGATCTTCAAGCATCCCTCAGGGATGCATTCAATCTTTCTATTAACGCCAACTATCCGTGTTCTATGAGCATAGAACAGTTGGTTCAGGAAGCGTATAGGCAGGCGTTGAATGTAGCTGTTAACGGGGAGCTATACACCATGGTTACCATGGATCAGCTCCTTCTCTCAGCGCTGAGGCAGGGCAAGGCCCTTTCTGATGTGCAACCGAAGGAGAGCGCTCCCGCTGAACAAAAAAATGAAGAGAAGAAAGAGGGGTGAATTTTATGACAAAGGTAGACCCATATTTGCATGCGGTGCTTCTTCTGCACGGTGCAGGAAAAGAGATTACAAAAGAAAATATAATTAAGGTTATACAGGCAAGCGGCGCAGAAGCCGATGAGGCGAAAGCAAAGGTCCTCTCAGATGCAGTGAAAGAGGTAAACTTTGAAGAGCTGCTTAAAAATGTGGCAGTAGCTGCAGCAGCACCGGCACCGACAGCAGCGGCGGCTGGTGGAGAGGCGAAGAAGGAAGAGAAAAAGGAAGAGGGAAAGAAAGAAGAAGAGGCAGCGGCAGGTCTTGCCAGCCTATTCGGTTAAACTCTTTTCTCTTATCCTTTACTTTCTTTTGGCACGACACACCAACAATAGACGAAATCCATTTAAACATTTGTCTTAATCATATTATGCACTGCGGTTGTTTGACTAAAACGCTCACTGTTTGATCTTTATGGATAAAATCAAAAAGGAAATAGCCGGAGAGATAGCCCTTTCTGAAGATCCCGGCGCGGCTATGCGTAAATGGAGAGAGATATTCGGTATAAGCCAGGTCGAGCTTGCAAATTATCTAAAAATTACGGTATCAACGATAAGCGACTACGAAGGAAGCAGGAGGAAGTCTCCCGGCACGGGTGTTATAAAGAGATTTGTTCATGCGCTTTTTGAAATCGATAAGGCTAAGGGAGGAACAGTAATTCAAAAATTTGCTGAAAAAGAAAAATCAGCAGAAGAATTTTTTGAGGTGCATGAGTTTGCAAGAAGCATCACTCTCAAGGACTTCGTGACGCTCATAAAAGGGACTGTTATTACTAACGAAGATTTGGTAGAAACAAAAAAGATATACGGCTATACCCTTATAGATAGCATAAAGGTCATACTGGAAATGCCTTTTTCATACTTCCAGAAACTTTATGGAAATGTAAATGAGAGGGCATTTATATTTATGGGCGTCAGTACCGGAAGGAGTCCTTTTGTTGTTGTGAGGGTGAGCCCAACAAAACCCTCTGCTATAATTCTGCATAATATAGATGTTGCAAAGATAGACAAGCTTGCAATAAAAATATCTGAAAAAGAAAGGATACCAATGATTGTTAGTAAGATGCCCATAGAGGAAATAAAAGCAGAGCTTAATAGGATATAACCTTTAGCTTGGTTTATTTTATTTTTTGGATTGCAATTCTTATCTCTCTGCCGTCTATTACGTCTTCCTTCATCCCATCTATCTTTTTGAATTCTATATTTTTTGCATTCACCGCATCCGCGATCTTCTCAGCATACTTTTTTATTATTGCTTCCATCTCTTTTTCGGCATCCATATAGACAGTTATCGCATCTCTTTCTATAAGACCTTCAATCTTTCGAAGATTTTGTACCCTTCTTTTTATTTCATTAGCTATCCCTTCTTCGTAGAGTTCTTCGTCTATTTTTTTGTCAACGTACACCTTACCGTTCGAGAAGTCGCAGGAGCAGAAGTTTCCAGAAGGTGGTTCTTCAACAACCTTTACCTCCTTTGCATTCGTCAGCGTCCTTAACACTTTTTCAAATGCTCTCGTAGCATCTATTGTTTCATGCGATTTGCTTTCTACATAAAGTGTTCTTATCGGCCATCTCGTTTTTATTCCAGCGCTCTGTCTCGCAAGAAGAGCGGCAGATACTACCTCTCTTGTAATCTCCATCTGTTTTTCTGCTATGTTGTTTATTTCCTCTTCCTTTTCCTTTACCATCTCCATGAGGGAAATCGACTCTGCATCCTCGTATTTGGAGAAAAATCTTCTGTAGAGATATTCTGAAATGAATGGAGATACCGGTGTCAGCATGATAAGAGAATTTAACAAAACGTCATATATAGTCCAAAGTGCGCCATCAGAATTGTCTTCCTTTGCTATCCTATCCTTCGCTATCTTCATATAAAATCTGCTTAGGTCCTCGGTTATGAACGTTCTGAGAATTTTCACCCCGCGGTTCGGCTCGCTGCTTTCGAACGCTTTTCTATACTCTTTTATAACGTTGTTTAGCCTGCTGAGTATCCATTTATCCTCCTCGTCCAACTTAACCTCCTTTATCTTTTTTTTCGGATAGAATCTCTCAAGAAAAACAGTAAGATTGAGCGCTATATTAAGGTCAGAACTGCAGGTTTTCATCTCCTCCCAGCTGAACTTAAGTTCATCCCAGATGGTATTACTAAGCCCCCACATTCTAAACGTGTCTGCCCCGTATTTTTCTATTATTTCCTCGAGCGGTACAAAATTACCGAGAGATTTACTCATCTTTTCGCCGTGCTCATCAACAAAAAATCCGTGCATCAACAAGCGCTTGTAAGGCGTTTTATCATACCTTACAAGACCAGAGCCGAGAAGGGAATAGAACCACCCTCTTATCTGGTCCTGCCCTTCTACTATCAGGTCGGCAACGTCGCCAAACTTCTTTTTCTCTTCTTCGTCGAGCGGCGCCCATATCGCATTACCGGAATCGAACCACACATCTAAAACATCCGGTACTCTCCTCATTGTTCCGCCGCATTCGCAATCGAGCGTTATCTCGTCTATGTAAGGTCTGTGTAGTTCCCTTACTTTAGGTATCTCGCTCCTCGAACCTATCACCCTTATCTTTCCGCATTCTTTTCTCTCGCACACCCATATTGGAAGAGGTATTCCCCAGTATCTTTGTCGCGATATGCACCAGTCCGGAGCGTTGGAAACAAATTCCTTAAATCTCTCTCTTGCAAAATCAGGATGCCACTCTATCTTATCTATCTCGCCCAGCATCCTTTCCTTTATCTTCGATATGTTTATGAACCATTGTTTTGTTGTAATGAATATTAGTGGTGTTTTGCATCTCCAACAATGCGGGTACCTATGCTTTATTCTCTCCTCATAGATCAGACTTCCTTTCTTTTTCAGCAGTTCTATTATTTCTGGATTAGCTTCCCTGACGTTCTTTCCTTCAAACATCTTACCGGCTTCTTTTGTATATCTTCCTGCAGAGTCAACAGGACAGAATGCCTCTATTTCATATCTCTTTCCTATTATAAAATCCTCGAGACCGTGCCCGGGCGCAGTATGGACGAACCCGCTTCCTTCTTCGAGCGTTACAAACTCGTCGCTGAGGACAACCTTTCTGCTAATCTTTTTTGGGATATGCTCTTGAAGTGGATGTTCATACTCCCAGCCGGCTATCTTTCTTCCCGGAATTTCTTCCAGTATGGTAGCGCTTTTACCGATAAGTCCTATTACGTATTCCAATCTTTCCTTTGCAAGATACCATACCTCATCGTCGACCTTTACTTTCACATAGGAAAATGTTGGGTGCGCCATAACCGCCATGTTCGCTATAAGCGTCCAGGGGGTCGTGGTCCATATAACTAAGAATTCGTTCTCTCTCCCCAAAAGCTTGAACTTAACGAATATGCTTGGGTCTGTTTCCTCATCATACTCGAGTTCGTAATTCGCCATTGTCGTTTCGCATCTGTAGCAATATGGAAGGACGTATATTCCTTCGTGCATCAAACCTTTATCCCACGCCATTTTCAGCGTAAGCCAAGATGAGTCTATATAGTCATCATAATATGTTATGTACGGCCTATCCCAATCCATCCATACCCCGAGGCGCTCAAATTGCTTCCCCATGACATCTATATACTTAGTTGCGAAGGATTTGCACTTCTCGACGAATTTTTCTATTCCGTAGTTTTCTATCTCGTGTTTGTGTTTTATCTTTAGTTCCTGTTCAACCTTTACCTCAATCGGCAGTCCGTGGGTATCGTATCCTGGTTGCGCTCTTACATTCCTACCAGCCATTCTCCAGTATCTGCATAGGGCATCCTTTATTATCTTATTCCATCCAGTACCGGGATGAATCTGGCCCGTGGCATAGGGCGGGCCATCGCAGAAATAGAATGTAGGATTCCCATCATTCTTTTTCTTTGCCTTTTCGTATATCTTCTTTTCTTCCCAGAATTTTAATATCTCTTCCTCTATTTTCTTATGCTCATACATATCCTGCTGCACCTTAGAATTTTTAATAGAATTTTTGGAAAAGGAATATGGAATAATATGATATGAATAGATAAAGAAAGCAATTAAAAGTATACGCAACTTGAGAAAATTCATAAAAGTGGACATTTAAAAACATTTCTTCTCTTATCTAATTTGTGAAAAAACCAATATCACCAACACATTTAAGGGAAGCAAAGGGAGGCATGGAACGCATTGCCACTATAGCAACAGCAGCATTCGTGATGTTTTACCCGATGGCAGACTCTATCGCAAAGAAAAAGGATAAGGAGAAAACAGTCGAGGTTCAAAAGAAAAATCCGGACACGCAGAAACAAAAAACAAAAGAAAAATCCATATTTGCATCAGAAAAGCTCCCTTCGATCCTAAAGAATGTAAAAGGTTCAACCGAAGAAGAAAAGGTAGAGAGTCTTTTTTCCATACTTGCGGTTGGTAGCGGGTTGCTGAAGGTAGAGGATTCAAAATGGGACGAAAGGGCGCCCAGGGATGTTGATAGCACTTTGGAAAAGGGAGGGGACTGCACTGAATTCGCATTTGTTATCATCTCTGCGCTAAAACAGCTTGGCATAAAAGGAGGCGCTTTCATAATTCATTTTGAAGGTTCCGAAAAAGAAAAGGACCATCTAGTTGCGTACGCCCTCCTCAACAACAAAAAAATCTCCATCGACCCCCAGGCCGGCAAGTTAGGAGAGACGAAAGGAAAACACACTGTTCTCATGGAGCTGACATTCGAAGAGGCCGAGGGCGTTTATTATAGGGAGCTGGGGAACCATCTTAGGCTAAAGGGGAGACTGGATGACGCGATAGGTGCATTCGAAAAAGCAGTTGCGCTCAATCCAAAGGATGCCTACTGCCACAATGCGTTAGGGAACCTCTATGAAAGGAAAGGGGATGTGAAACGCGCGAAGGAGCATTACGAGCTTGCAGCGAGATACGACCCTAATAACAAAACTTATCAAAAGAATAAAACAGTTGGCATCTATAACGAAGAACTAAAGGCAGCATACGAAGCATTCGAAAAAGGGGATTACAAATCAGCGAAGGAGCATTTTGAGAATGCGTTGAATAGCGGAGAGAAACTAAGCGAAAAAGAAAAGGAAGCCCTTAAGAAGAATATATCTGTGTGCGAGCAGATGCTCTCCAAATAATTAGTTCACGCTATCGAATTCTTCTTCCATCCGTCCCATGTACATATCGTACACGAATTTTCTGTAAGTTAGCGCTTTCCTTAATGCATCTTCGTAACTGCTCCTTAACACCCTCTCATCTGAGAGTAGAAGTTCGACATTTTTCGGCTCTGTATTTTTCTGTATTCTTATCACTTCCATCTGAAGATGCGCATTAAAGATGATGGTGAAAGCACCCAAAAACTCATTGCCCGTTTGTTGGATAATTTCGAGCGGGATATTCGGTAGGTCCATAAGCAACCTATCCGTCTCGCTCACTGCAAGCTGCCCTATGGTATCAAGCATGAATATAGAACCCTCCCATCTCTTTTTGGATTCTACTAGAAATTCAGCCACACTCTTAAGAAGGGCCTTTACCTCCTCTTCAGTTATCTCCCTATTCTCATTTTCCATAATATCTACAATCATCCTCCCAATCTTTTTTATGACGTTTTGGGCTTGAAAGGCATAGGTTGCCCCTTCTACAGCCTCATCGCTTATCAGGTCAATCGCGCCGATTGGAGGATGCTCCTTCCGGTGTAGTGGAAATGTAGTAAGCGGCGTCTCTGATTTCGCATCCAAATCCAAAAGTGCTATTACAGGAAGGATCCCTTCCTCGCCATCAGGTCGTATAAAGACAGAATGGGCCGGATAGGCATTAAGATTCATTCTCCTAAGAACTCCTGTTGCAAGAATTAGAGATTCAAATGGATTACAAAGAACTATGGAGGTACTGCCATCGGTCTCGTCTTCCTCTCTTCTTTCCTTTTCTGTTAGAATAGAACCGGCGGTTGGGAGGTCTTCCGATTCCCTATAAAGATAGTAATTCACCTTGAGGGGAAGACCGTTTCCAAGCCCTATAACATCTATGACCGTCTCTATTATGGAGTCTTCTCCCTTTTCTTTCGATTCTGCAATCTCCCTTATATGCGTAGCGAGCTGAATAATTTTTCCATCCCTATCCGCATACGGTCCTTCTTCCAGAGGGATGGAGTGCTCCGCCATCCTTTCGTGCGCCTTCTTGCACTCCGCTCTTAAGTCCAAGTTATTCTTCTTTTCCTTATCAAGAAGAAAAATAAGCTTACTCTTCTCATCCAACGGTTTTGCCGCGTGCTTGAGTATATACGGTCTTTTACCTTCCTTTGGTTGAGTCTTTGTAGAACCCAATCTTATTCTATATATCGTTTCTGGAATAGAGATGCGTTTTTCTTCCATGCATATGTATTGTTAGAAAAGATTTATAAACGTGCTCTTGTAAGTGTGATAAATACCGAAAAGCCTAAGAAGACAAACGTGCTATCCATACATTCCGCCGCCCTCGGATGCCGTGGGTCCTTTTTTAGAAATCTTTGATTTTATTATACTCTCCTTCAGCCCCTTGGTAAGTTCTCTTGCCTCTCTGTCCAAACGCGATGTGTCTATTGGCGTGTTTAGGAATTTTGAAAGCACCTTTAGGACATTTGATGCTGCAGCAGGGTCTAAATACTCCTCTGATGCCTCTGCGAGGAAGGCGATTACCGGAAATTTGATGAGCGTTCCTTTCGCAAGCATCACCCCTGTAACTCCTGTTGTCGCTCCCTCTTTTATCGGCTTTGCAAGTCTCTTTTTCATCATATCCTTTACTATGGCAAGGTCCGTTGTTACGACATAAACCTCCCTCTCGCCCTGCTTCAGCGCTATCCCTCCGAGAGAGATGATAGAGCTTGCCTTTAGAGAGGCCGCCATGCCGAGTATCTTATCTGCTAGTTCCTTCGATAATGATATTGGTATGGTCATCTCGGATATTATGAGGATTATATTGTGCTTTTCTGAGAAATGTATCCTAGCAGCAGGCATCGGGGTATAATCGTGAATAGCAGCGAGCGGTGCGAATTCCTTGCTTGTTATATAGCCACCGAGCTTCATACCAAGCGCATCTATAAGGTGGGCAGCAGCCACACTTCCGACAAGTCCAGTTCCAGGAAATCCAACAATTATTACTGGCCTCTTTAAATCCTTCATATCAGCCGTCCTATGAATCTCAATGCTTTCCATGAGGGATATTAGAAAAGCGCCATTTAAAAATTATGGCATTACAAAATATTATTACCAATAAGGTACAAAACACGAAACTTATTCGTAGTGGTTTCTATGATAGAAGAGGTAGTATTCGGAAATATCCAGATGCCTGGCGAGCTTTTTCGCTTAATAATTGCATTTATCGGAGTTTCGGCCGCTGCTTACTATGATTTATTCAATAAAAAAAATGTGCCAGATACTCTCCTGCGCGTTTTCCTTGCAGTCGCATTTATTACAAATCTTATATTCTATCAGGAGCAACTCTTTTTGTTTTCGCTTGCAGTCGCGCTCTTCTTCTCGGCTATTGGATACATATTCTACAGAGTCGGCCAGTTGGGCGGTGCCGATTTATTCGTCCTTGCCTCTGTTATGCTTCTCCTTCCAATCCATCCCTCTTTTGTAGGGATGCCATTCGGGATGCCGTTCATATTTTCTACGATGATATTCGCTGGATTGCTTTTTTCCGTTTACGTAATGATAACATTTGGCATAAAGCTCTTTAGACAGGAGAAGAGAAGACCGAGGTTTGCATATCTTCTCATGATAGTTCCGTATGCAATCTTTTCGTATGTGTACGTTACTTCGATACTTTTTTCTCCAGTCTACTTTACCATATTAACGATACTCTTTGCGGTGCTAATCTTTTTCCTCGTTTACAAAGAAGACCTTTCCTATATGCTCGCAGAGAAGATTAAGCCAGAATACCTAGAGCCAGAGGATGTCATCGCTCTGGAATTGATGGATGCTGAAATAGTAAAAAAATATGATATAAAAAGGCTCGCAACAGAAGAAGAGATAAAGAGATTGAAATCATTGGATGTAGAATTATGGGTTTACACTCAGTTGCCGCCATTCATTCCATTCTTGCTTATTGGCATGTTCCTAGCTCTTTTCTTTTCAAGGTCTCTTCTTTTTATGTAGGGAGCAACCATGGAACTTATAGACATCCTAAACTATTCAGTTGCGTTCTTTACAATCTACACTACTGTCTTTTTTCTTCTTCTCTTCTTCAAATACAAAAAAGATTATTACGTCACTCCAAAATGGTCTGGCGCCAGGCCTCTTGTCTCGATAGTCATACCAGCGTACAACGAGGAGAAATATATTAAAAAATGCCTGGACAGCATACTTGCGCTCGATTATCCACGCGAGAAATTGGACGTAATCGTCGTTGATGATGGTTCTACTGATAGGACTGCAGTTGTGGCAAAGGAATACGAAAAATATGGAGTACGAGTTTTCAGCAAAAGGAATGCTGGAAAGGGTGCAGCACTTAATTACGGTATAGAGAGAGCTCGTGGCGAATTCATAGCTACGATGGATGCAGACTCCTATGTAACCCCGAAGGTCATAAAGGCCCTTCTGCCATATTTCGAAGACCACGAGGTAATGGCAGTAACGCCAGCAGTGAAAATCGCACCTAGTAATTCTGCGATAAGAGAATTCCAGAGAATAGAATATCTTATGATACTATTTAGCAGAAAACTACTTTCCTACCTAGATTCCGTGCCAGTAACGCCAGGCCCATTCAGCATATTCCGCGCATCCGTTTTCAAGGAGGTAGGAGGATTCGACGAACACAATCTTGTGGAGGACCAAGAGATCGCTATGCGGATACAGCAGCACAACTATAAGATAAGAAGCTCTGTAAGCGACGATTCTACAGTTTACACAGAACCTCCTGATAACATAGGTGACCTTCTAAGACAGAGGGTTAGATGGCAGCGCGGCGGTATTAGGAATTATTGGAAATACAGATTCATGATAAAACCAGAGTTCGGAAATTACGGGATGTTTTTTATCCCTCTTAACTTCGCTACCCTCAGCGCTTTTTTCATAGTCCTCGGTCTTTTGCTCAATGCTATTTTCAATAATCCGTTCTATACTCGCTATATTCTTCTAGAATCAATGGTGTTGAGTTTTAACATGTTTACAGTAATCGGTGTAGTCGTGCTTCTTATGTCATTTGTTTGGCTGTACGCAGCAGTATCAAGTTTTAAAAGCGAAAGGATAAAGCTTAGATATATTTTACTTTTCATGATATTCTATTGGTATCTAATGGTTTGTTATAACGTCCTAATGGCGGTTGCGGAAATTAGAAGAGAAAAAACATCGTGGTGACAATGGAAAGAACGATAGCATGGTCCCTGTATACCGCAGCGTTCGTGATTGCTGCAATTGTTTTCATAGCAGGGGTGTATGTAGGCACGCTTTTAGACAAGTCTGACATTCAGGTCCTTTCAAGGGAAGTGGAATCCCTTTCTCAAGATCTTACCACCATGCAACTTCTATTCCTTATAGATGACAACTCATCAGCATTCTGCCCGCTCTATGAATCAGAGCTTTCCTCTATCGAAGAAAAAAGGGAAAAATTAGGGTACGAATTGACCTTCTTGGAAGAAAAAAGAAAGATAGATGCCCCAGAGCTAAAAAAACAGTATTTCATCCTGGAGGCTCAATCTTACTTTCTTTCAAAAAAACTGAAAGAGAGTTGCAACGACAAGACGGCCCTTGTTCTTTATTTCTACTCAAATAAAAATTGCACCGATTGCGGTAGGCAGGGGGTTGATATCCTCTCGGCAAGAGATGCACTCGCGGCACAAAACATAAAAATAAGGATATACTCTTTTGATGGAGAAATAGGAAGCCAGGTTGCAGAGGGGTTCGTGCGCCAATTTGCAGTTTCGCAATATCCAACAACGGTCATAAACGGAAATGTTCATTCTGGATACATATCAAAGGACGAGCTAATCGCTGAGCTTTTAAAGTAATTGTTCAAAAAATAATTACTCATCACACCTTCTCTATTTTCCCTGTCTTTCCAGGAGAAACCTTAAGCTCTCCTTGGAATTCGGATACCCATCCATTCGTTATTCTTACGCGGTCTCCTTTTGAGAATCTTGTTGCATCTTCATTCCATAGTGCAATTTTTATCTCTCCGCTCTCGTCGCGCAATGTCCCGTTCGCAACTATAAGCTGCCTTCCAAATCTTGTGGTTATCTTCTTCGGAGCCTCGAGCTCGATAATTTCTCCTTCGATATGTCCTTCGAAAGAACCGGTCTTTAACTCGGATATGTTCATTTAATCAACTCTCTAAACAACCTGAGAAAGATTTATCACCTACATTTAAATACATTTGGTCATTTTTTTATCTAGATCAATTCCCAACTGCTTAAGAGCTTCCTTTATTTTATTTTCATAATCGTCCTTATCAATTGAGCCCTCTTGTGCTACTATCTTGATTTCGACATCATCAAATTTTGATTGTATATAGTTGAGTAGTCCTAAAATCTGGGAAACTTTACCTTTGGGTATCTTTATTAGAGGTAACTCTAGTTTCGAAATAGCTTCCTTTCTGGATTTCTGATCAATTATAGTCTCAGTTTTTAATTCTTCTGCGCTTATTTCTTTGGGTTTAATTTCAAATTCCTTTTCACAAATATCTCTATCGATTAAAATCTCATTTTCACCAAACCCCACAGTTGACTGTTTTTTCCAATAGACAGGAACTATTTTTCCGTCTTTTAACTCACCGAGACCAAACATACCTTCCATTATACCTTCTTTTATTGATTCCTCTAATGCAAATTTACTTAGAATTCTATCTTCCCCCAAAGTTTTTAGTGAACTCTCGTATATGTCCCTAGTTGATACATATTTCTTCCCTTTGAGATATCTTTCTTTAAGAACAAGTGGAACAATTGTCTCAATAACAATTCCTTCTGATTTGAGTTTCTCGAGTACTTCTCTAGGAAGGTCTATTTCAAACCCATAAGTCGGGATTCCTAAATCTATCTCTTCTAGTTTACTTTTTTGGGGAACGTAAATTAGCCGATAGACTTCTCTTATTTTTGATTGAATATTTTCTTCTTCTCTTTTAATAGAATTTTTAATCTCACGCCTTTGTTCCTCCGATAACCTAAGTGAACTGTCTATTTGCAAAGCTTCAAAAGCAAGCTTCCTTTTCAAAGAGTTATTTAATTCCTGCTTCTTCGATTCTATAGGAGCTAAAAAGAAAATAGTGTTTCTGTTAATCCTTTTTGAATTTCCTTTATTTTCTATCACATCTTTTATGAATGATTTGTTGTCTCGTTCTAAGATAACCAATTTTAGATTTGTATCATCTGGTATATCGTTTGACTGTTCTGGCCATAGATATGTTTTAAGTTTACTCTCTTTAATACAAGACTTGAGGTATTCAAACTCGAATTCTTTAATCTCTTCATCTTCTATATTTTCCATCTTATTTAACAAAATGCGATTAATATTAGGCTGATTCGTGAATAATATTTTCCCAGCTTGATATTGTACATAGAACAATCTTTCTTTCAACATATCTACTGCTTCAGAAACTGTGCTAGAGGGTGTGCCTAAATAAGATGAAGACCTTTTAACTTCATTTATGTTTGTGCCTTTTTCTGTTCCTCCAGAAAAAGAATAGAGGAAAATTGTTGTAGAACATCTTGTGCCAAGCTGTAAACCTTTATAACTTGCTCCTAAAGAATTGTCCACTTGCTTTGATCCGGAATTTTTATCTGTAATATCCGCGGAAATCACACTGTCAAATTCGTTTCCAATATGTTTCAGTAATTCTCTTCTTATCTCTGGATCCTTCAAATTAACATCAGCTAAAGATACATAGCTTATGTTTTGATTTTTTAAGTTGTAAAGGACTAACGATAATAGCCTTAAAACGCCTCTAGTCCTTTGAAATGTTGGAAAACTACCCCATCTGTGATAAAAACAATCTATAACTTCTGGTAAGAAAGGATAAGATTTAGTAAACTTTTCTTTATATTCAGATGGCTCTATGCTTGTAGGTAAGATGTTTTCCCGTCTAAAATAATCAACAATCTCGGATATTATTTTTTTAGCTTCATCCTCGTCTATTCTGGAAAATAATCTTTTTCTTATAATGCTCGATATTTCCTCTTCCTCTACTGGTGTGTATGATTTTTCAACTCTACCCAGTCTTTCTGATAACAGGTTAAGCAAATGTTGATCCTCTTCACTGTATTGTGTTCTAGAAGGTGATGTTACAAGTAAAATGCACTTTTCCAATGAGCTAACAACTTCTGTTAGTCTTTTTATAAATGATAAAACTTGAGAATCAAAAGTTGACTCACCAACTTTTATTCCTCTCGCTGGAATTAAATATTCAACAAGTTCATCAATCAATAGTATAACCGGCTGCTTAGATTCTAGAACTTGTCTTATCTTTTCACCAGATGGAACCGTCCTTCCTTTAAGCTCTCTTACTTTTCCTGTAAGTTGTCTTTCCATTTCTTCCCAGATTATTGTATCAGAAGGGGAGAGTTTATCACCAACAAACACAAAAACATTTGATTTCCATTCCTTTGATTTATGGTAAAGTCCTATTAACGCATGAGTTTTTCCTCCTCCAAATGGTGTCTGTAGCTGAATTACAGAATCGCCACCCTTACCTTTTATTCTTTTTTCTACTGCTTTGTACAGATTATCTAAACCTTTTGTGACAAAGGTCTTTTTGAAAAATGTGTCAGTATCCTTATATTCATCAGGTCCTCTATTATTAAAAACTTCCCATAAATCTGCAGCAAAAATATCCATTGTTAGTCTGCCTTCTAAAATATCTTCATGTGGAATAGCTATAGTATGAAATGGCTTCATTTTACCCACCTTCCTAATTTACTTTGTGAAGTTAAGCTTCTTATTTCTTCCATTAATTTCTCCTTCTTGCCTGAGGGGAAGCATCCTTCTAATAACTTTTTCTCTTTGCTTTCATTTGGCAAGCACTGAGTTATTGCCTGAACTACTCTGTAAAATGCTTCACTACTACCATAAGATTCTGAAAGCTTCTTTAATAATTTTTCCTTGTCTCCTTTCTCCCACAATAATAAAACATAATGCAATACATCAATTAACTCTTCAGAATCTTCTAAATCTTTAATGTTTCTTTCCTTTGGACCCAAAACCCTTATGAATTCTTTTTCTTTTCTTATAAATCCTTTGTTCCATTCTTTCTCTAAATTAATTCCAAAGCTTTGTGCAAGTTTTCTTGCTTCATCAAAATGAACCTTTGCTTCTCCGAAGTTCCACCTCCACAGAACATAAAATCTTGTTAATGGTGAAACTTCTCCTGCAAAGCCGTCATGAAGAATTTGTTTTACTGCAAAATTAGCTGTAATCTGTCTTATCTCTTCCAGCAGTTTGTCTGCCTTTACCTCTTTGCCCTCATCATCAATAACTTTTTCATATTTACCAAAAACTTCTATTCCTGCACCAATAGCAGCAATAAAGAAATCTGCTCCAGAAATTCCTTCCTGCCACAACTTCTCAAGCTTTTTCTCAAGATATTCTCTTAACTCCCTTCTAACTTTTGGATATAAGCCAATGCCTTGCTTTTGGATTTTTCTGGCAACTATATAGATTGATGAAGCAAGAGCAGCAGATTCTTGGGCACGCAATCTTGAGCCCATTTCAGTAGAAATCGGCCATGAAGCTGATACAGTCAAGCCAGACTCAAGTAAAGCATTAATTACAGTTTCCCAGCCTGCAGTTGTTTTATGCGCATAAACTATAACTGCTATGCCCCTTGGCTTTAAGACTCTGTGAATTTCATGGAAAGATTTTTTCAGCATATCCTCAAAATACCTTTTTGCTTCTTCCCAACTTCTTTCTTGAGTATAAGCAACGATCTCCTCAGATTTTGGAGCTAATGGGGTTAAAAACAATTCAGGATACAAATGACCAATGCTCCTTTTAAGCCAAACATAGAAGAAATCCGAAAGGTAAGAGTAAGGGACATTATCATAATAAGGCGGGTCGGTGAATACAGCATCAAAATACTCATCCTCATAAGGCAATTTTGTGGCCGAACATTGAGAAACCCTGCTATAGTCTGATATTTTAGAAACAAAATCTACCCATTCTTCATTTTTTGCATATGCTGTAGACAAACCTGCGCCAAAAGGATTAAATGGATTAGTTTCTGCATATGTCCAAACTATATTAAGGGTATGTCTACCAAATGTATGAACCACTCCCCTTCCACCAGTTGGATTGATCATACATAATGTAGAACAGAAATCAACCACTTTATCAGTAGCAATTGCTAATAAAGTTGAAATAGCTTTTGCGTATTCTTTCTCGTAATTTTCTATAAGCATTCTTTCATAACTTTGTCTAATCTTTTCCATTATTGTTATTAGAGCCAATTTTTGACGAGAATTAAATATATCCCCCCATTTGTTTATTGAATATGCTCTAAGTGCAAATGCCCTTTCAGCTCCTCTCCCCTTTCCTTCTGGCGTTGGTTCATCTGGTACAGGGCTTATTCCCCACTCTTTCTCCAGCTTCTTTATTTTTTCTTCAAGATATTTTTCAGCTTTAAAATATATCTCCATATCTTTTTCTGTAGCTATTCTATATCTTTTTCCTCGCTCTCCTTGTTTTTGAAAAATAACAGCTATCATTCTCTCTCCTGCTCTTCCAGATTGAAATTGTTTTCGTACATCTTTTGATTCAACAATTGACCCACAAACTAAACATTCTGCTGTAGCTTTAGAAACACTACCTTTGCTTGGATTAAAATCCTTTGGCATTTTTTCATAATCCGTTCCAACAATCTTAAATTCAACATTCTTGTTTTTTACACAAGGGTATAAAGAAATTTTTCTTCCAGATCCTTTAGCAAGCCAAAATTGCATGATTAAAGGAATCTCCGCTTCGCATTTCGGATTCTGACATTTGATTGTTCTTGCCCAGATATAACCAATAGGAATGCTTTCTTCTGTTGAATTGGCAAAATATCCCTTTTTCTCTTCTTTGTAATTTGGATAAAATTGTGCAAGCTCTTTCCTTGCCTCTTCCAAAACCCATTCTCCCCATTTCTTAACATCTTTTACAAGTTTTTCTCCATATTTTTGCGGATACTCAAGGGTACATTTCTCAATCAAAACAGCAACAGGATTATAATCAGATGCGTAAGTTTCGCAACCTAATCTTAATGATTCTAAAGGAATAGCTCCGCCACCAGCAAAAGGATCTAAAACTCTTGGAGGTTTTCCACCATTTACTTCAAGAATGTCTTTTCTTGCTTTTTCAATTAAATTTTTATTCAAAGAATTTTCCCATTTGCATAATTCAATAATAAAGTTTCTTTTCTTGTTCCATTCTTCAGCATTTTTTGCAACAGGAATTAAAGCAGCGTAAGCAGTTGCTCTTGAACTTGCTAATGGTTTTCTTGCCCACCATAGGTGTATTGTTGACACACTTGCTTTAGCTCGATTTCTTTCATTAAGTGATTCTTCGCTTACTCCTTTGACAGGGAAGCTTTCCTCGATGAAGCGTTTATCTGTCATTTTGCATCACATCAATTTTATAGGTTCCTTATATCTAACACTACCCTTCACTTTCAGTAATTTCTCTCTCAATTTTTCAATATCTTGATTGGTAATTAGCTTCCAATCATTTGTGGTTAATAGTTCTTTAACCGACTCTATGAAAGTTTTATTGACTTCAGGTATGCCTCTGATGAAACTAAAATTTTGGCAGTATAGATTATACAGTTCCAAAAGTTGTCGCGTCTCTAGAAAAATTATAGGAACTTTAAACTGTTTATCTGAATATTTTTCGAATAATTTATACCATTTTCTTATTCCTTTAACGAAACCGTCCAACTTTGAATTATCAAATTTATTTGAAATAAAAATATGAGCATTTATATTTCCATTCCCTTTTTTAAGCAACTTTATATTTTCAAATTGATTTTCATCAAGAATATAAAATATCGCTTTATTCTGTTCTTCAGTATCTAGTTTGTATTCAGTTTCAGAAAGTTTTGGATCATAACTGGCGATAAAATAATTATCCTTTTCATCTGCAAATATTATCAGCCCATCAGATTCTCTTTTACCTATTCTTCCCCATCTTTCTGTTAATGGAAATATTCTTTTCAAAATGTAAAAAATATCTCTCTCAAAATCTTTAGGCGAATCCTTATAAGATTCTATGTTTGAAATACGTTTTTCTGATTCAGATGATAGGGAAACGACCCTCTCCTCTATACTTTTTAAAGAATTTTCAATCAATGACCTAAGTACCTCTTTGAGTTTATTTGTATCACTAAAAACTATTTCGTATAGGTCAATATACCCGAATGATACAAACCGTTTTCTGTTAAACCAACTATTACCAAATAAAATAAAACCGTAGTTTTCCAAGTATTCATTAGCTCTTCTTGGAATCTTTCCTCTTGTAATAGGGACAAGATAGAATTTTATATGCCTACTCAGCTTTTTTGTTTCCACCTTTTCGTCCCTGAAAAACTCAAGAATTAAGTGGCTTTTATTATTTCTAAATTTTATATCAGTGTATGTTATATTTTTATAATCAAAATTTTTTAGTTCTTTTAATTTTTCTTTAATAAGTTCCAAGACCTTCTCTTCCCTTATTATTATAACTCTTTTTTTAGTAATTTGAACATCGTTAGAACCGCATTTTTTACATTGATTTTCTTTAACTCTTACACCACAAGATTTGCATATTTTCGATTTTTCATCTTTAACTTCGATGATTTTTTCCAAGATTTCTTTATTTTCATTTGGCAAATTTTTAAAATATTTATCATAGGTTATTAGACTATTATCTAAAATTTTATGAAAAATCCATTTCGTATCATATTGTGGTTTATAATCATATTTCTCATCAAAAGCTAATCCCAAAGTTTCGGTTAATAATCTTTTTGTTTCAGATCTTTCTTCTTCATCCATACTTTTGTCATCTATTTCGAATTTGAATCCATCATCTAGGTGGATCAACTTTATTTTGATCAGTTTATCATTTTTAATAGACTTGAAAACTAGCTCTTTCACATCAGTAAAACTTTCTGGAGAAATAATACCATCTGATGATAATTTATCTATATCCTCTCTAATATCCTTACTATTTTTTAAAATCAACCAAGACTTATTAGGTAAATATGTTTCCCTAAATTTAATGCCCACTAAATTAAAGATTCCATTTTCTTTGAGAAGAATATTTTTTAGCTCTTCTATAATTTTTTGTGTACTTATTTGAGGTTTAACTTCTTTGAATTTTTTACTTCCTGCTATTTTTTCTTTGCGAATCCAATTAACGGCTCCTTTTCTACCTCTAACTTCAAATTTATCATCAGAAATTCTGAATATAATAGATTCTGCAGTTAGAAATTTCCTACCAATGACAGTTCCAGTTTGGAGATTTCCTTCAACTGAAATATAGGGCTTGATTTTCCATAGTATTCTAAAATTATTCACATTTTCTGATATTAACCCCTCTTGGATGTTAGTTGAAAAAGTAGAATCAAAAAATTTCTTATCTTTGACTTCAAAAACTGGACCGGTTTTATTTCTATCCCATAACCATTCAATATGAGATTCAAAAATAATCCTTTTTAATATATCATGTTTCTCTTTAGATATATTATTCAATGAGATTCTTTTTTCTAGATAAGTTTTCTTACCTTTTGAAATAAAATCATTCACTAAGTTTAATAAAAGATTACCATCTTTCTTCGATATCTCATCATAATCCACACCAACTTTATACCAAAATTCCTTATCTTGAGTAATATCATATTGATTTGTCATTTTATCTGTCATTTTTCTCACTTTTCTCCTTTATTTGTTTTAACGGAACGAGATACCTTACAATCTCTATTTTTTCTTCTGGTTTCAATCTTTGGGCAGGATTTTGGATGATTGATAATTCTGGCTTTGATGCTGCATTAAAAACAACATACAAATAATAATCATCACCAAATCTTTGCGCTTTAAACCATTCATTTTGGGTCATTACTATACTTCCAACATCAGCCCTTGCTTTAACTTCTATATACCTTATTTTTCCCTTATTATCCTGAGACCTAATATCAAAACCGAGATTTTCGGCAGACACGTTTTCAGGATTTCTCCCATGGGTTCTTTCGTACTTCATAGCTTCTTCCATGCCTATTCTTTCAATTTCCTCATCACTTTTCATGTAATCAGAAACAGTTTCAGCCGGTTTTACTCTAATGATTCCAACAAACTTTGGCATGCCCATTGTTAATGCCTGTTCTCTTTCTATCTGGTCTTTTAGTTCCTCTAAAGCCCTTTCATATTTCCTTTTTTGCTCTTCTTTGTTCCTTATTGCTAAATCAACGTTCTCCCCTCTTTCCTTCCTTTCATAAAGTTCAATCAATTCTCCATCAAATTTGACAAGAAAATATTCTAACGACTTGATTCCATATTTTTCTTTAATTTTTGCTTCTCTTTGTCTTTCTTCTAATTTTTGTTTTTTGTAATTTTCCATTTCAGAAATAACTTTTCCAATAACTCTTTGCTCCTCCAGCTGAAAATTCATTTGCTCTTTTTGAGATTTTCCTTCAGGAAGATCCCACAAAATTGTTGAAGGTACAGGTCTAACTTCATTTTGGTTCACATAAATTGAAAAAAGTCTTTTTCCTACTATTTTATTTAAACCGTCTTTTATCTCACCTTCATAAAAGAGGATATAACCATCGAGTTTTCCTTCAGGATCAATAAACACTGCACCCTTTTTCAAATCATTACTATATGTTCTCTCGATATATTCAAGAACTGCCTCAAAGAGAGGATGACCAAAGGATACAAGCTCTGCATCTGGATTTTTAAATGCAATGTCCTTATCAAAAGTAATTTTTGGATATGTTTTTAGCAATGAACCGAATTTCCTTCTAAAGTAATCTTCTTCTGCTATAACCCCGATATCATATGGAATAGATTCTATTGTAGTAAAACCATCTTTTCTTATTTTAAACTTCCCTCCAGCAAGTTGAAACGCTTTCTTAAAGAATGCTTCTGTGTATTCTGGAATTAGCTTATATTCTCTGGCTTTATCAGACATTTCTTTGATTCTTGTATAGTCAATGTATCGAGAAGCAAGGCTCTCGCCAAGGTTTTCTTTAACCTTATTAATGTAAGCTTTATCAACTTTGATTTCAATCTCTTTAAGAATTTCCTCTCTGCTTTTAGCTCCTGCGGCAGCTTCTATTAGCAATTGCTGCAAATTTTTTCCAAAGAAAACCTCTCCAATAACATCAAATACTTTATCACTTCCCAAACTGTTTCTTATCTCTTCTAATTTGTCAAATATTTTACTTAGAACTTCACCTTCTCTTGTATCTTGTGCAACAAGATTGAATACAAAAACTTCACTCTGTTGACCATATCTGTGAATTCTCCCCATCCTTTGTTCTAATCTGTTAGGATTCCATGGTATATCATAGTTTATCATTAAATTACAGAACTGAAGATTGATACCTTCGCCAGCGGCCTCTGTAGCCACCAATATTTGTTTTTCATTTTTGAATATCTTTTCAGCTTCTATTCTTTGTTCTAATTTCATTCCACCATGTATGACTACAGTGCTATAACCCCACTGTCTAATCCTTTTTTCAAGATATTCTAAAGTATCGCGAGACTCTGTAAATACAATGATTTTTTTATTTGGATATTTCTTATTTAAACTATCCAAAGTCTTTTTTAACTCCCTTAATTTTACTTCGGACTCTTCTTTAACTATTACTTTAGCCTTCTCGATTAGATGTTTCAATGTTTCTATCTCTTTTCTCAATTCTTCCTTGTTTTCTGCAACACTTAGAGTCTCCCATAGTTCTTCTTCCTTCCATCTGTCTTCTTCACTTAAATCTTCTATTTGCTCAAAATCAAAGACTTTCGATTCAAATTTTATCCTGTCTTCTGTTCTTTTTTCTAATTCTTCAAGTTTTGTTTTCCTTCTTTCAAGAGAATTTAGTAATGCATAGGTACTCGAAGCCAACCTTCTTTGTAAGATAACAAGAGCAAAAGCGATATTTCTCCTTTTTTCTTTAGCTAATGCTTTATTATATTGTTCATTAACATATTTTGATACTTCATTATAAAGATATTTTTCTTTTTCAGATAGATTGAACTTGAGAGTTCTTATATATCTTGGTAGAAATAATGGCTCACCATTAAAATCCTTTAAATCTTCTTTTATTCTCCTTATGAAAAGTGGGTTGTCTTTGTTTTCAATAGACTGTTGTAGCATATCACTAGTTGCAAAAAAACCTGGCTCTAATAAGTCTATAAACAATCTAAAGTTCTCTGGGTCTCCCTTATGTGGTGTGGCAGTAAGAAAAAGTAAATTATCAGAATTCTTAGAAAGAATCTCACCAAGTCTATACCTACGAGTTCTTTGTGTTTTCTCACCATAGATATAAGCACTCATCTTATGTGCTTCATCTACTATAATCAAATCAAAATGAGCGGCTGTTATTAATGGCAATATCTCATCTTGCTTTGCAAAATCTATAGATGTTATGATTTGATTTTCTTTTTCCCAGACATTCTCTCCATAATGAGCATCAATAAAACCTCTGTCTATTACAACAAAACTTTCTTCAAATCGTTCTTTCATTTCTCTTCTCCATTGGTCTTTTAAATGGCCTGGAACAACAATCAAAATTCTCCGAATGAGGTTTCTTAATTTTAGTTCTTTAAGTATCAATCCAGCCATGATAGTTTTGCCCGCACCAGGGTCGTCCGCAATAAGAAATCTTATTCTCGGTAATTTTAGAATGTAACCATATACTGCTTCTATTTGATGGGGAAGCGGATCTACCTTAGAAATATTAAGAGCTAGTAAAGGATCGTAGAGAGAAGCATATCTGTACCTTTTTCCTTCAAAAGCTAGAAAAACTTTGTGTGGCTTACTTAAAAAATCACTTTCGATTCGCTCAAGGTTTAGTGTATCAACCTCACTTATGGGGATCAACTGATCAATATGGGTTCCAGAATGAATTGTAGAACCTACTATATGAATATAATCTTTTAATTTATCGATTTTATTAATCTCGACGGGTTCTTTCCATCTTTTGCCCTTTATGATAGTACCAATTTTTAATTCTTCAACTTCCATTCTTATCATCTTTTAGCAATTTCTTTTAATGCATCTTCAGGACTTATTAGTTTGTACAATCTTTTCCTTGAACGACTAACCCTCTGGAGTGGTAGCGCTGCTTACTATCAAGATTTGTAATTTGTATGGATTTATCACCTACATTTAAATACATTTGTTTTAATATATAACATCACTAAAATCTGTTTTATTCCTCTCAGTGCTATTGCTATCAAAAGCGAAGCCGACAGAAGGGATTACAGAAAAAACAGGGTGTAATACATGATGGGTAAAGAGATTGCAAATATTATAAAAGAAATCGAGTGCGCAAGAGCACATCTCAAAGGTAAAGAACCAAAATATGATGGGTTTATAAGCAATGGGCCTCTTGCAGAGAAACTTTTATCTATAGAAAAACAAAGAACAAGCGCTTTAAAACAACAGCACGTTTGTGTTTGCAGGAGATAATTTTTTAATACTCTTACGTTTCTCTCATGACAGCCAAGAAATCCACGGCCTTTAGGCCGTCTGGATGAATTGGCCACCTATCCAATCAAATTTTTATCTGAGGAAAACCCCTAGGCAGGCACCTAACGTTTATATTTTTATTCTTCGAAGTTACTACATGCGGTTAGTAAAAACAGTCAGGATAAAAATAGGCAAGCTATCCAAGAAGAAAAAGCAAATTCTGCTAAAGGAGTATTCAGAATTCCAGAAAGCAGTAAAATACACAGACAATTTTATAGAGCAGAACAGGATCTATTCTCTTAAAGAGCTAACAAAGCATCTATATTCATCAGGTTCGATAAAAGGAGTAGCTCAACTCTACTCTGCTACCTATCAAACTGCTTATACTGAAGTTCTCAAAGCAAAAAAGAGAAATAAAAGAGCAAAGATCAAGAGGCTGCATCTTACAATCAGGCATGACACATTTGAACTGAGAAAAATAGAAAAGAACAAGCTCTTCAGATATTTTGCAAAGATTCCAGTAGCGAGCATACGAGGTGGTATCCTACTTCCACTACATGTAAAAGATTTCCAAGAAAAAGATATAGAAGATTGCCAGATAGGAGACAGTCGAATAGAATATAGCAATGGCAATTTCTTTTTGCATCTTGCTATAGAAAAAGAGGTTGGAGATAGCATCACTGTTGATAAAGATAAGGTTGCACTCATCTCTATAGATCTGGGTGAGAGAAATCCTGCAGTCTCTGTGATTCTGCAGGGTGACTCAATGAAGCCTGTATTTTATAG
>Ga0078972_1007465_pt1 | contig 24247 bp, 20 predicted proteins | sample YelNatPaOPGAMG01_FD_67568 | JGI IMG/M metagenome (GOLD analysis project Ga0078972, IMG submission 67568) | Hot spring thermophilic microbial communities from Obsidian Pool, Yellowstone National Park, USA - OP-RAMG-01 (SPADES assembly) (version 2) | ecosystem: Environmental > Aquatic > Thermal...
CTACGACTCGGCGGGAGGAACGACCACGTTTTCGACCCTGAAGGTACGACTCACGCCGCAACGACGGCCTTGTCGACGCTCCTCCCGCCCCCACATCACCCGTTGTTCAGAGCGCTCCTAGCTGGCCTGCGGGCGCTGATTCCGGGCAACCACCGGTAGCGCGGTACTGACCCGCGCTGCTAGCTGAATCGGGTTGGCGCGCCGTGGCTGACGTGTAGCACCTGACCCGTGATGTGGCGGGCGGCGGGGGTGGTGAGGAACAGCGACATGCGGGCGACTTCAGCCGAAACCGGAGCCGGCACGCTGGTCAATCCCTCGTAACCCGGCTCCGCCGAACGTCCGACCGTCACTGCGTTGATGGTGATACCCCGGACTCCGAACACCGTTGCCTGGCCCGCGACCCACTGAGCCAGCGCGGCCTTCGCTGCGGCGTCCGCGCTGCCCGGGCGCGGGTGCCGCGGCACCACACTGACGATCGAGCCGCCGGAGCGCAGGTGGTCCCCGACGGCCTGCACCGTCAGCACCGCCGACAACACCGTTGCCTCCAGCGTGCTGCGCCATGCGCTGGCCAGGTCGGCGAGTGTGTAGCTACGCGGATCGCCGGCCTCCCCGCGCGGCGCCGCCACGTTGACAATCGTGTCTAGGTGATGCGGGAACAGTTCCCGGACACCGGCCAGACTCTGGGGGTCGGTGTTGTCGCAGACGACCGCGTCGACGTCAAGTTCCTTGGCAGCGACTTCCAGGTCATCGCGACGTGCGCCCACCAGGGTCACATTGTGACCGTCCTGCCGAAAGCCTTCAGCGACGACTCGGCCCAGGTCGGTGTCGCCCCCGGTGACTAGCACCTCCACCGCAGTGACCTCCCTTATCCTCGGCGCTGAACCAGACCTCGGCTGCTTCGATGGTGGCCCGGGATCTCAGCACGTGGTGACGTCGATCCTGACACGATGTTACTGGACAGTAGCCAGTCTTAGAACTCGGGGTTGGACACGACCGGCGCATCATTTCGATAACAGTTCGAACCGTGGCACCCACCGCCGGGAACCCCGTTTCGCCGCTCCGTGGGAACCAGGCGTGCTCGCACGCGAGCGACGCCCGCCGGGTGACCCATTCGTGCGGGCTGGCAAACGAATCACACAACCAGCATTTCGCACTTGCGTCACGGCTGTAACACGGTAGGTTCCTTGCCATGAAGCAGCTGGACGCAATCCCGACCCGGCCCACAGGTCTGTGGGCACTGTTGGCGATCGCCACGGTAACCGGTGCCAGCGTCGTCACCTTCGCGCTGCCGGCGACGACCGCAAGCGCCGATCCGGTACCCGCGCCGCCGGGCACCACGGCGGCTCCGCCACCGGCGGCCGGCCCCAACGCTTCGCCGGATACCGCACCGGGCCCGGGCGGCCCCACTGTCGCACCGTCGGCCGCCGACCCGGTCGCCGGACCGCCGGGAACCGATCCCAATACGCCGCCGCCGCCCGGAGCCGACCCCAACGCGCCCGAGCCCGGCCGCGTCGACAATCCTGCCGGTGGGTTCAGCTACGTCGTTCCGGCCGGCTGGGTGGAATCGGATCCGACGCACCTCGACTACGGCTCGGCGATGCTCAGTAAGGAAGTCGGCCCCAGCGCATTGGGTCAGCCGCCGCAGATCGCCACCGACACTAGGGTGGTTCTCGGCCGATTGGACCAGAAGCTTTACGCCAGCGCCGAACCCACCGACACCGCCGCCGCGACCCGGCTGGCTTCCGATATGGGTGAATTCTTCATGCCCTTTCCAGGGACGCGGTTCAACCAGACAACCGCCCCGTTGAGCGCCAACGGCATGTCGGGCAGCTCGTCGTACTACGAGGTCAAATTCAGCGACACCAGCAAGCCCAACGGCCAGATCTGGGCGGGTGTGATCGGTCCGACCACGCAGCAAGGTCCCCAGAAGCAGCGCTGGTTCGTGGTGTGGTTGGGCACCTCCAATGACCCGGTGGACGTACCCGCCGCGACAACGTTGGCCCAGTCGATCCGTCCGTTGCCGCCGCCTGCGGCAGCCCCGGCGCCCGCTCCGGGGGCTCCGGTCCCGGGTCCAGCTCCGGGCGCGCCGGTCCCGGGGGCTCCGGCACCGGCGCCCATGGTGCCGCCCCCTCCGGCTCCCGCCAGCCAAAACGACGACCTGGTGACCCCGTCGGCGCCCGGGACGTTGTCGACCTGAGCGGCCTGATCGCCGGCATGGAGCCGGCTGTGACAGGACAGTCCGCGGTGGGCTGTTGCAACCGCTACGCTCACGAGTATGCCCGCATGACAGTCCAGCACAGAGCCTGGTCGCCGACAGCGAGGAGATGCGGATGGACAGCCTGGCCGCTACCGAAGTTGTGGCCCGTTCGACCACGCTGACCGCTGTCGGACCGGTCGCCTACATCATCATCGGCGGTATCGCCGGCTGGCTCGCCGGCAAAATCGTCCGGGGCGGCGGCGCGGGCATCCTGATGAATATCGTGATCGGTGTCATCGGGGCGTTGGTCGGTGGCTTTTTGCTCAGCTTCGTCGTCGACACCTCGGCCGGCGGCTGGTGGTTCACGTTATTCGCCGCGATCCTGGGCTCGGTGCTGCTGCTGTGGCTTGTCGGCCTGATGCGACGGTCTTAGCGGGCCGATCGATGCCGTGATTTATACCCCGGGGGGTACTACACTCAATGGTCTGATCTGACGAAGGAGGCCCAATGTCACGAGTCGTCATCCTGGGCGCCGGCATCGCGGGGCATACCGCCGCCTTGCACCTGCGCCGCTGGCTGCCCCGCAAGCACGAGGTCGTCGTGGTGTCGCCCAACGCCGACTGGAACTGGATCCCCTCGAACATCTGGGTCGGAGTCGGCCGGATGGCGCCGGCGAAGGTGCTGATTCCCCTCAAGCCGATCTACCAGCGCAAAGGCATCGTGTTCCACCAGGCGCGGGCCACCGCGATCCGCCCCGAAGGCACGGCCGAGCAGTCATCGCCGTCGGTGGACTTCACCTACACCGACGGCGAGCACAACGGCCAGCCCGGAAACCTGACCTACGACTACCTGATCAACGCCACCGGCCCGAAGCTGAACTTCGCGGCCACGCCCGGCCTCGGACCCGACGGTCACTCCTACTCGGTGTGCACCGCCGCGCACGCTGCCCAGACGGCCAAGGCGCTCGAGCAGGTCATCGCCAAACTGAAGGCCGGCGAAAAACAGCGCCTGGTCGTCGGCGTCGGGCACGGCACCTGCACCTGCGAGGGCGCGGCGTTCGAGTACGCCTTTAACCTCGAGCACACGCTGCGCATGGCCGGCGTGCGCGACCTCGCCGACATCTACTACCTCACCAACGAGTACGAATTGGGCGACTTCGGGGTCCACGGCATGCAGTTCGAAGATAAAGGCTTCCTGCAGTCCAGCCGGATGTGGACCGAGTCGCTGTTCCGTGAGCGCGGCGTCAAGGCGATCACCCAGGCCGCCGTGCACGAGGTCATGGACGGCAAGCTGCGCTACGAGCAGCTCGACGGCAAGGAACGTGACCTCGACTTCGACTTCGCGATGCTGCTGCCACCGTTTCGGGGCGCCGACCTCACCGCCTTTGACAAAGATGGCAACGACATCACCTCCACCCTGTTCGCGCCGTCGGGCTTTCTCAAGGTCGACGCCGACTATTCCGGCAAGCCGTACGAGGAATGGTCCGCCGAGGATTGGCCGCACACCTACGAGTCACCGGTCTACCCCAACATCTTCGCGCCGGGCATCGCGTTCGCGCCCCCGCACCCGATCTCCAAACCGCGCAAGAGCGCCAACGGGACGGTCATCACGCCCAGCCCACCGCGCACCGGGATGCCATCGGGTGTCATGGCCAAAACGGTCGCCGAGACCATCCGCGACCGGATCAAAAACCCCGCCGCCGCCGCTCACCGCGCCTCGATGGCCAGTATGGGCGCGGCGTGCGTCGCCTCGGCCGGTACCGGTTTACGCCGGGGCTCGGCCGCCTCGATGACGATGTTCCCGGTGGTGCCCGACCCGGTGAAGTATCCGCAGACCGGCCGCGACATCGCCGGCACCTTCGGCGAGCTGGGGCTGGCCGGGCACTGGATCAAGCTGATGCTCCATCACATGTTCATCTACAAAGCCAAGGCCAAGCCGTTCTGGTGGCTGATTCCGGAGTGAAAGGCCCACTCATGGACGACAACACCGCTGAGTACGAGGCGAACACGCGTATCGCCGAAAGCATCGCCGACGCCCCGCTGCCTACCCGCGCGACGCTGCGGATGCGCCAGAGTCTGCTCGTCCAGTTCTGGCGGTTTCTGCGCATCAACCTCAAGATGATGCGCATCATCTGGAGCGGACACCACTGACCCACACCGCGATGCGCGCATGGCAAGTGCGCCGGCCCGGCCCGATGGATACCGGCCCGCTGGAGCAGGTGACCACCGAAGTACCGCATCCGGCGCCCGACGAGCTGCTGGTCGCGGTTCGCGCCTGCGGGGTGTGCCGCACCGACCTGCACGTCACCGAGGGCGATCTTCCCGTGCACCGCGAACGTGTGATCCCCGGACACGAGGTGGTGGGTGAGGTCGTCGAGATCGGGGCCGAAGCCGGCGGCGAGTTCGCCGTCGGCGACCGGGTCGGGATCGCCTGGCTACGGCACACCTGCGGGCAGTGCACGTACTGTCGCCGAGGCGACGAGAATCTGTGCCCGCAGTCCCGTTACACCGGCTGGGACGCCGACGGCGGCTACGCCGAATTCGCCACTGTACCTGCAGCTTTTGCCCACCATCTGCCGACGGGCTACAGCGACGCCGAGTTGGCGCCGCTGCTGTGCGCCGGCATTATCGGGTACCGCTCCCTGCTACGCGCCCAGCTGCCGCCCGGCGGGCGGCTGGGCCTGTACGGCTTCGGTGGCAGCGCCCACATCACCGCGCAGGTTGCGCTGGCCCAGGGTGCCGAGCTGCACGTGATGACCCGGGGCGACAACGCCCGCGCATTGGCGCTGGAACTGGGCGCCTCGTCGGCCCAAGGCGCTGCCGACCCACCACCGGTGCCGCTGGACGCCGCGATCTTGTTCGCCCCGGTCGGCGAGCTGGTGTTGCCGGCGTGCGAGGCACTGGACCGGGGCGGCACACTGGCCATCGCCGGCATCCACCTCAGCGACATCCCGGCCCTGAACTACCAGCGTCACCTGTTCCAGGAGCGCCAGATCAGGTCGGTGACGTCGAACACCCGCGCCGATGCGCGGGCCTTCCTCGACTTCGCCGGGCAGCACCATATCAAGGTGACCACGCCGGAATACCCGCTCGGACAAGCTGACCGGGCACTGTCCGATCTCAGCGAAGGCCGCATCGCCGGTGCCGCCGTGCTGCTGGTGTGAACCCGGCTCAGGCCAACTGCCACGTCAGGGCGGCGGCCAGCGCGCCCATCCCGTCGAGCGCCCAACGCGGCGTCGACTGTGCGCCTGCGGATTTGAGTGTGCGCCCAGAGCGCGTCACCTCGGCGTGTCGTCGCCGGGGACGCACAGTCAACGCGCTCGGTCGCGTCAGCCGACCGTGGCGGGGGCCGCTTGACGCCCGGTTGGCCGACCGGGATGCGTCCGCACCACCGGGCCGGTGGCCACCAGCCGGCCCAGTACGCTGTGGCCATGGTCGACAGGGCAAGGCTACTGGCGTCGCTACGGGTACTGGATCTGTCCGGCGCCGACGGCGACCCGGTGAGCCGCCTGATGGCAGATTTAGGTGCCGATGTCCTCAAGGTCGAACCGCCCGGCGGCAGCCCGGCACGCACCCAGGCGCCGATGCTGGCCGCAAGGAGCCTGCCGTTTGCGCTGCACAACGCCAACAAACGCAGCACCGTGCTGGACCCGGCCGACGCGGCCGATCGCGCCCGCTTCGTCGAACTCGCGGGCAGCGCCGACATCCTCGTCGATAGCGGCATCCCCGGCCAGTGCGCCGCCTACGGAATCTCCTGCCAAGAGTTGGCCGACCGGCATCCTCGGCTGGTGGCGCTATCGGTCACCGACTTCGGCAGCACCGGGCCGCGCTCGTCCTGGCGGGCCACCGACCCGGTGTTCTACGCGCTGTCGGGCGCACTGTCCCGGTCCGGCCCGACCACCGGGACACCGGTGCTACCACCCGACGGCATCGGCACAGGCACCGCCGCGGTGCAAGCAGCCTGGTCCGCGCTCGTCGCTTACTACAACCGACTACGTTGTGGCACAGGCGATTACATCGATTCTTCCCGATTCGATGCGGTGGTGATGGCGCTCGACCCGGCGTTCGGTGCGCATGGCCAGGCGGCCGCCGGCATCCGCAAGCCCGATCGGTGGCGGGGACGACCGAGAAATCAGGACGCCTACCCGATCTACCGCTGCAGCGACGGCTACGTCCGGCTGTGCGTGATGTCACCGCGACAGTGGCGCAGCCTGCGGCATTGGCTGGGGGAGCCGGAGGAATTCCAAGATCCCCGCTACGACGTGATCGCGGCACGGTTCGCCGCCTGGCCGCAGATCAGCGTGCTGATCGAGGAGTTGTTTGCTACTCAGACCATGAAAGCGCTGGTCGCGACCGGGCAAGCCCATGGAGTCCCGATCGCCGCGGTGTTGTCCCCGTCGCAGATCCTGGACTCTGAGCACTTCCGGTCGGTGGGCGCGGTCGCCGACGCCGAACTCGCGCCGGGGGTGTCTACCACCGTGCCGGTCGGCTATTTCTGCGTCGACGGGGCACACACCGGTTTCCGTGCGGCGGCACCGCCCCCCGGGCGCGACGACGCTTCCTGGCTAGTCGAGCCCGCGGCGATCTCGGCGCCCGCCGGGGGCAGCCGTCCGTTCGACGGGCTGCGGATCGTCGATCTCGGCGTCATCGTCGCCGGCGGCGAATGCAGCCGGTTGTTCGGTGATCTCGGTGCCGAGGTCATCAAAGTCGAAAGCACCGCCTATCCCGACGGTTTGCGGCAGGCTCGGGTCGGCGAGGCGATGAGTGAGTCGTTCGCCTGGACGCATCGCAACAATCTCAGTTTCGGTGTGGACCTGCGCAGCCCGCAGGGCAACCGGATTTTCGGCCGCCTGGTCGCCGAATCGGACGCGGTGTTCGCCAACTTCAAGCCAGGAACCCTTGCTGCACTGGGCTTTCCCTACGAGGTTCTGCATAGCCTCAACCCTCGGATCGTGCTGGCCGAAAGCAGCGCATTCGGCGACACCGGCCCGTGGAGCGCCCGGCTGGGCTACGGCCCGCTGGTACGCGCCACCACGGGGGTCACCAAGCTGTGGACCTCCGAAGAAGCCGCCGACGCCGCGCGGCATCCGTTCTACGACGCGACGACGGTGTTCCCGGATCACGTGGTAGGACGGATCACCGCGATCGGCGCGTTGGCGGCACTGATCCACCGGGACCGGACCGGCGGGGGAGCCCGGGTCCATGTGTCCCAGGCCGAGGCCGTCGTCAACCAGCTCGACACCAGGTATGTCACCGAGGCTGCGCGGGACGCCGGTCGCGTCGAACTGCGCGCCGACACGAGCGTACACGCCGTCTGTCCATGCGCCGGCGACGACGAATGGTGTGTCATCTCGATCCGATCAGATGCGGATTGGCAAACCGCGACAAAGATTTTCGGGTTTCCAGAGCTGGCTGCCGACGAGCGGTTCGCCACCGGCGAGGCGCGCATGGCTCACCGGCGGGAGCTGGTGGCGACGGCGGCGACATGGACCCGTACCCGCGCACCGCTACAGGTCGCCCAGGCATTGCAGTCGGCGGGAGTGCCCGCCGGCCAGATGAACCGCCCGCCCGACATTCTTGACGACCCGCAACTGCGCCATCGCAAGCTGTTGCACGACATGACCCATCCGCTGATCGACCATCCGCTGCCGGCCGAAACCGGTCCGGCGCCGTTTCGGCACATCCCGCCGGCCCCGCAGCGGCCGGCGCCGCTGCCCGGCCAAGACACCCGCGAGATCTGCCGCAAGGTGCTGCAGATCAGCAGCGAAGAAACCGAACGGCTGATCGAAGACGGCGTGCTCTTTGCCTCGCACCCTTAGTTCCGGAAGATATCTCCATGCCTGTCGACCCACGGACACCGGTGCTGATCGGCTACGGCCAGGTCAACCAGCACGAGATCAGCCCCGGCACTGAACCCGTCGACCTGATGGCCGCGGCCGCACGGGAAGCCGCCGAGCCGCGGGTACTGGCGGCGACCGACTCGATCCGGGTGGTGAACCTGTTCTCGGCGCGCTACCGGGATCCCGGTCTGCTGCTGGGCCGGCGCATCGGCGCTGCGCAGTTCGTCACCCGCTACAGCGGTGTGGGCGGCAACGTGCCGCAAACGCTGGTGAACCGGGCCTGCCTGGATATCCAACACGGCCGGGCCGAGGTGGTTTTGATCGCCGGGGCGGAAACCTGGCGCACCAGAATGCAGTTGCGCGCACAGGGCCGCAAACTCGAATGGACCCACCAGGACGAATCGATCCCGATCGCGCCGGGAGGTGAGGACAACGTCCCGATGGCCGGCCCCGCCGAGCTGCGGATCAAGCTGGATCGTCCCGCCTACGTGTACCCGATATTCGAACAGGCGCTGCGGATCAGCACCGGCGAGTCTATTGACGACCACCGCAAGCGCATCGGCGAATTGTGGGCGCGGTTCAACGAGGTGGCGGTGCACAATAAGCACGCCTGGATCCGTGAACATGTTGACGCTGAAGAGATTTGGCAGCCGGGGCCGTCGAACCGGATGATCAGCTGGCCCTACACCAAGTTGATGAACTCCAACAATATGGTCGACCAGGGGGCGGCGCTGATCCTGACGTCAGTCCAGACCGCGACCCGCCTGCAGATTCCGGCCGAGCGCTGGGTTTACCCTTACGCGGGCACCGACGCTCACGACACCTACGCGATCAGCGAACGCGCCGAACTGCACCGCTGCCCGGCGATCCGGATCGGCGGGCAGCGGGCGCTGGCGCTGTCCGGTCTGGACGTCGACGAGGTTGACTACGTCGACCTGTACTCGTGCTTCCCGTCCGCCGTCCAGGTCGCGGCGGCCGAGTTGAGGCTGGCGATCGACGATCCGGCCCGACCGCTGACCGTCACCGGCGGCATGACTTTTGCCGGCGGCCCGTGGAACAACTACGTCACACACTCGATCGCGACAATGGCCGAACTACTGACCGCCAATCCGGGCCGGCGCGGTCTGATCACCGCCAATGGCGGCTACTTGACCAAACACAGCTTCGGGGTATACGGCACCGAGCCGCCGTCTGCGGAATTTCGCTGGGAAGACGTGCAACCCGAGGTCGACCGGGAACCCACCCGTCGGGGGGCGGTGGAGTGGGAAGGTGTCGGCACCGTCGAAGCATGGACCACACCGTTTGACCGCGACGGGCGGCCCGAGAAGACGTTCCTGGCCGTTCGTACGCCCGACGAGTCGCGCACCCTGGCGCTGATACCGGATGCGGCGGCGGCGGAGGCGACGGTGCGTGACGACATCGCCGGCGCCGAGGTCGAAGTCCGCGCGGACGGCACCGCGACGCTGAAATTCTGACGTTAGCGTCACAGGGTTCGCGGGAACCCTGTCGGCGCGCCTATTGTCGGGGGAAGACACCGGGAGGGACAGGCATGCGGATCCTAGTAACCGGCGTCACCGGCGTTCTCGGGCGGATGACGGCCCGTCAGCTGGCGGCAGCCGGACACGTGGTCAGCGGCATCGCCCGCTACCCGCATGACCAGCTGGATCCCGAGGTCGACTTTGTGCGCGCACCGCTGGGCGGCGCGGTCCTGCAGCGACTCGCCGACGATTCGGACGTGGTCGCCCATCTTGCCCCGATCGATCCCGCGGTACCCGGCAGTGCCGGGATCAACGGCGTCGTGCACGTCACGCATGCGGCCGCCCGGGCCGGGGCACGGCTGATTTTCGTGTCCCAGGCAGCCGGCGAGGCAGCACGGTACCGACACGCCGAGTCGCTGGTGTCCAGCAGCTGGGCGCCCAGCCTAATCATCCGGATGGCGCCAGCGGTGGGCCGGCAGCTCGACTGGATGGTCTGCCGAACGGTAGCCACCCTGCTGGGCCGCAGGCTGCACGGCGACAACGCCGTGCAGCCAGTGCGGCTGCTGCACCTCGAGGACCTGGTCCGGTTCCTGGCGTTCGCGGTGACCGCCAATACCACCGGTGTGCTCGATCTCGCGGCGCCAGGCACTATCAACCGGACCGACGCGCGGCGTCTGCTGGGGTCGGTTGACCAACCCTCGCGTCGAATCGGCACCTGGGCGCAGCTGCCCGCCGATATGGACAGCGCGTCACTGCGAGACGCCTCACCACACGACGATAGGAAATTCGAGTTCGCGTGGTCCGCCTGCGATGCTCTCGCCGACACCGCCCGCGGACTCATCGGTCGCAAGCTCGACGTCTGCGGCGCCGCCGACCTGCCCGGTCATCTGCCGTTGCCGTGGGAGCCCAGGCCGCGGTCCGGGTCGTTCGACGGCACCCCGCTGCACTGTGCCGCACCGGACGGGCTGGAGGGCGAGTTCGATGACCGCATCGATCCACGGTTCCCGGTCTTTAGCGCAGCACCATTGGCCGAGACACTGGCCGGCCCGCTGACCCCGATGACCCTGGATGTGCAGCTCGGTGGCTTGCGCGCGGCCAACCGGGTGCTGGGCCAGGCGATGGCGCTCGGCGAGGTGGTAGCCGCCGAGTGGGCCAACCGGGCCATCGCGGTGTTCGGCCATCGTCCATATGTCGGCGTGTCGGCCGGCGTGATCGCCGCCAGCCAGCTACCCGGCTGGGACGAGCAGGCGGTCGTCGACCACGCGCTGGCCGGCGCCCAGGTCGGTGAACTGCTGCCTCAGGGGCGTCCGCCGCTGGCCGACGGGCTGCTTAAATCGGCCGCCAAGGCCGTTGTCGCTACCCGGGCACTGGCGATGCTGCGCCACCTGAAGGCCGACACCCAGACTTACAGCGACGCCGCGACGGCCGAGCACCTGGACGCTGCGCAGCTGAATTCGCTATCCGACGCCCGCTTGCAGGCGCGCATCCGCCTGCTGCGAGACCGGATCGAGCAGGGCTGGGGCCTTACCGCGTTGTGGCTGATCGATACCGGCATCACCGCCGCGACGCTGGAACGCACGGCCGTGCATACGCCGGTGTCCGGAGTCCACGCCCTGTTGGAAAGCCACCATGTCACCGAACAGACCGCCGAGTTGGCGGCGCTGCTGCGCCGCGATCCGCGGGCGATTGAGTTAGCCAGGCGAGGCGATCTGGCCGGTATCCGCGTGATCGCTCCGCAGATCGCCACCGACGTCGATTCCGCGATTTCCCGGGTCGCCCACCGGGGGCCGGGGGAAGCCGAGTTGGCCAACCCGGTGTTCGGCGACGATCCGGCGATGCTGCTCGTTGCCGCCGCAGCGACGCCGGCCAGCCCGCAACCCGCGCCGGGGGAACCGTCGCCCAACCTGGCCGCGCGGCTGATCACCAACGCCCGACTGTCTCGGGAGACGACGCACGACAGCACCATGCGGTTCACCCATGACCTGCGCATGGCGTTGCGCGAGTTCGGGTCCCGCCTGGTAGCGGCCGACCTCCTCGACGCGGTGACTGACGTGTACTACCTGACCTGCGACGAACTGCTCGCGCTGCCCGGCGACGCCCGGTTGCGGGTCAAGCGTCGACGCGCGGAGCGGGACCGGTTGCAGGCAGTGCGCCTACCCACCGTCATCGAGCACGCCTGGCAGCCGCTCGACGCGCCCGCTTAGCTGGCCGAATCGCCCAACGGCGCCTGCGGATCGGCCAGCCGCTGCGGGTCCACCGGACGTTGGGACCGGATCAGGTTTTTGACGTCGTCGAGCACGTCCCAGATGTTCACGTTCATCCCGGCTAGCACCCGGTTGGCGCTGTCGAGCCAGAACGCGACACATTCGCGCCCGGCGACGTCGCCGCGGAACACCACCCGGCTATACCGGGGCGCATGGCCGACATACTCCATGCCCAGGTCGTATTGGTCGGTGAAAAAGTACGGCAACTCGTCGTATCGGGCCGGCGTGCCGAGCATCGACGCCACCGCCACCGCAGGCTGCTTGAGCGCATTGGCCCAGTGCTCGGTACGGATGCGCTCGGCGAACAACGGATGGTCGGCCGCGGCGATATCACCGACCGCGTAGATGTCGGGGTCACTGGTCCGCAGCGAGGCGTCGACCAGGACCCCGCCGTCGCCGGTCGACAACCCGGCTGCTTGGGCGAGTTCGATGTTGGGTTGCGCACCGACGGCCACCAGAACAGCGTCCGCGCCGACCGCCGACCCGTCGTGCAGACGCAGTCCGGTGGCTCTGCCGTCGGCGGTGCTGATTTCGCTGACCTGCGACTCTAGCCGCAGGTCGACGCCGTGGTCGCGGTGCAAGCCTGCGAACACGGTGCCGACTTCTTCGCCGAGCGCAGCCAGTAACGGCAGCTTGGCGGTCTCGACGACCGTGACCTCGACGCCACGCTGACGGGCGCTGGCGGCGACTTCCAGCCCGATCCACCCGGCGCCCACCACTGCCAGCGACGAGCCGTCACTCAGCGCCGCATCCAGTGCTGCGGCATCGTCGAATGTTCTCAGATAGTGAACTCCAAGGGCGTCGGCGCCGGGTATCGGCAGCTGCCGGGCACGCGAACCGGTGGCCAGCAGCAGCTTGTCGTATCCGACGACGGTACCGTCTGCGAGATCGACGCTGTGTGCGGCCGGGTCCACCGCGGCCGCCCGGACCCCCAGCCGCAGATCGACCCCGTGGTCGCGGTACCACGCGAAATCGTGCACGGTGAAATCGTTGAGCGACTTCTTGCCGGCGAGAAATTCCTTGGACAGCGGCGGCCGCTCGTAGGGCAGCCGCTCCTCTTCGGCGACGAGAACGATTTGGCCGTCGAAGTTTTTGTCGCGCAACGCTTCTGCTGCTTTGGCTCCGGCGAGTCCGCCGCCGATGATGACGAATGTGGCAGAGCTGTCCATGGCTGCCACACTACTCGGATGTCCTCAACTCAAAAACCCTTGTAACAACTGCGCGTTGCGCACGGCATAACCGTGCGCGTCGTTGTTGAAATACATCCACACGTCCCGGTGGGCGCCGTCCCATTCGGTGATCAGATCGGCCCATCGCCGCAGCTCGTCCACCGAATACGAACCCGCGTACATCGCATCCGGGTCAGGGCCGTGCATCCGGACGTAGACGAAATCGGTGGTAGCGCGCGGGATGCAGGGCAGCCCGGCGCCGCTCATCACCACGTAGGCTGCGTGGCGGTTTTCCAGCAGCGCGTACACCGCCGGATCGTTCCACGACGGATGCCGCAGCTCGATGGCGACCCGGATCGCCGACGGCATGCTGACCAGAAAGGAGTCCAGCCGCGCGTCGTCACGGCGCAGTTCGGGATGCAGCTGCACCAGCAGCACGCCGGCGCGATTCCCGAGCAACTGCCAACACCGTTCGAACCGCGCGATCCACGGTTGGGGCGCCGCCAGCCGCCGGTAATGCGTCAATCCGCGATGCGCTTTGACCGACATCGTGAAGCCGGCGGGCAACTGTGCGTGCCACCCCGCGAATGTCGAATCCTTCGGCCAGCGGTAGAAACTGGCGTTGAGCTCGACAGTGTCGAAGACCTCAGCGTAGCGGGCCAACCGCCGCGCGGGCGACAGGCCGGGGGGATAGAGCACCCCCGCCCAGTGATCGTAAGACCATCCAGACGTGCCGATCCGCACGGTCATTCCCGGTCACCCCACCAACCGCCGGCCCGTCATCGTCGGACGGATAAGGTCGACGCGCCGAACGGTGCAGGGCCATTGCACGGCCGCACGCTGAGCAGACTAGCCCGCTTGCCGCGGCCGGGCGCAACGTCAACACGGCAGCTATCCTGGGCCCGATTCACCCGGTCGGTCACCCGGATAGGGGGTTCGGCCGGATCCTAGTTCTGTCAGGGTCCCGCAATGCCCCCCTGGCGGCTTCGCGATTTCCACGACGACGACCTCGACCGCGCGATCTCGGTCTGGGACCAAAGCCGCCGCCCCGGTGAGCCCGCACCGGTCTTCACGATCTCCGAGGTGGTGTCGGCTGCCCGGTCCGGCCAGTCTGCGGTGGTCGCGGTGGTCGGCGACGACCTGGTCGGCATCGCCGTGGCTGTGTCACAGGGGGAACGAGCGTGGATCTCGATCGTCGGGCTCAGCGACCGGTGGCGCAACCGCGGGATCGGCAGCGCACTCCTCGGCGAGCTGGAACTGCGGCTGCGCACGCTGGGAGTGCGGCGGATCGGGGCGCTGCTCCCGCCGGAAGCGACGGGCACCGCGGCGCTGCGCAACTGTGGCTACCACGAGCGGACCGGATTGACCTACTTCGAGAAGATCGATCCGGTCGGTGCGTCCGACGCCGGGCTGCTGGCCGAGCTCGGCGCACAGACGGTGCCCCGCGACCTGTGGCGGGCGCTGGCCGGAATGGAATCGGAAAAGCAGATCATCGAGCGGCGTGTCGTGCTGCCGCTGATCGAGGCGGATGCGGCCCAGCGTTACGGCGTGTCACCCCCCAAGGCGGTGATCTTGTTCGGACCGCCGGGTACCGGCAAAACCAGCTTCGCCAAGGCGGTGGCAGGTCGGCTCGGCTGGCCGTTCGTCGAGTTGTTCCCGTCGCGGCTGGCCGCACCCGACGTGGCGATGGCCGCCGCACTGCGCGAGGCGTTCACCACGCTGATGGACCTCGAAGCGGTTGTGGTGTTCATCGATGAGGTCGAGGAGATCGCCGGGTCGCGCTCCGGGGTGGCGTCGGATCCGGCGCATGGCGCCACCAACGAACTGCTCAAGTTGATCCCGGCGTTTCGGCAGCGTGACGAGCGACTGCTGATCTGCGCGACCAACTCGGTGCGTTCCCTCGATTCGGCGTTTCTGCGCCCCGGGCGATTCGACTACATCATCCCGGTCGGTCCGCCGGATACGACTGCGCGGGAAGCGATTTGGAGGAGGTATATCGGTCCAGCCGCAGATCTGGTGGACCTGGCAGCGCTCGTGGCGGCCACCGAGATGTTCACCCCGGCCGATATCGAGTTCGCTGCCCGCAAGGGCGCGCAGTTCGGGTTCGAACGGGAGGTCGAATTTCGCCGCGGCGAGCCGGCGCGAACCGAGGACTATCTGACCGCGATCAGTGAAACCCGTCCCTCGTTGACGCAGGCCGTGCTGGCCGAGTTCGCCGAGGACATCGAACTGCACACCCGGTTGTGACCACGGAAACCCTCTGCGGAGTGGTGTTTTCCCACATCCACGTGTGACCAACGACACATCTGACGTTGGGACTTTTGGCCCTACGCGACGCACATGCGTCCGACGAAGCTTCGGCCCTGGGCGGGTGGTGTTCACTCGCCAGGCGCTACCGGCGATCCGCCCGGTCAACCGCCTCATCGATGACGGTCGGATGATCGTGCGCACCCGGCTGGTCGCCAAAGTGGCCGTCACGACGCGATCCCACAACAACTCCGACGAGGTGATGGCCTACGAGGCCGATGAGCGTGACCCCGAACGGCGCACGGTCTGGAGCGTGGTGGTCACCGGGATCGGCGCGTCAGACTTGAATGTGACTCGCTTACACAGATATATTGCGTGTAACTGTCGGACACACACAACTGGGGGCTACATGGCCAACGCTTCGACCGACCTGCAGCTAATGACCGAGCTCGAGCCGGTGGCTGAACGTCTTCTCAACCGGCACATCTCGATGTTCAAGGAATGGAATCCGCACGATTACATTCCGTGGTCCGATGGCAAAAACTTCTACGCCCTGGGTGGGCAGGACTGGGAACCAGGGCAATCGCAGCTATCCGATGTCGCCCAGGTAGCGATGGTCCTCAACCTGCTCACCGAGGACAACCTGCCGGCGTATCACCGCGAGATCGCAATGAACTTCGGCATGGACGGCCCATGGGGCCAGTGGGTGAATCGCTGGACGGCCGAAGAGAACCGGCACAGCACCGCGCTGCGCGATTACCTCGTCGTGACCCGCGCCGTCGATCCTGTTGCGCTCGAACAGCTTCGCCTCGAGCAGGTGACCCGCGGCTTCAGCCCGGGACAGAACCATCAGGCCGATGGCGACCTATTCGCGACAAGCCTGTTCGACTCCGTCATCTACGTGTCGTTTCAGGAGTTGGCCACCCGGGTCTCGCATCGCAACACCGGTAAGGCCTGTGACGACACCATCGCCGACCAGCTGCTGGCCCGCGTCTCGGCCGATGAAAACCTGCATATGATCTTCTACCGCGACATCTCCGATGCCGGCTTCCAGATCGCGCCCAACGAGGCAATGCGATCGCTGCACAAGGTGCTGCGCAACTTCAAGATGCCCGGATACACCGTTCCGGGGTTTCGGCGTAAGGCCGTGATCATCGCCGTCGGCGGAGTGTTCGACCCGCGCATCTTCCTCGACGATGTGGTGATGCCCCAGCTGAGGAAATGGCGCATCTTCGAGCGCGAGGACTTCACCGGCGAGGCAGCACGCATGCGCGACGATCTCGGCCTGCTGGTCGACGAACTCGAGGAAGCGTGTGCAAAGTTCGAGCTATCCAAACAGCGTCACCTCGAACGCGAAGCCCGCAGGGCCGAGAGGATCACCGCCAACCGGGTGCTGTCCACAACGGGGACATTGACGCTCAGCAGAAAGTAGCGAACCATCGGCGCGCAAGCCGCCGCCGATCCGATCGGATCGCTTACTCCGACAGGGAGATTCGGTTTCCGATTCACTACAGCACTTCGTCCCGAAGTCGGCCGGAAAAGAGCGCTTCGCGCCGGTCGGCTGGCCTCCCAGATATCGAACCCGCTCACCGGCGCCAGGGATCGACGAACAGTTTGCATATCAATTCGGACCGTTGACGTTGCAGATCACGGGATGGTGAGTGTTCCTGCATCGCAGCAGTTTTTGACCTTCATCGGCTTCCAAACCACGTTTTTGGTGCAGCACCGGCTCGGCGACATGGGCATGCCGCGTCGCTACGCCGACTACCTGCCCAGCGACGGGTTCCAACCGCTCAACGTGGTCTCCACGATCGGTGCGTTCATCCTCGGCGCGTCGATGCTGGTGTTCATTTGGAACGTGTTCAAGAGCTGGCGCTACGGCGAACCGGTCACCGTCGACGACCCCTGGGGATACGGCAACTCGTTGGAGTGGGCCACCAGCTGCCCGCCGCCGCGGCACAATTTCACTGAGCTGCCCCGCATCCGCCCGGAGCGTCCGGCGTTCGAGTTGCACTACCCGCACATGGTGCAGCGACTCCGCGCAGAAGCGTATGCGGGGCGTCGCGCGCGGTTGACGGCGAGCCCGCACCCGCGTCGCCGGTGCAGGTCAGCTCCGACGCGCCGATGTCGGCTGACACGTGACCTCACGTCGGCGGCTCGATCGGCACCAACCTGCGCAACTGGGTCACGTGCGCGGGCGAAAGCTCCTCCAGGCAGGTAACGCCGAGTAGCCGCATAGTGCGGGTCAGCTGTCCCGACAGAATCTCGATCGCCCTGCGTACACCCGCCTCGCCGCCGGCCATCAGGCCGTACAGGTAAGCCCGACCGACGAGGGTGCACCGCGCCCCTAGTGCGACGGCCGCGACGATGTCGGCGCCGGACATGATGCCGGTGTCCAGCAGGATCTCGGTGTCGCCGCCGAGCTCTCGCGCCACCGCAGGCAACAGGTGAAACGGAACGGGCGCACGGTCTAGCTGGCGGCCGCCGTGATTGGACAACACAATGCCATCGGCGCCCAGGTCGACGGCACTGCGGGCGTCGTGGAGGGTTTGGATTCCCTTGACGACGAGCCTGCCCGGCCACTGGGTCTTGATCCAGGCCAGATCCGCGAAGGTGACGCTGGGGTCGAACATCGTGTCGAGGTATTCGCCGACGGTGCCCGGCCAACGGTCTAGCGAGGCGAACGCCAGTGGCTCGGTGGTCAACAGGTCGAACCACCACCGCGGGTGACCCGCCGCGTCGAGCATGGTCCGCAGCGTCAATGCCGGCGGGATCGACATGCCGTTGCGGATGTCGCGAAGCCGGGCGCCGGCGACGGGAACGTCGACGGTGACTAGCAGCGTGTCGAATCCGGCGTCGGCGGCGCGTTGCACCAGTGCCATCGACCGGTCACGATCACGCCACATGTACAACTGAAACCATTTGCGACCCTCCGGAACAGCCGTGGCGATATCTTCGATCGAAGCGGTGCCCAGAGTCGACAGTGAAAACGGGATACCGGCCGCCGCGGCCGCACGGACACCGGCGATCTCGCCTTCGGTGTGCATCAACCGGGTGAACCCCGTCGGTGCGATCGCTAGCGGTAGCGCCACCGGCCGGCCCAGAACGTCCCAGCCGGTCTCCACGCTGGCGACGTCGCGCAGGATCGACGGGTGCAACTCGATGTCGCGGAAGGCCTGGCGTGCTCGGGCGAGCGAGACCTCGTCCTCGGCGGCACCGTCGGCGTAGTCGAACGCGGCCCTGGGGGTGTGGCGACGGGCGATGCGCCGCAGGTCGTGGATCGTCAGCGCGGCATCGAGCCGGCGCCGGGTGCGGTCGAGCCGCGGTTTGGACAGCCGCAGCAGTGGCGCGAGGTCACGGACTTTCGGCAGCCGTCGTCTGACAGACATCGTCAATAGCTTAACGTGAACCGCGAAAGTGCAAGTGGCGACGCCTGCACTCGAGAAATAGGTCGACAGTTGCACTTTCGCGGCGTGCCGCGGCAGCGTCTAACCGGCTCGACTCAGCGGGTTACCCTCAAGGCACGACGCTGAGGAACAAATCGGTGGCGAGATTTCCGGGCAGGTCGAACGTGACCGGAATGGCGAAGTCCCCCAACGGCGTCACCAGGGTGTCCGAGAGCACCTGCCCGCCGGATGTCGTCGAGGCGAGGTCGGTGTAAATATCCTCCAAGCCAGCGACGCTGAAGGTTTCGATCACCGAGCCCACCGGCGGCAGGTCGCCGGCAGCGGTGCCTACCGTGCCTGTGCTGCCATCGGCGGTGACGAGCAACGTTTGGGTGGTGTCACCGAACAGATCCAGGGTCGTGGTTTGGTCGGCGTTGAAGTTCCCGACTACGGCACCGCCCGATTCCAGCTCGAATTCGCCTTGTCCCTGGATGGCCACGTCCAACGGCGGAAGCCCGTTGACTCCGGTAAACGTCTCGGTTGAACCGGGAACGGCAACGATGTCGTAGCCGTCGGGCAGGTCGACGGATACCGGGGCCTCGGCTGTGGCCGCAGCCATGGCGGGAATGCTGAAGTCCCCCAAGGGAGTCACCAGGGTGTCGGAGACGTCGCCGCCGGATGCCGTGGGAAGGTCAGAGTAAAAGTTCTCGAGGCCGTCGATCTCGATGGTGTTGAAGACCGAGCCGACCGGCGGAACGTCCCCGGCGGCGGTGCCTGCGGTGCCCGACACGTCGGAGGTGACCAGCGCCGCCTCGGTATGAGTGCCCGCGACATCCGCGGTGGGCGTCACGTCGGCGGTGAAGCTTCCGACGCTCCTAACGGCCGCGTCGTCGACATCGAACAGCTGATCCCCCTGAAGGGCCACGAACAGCGGTGGAATCCCGGTTATCGTGGTCAAGGTCAACGCGGAGCCGGGAACGAAGTCGACGCCATTTCCCAAGGGGACGCCCGATGCGTCGACGATTGGAACATCGGCTGCGTCGAAAGTGACCGGAATGGTGTAATCCCCGAACGGAGTCGACAAGGTATCCGAGACGATGTCCGCGCCGGACGCCGACGGGATGGCGGAGTAGACGTTTTCGAAGTCGCTACCGCCGATGATGTAGGTGTCGAACACCGAGCCGACCGGCGGAGCGTCGGTGCCTGACACGTCGGAGGTGACGAGGACTTCCTCGTTGGTGCCCACCAGGGTGCTGACGTAGCCAACGAAGGTACCGGTAGTTCCGGTCGTGGTGTCGTCGAAGCTGAATAGCTGATCTCCCTGAACGCTTCCGGGCGCAGCCGGGGGAGTGGTGAGAGCCCCGACGATTCCGGTTCCGTAAATTCCGGTGACCTCTTCGATGGAACCGGGGTCAGCAGAAATCTCGTAGTCGTCGGCGAAGGCGGCGGCCATCGGCAGCAACGCGGCGCCCAGGAGTGCGCCGGTTGTCGAGCCCAGGCTTATACGACGTCGAGTTATTGGGGCGCCTCCATGTCAGCGGACCCACCTAGGAGCCCGAACCCGAGTTCACCTCCGGCGCGGTCCCGGTCGAGAATCAGCCGCGCGGGCGAATGGTTGCGTGCTCTGCCTGCCAAAAGCGACCTGCAGCGCGTCAACCGCCGCATTCAGTTGTCCCATACCGCGGCGGCGCACGCGATCGTGAAACCGGCGGCGGCGCTTGCAAAGACAATTTTGTCGTCGCCCTCGATAGTCCCGTGCTTGAGCCGGTGATCGAGCGCGACGGCCCACGAGGTGCTCGCCGTGTTCCCGAACAGCGAGTGGGTGTGCACGCATGCCTCGGGCCGGGCACCGAGCTCGGCGAAAACTCGCTGCAGAATTGCCTCGCTGGGCTGATGGAAGAAGTAGTGGTCGACGTCGGCCGGTGACCACCCGACGTCCTGCACAAGGCGCCGGATCTCCGGCGGCACGTGTACTGCCAGCGCGAACAGCTCCTTGGAATGCGAGGTGAAATATCCGTCCACGGGCGCCCTGCAGAGCCCATAGTGCTCGGCCAGTGTCCTGTGCCGAAACCCCACCAGCCGCGCGCTGCCCGCCGGCAGCCGCTCCCGCGACATCACGAACGCGGCAGCGGCATTCCCCAGCGTCAGGCCGGCCGCGCGAACTGCCACATCCTCGCCAGACTGAACGTCGTAGCTGAGCCGATCCCGGGTCAGCTCACCGGCGCAGACCACGGCAGTCCGCAGCTCGTCGTGCAGGGCAAAGTAACCGGCGACCACGTGCAGCGCCTCGACGAGCCCGGCGCAGGCACAGGTCACATCCATGGCGTGCAGTGGCCTCGCGCCCAGGCGTCCCGCAACCTCGGCCGCGGTCGCCGGCTCGAAGGCGTCACGGGCGATCCCGCCGTAGACCAGCAGGTCGATCTCGGACGCCTCCATGCCGTTGGCAAACAGACAAGCGGTCGCCGCGCGTGCGGCGAACTCGGCGGGCGACAGCTCGGGGTCCGGCTCCAGGTAGCGCACCTGCGTATTGCACCGATCGAACACATACCGGATGTCCCGCTCTATCGGGTCCCATTCAGAGACCGCACCGCGAAACGATTCGCGCACGCGCGAGAGCACCGCGTCGTTGTCGAGCGCGGCGTCCGGAATGACGACCGCGGGCCGCGACAGGTGCAGTCGTGGCAATCTCACGGTGCCGCGCCTCCCGGCTCGGTTTCGCGCCTCGATCCTACGAACTCTTGTGGCGGCCACACCACACCGGAAATCACACCGGAAACTGGAAACACTTGGCTCCCTTGGCGATCTGTACCCCGACGGCGTAACTCTCCCGAAAGCTGTCCCGAAAATACCCGGTCGCCTCCCAAACCTACACCGCCTCGTGCGCCGCGGTCTGGATTTACCCCATACCGGCCGGTCAGGGCGTGTCGGTTGAGCCGCTCACGGCCAGTGTGTGCGCCGAGGTGATCGCCTGCGCCACGCCGGCAACGATAGCGGCGGCCTTGAGCGCCTCCAAGATCGTCTCCCGGTCGATGCCGGCCTCGCGCAGGGTGTGCTCGTGGGCCGTCACACAGTCCGGGCACCCGTTGATCGCCGACACCGCAAAGCACCACAGTTCGAAAGTCGCTTTCGGAACCCCGGGACTACCGATGATGTTCATCCGCAACCCGGCGCGAAGGTCGTCGTAGGCGCCGTTGAGGAAACCGCGGGCACGATAGAACACGTTGTTCATGCCCATGATCGCGGCCGCACCCAGCGCAGCCCGATAGGCCTCGGCCGAGAGGTGATCGGCCGATTCGCCTCCGATCTCGGTGAGCACCTGGTCATTGCGCGCCGCTGCGGCACTGGCCAGCAGTGTGCCCCACAACTGCTCCTCACCAAGCGCGGTGCTGCGAGTGATCGAGCCCAGGTTGAGCTTGAGGTCCTTGGCGTAGTCAGGCAGCGCCGCCTTCAGGTTCTCGACGCCCATCGGCCGACCCGCTACGCGGACTTCTTGAGCAGTTCTCCGGCGTCGATAGTGGGATCACCCTTGCGCCAGTTGCAGGCACACAGCTCGTCGGACTGCAAGGCGTCGAGGACCCGCAGCACTTCGTCGACGTTGCGGCCCACCGACGCGGCGGTCACCGAGACGAACTGGATCTCGTTGTTCGGATCGACGATGAACGTCGCCCGGTCAGCCACGCCCTCGGCGTTGAGCACGCCGGTGGCCTCGACGAGTTCCCGCTTGAGGTCCGAGAGCAGCGGGAACGGGATGTCCTTGAGGTCCTCGTGCCGGGCACGCCACTGGAAGTGCACAAATTCGTTGTCCACCGAGACGCCGAGAACCTTGGCGTCCCGGTCCTCAAACTCGTCGTTGAGTTTGCCGAACGCAGCAATCTCGGTGGGGCACACGAACGTGAAATCCTTCGGCCAGAAGAACACCACGCGCCACTTGCCCGGGTAGTCGTCGCTGCTGACTGTGGTGAAGTAGTCGCCCGGCTCGCTGGCGTCAACCTTCGACAGGTCACCGCCGAGCAGCGCGGTCAGCCGGTAGGCGGGGAACTGATCGCCAATGGTCAGCAAAGCCATGTCACTCCTTGTGTTCGGGGTCGTGTTCGGGGTCGCATCAGTGCGAATGTCTCGTCAAGATCATTCTGCCCTACCAACACTTTCAGTAAAAGGTGATATTTGCCACTATACTGATAGGTATGACCGATAAGATTTATCAGCCGACGATCGCCGGTCTGCGGGCCTTTGTCGCGGTCGCCGAACGGCGGCACTTCGGCAGTGCCGCCACCGCTCTCGGCGTCAGCCAGTCGACGTTGTCGCAGGCGCTGTCGGCATTGGAAGCCGGTCTGGGCATCCAGCTTGTCGAACGCTCAACCCGACGCGTCTTCGTGACAACCGAGGGTAGGCAACTGCTGCCACACGCCCAGGCCGTGATCGAGGCGGTCACCGCGTTCACTGCGGCGGCAGCCGGCACAGCCGACCCGCTGCACGGGGTCATACGGCTGGGCCTGATCCCGACGGTGGCGCCCTATGTGCTGCCCACAGTGCTGGCCGGACTGGCCCAGCGGCTGCCCGCGTTGACCCTGCGGGTCGTTGAGGATCAGACCGAACGGCTTCTGACCGCAGTGCGCGAAGGCGCACTGGACGCCGCGGTCGTCGCCCTGCCCGTGGGCGTCGGCGGGATCACCGAGATTCCGATCTACGACGAGGACTTCGTGCTGGCGCTGCCGCCCGGGCATCCGCTGTCGGGTAAGCGGCGGGTGCCACCGGCCGCGCTGGCGCAGCTGCCGCTGCTGTTGCTCGACGAGGGCCACTGCCTGCGTGACCAGGCGCTGGAAGTCTGTCACAAGGCCGGTGTGCGTGCCGAGCTGGCCGATACCCGAGCTGCGTCGCTGGCCACGGCCGTGCAGTGCGTGACCGGCGGATTAGGCGTGACGCTGATCCCGCAAAGCGCGGTGCCGGTCGAGGCGGCCCGCAGCCGGCTTGGGTTGGCCCAGTTCGACGCACCGCGCCCGGGACGCCGGATCGGGCTGGTGTTTCGGTCCTCGAGTAGCCGTGCGGGACCCTACCGGAAGCTGGCCGCGCTCATCGGTGAAGTGGTCGGCGCCGAACAGCCGGTACGTCTGATCAACTCACGCTGACCGGCATCGGGTACCCGCGCGCCGACGTCCGATCAGACCCTGATTTTTCAGCGGGCCTGTGATGATGGCTGTGTCGTGATACGGAAATGCCCTTCGTGCAAGGGAAAATCGTGATGTTAGACGTCATGACTTCCCGAGCAGAAGGGCACCCGTGTGGTGAATGCTACCGGTTTGTTGTTCGATGTCGATGATGCGGTGCTGGCGAGTCCGAAACACCCGGTGCCGCACCCGCTAATCACCGCCTCAGAAGACGATCTGACGTCGGTGGCGGGGGTGGCGTTGTGGGGTCCGCTGCTGGACCGGCTCAACGTGGTGGGCGAGGCCGATCGGCGGGGACTGCGTGCGATCGGGCCGGGCGGCTATAGCGGTGGGCAGTGTTACCGGGCGCTGACCGAGGTACTGCTGGCCGGCGGGGATTTCTTGTCTGACCCTGATTTTTCAGCCGGCTTGTGATGATCTTGTTTTCGGTGGTCTGGTTGGTGGTGACTGCGCGCTGATGGGGGTTGGAAGCTGTTGGGTGATAGCGTAATTCGGTTTGGGC
>Ga0078972_1007466_pt1 | contig 24241 bp, 22 predicted proteins | sample YelNatPaOPGAMG01_FD_67568 | JGI IMG/M metagenome (GOLD analysis project Ga0078972, IMG submission 67568) | Hot spring thermophilic microbial communities from Obsidian Pool, Yellowstone National Park, USA - OP-RAMG-01 (SPADES assembly) (version 2) | ecosystem: Environmental > Aquatic > Thermal...
GTTTTAACTGTGTTAATCAAAAAATTGTATGTGTTATACCTTATACCCTGCTCTTTAAAAATAAAATTATCCACATCTTTTATCTTTTCCCAGAGGTAATTTAAAACTTTGAAACTATCATCAACAAGAAAGAGTATATTTATTCCACCAACAGATGTTCCACAAAGTTCACTAAATTTTAATTCTGGATAAATCTTTTTTAATTCATATAAAATTTTTGCTCCAAAAGCCCCTTTTGCCCCGCCACCTTCCCAGCAAAGCCCTAACATTTTACCTTTTAATAACCTCTTTTATCTTTTCAAAAGCATAAAGAAGTTCCTCTTTTTTAACCTCTCCCATATGTCCCATTCTGAAAACTTTTCCCTTTAAATCTTTAATTCCACCTGCAACTGTAATTCCCTTATAACTTAACTCTTTTCTAAAATTTTCATCATCAACTCCTTCTGGATAAATGAAAAGAGAAAGGGTTGGTGCAAGATATTTTTTATTTCCAAAAACTTCAAAGCCAATCTCCTTCATCTTATCTCTTATAAATTTTGCATTTTCAAAATGTCTTTTATATCTCTCCTGAAGACCTTCGGATAAAATTATCTCAAGAGATTTCTTTAAACCAAATGTGTAATTAGTGTTGTGAGTTGCAAAATATTTTGTTGGATCATCCATAGTTACTTTCCATCTTAAGATATCTCCATAATAAAATCCGATTTTACCTAATGATTTTCTTTTTTCTAAGGCCTTTTCTGATACTGATAGAATTGCAAGGCCTGGAGGAACTGATAGTGCTTTTTGTGAACCAGTTAAAATAACATCTATTCCCCAATCATCCATCTTCTCTTCAACTCCACCTGTTGCACAAACACCATCAAGAATAACAAGAGAATCAGGAGATATTTCTTTAATTACTTTCATATAATCTTCAACTGGAGCAAGAATACCTGTTGATGTATCAACATGAGTTATTGTTATAAGTGCAAAATGTTCCTTTTTTAATTTCTCTCTTATTAAATCTAAATCTATAACTTCTCCCCATTTACTCTGTATGAAATCATAATTAAAACCATCTTCTTCAAGAATTTCTAAAAATCTATCACCAAAAAATCCATGAGATAAAACTAATGCTTTTTCATTTTTGCTGAGTAAATTCTTTATGGCAATTTCCATTGCAATTGTTCCAGAACCAGGGATTATTAAAACAGAACTATTTTTGGTTCCAAAAATTTCCCTGAGATATTCAATTGATTTTTCAATATAAACAGCAAAATCCTTACTTACATGTGAAATTGGTTGCTTTGATATCTCTTTTAATACCTCTTCATTTACTGGTGTTGGACCTGGAATCAATAAAAGTTCTCTCATATAAACCTCCTTATTTATATTATAAAAACAATATTACCTTATCAAAAAAACAATTATGCTTAAGATAAATAGATAGATTGAGAAAAAAATAAATTTTTTGTTTTTTATGAATCTATAAAAAAGGTTTATAGAGATAATTCCAAAAATAAAAGAAGAGGTAATTCCTATAACTAAAACTGAAAAACTAATGCTAAATGGATTTTTTATATATTCGTATGTTTTAAGTAAACCAGATAGTAAAATTGCTGGAATTGATAAAAGGAAACTATATTTAAAGGCATCTTCATTTTTAATTCCAAGAAGAAGAGATGCTGTAAAGGTAAAACCACTTCTCGAAATTCCAGGGAAAATTGCAAAACCCTGTGCAACTCCTATTATAATCGCATCAAAAATATTAATATTATCTATTTTTTTATCTCTTTTATTTTTAAAATAGAAAAATAGTAAAAAAATTGATGTGATTAGAAAAAAATATGGTAAATAAAATATTGTATCAAAACTTTCCTCAAAATAAGATTTAAATAATAAATAAATTATTCCAGTTGTTATTGTTGAAATCAATATGAGAAAGATTAATTTAAAATTTTTGATGTTATTAATTATCAATTTTCTAAAATAAATTAAAACTGCAAAAAGAGTTCCAAAGTGCAAAACTATGTCAAAGAGGATTTCTGGAGGTTTTATATTTAATATTTTTGAAAATAAGAGAAGATGGCCTGAAGATGATATTGGCAAAAACTCTGTTAATCCCTGAACAATTCCAAAAATTAAACTATGTAAATTACTCATGATTCAATCAATTTTTTTATTTCACTTTCAATATCAGAAAAAATCTTTTTGTTGTATAAAGGTATAACATAACTTTTAATTTTTTCTAATGATTTATAAATATCATCTTTAGAATTAATTGAATCAATTATTTCTTCAATCTTTTTTATTTTATCTTTCAATATTTTTCTCACTATCTCCTTAATTTCACTCTTCAATTTCTCAAGGTCAACCTTTAAAAAAGATAATTTAACAGGTTGAAATTTTATATCTTTATCAATAACATTAAGAGATAAAGAAGAATTTTCCATCATAATAAGTTTTGCAAATGTTGTAATTGAAATTGATTCGCTCTCAATGGATAATGGTGTTTCAAGAATAATATCTCCATCTTTAACATCTTCAATCATTCCATCATATAAAATAATAGAATCACTAAATTTATTTGATATTGTAAGGATTCCTGTCAATTTTTTTTCATTAAGAGAATCAATAAATTGAGTAAAATCAATCACTTTAGCATCAAGATCTTTATATAATGGTTCCCCAAAATGTAATGATAAAATTGGTATAAGAGCCTTTTTATCTACTTTATAAAAAAATATATCACCATCATTTCTTGAAAGAAATTTTTTCTCACCATCATCTCCAATTATTTTATTCTCATTTTCATAATAAATTTTGAAAATTGGTTCACCAGAAAGAAAATAAATTAAATAGTAATCTGATTTATCCTCCCACAGAAAAACTCCATCAACATTTTTAAAAGAGTTGTAAATAAATTCAAGATTCAGATATTTATTTCTTTCTTCTGATTTAATTGTTCCAAAATTTTTTCCTATCTTTTTTATAATCTCTAAATCTTTCATCTTTCCTCCTGATTTATAACTTCTCCATCCTTAATTGACAAATAAATTAAATCCAGCCCATCAATTTTCTTATCAGAAAAAAGATCAAAATTATCCATATATATTTTATCACTAAAATCTATTCCAAAATGTTTTGAGAAAATAAAAAAATCTATTTTATTAACAATCTCATCGCCATTAAAATCATATTTTTTATTTTTCGAAATTATTACTTTTTGATCATTTGTTTCTATAAAGTAATTTTCTTCATTCATTCTTTTAAAAGTTATCACATCTCTATCTTTAACCTTAAAGATTGCAATATTTCTATATTTATCATAATAGGATGCATTTCCTGGAACTAAATTATCTGAAAATCTTAATATTATGTCTCTATCATTTCCAAAATAATATAGTTCTAATTTACCATCATCTTCTTTTTTAAATAGATATGAAAAATCATCAGAAGAAAATAGTTTTATATTTTTCTCATAATTTAACTCATCAATTCTAAAAATTTCATCATTCTCTTTTGTTTTATAGATAAATCCATCTTGATTTGAATTATATTTAGATAAATCAATATCTTTATTATATTGTTCACCTTTCAATAGATTATATTTTAAATAAATAGAATCATTCTTAAAAGAGATTTCTGAATATCTTGAAGATGATACTACAAAAGAATCGTTTTCAAGGGAATAAGTTAATGTTGGATCACCAAAAAGATTAAATGTAAATGTATTCATCTGCGCAGCTTCAACTGGATCTTCTTTATCATTTTCAAAATAGTTTTTATGATAATCAACTATGCCATTCCAGAATGCCTCACCAACTGTTTGATGTAAATCTATAAAATTCTTAACAAATAGATAATTTATTGTTAACAATCCTCCATCTTCTGGTCCTTTCCAGTATGTTGGTCCCCATGAAATTCTTGTTGCTCCAATGTATGCACTACCACCTTTTGATAGAAACTCTCTTGAAAGATTTATTTCACTTTCTGGATATGCAGTAAGACAGGAAGATGCAAAAAAGACACCACCTTTTAAACCAGCAGGAATATCTGATATATTAAAGAAAATATAAGTTTTAGATTCACTTTCATCGAATAAATAATTTGAATCTTTATCACTCCAGATCATTCTTGCAACTGAATATGGACTTCCATGGGCACTAATGTTTATAAATCCAAAAGTTTTTTCATTCAAAAGAGTTGTAATATTTTTATTTGATAAAGAAAAATCACTTACATATGAGGATGGTAAAGTTCCTTCACTTTCATAAACTCTAATGGGTGAAATGCCATTTTTTATTATGAAATCATTTATTATTTTCTCCATAAAATCAGCGCCATCTTCATTTTCAAGATTTCTGTCATACCATTTTTCACCTTTAAAAGCAAGGTAGGCACCAATGAATAAAGCGCTATTTTTTTTATTGAATGGTAATTTTTCATATTCAACAAGAGATGAAAAATATTTATCAAGAGCACTATCGCTATCAAGAGGAACTCTTCCAACCAATATGTATGGTTCAATTTCAATTTTATCATCTGGATATTCTCCAAAAATTCCATCTTTATCTTTATCAAAATCTTCAAATGGGTCAACAAAATAGATATCAGATGGTGTCTCATCAAAATCTGAATCAAACTGATCATGAACATTGCTTCCTCTCGGGAAGAATCTCTTCATTGGAAAAACTTTATCAGAGCCAACTATAAGTAGATATTTTATGTTCATTTTCTCCATATTGTCTCTTAAATAACTTCTTAAACTCTCACTTTTATCTCCTGTAAGAGAATTTATGTTTAAAACTGAAATATTGTAACCCTCTTTTTCTTTAAGTTCTTTAAATTTCTGGAAAGAGGCTGGAAGTTTTGATGCTTCAAGAACTAAAATTGTATCACTCTTTTCACCATATGATTTTGAAGGAATGTAGAAAGAAGCAAAAATAAATATTATAAAGAAAAAAATAGATATCTTATTAAACTTTTTAATTCTCAAAAATCCTCCTTTAAAAGTTTCAATAGAATTATATGAAATTTTAATCTATTTTTCTACTCTTTAACTTTTGGGCAGACATTTGATAGGGTTATCACCATAACAATGTTTTTGTGGCTCATTTTTTTATATACTTCGCTTAGAAATTTAAATAGTTCATCCTCTTCCATCCATATTATTGTTGCAAAAGAATTTATCTCATATTGAACTCCCTTTTTATTTAACTCTTCCCAGAAAATATTTAAAGTATCTGTTAATGTTTTCTCTCTCAATGGATAAATGCTTACTTGTGCTCCAACCATAATTACCTCCTTCTTATACTTTATCATTTTGTTGTCTTGCACCATAGCGAAAATTAGAGTTTTTTTGTGAGAATATAGGAAATTGCACCTGAAAAAGGGAATATTAAACTAAAAACTCTTTCCCAAAATGATGGAAAAATTGGATTCCATGGAGGGATAAATGTGCATGTTCCAAATTTTTCAATTTCCCATTTCTCATCAAAAAATTTTCTTAGTTTATTTGGTGAATAAAACCTCCCTTTTTTAAAAACATAATTTTTTATGAATAGCCCTTTCACTCTTCTTACAAATGCCCATAAAGAAAGAGAGTTTAAAGTGATTAAAAGAAATTCACCATCTTTTTTTAAAACTCTTTTAACCTCTTCAAAAAGATTTTCAGGATTTTTTAAAAATTCAATTGATGTCATTGAAAATACAAAATCAAAAGATTCATCATTAAATGGAAGTGGCTCATTTAAATCATGCTTTATTACTTCAAATCCCCTATTTTTTGCAATCTTTAACATCTCATCAGAAATATCAATTCCAATAACTTTATAACCTTTTTCTCTTAAGATTTTTGTAAATAGCCCAGTTCCAATTCCAAGGTCAACTGCAAATTTATCTTCAACTTTATTAATTAATTTTTCAATACAACTTTTTTCACTCTCAAAAATTTTCTTACCAAGTGGAGTTTCAAACCAACTATCATATCTATTTGCTAAATCATCAAAAATCTCTCTTTTCATTTTTAAAGAATATTTTCAACAACAATTATCTCTCTTTCCATTTAAAGAATATTTTCAACAAGAAGTGCTATTCCCTGGCCTCCTCCAATGCAAAGAGATGCTATTCCATATCTTGCCTTCCTTCTTCTCAACTCATGGATGAGTTTGACAACAAGAATTGCTCCTGTTGCTCCAATTGGATGACCAAGAGCAATTGCACCTCCATTTACATTCAATTTTTCATCTGGAATTGAAAGGTCCTTTTTTATAGCAATTGCAATTGCTGCAAATGCTTCATTTATTTCAAATAGGTCAATATCTTGAATTTTAAGATTTGCTCTTTCAAGCGCTTTTCTTATTGCATAAACAGGAGCAATTCCAAAATAGTTTGGGTCAACTGCTGAGATTCCATATGAAACTATTTTAGCCATTGGTTCAATATTAAATTTTTTTAAAACATCTTCTGTTGAAACTATCATACAACCTGCACCACTATTAAGACCAGGTGCATTTCCTGCTGTTATTGTTCCATTTTGTTTAAAAGCAGGTTTTAATTTTGATAATTTCTCAATAGTTGTATCGCTCCTTATAGATTCATCAAAATCAAAAATTTTTCCTTCTGAAATTGATACTGGCACAATCTGTTCTTTAAAAAATCCCTGTTCCATTGCCTTTGATGCTTTTTTCTGACTTAAAAAGGCAAACTCATCCTGCTCTTCTCTTGTAATTTTATATTCTGGAACAAGATACTCTTCTGTAATCCAACCTGAATGTTTATCAACAAATGCATCATTTAATCCATCATAAAGCATTGAATCATAAAGAGTTCCATCTCCCATTCTATATCCCCATCTACCTTTCATAACAAGATATGGTGCCATATCCATATTTTCCATTCCACCAGAAAGAACAACTTTTGAATACCCACTCTCAATCTCCATTACTCCAGAGATTATTGCCTGTAAACCTGAACCACATACTCTATTAACAGTCATTGCTGGAACTTTTTTTGATATTCCACCATATATTTCTGCCTGTCTTGCTGGATTCATCTTCTCACCTGCCAAGATTACATTTCCAATTATTACATCATCAAATATTTCTGGGTCTATTTTTGTTCTGTTAATAATCTCTTTTATGACATAACCAGCAAGAAAAGGAGCAGGTATATCTTTTAAACTTCCACCATATTTTCCAATCGCTGTTCTTAAAGGATGACTTATAAAAATCTCCTTCACTTTAACCTCCTAATAATAAACTTTTATAATTAATTTCTTTTATTATATAAAATATTTTTATAAATTATTAATTTTTAATTATTAAATTCTTTAAGAATTTTAAATTATTGTTTATAATAATTTTTAGAATAAGCCTTGTTTTAAATTGATATATTTATTATTCTATAAATTTAAATTTTTTATTAAATAAAAATGCTCTAATAACTATAAAAATATTTTTCAAATAAAAATTAATTTATTAATCTTATGGATAAGTTATAATTATTGTCAAAATTATGAATTTATAGAAGAGGGAGGGTTCCTCCTCCCTCTATTTTAAATCTTTGGATAGATAATTGTTATTGTTTTTGTTGTACTATCCCATTGAACATCACAACCAAGATTTTCTGCTACAAATCTAACTGGAAGCATTGTTCTACCTTGAATTATCATAGGAACAACCTTTGGATTGTTTGAGTCAATTGGTGTATCTACTCCATTTACTCTTGCAATATTTTTACCAATCCATAATTCAATTGTTATATCTTTTAATGTGATTGTAACTTTTTTCTCAGTTCCATCCCAGGATATCTCTCCTCCAAGTGGTTCAACTATGTATTTTATTGGTAGATATGTTCTTCCTTCAACTATTTGAGGAGGAACATCAATTTCCTGTGGAGAATCATTTACATACATAATTTTATTTCCAATTTGCAACATTAATGTAATTTTTTTAACATAATTGATTTTATAAACTTTTATAGTTTTGTTCCCCGCATTATCTTCAATCTCTATTTTTATATTATTTTCACCCTCTAATAGATTTAATTGATATGTAAAAGTATTTTCATTAGTTAAATTTACAAGGTTACCATTAATAATAATTGAATTATTCTTAATGCCAGAATATTCTTCATCTTTGACTGATCCAGATATTAACAAAGTGTTCGTATAGATTTCTTCAGGTATAGATAATGAAATATTAGGTGGTTTAGTATCTAAAATTATCTTTAAATTTACTTGAGTTTTATTTTCATTATTATCTATTGCTTCTAAAATTATATTGTTAATACCCTCATCAAGAGCAATTTCTTTTTCAAAATCACCATTAGATTTTATATTTACATAATTATTGTTAATTTTGAACTCTTTAACACCAGAAATATTATCGGAAACATTTCCTTTAATGTTTATAATTTTCTGATTAGTTAAATAGTTATCAGTCGGATAATATATTTTTATATTTGGAGGTTTATTATCAACAATTTTAATACTCACTATTTCTGAATCTTCTGAATAATTTGGAGGATTTTGATCATCAAAACATTTAATCTTATAATAATAAATTTTATTTATTTCTAAATTATTATCTATAAAGTAATTAATATTTCTTTCTACTTTACCAATTGAATAAAAATCTTTTCCATTCTCACTTCTATATATTTCATATCCATTTATTGGAAATGTCCCTTGGTCTGAAAAAATCCATGATAATTTTACTCCTTCTTCAATCTGTTCTATTTTTATATCCTTTGGTTTTGAGGGAGGAAGAAATTTTGAAACAGTGAAATAAAATATTTCCGACCATTCACCAGTATAAGTATTATTTATTCCTCTAACTCTCCAATAATATTTCTTATTATTCTGAAACATATCCACAGGCAAAGTTAAACTGTTTTCTGATAAAACTTTTTTGTATATTATATTATTGAAATTTATATCATCTGATATTTGAATTTCATGTTTTATTGAATTTATACTCTCTTCCCACGTTAAATTTAAAGAATCTCTTACTATCTCATCCTTATATGGTGATAAATTTTGTGGTTTTGATGGAACAACTTCCCATATAGTTGTTTGTGTGAAATTTGCATCTTTTACATCAAATTTTGCATCTTTTATTTCCCAGTTAAATTCAAAAGATGAATATGAAGGTTTTTCAACTTTTATTTGATTTGTAACATCTTTTACTTTTACATCAGCATCTTTAATATAAGGACAATCTTTTACATTCCCTTCAGAATCAGTTTTTAATACAACAATCTCAATTCCTTGATTACCAAATGAATTTAAAAATGTATTAGTTACGAAACCTCCGTCTCCAGTTTCATAAATACTACCAAATCTTGCTTCATAGTCTTTATCTTTTTCACCTCCAAATCTTTTGCTCCAGATTATTCCTCCATTTTTATCTAAATTCAAATATAAAATATCATATCCATTTCTATATGAGTTTGTATGTCCCATTATTGCATACCCATTCAATGTTTTTGTTATATAAACTGCTTCATCAAGATTCTCTTTACCATATGTCTTTATCCAAACTAAATCTCCATTTTCATCAACTTTATAAACTAAAAAATCTTCATTGCCAGAACCTAAAGAATATGTCCAACCTGCAACAACATAACCACCATCTATTGCTTCAATAATTTTGTCACCACCATCATTAGAATCACCACAATTAAATATTCTTGACCAAATTAAATTTCCTGAAGAATCAACTTTAATAAAAATTGGATTGGCAATCCAGCCTTTCCCAGTTATATATCTATAACTTCTTCCAGAAACTAAAAAATTTCCATTCTTATCTTCAAGTATGAAAGCTCCTGCATCCCAATAATCTTTATAACTAAATGCCTTACCCCATTTCCAATTCCCTTTTGAATCCAATTTTATTAAATAAATATTATTTGCCCCTTTAAAATAACTACTTCCACCTATTAAAAAACCTCCATCTGATGTTTGTATTACATCCCAAACTCCTTGATCCTCTTTATCCACCAAGGCTTTGCTCCATTCAATGTCACCATTTTTATCTAATTTAACAATTACTATATCTTCATCTCCTGCACCAAAAGATTTTGATAAATTTGTAAATATGAAACCTCCATCATTAGTATTAGCTATATTACCATAACTCACTGCAGTTTCACCTTTAGGAGCAGAATATATTTTTGACCACAAAATTTCACCTTTTTTATTAATTTTTAAAGTAAAAAAGTCCCATACTGCTACTCCATATGTCTGTCCATATATTAGGTAACCTCCATCGTCAGTTAAAACCATTGTTCCGCTTTTATCAGCATATTTTGCCCCATAAGCATAAATCCAGTTCCAATAATTTTTTTGTTCACCCATAGAAATTTTTAGATAATAAAAAGTTGACAAAAAAATTAATAAAAGAATTGTTAAAACTAAAAATTTTTTGTTAATCATTTTAACCTCCTTTTTAGTTTTATATCTTTTTATTTATAAACATTATAATAAAATATAAAAAATTGTCAAGGATTAAGGGATTTTATAATAAAATATGTGGTTAATTATATAAAATTAAAATACCTCCTGTAATAAATTTTATTTAAAAAGTTATTAAAACTTACCATCATAAAATATTAAGTTTTTTTGCTTCAAATATAAGTTTATCCCTGAAATCTGGATGTGCAATATTTATTATTGATAAAGCCCTATCTTTTATGCTTTTTCCTTTTAACTTTGCAACTCCAAATTCAGTTACAATTATATCAACATCCTGTCTTGGCACAGTTACATAACTTCCCTCAGGAAGAGTTGGAACAATTGTTGAAACAGTTCCATTTTTTGCAGTTGACCTCAGGGCTATAATTCCCATACCTCCTTTTGACATTTGAGCGCCTCTATGCATATCAAGTTGTCCACCTGTTCCAGTAAATTGTTTTGGTCCAAATGATTCTGAACAGACCTGACCAGTTAAATCAACAGTAAGAGAAGTATTTATACTTACCATTTTATTGTTTTTTCTAACTATATATGGGTCATTAACAACAGAGCCTCTATGAATTTCAACTGAGAGATTGTTATTTATGAAATCATAGAGTTTTTTTGTTCCAAGGGCAAAAGCACCAATCGTTTTATCTTTCCACAATGTTTTCTCTTTATTGGTTACAACTCCTTTTTCAATTAAATCAACCATACCATCAGTTATCATTTCTGTGTGAATGCCCAAATTTTTCTTCTCCATAATAAATTTTGTAATAGCGTTTGGAATTCCACCAATACCAAGTTGTATCGTTGAACCATCCTCAATTAAATCACTAATATATTCTCCAATCTTTCTTTCAACTTCAGAAGGTTCAATAAAGGGAAACTCCACTAATGGAATATGAAATTCTGTAACAAAAGAAACATCTTTTATATTGATATTTGTATCACCAAAAGTTTTAGGAAGATTTTCATTTATTTCTAAAACTGAATATCTTGCATTTTCAATCATCTCCTTTTCATAAACAAGAGAAAGAGAGAGCGAGAAAAAACCTTTCTCATCCATTGGAGTTGCTGTTCCAATATAATAATCTATTTTTTCATTTCTTATTTTTTCAATGCCCGCTCTGTGTAAATTGTTAGGAATGAATGTTAACCTTCCCTCATTATAAACTTTTCTTTCAAAATCGGATAAATACCAACTCTCAACTATAAAACTTGAATTCTCTTTTCCAGAATATTTTAAAAATTCATAATCTTTCAAAAGTAAGCAGGTTATAATTTTTACTCCCTCAACCCTATCTTTTATTTTGTGAAGATTTTCTAAAAATCCAAAAGGTTGTGCTCCTCCCAATCCAACAACAATTGTATCATTACTTTTTATCTTTTCTAACAATTGATCAATTGAAATTAATTTATTTTTATACAATTCTAAATGATTCATTTTATCCTCCATCTATAAAATAATTTAATCCATGCATTATAAAATTTAAAACAGTTAAAACTGTATTTTTATCTATCTCCCCATTTTTTTTGAAAACAAATTCCTTCATTCCAATTGTATGTCCTATGCCCATCAATGAGTATGAAAGAATTTCGGGATTTATATCTGAAATTATCCCCTTTTCTATTCCCTCAGTCAATCTTTTTGTATATGCAATTGCAAGCCTTTTATAATACCATATACCTGTCTCTCTATCAACAAATTCAGATTCTCTAACTATTCTATATCTAAAACCCATATTTTTAAATAAAAAGAAAAATGCCTGGAAGCCAGCATTTTCTATATCCCTTCTATCTGTGTAATCCTTTATATAAATGTTTATATAATCCCTTAAAGATTTATTTATGAAGTGAACAACTTCTAAAAGAATATCTTTTTTAGTTTTAAAATATAGATATATGGTTCCAATTCCAACTTTTGATGCTTTTGCTATTTCAGAGATATGTGTGTTTGAATATCCTTTTTTTCCAAAAAGTTTTTCACTTGATTTTAAAATTAACTCTTTGGTTTTCTCACCTTTTGTTGAAAACTCTTTCTTCTCATAATCTTCAGCATAATCTTTCTCTTTCAATAGATATGGATTAAAATCTCCCTTTTTATCAATTCCATTGAAAATAAAATATAAAATTGATGATATTTTTTCTTTATCTAAATCTTTTCTTTCCCAGAAAATATAATTCAATATCAAAAAATAGATAGAACCTATTATTGAATAAGATAATATCTCTGTATTATCATTATGAACTCTGTCCTTTAAGATTTTATTAAGAATTCCAGTGACTTTATCATAAAACTCTCTTGAAAGGTCAATATTTACAAATTCTGCCTCTCTAAAAATATCAAAAATATCTTTATTCTCTTTTATGAATTTTATATATTCTTCAATAAATACCTCAACCCTTTTTTCAATTTCAATATGTGGTTGTAACTTTTCATTTACTCTTTTGATTAACTTTTTCTCAAAATCTCTAATTATGAAGTTATATAGATCTTTTTTATTCTTAAAATATCTATATAAGGTTGAATTTTTTAAACCAACTATCTCAGCAATTTTTAAAACTGAACTATTCTTAAAACCGTTCTCTTTAAAAATTTTTATTGCTGCTTTTATTATTCTTTTTTTAGTTTCTTCACCTTTCTTTGATAATGTTTTATTGACCATTAAACTCTCTTTAAGTTTTTCTCAATTCTAAAAATTATTTCAGAAAGTCCTCTTGGTAAAAATAATACAACAATTATAACAACTATTCCAAAAATTACACCTGCAAGAAGTTCAAGTTTACTTCCTATTATAAATGGCAGGAATATCCAGAATAAGGATGCTAAAATAGGACCCCATAGAGTTCCAAGACCTCCTATTATTGTGATTGCAAGTAAATCAATGGAGAGTGATAAACCAAAATTATTTGGATGAAGATATGAAATATTATGAGCATAAAGAACTCCACTCAAACCAGCAAATATTGAAGCAAGAACAAATGCAAGAAGTTTTGCATTTGAAATGTTAACTCCGACAGAAAGAGCCCCAACTTCTGAATCTCTCATAGCAATTAATGATTTACCACTTTTACTCTTTATGAAGTTTCTCGAAATGTAAAATACAACAATGAAGAAAAACAAAATTAGATAGAATTTTGAAAAATCTGTGTTGAATTTGTATCCAAAAATTTCAAAAGTTGGTATATTTCTAAATCCATGGTCTCCTCCAGTTATACTCATTCTTCTTATAACATCTCCAACAACACTTCCAAGTGCCATTGTTGCAATTGCAAGATAAAAGCCTTTAAGTCTTAATGAAGGGAAACCAACAATCAATCCAAAAAGTGCAGAGACAAAAATACTAATTATTAAAGCGATTATAAATGGAAAATTATAATTCACAACAAAAATGGCTGAAGTATAGCCACCAATTGCCATAAAAGCAGCATGACCAAGAGATATCTGACCTCCAATACCAAGAAGAAGATTTAAACCCTGTGCTGATATTCCATAAATCATAATAAGATTTAGATAACCAATTATTGATGGTTTTGTCTTAAAAATTAAGGGAAGGAAAAGTATAAATATTAACAATATATAGTAAATATATTTTTTCATTCTTATGCCCTCCTTGTTTCTCTTTTACCAAATATTCCCTGAGGTAAGAATAAAAGAACAAGAACAATGAGAATAAGGGAAAAACTATCTTTAATTTGAGGCATATAAAAAGAAACTAAATTTTCAATCATTCCAAGTAAAAATCCACCAAGAACTGCACCAACAATTGAATTCATTCCACCAAGAACTGCTGCCATAAAACCTTTAATCTTTAATTTGAGGCATATAAAAAGAAACTAAATTTTCAATCATTCCAAGTAAAAATCCACCAAGAACTGCACCAACAATTGAATTCATTCCACCAAGAACTGCTGCCATAAAACCTTTAAGTTGAATGACTATCATAAAATGGGGTTCAAGAGTTTGTCTTCCTGCAACAAGAACTCCAGAAATACCAGCAAGAGAAAATGCAGTCATCCAGATAAATAGATAAATTGAATTTATTGGAATACCGAGAATTCTTGCTCCGAATTCATCTTCTGCAAGACTTCTTGCAGCAATTCCAATTTTTGTTTTATATAAAATAACAAAAAGGATTATAACTATGAGAATTGAGATTATAAAAGTGAAAAGATCGTGCTTATCAATTATTACTCCAAAAATATTGAATGGTTCACCACCAATTGCTTTTGGAAAAAGTAGTGGCATTGTGCCAAATGTATAACCAGCAACTCCTTCAAAAATCATTGTTAAAGCAAGAGTTATCATAACCATTCCAAGATGAGAAGTTTTTCTTGCTCTACTCATCAAATATTTTTCAAGTAAAAAACCAAAAAGGATGCCTATAAGAATAATTAAAGCAAAAGCAACTGGATAAGGGATATTTTTCATTAGCATAAAAAATGCAAAATATGCAAGTAGCATCCCCATATCTCCCTGAGCAAAGTTCATAACAAGAGTTGTGGATAATATTAAAACAATTCCCATACTTGTCAAACTGTATATTGCACCTGTGATTAATCCTCTTATTATAAGATTAAGTAAAATCATCTCTACCTCCCTAAATATAACTTCTTAACTTCATCTTTCTCTATCAAATCTTTACTTTCTCCTGATAAAACAACTCTTCCATTAACGAGAATGTATGATCTATTAGAAATTTGTAATGCTTTTCTTGCATTCTGCTCAACAAGAAGTATTGATAAAGAATCATTTTGATTTAATTTCTGTAAAGTAGTGAAAATAGTTGAAACTGCAATTGGAGCAAGACCAAGTGATGGCTCATCAAGAAGAAGGAGTTTTGGTTTTGACATTAAACCTCTTCCAATAACAAGCATCTGTTGTTCTCCTCCAGATAAAGTGCCTGCTTTACTGTTTAATCTCTCTTTTAAAATTGGAAATATTGATGCAACATATTCAATTTGATTTTTAACTTCATTTTCTTTTAAAAAATATCCACCAAGAATAAGATTCTCTTTTATTGTTAGATTTGGAAAAACATGTCTTCCCTCTGGTATATGAGTAACACCCATTCTAACAATTTGAGATGGGTCAAGCCCATTGATTACTCTATTTTCAAATGTAATAACTCCTTTTTTTGGGTGTAAAATGCCTGAAATTGTTTTAAGAAGAGTTGATTTACCTGCACCATTTGAACCAAGTATTGAAACTATCTCTTTCTCTTTAACTTCTATTGATATTCCATGAAGCGCCTCAACTGGACCATATGAAACATGCAATTCTTCTATCTTTAACATCTATGCCTCCCCTAAATATGCTTCAATAACCTTTTTATCATTTGCAATATCAGATGGTTTACCTTCACTTATCTTATTTCCAAAATTCATAACAGTTATATAATCTGAAATATCCATAATTAATCCCATATCGTGTTCAACAATTAAAAGTGTGATACCTCTATCTTTAATTTTCTTTAAAATTTCTCTGAAATATATTTTTTCCTCACTATTTAAACCTGCTGCAGGTTCATCAAGAAGAAGAAGTTTTGGTTCAGAAATAAGAGCCCTTCCAAGTTCAACAAGTTTCTGAGTTCCATAAGGAAGAAAAGATGGATAATAATAGATATAGGGAGTTAAATTTAAAAGAGTTAAAACATCCTGAATTTTTTCTTTCACAACTTTATCTTTAAATACATCAAAACCAAAAATATCCTTTACAAAATTACTTTTCAATTTTCTATAAAGGCCAAGTTGAATATTTTCAATTACATTTAAAGTTGGAAAAAGACTTAAATTTTGGTATGTTCTTGATAGACCAATATTTATTAAATTATAAGTTGGAATTTTACTTAAGTTATAATCCAAGAAAAATATTTTTCCTTTGTAATTAACAAAATTATAAATTGCATTAAATACAGTAGTTTTACCAGCGCCATTTGGACCAATCAGTGCATGAATCTCACCCTCTTTTATTTCCATATCAAAATTATTAACTGCAACTAAACTTCCAAATTCTACTGTTAATTTTTCTATCTTAAGCAAATGCATCACCCCTTTCAAAATAAAAAAGGGAGGGGAAATCCCCTCCCTTAAACTTTTTTATGGCTTCTGGAAAACTGAAATCCAGTCACTTACTTTAATCAATTGCCCTTTCTCAACCTTCATAAAGAACATAGAATATTTACCAGATCTTTCATTTGGTGCATAACTAATATCCTTTGCAAGATATCCACTCCAGCCATAGAATGTTTCAAGAGCCCATACTATTGAATCTCTTGTTGGATATGGACCTGATCTCTTTAATGCTTCAACAAAAATTTCACCTGCAATAAATCCTGCAACTGCATAAGAGAATAAAAGTGGGTTATCTTTTGGATAATATTTTAACCAGACTTCATAGAATTTCTTTACTCCAGGGTCATCTGGATTTGAAAAATCTGCCCATCCTGTAATATAAACTCCTTCTGCTGCATCACCTGCTGCTGCAACAATTCCTGAATGTGGATATGGAAGGAATATCTTCTGAGTTAAACCAAGTGATTTTGCTGTCTTTAAAATATTTGAAGCAATTGCAGTGCTTGTTGGTTCATAAACGATCAATGCATCTGCTTCGCTCTGTTTAACTTTTAAAAGATAAGAAGTAAAATCTGTCTCTGTTCCAGGGAATGGTGATTTTACAACAATTTCACCACCAAACCTGCTTACACCCTTTTCAACTCCACCTGCTCCTTCTTTTCCAGCATCATCATCACGATATAATAGTGCAATTTTTTTCAATTTAAGTTCATCAACGATATATTTTACAAAAATTTGACCTTCATTTGTGTAGTTTGGTTGAACTGCAAAAACATATTTCTTTGGTGGAATTGAAAGAAGTGATGAACCAGAACCCTGATATACAAATGGTACACCCTTTTCATTTAAATAATCCATTACAGCAAGGCAACCTGGTGTTCCAAGTCCTGCAACAATTGCAAATACCTTATCCTCTTCAACCATTTTCTTTACACCAGTAACAGTAAGAGCAGGATTAAATTGATCATCATATGTAAGAACATTTATTTTTCTACCATATACACCACCCTGATCATTGATCCAGTTGATGTATGAAAGAAATCCATGGTTAAATGTAACTCCTATTATTGCAACAGGGCCTGTCATTGCTGAAAATGTACCAATTTTAATTTCATTTGTTGAGACTCCTGGAACTTCATATTTTGCTTTACTTCTAATGTAAACGAGTTGTTTTTGTGGTTCCCAGTAAACTGAAAGACCAAGTGCTTCTGATATGAATCTTATCGGAACCATTGTTCTTCCTGATTTGATATAAGGTGCTGCCTCAAGTTCATAACTTTTTCCATCAATTGTTGCAACTTTTGAACCAATTCTCAATTTAATAACTTTACCTTCCTGTTTGATTGTTACTTCTCTTATTGTTCCATCCCATCCAACCTCTGCTCCAAATGTTTCAGCAACAAGTCTTATTGGAACAAAAGTTCTTCCAGATACAATTTCAGGTGCTGCATCCATCTGTAGTTGCATACCATTCAATACATAACTCCTCAAACCGATTGTTAAAACAAGGAAAAACTCCTTCTGTGCGCTTGTCCTTTTTACTCCTAAAAACCCAAAAATTAGGGTCAGGATTAAAAGTAGACTTAAAATTTTCTTCATTTTTTACCTCCTTTTTATTTATATAAAAAAATAAATTAGATTACTAAACCTCCATCTACATTCAGAATGACACCTGTTATAAAAGAGGCATCATCTGAAGAGAGGAAGGCAATTGATTTTGCAACTTCTACTGCTTCACCCATTCTTCCAAGTGGAGTTTTGCTAACCATAAACTCAATAACTTTTTCTGGAACTTTTTCTGTCATAGGAGTTTTTATGAACCCTGGTGCAACTGCATTAACTCTTATTCCCTTTTTTCCAAACTCCTTTGCCCATCCTTTTGTTAACCCAATAACTCCTGCCTTGCTTGCAATATAATTTGTTTGTCCAATGTTTCCATAAATTGCAACAACAGAGGAAACATTTATGATAACTCCACTCTCTTTCTCATACATAAATGGGATAACTGCCTTTGTGCAATTAAATGTTCCAGTAAGATTTATTGATATGACTTTATTCCAGTCATCAATTGTCATTTTTGTGAGAAAGTTATCTCTTGTGATACCCGCATTGTTAACAAGAATATCAATTCTTCCAAATTTTTCATAAACCTGATTTGTAACTTTACTAACCTCTTCAAAATTTGAAACATCAACTTTATAACCCTCAAGATAGAAACCCATATCCTTTATCTCTTTTTCAAAATTTTTTATATTGACCTCATCAACATCAAAAATTACTGTTTTTGCTCCTTCAATGGAAAAAATTTTACTTACCTCTCTACCTATACCACTCGCTCCACCAGTAACAATTGCAACTTTATCTTTAAATCTCATCTATCCTCTCCTTAAAGCCACCTCATAAAATAGACAGCCATTGCATAACCACCGCCAGAAGCACACATAACTACCTTATCTCCCTTTTTTATTTTGTTGTTTATAAGAGCATCATTTAAAGCCATTGGAATGCACGCTGAACCTGTATAACCATATTTATCCATAACCATATGTGTCTTTTCAATTGGAAGATTTAAAACCTTCATAACATCTTCAATTGTAATTTTTCTAACCTGTGTAAAAAGTATGAAATCAATATCCTCTACCTTATAACCTCCTTTCTCCACAGTTTCTTTAATTAACTTTGGCCACATTTCAAAATTTACATCTGGATATTTTTTGTTATATCTCACAAAATGTCTTCCCGTCTGAATATATTCTGGAGTTGGAACTGCACCTGACCCAAGATATAAACCAAGGTAGTCCCAATATGTTCCATCAGCAAAAAGTTTTGAAGAGATGAAACCCTTTTCATTACTTTCAACTTTTTCAAGAACAACTGCTCCAGCACCATCAGAAAACATTGGACCAGTAATCTTATCCTGCCAGTTAAGGAATTTTGTCATAGCATAAGTTCCTATAATCAGTGCCCTTTTCATTGACTCTTCAGTTAATAAATATCTTGTTCCTAAATCAAGAGATGTGACAAATGCAGCACATGCACAATTAACATCAAATGTTGCAGCATTTTTTAACCCAAGTTTTGCCTGAACAATTGAAGAGGTGGCTGGAGAAAAGAAATCTGGAGTATCTGTTGCAACAATCAACAAATCAATATCTTCTGGTTTGAGGTTTGCGTTTTTTAATGCCTCTTCTCCTGCTTTTTTTGCAAGGTCTGATGCTCCTTCCCATGATTCGGAAATCTTTTTTACCTTGATACCAAGTTTTTCAACCATCCAATCCTTGATATCTTTACCATACATCTCCTCAATTTTTTGAGTTGTGAGAGTAAATGGAGGAGAATAAATTCCAGTTCCACTTATTTTTACTGTATTCATATTACCTCCCTATCAAAAATTTTTTAACAACTTCATTAAACTCATCATATTTTTCAATAAAACAGAGATGACCACAATTTTTCAGAATCTCAAGTTTAGAATTTTTTAACTTCTCTTTTAATCTTAAACCATTCTCTATTGGAACTATTTTGTCATTTTCAGCAATGATAACAAGCGTCTCATTTTCAATTTTTTCAACCTCATTCTCCATATTGAAAGTTGCACCTGCAATAGCCTGACCCTGATATGCATAAGGTGGTTGAATGTTTTGAAATAGACATCTTAAAATCTCTTCAATAACACCCCTTTTTTCCTTGATAAACTCATCTGTAAAACCAAGAGATAAAGAGTTAAACGCTTTTTCAAAAGGAGTTACACCATCTCCACCTGTTAACATTATATTTAATATGTTCTGTGAAGGAGGAATGTAATTTGGACCTCCAAATGCTGTGTTAACCAAAATAACTTTCCCTATTTCAGAACCATATTTAAAGGCAACCTTTTGAGCAATAAACCCTCCAAGAGATACTCCAAGAATATTTGGTTTTTCAAGATTCAATTTTCTTATCAACTTAATTGTGTCATCAGCAAAAATATCAACAGAATAACCTGTCTGTGGTTTATCTGACCTTCCTGAACCTCTTAAATCAAAAGCAATAACCTTAAAAGAATCCTTTAACCCCTCAATCTGATTTTTCCACATGCAAACCTGCTGGGCTAACCCTTCAATCAAGACAAGTGGCTCGCCCTCACCATGAACTTCATAATAAATATTTACTCCATCCAAATCTAAATACCCCATCTCAACTCCTTTCATTCATATCTATTTTTTCTAAAAAACCATAAATTACTGTCTCAAGTTCATTTCTCTTTTCAACAGGGATGGCATGACCTGAATCTCCAATAATAACTAATTCAGAATTTTCAATGTTTTTTTGAATAATCTTGGAAAATTTCTCACCACCATAAGAAATCCCAACAATATTAATTTTTTCTATTTTTAATTCATTCAATAGTTTGTAAAAATCTTTTGAGTGAAGTTCAAGAGAGAACTTTTCTCCTTCTTTACCAGAATTCCATTGACCCCTGAAATCATGCAGTAAAACAGAATATTTTTTTGAAAATAGAGGTAAAAATTGTGAAAAACTTTGGGTTGACATAAAAATTCCATTCAGGAAGGCAACATATTCGCCTTTGCCATAAATTTCATAATAAATTTTTGTATCATTAACTCCTGAATACCCCATTTTCAATACCTGAATCACCTGTAATTTTATATAAAATTTTTCATCTTGTCAAGTACCTTATAAAAAATCAGGATAAATAAATAATTTAAAATTTTTCATCTTGTCAAGTCCATTATAAAAAATAAGGATAAATAAATAATTTACATATTTTATAAAAAATTACCACAAAGATTATTAAAAATTTTTATTAAATAAATCACTAACTTAAAATATTTTTTATCTTTATAAAATGTAAAATTTATTTTAATTTATTAAGTTGAATCAACCATCTCACTCCATTTTTTGCTTAATTCATCTCTTCTTGGTTTATATACAACATCAAAAAAGTATCTTTGAGACAAAAGAACACCTTTATCATAGGATGAAACGATTTTTACTGCCTCTTCCCAAACTTTATCAAATTTACCTTTAAACCTTCTCTCTATCTCCTTCTCAAAATCTTCTTCTGTCTGAACTTCATTACCAATTGTATAGTAGATTTTTCCATCTATGTTAACTGCATAAGCCATCTCATCACCAATTGTCTCAATTTTGTATGTCTCTTTTATCTTTTTGAGTTTCTCTTCACTGATTTTTTTTCTTTTAAGAATTATTTCAGTTGGAACTTCTTTTTCTTTTACTGCTTTAAAACCCTTTTTTGCTGCAGCATAAAATATTGCCCTATTTAATCCAAAACTTTTTGCCTCATCAATGCTTTTTCCAAGAACATATGCTCTTGCTGCCTGAAGAGTTGCCATAACTTGAAATCTTCCAACTGCCATTTAATACCTCCTTGTTCCTTTAATTTTTTTCCAATAAAGTGTAACAAATGGCCCTTCCTTTAAAACGACATATTTACTATTAATCTCTTTTATGACTATTCCCTCATAGCCAAGAGATATTTTCTCTTTCAAACTTTTTTCTAAATCTATAAATTTTTCATATTCTAATACTTTCACTGGCCCTTTAAACTTAATTGAATTTAAAATCTCTTTTCTTTTAAAAAGAGGTAAATTTCCTATAAATTCATATCCTAAATATATTATGTCAAATATAAAAATAATTGGATTTGCCTTTCCACTATTTGAAAAAAGTGAAGGAATGCCTCTTCTTCCTTTATCTGAATAGAGTTCTCCATCAAGAATTGTTCCATCTGGAACTTCTTCAAAAATATCTTTTGGGATTTTTAATTTTTCTGTCCAATCAGGATTTTTTTCAAGTCTTCTCCCAAAATAGAAGATCTTATTATTATTTTTAATAATCTGTAATCTCCAACCATCAATTTTTGGTTCAACAATCCAATCTCCTGCCAATTCCTCTCCAAAATATGGTATTGGTTGCATAAGATAAATTGGTTTTAAAGATGTTTCATTAAAATCTTCACCTCTTTTCAAAATAAACATTAAAATTTTTTCATCTTCACTAAAATTTTTTTCTTTATCTATCCAATATGATACTCTATGTGGCCTATCTTTCTCTTCAATGCCTTTTATATTCTTTGTTCCAATAACTTTTACAATTCTTGGAAGATCATACATATTATCTATTCTTAAATTCATTTTTTTTAACTCATCTTTAAAATTCTCTCTTATATAATTTTCAAACCAGAGTATACTATCTTCAATCTCATCTCTATTTTTTTCATCTATTTCATAATAAGGAGTGATAAAAAATAGAGATACACCATTTCCTGTCATACCTCTTAAAGGTGGATTAAAATTTTTTTCAAGGAAAAAATTTCTTATCTTTTCTGAAAGATAAATCGATCTATTTAACTCTTCTTCTGTTGATGGAGACTCTCTTGGTCTTACAGGATCAATATCAATTACTACCAAATTTAATCCAACGATATCTTCTTTTTTTGCAGCATATTTTATATCAACTCTTCTATCTCTTATACCTGTATAAATATTTCTCTTTCCATTAAACTTTAAACAATTAGAAATAAAATCATCCATATTTTTAACAAATTTTATTATAGGAAAATTACCCTCCTTTAAAAACCTCAACTCAGTAGGTCCTCTATGTCTTAAAATAGAATATGTAAATTTTATATCATCTAATTTTATCTCTTCCATTTCTCTAAATAAATTTTACTCAATTTTTATTTAATTGAAAACTTTTCTTTAAGGAAAGGATTTCAAATTTATTTTAAGGAAAGGATTCCAAATTTATTTTAAGGAAAGGGTTTCAAATTTATTTTAAGGAAAGAATTTCAAATTTATGAATTAAATTTTTAAAATAAGTTTATAAATTTATCTTAAAATTTTTAATAAAATTGTATATTTAATTAAATAATTTATAATGAGAATAATTTGGAGGTTATATGTGTAGATTACTTTATTTTAGTGGTAGCAAAAATCAATATGAGATAGTGAAAAATCTTATTGATGCATTAGTTAAAGCATCTGAAAAAGATAACACACTTCCAATATCAAAACACCACAAAGATGGTTTTGGTGATAATACGCTTCAAATATTAAAACAGCATAGAGATGGTTTTGGTTATGTTTTTGTTGGTTTAAAGGAAAATGAACAGAAAATTTTTTATTTTAAAAGTGAAAAGGTAATTTTTGAATCAATTGATGAAATTGAAAATCTAAAAAATAGTTTAAAAAATTTTGATAATTTTTGTCTTTCACTCCATTCAAGATTGGCATCAGATGGAGATGTAAATAAATCAAACTCTCACCCCTATTTTTTTAAAATTGATGACACCCTTTCCTTTTTCATCTCACACAATGGAACTTTAAATAAAAGTGAAATAATCAACGAATATAAATTGAATAACCAAAATATTGAATCAAAAACTGACACCTATTGCCTTGGATTATCTTTAAAAGTAGATATTAAAAAGTTAACAAAAAATATAGATGAATTAAATGAAAATAATCTTACTGAAATTTATTCTAAATATAAGAAATTTATTAAGGAAAATAGTGCATTAAATACAATCACATTGTTTATTGATTTTGAAAACAAGGAAACTGATGAATCAAATATTAATGGCTCAAAAGTAAATAAAGTAAATGCCTTTTTAACAAATTATTTCAATGGAAACCCTTTATCAAATAATTTCAATCAATATAATGATTATTATAAAATTTTTGTCTCAAAAGAGAA
>Ga0078972_1007467_pt1 | contig 24237 bp, 22 predicted proteins | sample YelNatPaOPGAMG01_FD_67568 | JGI IMG/M metagenome (GOLD analysis project Ga0078972, IMG submission 67568) | Hot spring thermophilic microbial communities from Obsidian Pool, Yellowstone National Park, USA - OP-RAMG-01 (SPADES assembly) (version 2) | ecosystem: Environmental > Aquatic > Thermal...
CTCATAACCCGAAGGTCGTTGGTTCAAATCCAGCCCCCGCAACCAAAATTAGTTCAATGAAGCCAAGCACTTGGCGCTGCTTGCTTTTTATCTGGTGCCGTTGATCGTGACCAGCGCGGCCACTTCCTGCTCGAAGTCTGCCGGCAAAGCCGCATACGGGTTGGGATTGAGCGGCAGGGTGGTTGAATACACCCAGCCGATGTGGCGGCTCGACAAAACAGTCACCTCCTGCGCATCGCCGCTGGATTGCACGGCGATTTCGGCGAAGCGGCCGGCCGGGTAAGATGCTTCCCAAGCGGACTGCGTCGTCGCGTTGACGTTGGCCTGCGTGTCCTCTTCGTCGATGAACACGTCGGCGATGTTGTTGGCGGCGAATGCCTGATCGAACGAGGTGCCCGGGTTGGCCACGATGATGGCCGCGGGGTACAGGCTGCGAATGTAGTTCCTGATCGCCGTGTAATACTTCAAGTTCGCCTTTGTGGCGCTTGTTGCCATTTCATCGAGAAAGATGCCGTCGATCGGAAACCAGGCAAAGTAGTTGGCGATGTCTTTCTCGACGGCCTTGAGGCTGCGGTAGCCGTAGCTGGTGTAGACGTAACCCAGAGTACTGCCGCCCGAGCCGTCCAGGGTGTCGATTGCCGCGGTGTAACTGGCGTTGGGCCCCGACCCCGGCCCGGAATTGGGATTCATCACGGCCATCAGCGGCACCTGGGTCGCGGCTGCGGCCAGGCGGTTCCAGTCGGTGGCATCCGTAGCCGGATCGAAATAAGCGGGGACGATCAGCCCCAAAGGCGTGACGTTTTGCGCCTGGGCCACGCCGGCGGCGAGGAATGTCATCGCCACGAGCACGCTGCGCCACTGGTTCAGGAGATACGGCAATCGCATGAATGTTCTTGATGAAACGCGCGCAAACGAACGAAATATACAACTTTGCCTCGCAGATTCCGTGGGGAATTGTCTGCGGCGGATGACCATGTCGGCGCCAGGCGTCAAAAGCAAGGAAGAGGAGGGCCGCAACAAGCTGCCAGAAGAGTTTTCCCTGTCGCCGAAGACCAACCGGCCCAAGCTGGCCGATGACAGGTGCGCTGGCCGATGCGGATGGCCGTGCGCCTGGCGCCTGACACGGATGCGGACGGACTGATGAACCTGCATGCCGACACCGAGCGGATCGGCGCGGCGCACCTCCTGCCGTGGGCGAAGAGCGTCATGTCGGCGCGGGCCATCAGGGATCTGGCGGTGGACACGGAAAGACATCGACGATGCTGGTTGATGCTTGAGTTCATTGTTCCGTATGGGGGACGCGGGCGCAGTGAGCAACACGGCCCGCACGGCGGGTAGCGCAAAACTTCTGCGTCGCAGCAGACCGACCGTCCGCCCTATTGGCGGCGCGGGTTTGCACTGCATCCATACGGCGATGTCAGCCGGTCACGTCAAAATGACGTAGTCTGGTGCAATTGGGCTTGCCGGTTACACGGCGCGGCGTCTGCCTGCGCTGAAGGGCACGGGGGCCAACCGTCGGGAGGGGATGGATGTTGCAGCGCACCGCCAATTTGCGTACTGTTTTACTCGATGCCGCCGATCCCGCGGCGCGGCGGGGTGCCATCCGCCGCGCCTTTGTCGATACCTTCAGCCGCTACGAGTCGCTGTTCCAGTTGCTGCGCGGCGAGGAGGCGTATGTAGTCAAGCCGATTGCGCTGCGCCATCCGCTGATTTTTTACTTCGGCCACACCGCGACCTTTTTCATCAACAAGCTGGTGCTCGCCGGGCTGCTGCCGCAACGCATCGACCCGCGGCTGGAGTCGCTGTTCGCCGTCGGCGTCGACGAAATGAGCTGGGACGACCTCGACGACACGCATTACGACTGGCCCAGCGTCGCCGAGGTCAAGGCGTACCGCGACAAGGTGCGCGAAGCGGTGACCGCGCTGATCGACCGCCTGCCCGCCCCGGTCGATGCGGGGTGGGACAGCCCGTGGTGGATCGTGCTGATGGGCATCGAGCACGAGCGCATCCACCTCGAAACCTCCTCGGTGCTGATCCGTCAGCACGATCTGCGCTTCGTGCAGCCGCACCCCGACTGGGCGCCGTGCCGCGACAGCGGCGCAGCCCCGCGCAACAGCCTGGTCGACATTCCGGCGCGGCAGTTCCGCCTCGGGCGCGACCGCGGCCACCCCGGCGTCTACGGCTGGGACAATGAATTCGGCAACCATGCGGCACAGGTCGCCGCGTTCCAGGCCGGCCAGTATCTGGTGAGCAACGGCGAATTCCACGACTTCGTGCAAGCCGGCGGCTACCGCGACGACACGCTTTGGCGCGACGAAGGCGCGGCGTGGAAGCGCTACGCCCGCACCGAACACCCGACCTTCTGGGTGCGCGACGGCAGCGGCTGGAAGCTGCGGCTGCTGGCCGAAGAAGTGCCGATGCCGTGGGACTGGCCGGTGGAGGTCAATTGCCACGAAGCGCACGCCTTCTGCGCGTGGAAGGCGCGCGAAACCGGGCTGCCGTACCGCCTGCCGACCGAGGACGAATGGCACGCGATGCGGCTGCACGCCGGCATTACCGACGCGCCGCTGCCGCAACCCGCGCCGGCGCAGATCGAGCTCGACCACGAAGCGTCGAGCTGCCCGGTGACGCGCTGGGCACACGGCCCGCTGTTCGATGTCATCGGCAATGTGTGGCAGTGGACCGAAACCCCGACCTACCCGTTTCCCGGCTTCGACGTCCACCCGATGTACGACGACTTCACCACGCCGACGTTCGACGGCCGGCACAACCTGATCAAAGGCGGGTCGTGGATTTCCTGCGGCAACGAGGCGCTGCCCGGCTCGCGCTACGCCTTCCGCCGCCACTTTTTCCAGCATGCCGGGTTCCGCTACGTGGTCGGCGAGCCGCCGGCGGCGCTGCCCGCCACCGCGATGTACGAAACCGACAAGCTGGTGTCCGAATACTGCGAGTTCCACTGGGGCGCGAGCTACTTCGGCGTGCCCAACTTCCCCAAGGCGCTGGCCGACATCGCCGTGGCCGCGCGGCAAGGCCGGCCGATGCGCAGCGCGCTCGACCTGGGCTGCGCCACCGGCCGCGCCACCTTCGAGCTGGCGCGGCATTTCGACCACGTCACCGGCATCGACTTTTCCGCGCGCTTCATCGCCGTCGGCCATCAGCTCGCCGAGCGGGGCAGCGTGCGCTACACCCTGACCGACGAAGGCGAGCTCGTCTCCTACCACGAACACACCCTGGCCGAGTACGGATTGCAGGACGTAGCCGGCAAGGTCAGCTTTTTCCAGGGCGACGCCTGCAACCTCAAGCCGATCTGGACTGGCTACGACCTGATCCTCGCCGCCAACCTCATCGACCGCCTGTACGACCCGGCGCGCTTCCTGCGCGACGTGCACCAGCGGATCAACGCTGGCGGGCTGCTGCTCATCGCCTCGCCTTACACCTGGCTGGAAGAGCACACCCCGCGCGCCGACTGGATCGGCGGCTTCAAAAAGGACGGCGAAAACTTCACCACACTCGACGGCCTGCACGACCTGCTCGCTCCGCACTTCGATCTGCTGGCGCCGCCGCAGGACGTGCCGTTCGTCATCCGCGAAACGCGGCGCAAGTTCCAACACACCGTGTCGCAAGTCACTCTGTGGCAAAGACGCTGAATCGCGTGATCCTGCCCGGCGCGCAAGCGGCGTGTCCGGCCGGACGTTTCCATATTTCATGTAAAATTGAAATATGGAAACGCAAGAAGCAGTGATTGCCTTGGGCGCTCTGGCGCAGGATTTGCGGCTGCGCATCTTCCGTCTGCTCGTTCAGGCTGGCCCTGCAGGGCTGAGCGCTGGACGTCTGAGCGAGGCCACCGGGGCGGCACCGTCGTCGCTGTCGTTTCACCTCAAAGAATTGGCGCACGCCGGCCTGGTGTCGGCGCGGCCCAGCGGGCGGTATGTCATTTATGCGGCGAATTACCACGCGATGAATGCGCTGCTGTCGTTTTTGAACGACAACTGCTGCGGCGGCAATCCGTGCAGCCCCGTCGCGCCGCTGGCCTGCACAGCCGCCGTCAGCGACACGGAACGCGCCTGCTGAGCCCCGCCGGGGTCGGTGCGTCATCCGGCGGTCATGTTGGCTAGGCAAAATAATCAGTTTGCTCCCCCGCCGACGGCCGGTCTGGGTTTTTCACCTGACGCGACTGAAAGGACTTTCATGGACCACAAGGTTTACAACGTGCTGGTGCTGTGTACCGGCAATTCCGCCCGCTCGATCATGGGCGAAGCGCTGATCAACACGCTCGGGCGCGGCCGGTTTCGTGCGTATAGCGCCGGCAGTCATCCGGGCGGCGTGGTCAATCCGTTTGCCATCGAGCAGCTCAAAGCCATCGGCTACCCCACGCAAACGCTGCGCAGCAAGAGCTGGGACGAGTTCGCCCAGCCCGGCGCGCCGGAAATGGATTTCGTCTTCACCGTGTGCGACAAAGCCGCCGGTGAAACCTGCCCGATCTGGCCCGGGCACCCGATGACCGCGCACTGGGGGTTCGAAGACCCGGCAGCGGTGCAGGGCAGCGACGACGACAAGCGCCGCGCGTTCCAGAAGGTGTTTCATCAGATCCGCAGCCGCGTGCAGAGCTTCGTCTCGCTGCCGCTGGACAAACTCGACGCCGCAGCGATTCGGCGCGAAATCGTCAAAATCGGCCAGACTCCGGTCGACGAGGACGCTGTCTCATCCCCTCGCGCTTGAGTCGAACTGCCGTCAGCATGCTCACCGCTAGCCTCATTTTCCTCATCACCCTGGTTCTGGTGATCTGGCAGCCGCGCGGGCTGCCGATTGGTTATTCGGCATTGGGCGGCGCGGCGGTGGCGCTGGCTGCCGGCGTCATCCACTGGGGCGACATCCCGGCGGTGTGGCACATCGTCTGGGATGCCACTTTCACGTTCGTCGCGCTGATCATCATTTCGCTGTTGCTCGACGAGGCCGGATTTTTCCACTGGGCGGCGCTGCACGTCGCCCGCGCCGGCGGCGGCAACGGGCAGCGGCTGTTCCCGCTGATCGTGCTGCTGGGCGCGGCGATCGCAGCGTTTTTCGCCAACGACGGCGCAGCGCTGATCCTCACCCCCATCGTGCTGGCGATGCTGCTGGCGCTGGGTTTTGCGCCGCGTGCGGCGCTGGCCTTCGTCATGGCCTGCGGCTTCGTCGCCGACACCACCTCGCTGCCGCTGGTCATTTCCAACCTGGTCAACATCGTCAGCGCCGGGTATTTCCAGATTCCGTTCGACCGCTACGCCGCAGTCATGGTGCCGGTCGATCTGGCTGCGCTGGCGGCGACGCTGGCGGTGTTGTTCGTCTATTTCCGCCGCGACATCCCGCCGCGCTACGATTTGGCGCAGCTGGCCGCGCCGCGCAGCGCCATCCGCGATCCGCTGCTGTTCCGCCTGGCCGTACCGGTGCTGGTGACGCTGCTCGTGGCCTATTTCGTCACCGCGCAATACGACGTGCCGGTGTCGGTGGTCACCGGGCTGGCGGCGTTGCTGATGCTCGCCGTGGCCGGGCGCTGGTGGCGACGGGGTCGGGGAGCGTACATCGACACCTGGGGCGTGTTGCGCGGCGCGCCCTGGCAAGTGGTGCTGTTCAGCCTGGGCATGTATCTGGTGGTGTACGGGCTGCGCAACGCCGGGCTGACGCTATGGCTGGCGCACACGCTGCAGGCTATCGGCGGGCACGGCGTGTTCGTCGCCGCCGTCGGCACCGGGTTTCTCAGCGCGGCGCTGTCGGCGGTGATGAACAATATGCCCACGGTGTTGATCGGCGCTCTGGGCATTCACCAGGCGCAGGGGCTGAGCGCACCGGTGCGCGAGGCGATGATCTACGCCAACGTCATCGGCTGCGACCTCGGGCCCAAATTCACTCCCATCGGCAGCCTGGCCACGCTGCTGTGGCTGCATGTGTTGCAGCGCAAAGGCATGGTCATCCGCTGGGGTTATTACTTCCGCGTCGGCGTGCTGCTGACCACCCCGGTGCTGTTGGTGACGCTGGCGGCGCTGGCTTGGCGGCTCTGATCGCACGCCCTGCAGGCCGCCCCGCAGCGGGCCGATGTCCCCGGCCGGCAAGGCTGGCAGGCAGCGCTTATGATTTGAGCGATGGACATGGCCGGCCCTCCCACAGAGACTTGCGTCACTCGCGCCTGGCGGGTGCATCAACGCGAAATCGAAGGCTACCTGCGCCATCGCCTGGGCGACGGCGAACAGGCGGCCGATTTGCTGCAGACGGTGTTTTTGAAAGCGTTGCACGAAGGCCGCAAGTTTTGCGAGTTGCGCGAGCCGCGCGCCTGGCTGTTCGCCGTGGCGCGCAATGCGCTTGCCGATCATCTGCGCCTGGCGCATAGCCACGAGCCCTTGCCCGACGACATCGCCGCCCCCGCCGAAGATCCCACGCCGGTCGATACCCTGGCCGACTGCCTGCCCGTGGCGCTGGCCGCACTCGACAGCGCGGACCGCGACATCCTCACCCAATGCGATTTGCACGGCATGACGCAAAAAGACTACGCCAGCCGGCACGGGCTGAGTCTGGCCGCGGCCAAATCGCGGTTGTTGCGCGCACGCACGCGGCTGCGAGCCCTGCTCGTGTCCACCTGCGGCGTGCGCTTCGACGCGGCAACCGGGCGGGTGTGCTGTTCGCTGCCGCCGCAATCCGGCACATGCCGTTCGTCTGCCCAAACAGCCGCCTGAGCCACGATGTGCGGCATTTGCGGTGAACTGCGTTTGGACGGCGCTGCCGCCGATCTGGCCGCGGTGCAGCGCATGCGCGACGCGCTGGCCGCGCGCGGCCCCGACCATGCCGCGCTGTGGCACGACGGCGGCGTGGCCTTCGGCCACACGCGGCTGGCGATCATCGACCTGAGCGCCGCCAGCGACCAACCGATGGTCGATGCCGCCACGGGTTGCGTGCTGGTGTTCAACGGCGTGATCTACAACTACCGCACACTGCGCGCCGAACTCGTCGCGTGCGGCCACAGCTTTGTCTCGCAGGGCGACACCGAGGTGTTGCTCAAGGCCTACCTGCAATGGGGCGACGATTGCGTGCCACGGCTCGACGGCATGTTCGCCTTCGCGTTGTGGGATCGGCGCCGCCGCAGCCTGCTGCTGGCGCGCGACCGCTTCGGCATGAAGCCGATGTACCTGGCGCAGGACGGCAAGCGGCTGCGCTTTGCCTCCACGCTGCCGGCGCTGCTGGCTGGCGGCGGGGTCGATACCGCGATCGACCCGATCGCGCTGCACCACCTGTTTTCGTTGCACGCCGTGGTGCCGGCACCGCGCACCATTCTGCGCGGGGTGCGCAAACTCCCGCCGGCGCACAGCCTGCGGCTGCAGCCCGACGGGCTGCGCTGGCTCGGCCGCTACTGGCAACTGCGCGCCACGCGGCCGCAACCGCAGCCCAGCGACGCGGAGTGGATCGAGGCCACCGGCAGCGCGCTGCGCGCGGCGCTGGCCAGCCACGTCCACGCCGCCGACGTGCCTGTGGGCGTGCTGCTGTCGGGCGGGCTCGATTCCAGCCTGCTGGTCGGTCTGCTGGCCGACGCCGCGCACGACCTGCGCACCTATTCCATCGGCTTCGAGACGCTGGACGCGCACACCGAGCAGGCCGACGAATTCGCCTACTCCGACCTGGTGGCGCAAGCCTTCGGCACCCGCCACCACAAATTGTCGATCCCCAACAGCGTGGTGTTGCAGCGCCTGCCGCAAACCGTGGCGCGCATGACCGAGCCGATGTTCAGCCACGACGTCGTCGCCTTCGACCTGCTGGCCGAGTGGGTCGGGCGCGACGTCAAGGCAGTGCTCGCCGGGCAGGGCGCCGACGAGGTGTTCGCCGGCTATTTCTGGTATGCGCGAATGCACGCCGAAAGCGGGCTGCCGGTGCAGCGCTTCGCCCGGCATTACGTCGATCGGCCGCATACCGAATGGCTGCGCTTCATCGCCCCGGAGTTCCACGTGCCCGACGTCACCGCCGACTGGCTCGAAGCCGAGCTGCAGCGCCCGCACGCCGACGGCTTTCTCGACCAGGTGCTGCGGCTGGACGTGACCGCGCTGATCGTCGACGATCCGGTCAAGCGCGTGGACAACCTGCCGATGGCGCACGCGCTCGAACTGCGCGTGCCCTTCCTCGACCGCGCGCTGGTCGAACTGGCCGCGGCGATGCCGCCCGAATTGCGCCTGCGCGACGGCGGCAAATTCCCGCTCAAGGCGGTGGCCCGCGGCATCATCCCCGACGCCGTGATCGACCGCCCCAAGGGCTACTTCCCGGTGCCTGCGCTCAAGCACGTGCGCGGCCCCTTTCTGCAGCACATGCGCGAGCTGCTGCACTCGCGCGCCTGCCGCGAGCGCGGCGTTTACCAGCGCGACTTCATCGACGCGCTGCTGGCCGCGCCCGAAGCGCCGCAGCACTTCACGCGCATCCAGGGCAGCAAGCTGTGGCACGCCGCGCTGCTCGAATGGTGGCTGCAGACCCACGTGGACGGCGTCCCGCCGATCGCATGACCGAACAGCTCAACCTCACCTGCTCCTGCTTCAGCCTGGACCGCGCCCGGCTGGCGCAGGCGCTGCACGACGCGCTGGGCGAGCCGGGGTTGGAAGCGCTGATCGCCGAGCGCAACCCGCACCTGTTTTCCGCGCAGCCGGTGTTCGTCGATCAGGCCCAGGCGCAGCGCATGCGCGAGGTGGCGCTGGCGCTGGAACGGGTGGCGGCGCTGCCGGCGTACCGTGCCGCCGTGCTGGCGTATGCCCCGGCAGCGGCGCTGCATCAGCCGCGCAACCCGGGCGTGTTCCTCGGCGTGGACTTTCACCTCGAAGCCGGGCGGCTGAGCCTGATCGAAGTCAACACCAACCCCGGCGGCGCGCTGCTGTCGGCGCTGCTGGCGCGGGCGCAGCGCGCCTGCTGCGAGGCCATGCGCGGTCTGCTGCCGGGCGATGCCGCGGTGAACGCCTTCGAAGCCGCGGTGCTGGCGATGTTCCAGCGCGAATGGCGCGACGCCGCCAGACCGCAGCCGCTGCGGCGCATCGCCATCGTCGACACCGCGCCGCAGCAGCAATACCTGTACGCCGAATTCCTGCTGTACCAGCGCCTGTTCGCCCGCGCCGGGATCGACGCCGTGATCTGCGACCCGGCCGAGCTCGACTGTGACGGCAGCGCGCTGCGTCGGCGCGCCGACGGCCTCGTCATCGACCTGGTGTACAACCGCCTGACCGATTTTTCGCTCGACGACCCGGCGCACGCCGCGCTGCGCCGCGCCTGGGAAAGCGACTGCGCGGTCATCACCCCGCATCCGCGGGCGCACGCGCTGTTTGCCGACAAGCGCAACCTGGCGCTGCTGTGTGATGCGCAGGCGCTGCGCGATTTCGGCGCCGATGCTGCCACCGCGCAACTGCTCGCCGCGCACGTGCCGCACACCGAAATCGTCCACCCCGGCAACGCCGAGCGGCTGTGGGCACAGCGCCGCACGCTGTTTTTCAAGCCCTGGGCAGGTTTTGGCAGCCGCGCGGCGTACCGCGGCGGCAAGCTCACCCGCAGCGTCTGGGAGTCGATTCTGCAGGGCGACTACGTGGCGCAGGAGCTGGCGCTGCCGGGCGAGCGCCTCGTCGGTGCCGCCGGAGCGCAGCGCGCGCTCAAATTCGATTTGCGCGCCTTTGCCGACCTCGGCCACGTGCTGTGGCTGTCGGCGCGGCTGTATCAAGGGCAGACGACCAATTTCCGCACTCCTGGGGGCGGCTTTGCCCCCTTGTTTGAACATCCCGGCGGCAACGCATAATCTGGCGGCGTTGCGCCGCGGCAGCCGCGCAGCGCAAGGTTCGCCGGCTTTGCACCCATCCTTCTCAACGCCATGACGCACGACCACGCGCACCATCACTCCCACACCCATCCGGCGCCGGCAGACTTCGGCCCGCGCTTTGCGCTGGGTATTGCGCTGAACGTCGGCTTCGTCGTCGTCGAAGCATTTTTCGGCTGGCGTGCCGACTCGCTGGCGCTGCTGGCCGACGCCGTGCACAACCTCGGCGACGTCGGCGCGCTGGCGCTGGCGTGGGCCGCGCTGGCCGCGGCGCGGTTGCGCGCCAACGACCGTCACACTTACGGCTGGCAGCGGGCGTCGATCCTGGCGAGTTTCGTCAACGCCGCGCTGCTGCTGCTGTTGATGGGCGCGCTGGCTTGGGAAGCGCTGACACGCCTGGCGCACCCCAGCCCGGTCGACGAGTGGCCGGTGCTCGTCGTCGCCGCGGTGGGCATCGGCATCAACGGCGCCACCGCCTGGCTGTTCGCCTCCGGCGCGAAAGGCGACCTCAACATCCGCGGGGCGTTTTTGCACATGGCCGCCGACGCGCTGGTGTCGCTGGGCGTGGTGCTCGGCGCGGTGGTCGTGCTGGCCACCGGCTGGATGTGGCTCGATCCGGCGATTTCGCTGGTCATCGCCGCAGTCGTGGTCTGGGGGACGTGGTCGCTGCTGGCACAGTCGGTGCATTTGCTGTTCGACGGCGTGCCGCAGGCGGTCGAGCTGGCGGCGGTGCGCCGCAGTCTGCTCGGGCTGCGCGACGTGGTCGCGCTGCACGATTTGCACGTCTGGGCGCTGTCGACCTCCAAGGTCAGCCTGACGGCGCACTTGGTGGTACGCGGCGGCGTCGATGCCGAGGAGGTGCTGCACCAAGCCGAGCACCTGCTGCACGACGCATTCGACATCACCCACGTCACGCTGCAGATCGAATCGGAGGACTTTGCCGCGCATTGCGCACTGGCCGCGGGGACGTCGGCGTGCAGCGCTGGCGCGCGGCATGGCACAGCCGCAGCCGGCAGCGCTTGACGCCGATCAGCCACGGGCAACAGGCGCAGGCAATTCGCCACAGGGACTTGCCCTGTCTTGCCAGGCGCGCAGGGTGGCAGTACGGTTGCATCGGCGTGCATCGCCGCCTGCAACCATCGCCTGTGCATGAAACTTCCCGCTGCTTCGTCTCCCCCGTCCGCGTTGCCGGCAGCGCCAGCAGTGGCTGCCGCCGGGCTGGAAGGCGGCAGCGCACCGCTGCGCGCCGTGCGCTTGGGCATCGACACCCACCACGAGCCGGTGGTCGTGCTGCGCGCCGACTCCGCCGTGTGCCGCGCCGAGGGTTTCGAGGCGCACGCACGCATCGAGGTCATCGGCCCGCAGCGCAGCATCATCGCCACGCTCAACATCCTCACCGCCGGCGAGCTGCTGCAGCCCGACCAGGCCGGGTTGTCCGAGTCGGCCTGGCGGCGGTTGGATCTGCAGCCGGGCGACGCGCTGCGCTTTCGCTACGCCCAGCCCAGCGACAGCATGAGCCATGTGCGTGCCAAGATCTACGGCCAGCACCTCAGCGAGGGCCAGTTCGACGCCATCATCGGCGACATCGTCGCCGGGCGGCTGGCCAACGTCGAAATCAGCGCCTTTCTCGTCGCCTGCGCCGGCGGGCGAATGTCGGTGGCCGAAGTCACCGGGCTGACGCGGGCGATGGTGCAGGCTGGCAGCCGGCTGAGCTGGGCGCATCCGCTGGTGGTGGACAAGCACTGCATCGGCGGGCTGCCCGGCAACCGCACCACGCCGATCGTCGTGCCCATTGCCGCCAGCCTCGGCCTGGTCATGCCCAAAACCAGTTCGCGCGCCATCACCTCGCCCGCGGGCACCGCCGACACCATGGAAACGCTCACCCGCGTCGATCTCGGCCTGGACGCGATGCGCCGCGTGGTCGAGGCCGAGGGCGGCTGCATGACCTGGGGCGGGGCGATGAACATGAGCCCGGCCGACGATCTGCTCATCCGCGTCGAGCGCACGCTCGATCTGGACAGCGAGGGCCAGCTCGTCGCCTCGGTGCTGTCGAAAAAAATCGCCGCCGGCTCGACGCACGTCGTCATCGACATTCCCACCGGCCCCACCGCCAAGGTGCGCAGCCAAGAAGACGCGCTATCGCTGCTGCGCGCGTTGCAGGCCACGGCGCATGCCGTCGGGCTGAAGCTGCACGGCATCATCAGCGACGGCACGCAGCCGGTGGGCCGCGGCGTCGGCCCGGCGCTGGAGGCGCACGACGTCCTCGCCGTGCTGCAAAACCGCGCCGACGCGCCCGACGATCTGCGCCAGCGCGCGTTGCAAGTTGCCGCTGCGGTGGTCGAACTGGGCGGGCTGGGCAAGGGGCAAGCGGCGCATGACCTGGCCGCCGCCGCGCTGGCCGACGGCCGCGCCTGGCGCAAATTCCAGGCGATCTGCCGCGCGCAGGGCGGGCTGCGCGAGCCGGGTGTGGCGCCTTTCACTCACCCGGTAGTGGCCGCGCAATCCGGTCGCGTGGCGCGCATCGACAACCGCTTGCTGGCGCGCGCGGCCAAACTCGCTGGCGCGCCGCACGCCAAAACCGCCGGGCTGTGGCTGGCGGTGCACGTGGGCGACCGCGTCGAGCGCGGTCAGCCGCTGTTCGTGCTGCACGCCGAGTCGCGTGGCGAACTCGATTACGCGCTGGATTTCGTCGCCAGTCATCCGACCATCGTCTACCTGGAGGAGTGAACATGCCACAGTCCGCGGGTGCACTGCCCGCACTGCCCGTTTACGCTGCCAAGGCCCCGCTGTTGCTTTACCCCATGCCGGGCAATACCGCGCGGGCGCAGGCCATCGCCAGCGCGCTGCAGCCGCGGTTGCCGGTGCGGCTGATGGACTGCGAGGTACATGCCTTTCCCGATGGCGAAACCCTGGTGCGGCTGCAGCCGCCCGATCCGGGCAGCGTCGCCGTACTGGTATGCACGCTCAACGCGCCCGACGCGCGCACCGTGCCGCTGCTCATGGCCGCGGACACGCTGCGCGAGCTCGGCGCGGCGCAGGTCGGGCTGGTGGCGCCATACCTGGCGTACATGCGGCAGGACACGCGCTTTGTCGCCGGGCAGGCGGTGTCGGCGCGGGTGTACGCGCGGCTGCTCAGCGCGCACCTGGACTGGCTGCTCACCGTCGATCCGCATCTGCACCGCATCCACGACCTGGGCGAAATCTATACCCTGCGCAGCCGCGTGCTGCACGCCGCGCCGCGGCTGGCGCAATGGATCGCCGCGCACGTCGATGCGCCGCTGATCATCGGCCCGGACGGCGAGAGCGCGCAATGGGCCGCAGACGTCGCCGCGCGCGTCGGTGCCCCCGTGGTCGTGGTGCAAAAAACCCGGCTGGGAGACACTGACGTGCGCTCGACCATCCCCGACCTCCACCGCTATCCCGGCCGCACCCCGGTGCTGCTCGACGACATCATCAGCACCGGCCGCACCCTGGTGGCCGCGCTCGACCACCTGCGCGCCGCGTCGTCCACCCCGCCGCCGGGCCGTCCCAAGGCGGGGTGCGCCCCCTCGGGGGGCAGCGCAGGCGAAGCCGCAGCGTGGGGGTCGTCCACCCCGCCGCCGGGCCGTCCCAAGGCGGGGTGCGCCCCCTCGGGGGGCAGCGCAGGCGAAGCCGCAGCGTGGGGGCATACCACCCCGTCGCCGGTGTGCGTCGCCGTGCATGGACTGTTCGCCGGCGATGCGCTGCAGGCGATACGCGCCGCCGGCGCAGCGCGCATCGCCGTGGCCGACACCGTCAGCGGCGTCGACGCGCCTGGGGTAGAGGTCATCGCGCTCGACGCCGACCTGGCCGCAGGCGTGTTCGACCTCGTCGCCAGCGGCGCCGCCGCCTCGACTGCCCTGGAAGGAACTCCACGATGATCCGCTTGTCTTGTCACGGCGCGGCCAAGCAGGTCACCGGCTCGTGTCACCTGATCGAAACCGACCATGCCCGCGTGCTCGTCGATTGCGGGCTGTTCCAGGGCGGGCACGAACTGGCCGAAGAAAACGCGCAGGACTTCGGCTTCGACGCCGCCAAGATCGACGTGCTGCTGCTCACCCACGCCCACCTCGACCACTGCGGGCGGATTCCGCTGCTGGTCAAGCGGGGCTTCCGCGGCCGCATTCTGTGCACCGCGCCGACGCGCGAGCTGGCCCGCCTGGTGCTGATCGACGCCGCCGGGCTGCAGGAGGAAGACGCGCGCCGGGCCGAACGCCATGCGCGCCATCGCGACGAACCGCCGCCGCAGCCGCTGTACACCCTGGCCGACGCCTTCCACAGTCTGGATTTTTTCGACGGCGCCGTCGCCTACGGCCAGCCGATCGACCTCGCCAACGGGGTGCGCGCCACCTTTGTCGACGCCGGCCACATCCTCGGCTCGGCGTCGATCCTGCTCGAACTGCGCGACGGCCAGAGCACGCGCACGGTGTACTTTTCCGGCGACATCGGCAACCCTGGCCGGCCGCTGCTCGACGATCCGCAACCGCCGCCTGCGCCGCCCGACTACGTGGTGATGGAAACCACTTACGGCGACCGCGACCACCGTCCTTGGTCCGCCTCGACCGACGAACTGATCGGCGCCATCGCCGCGACGCATGCGCGCGGCGGCAACGTCATCATTCCGACCTTCGCGCTCGAACGCGCGCAGGAGGTGCTGTACGCGCTGTCGCTGGGGATCGATCAGGGGCGGCTGCCGCAGCACCTCACCGCCTTCCTCGACTCGCCGATGGCGATTTCAGCCACCGAGATTTTCACCCGCTACCCCGACGCGCTGCGGCCGAGCTTTGCCGCGCGGCTGCAGACCAACGACCCGTTTGCGCTGCCGGGGTTGCGCATGACGCGCGATGCCGCCGAGTCGATGGCGATCAACGCCATCCGTGGCGGCGCGGTCATCATGGCCGGCTCGGGCATGGCCACTGGCGGGCGGGTGAGGCACCACCTGCGGCACAACCTGTGGAACGCCGCGGCCAGCGTGATCTTTGTCGGTTACGCCGCCGAAGGCACGCTGGCGCGGCTGATCATCGACGGCGCGCGGCATGTGCGCCTGTTCGACGAAGACATCCAGGTGCGCGCGCAAATCCACACCATCAACGGCTTTTCCGCGCACGCCGGGCAGAGCGAGCTGCTGGCCTGGCTGGCGCGCTGCGGCAAACCGCGCAAGGTGTTTCTCGTCCATGGCGACGACGACCGCGGCATGCGCGTGTTCAGCGAGCAATTGCAGCAGCGCGGCGTGGCGTGGCAGATTCCGGGGATGGGAGAGCCGATTTTGCTGCGCTGACGTTTGGTTGCACCTCTGCAGCGCGGCGCGCGCCAGCGGGTGATCTGCGTCAAACGGCCGCAGTTGGGGCAACGGCAGACTTTGCGCATCGTCAACCCTTACAGCGCTGACTGGAGAGCCATCGATGAGCCGCCGTCGCCTTGCCGTTGCCGCCTGGCTTGCCGTGCTGCTGATTGCCGTCGTCGTGGTCTGGCTGTGGCCGCCGGCGCACCGCTGGGTGTTCGGCCCGGGCCGGGCGGCCAGCCAGATCGTGGTCAGCGGCAATATCGAGGCGCATCAGAGCGTGCTGAGTTTCAGCAACGTGCAGGCGCCGATCACCGAACTGCCGTTCGACGAGGGCAAGTCGGTCGCCGCAGGCACGGTACTGGCGCGGGTGGACGACCGGGTCTATCGGCAACAACTGGCGATCGACCAAGCGGCGTGGGTGGCGGCACAACGGCAAGTCACCGTGGCCGACAGCAATCTGGCCGCAGCGCGCAGCACAGTGGCGAGCGACCGGCTCGATCTGGCGGAAAAACAGCGCGATCTGGCGCGCGACGAAGCTCAGCTCGCCAGCGGCGCCGTGTCGCGCCAGACGGTCGATCTGGCGCGGACCGCGGCGGGCCAGTCGGCCGCGGTGCTGGCGCGCGACCAGGCGCTGGTCAACGTCGCGGCGAACAATATCGCGCTGGCGCGGGCCAACCGCAAAACCGCGCAGGCGCGCGTCGCGCTCGACCGCGTGACCCTGTCGTACACCACGCTGCGCGCGCCGTTCAGCGGCGTGCTCGCCGTGCGCCAGGCCGAGCTCGGTGAACTCGCCGGCCCGGGCGTGGCCATTTTCACCCTCGACGATCTCGACCACGTCTGGCTGCGCGCTTACGTCAACGAGCCCGACATCGGCCGCATCCGCCTGGGCGAGGATGCGCGGGTGACCACCGATGCCTTCCCCGGCCACGTGTTTCACGGCCGCATCGGCTTCATCGCCTCGCAGGCCGAGTTCACTCCCAAAACGGTGCAGACGCACGCCGAGCGCGTGACCCTGGTCTACCGCATCCGCATCGACATCGACAACCCGACGCACGCGCTGCTGCCGGGCATGCCGGCCGATGCCACGTTGGCGCTGCTGCCGCCGCCGAGCCGATGAACGCCAGCAGCAGCGAACCGGCCGTGCGGGTGCAGGCATTGGCCAAACGCTTCGGCCCGGTGCAGGCCGTGCGCGACGTCTGGCTGGACGTGCAGCGCGGGGAGATTTTCGGCCTGGTCGGCCCCGACGGCGCGGGCAAGACCACCACGCTGCGCATGCTCGCCGGGGTGCTGCAGCCCGATGCCGGCAGCATCGAGCTCGACGGCGTGGACGTGCTGCGCAACGCCGAGGCGGCCAAGCTGCACCTGAGCTATATGCCGCAGCGCTTCGGACTATACGACGATTTGACCATTGCGGAAAACATTTTTTTCTACGCCGAACTGTTCGGCATTCCCCGCCGCCAGCGCCTGCAGCGCAGCAGGGAACTGCTCGACGCCGCCGGACTGGCCGGGTTCGAGCGCCGCCGCGCCGGGCAACTCTCCGGCGGCATGAAGCAAAAGCTCGGCCTGGTCTGCGCGCTCATCCACACCCCGCGGGTGCTGCTGCTCGACGAGCCGACCACGGGGGTCGATCCGGTATCGCGGCGCGATTTTTGGGCGATTCTCTACGGCTTGAGGGAACAGGGCGTGACCATCATCATGGCCACGGCGTACATGGACGAGGCCGAGCGCTGCACTCGGCTGGCGCTGTTTCACGCCGGTCAGGTGCGCTATTGCGACACTCCGGCGCGGCTGAAGGCGGCGATGCCTGGCGCGCTGCTCGCCGTCGGCGCCGCACCGCCGGGCGCGCTGCGCGACGTGCTCGCGGCGCAGCCTGGCGTGCTCGGCGTATTGCTCATGGGCGACCGCGTGCACGTGCGCGTGGACGACGCGACGCAGCGCACGCCGCAATTGCAGGCGGTGTTGCGCGCGCACGACTTGGGTAGTGCCCGTATCGAGCCGGCCGAGCCGGGGATCGAAGACGTGTTCGTCGCCCTGCTGTCGGCGCCGGACACTGCCGCTGCAGGTTCTGCACAGCCCGGCCACGCGCAGGCTGGGCACGGCGCGGGGCAGGCAGCCAGCGCAGAGCCCGACCGATGAGCGCCGCCGCACCACCTTCCATCGCCGTCGAAGCGCGCCGCCTGAGCAAGCGTTTTGGCGATTTCGTCGCCGTCGATCATCTGGATTTGTCGATCGGCCGCGGCGAGGTCATGGGGTTCATCGGCCCGAACGGCGCGGGCAAGTCCACGACCATCCGCATGTTCTGCGGTCTGCTGCCGCCCAGCGAGGGGCAGGCGATGGTCGCCGGCTTCGACGTCGCCAGCCAGTCGCAGCAGGTGCGCGAACACATCGGCTACATGTCGCAAAAATTTTCGCTCTACGGCGACCTGACCGTGGCGGAGAATCTGCGGTTTTTCGGCGGGATTTACCGCGTGCCGCAGCGCGAGATGGCGCAGCGCCTGGCCTACGCGCTGGGCATGGCCGGGCTGCAGGGGCGCGACGATGCGCTGGTGGCCACGCTGGCCGGAGGCTGGAAGCAGCGGCTGGCGCTGGGTTGCGCCATTTTGCACCGGCCGCCTGTGCTGTTTCTCGACGAGCCGACTTCGGGGGTCGAACCGCAGGCGCGGCGGCAGTTCTGGGATCTGATCCACCAACTGGCAGCTGACGGCGTGACCATTCTGGTGTCGACGCACTACATGGACGAAGCCGAGTATTGCAACCGCATTGCGCTGATCGACCGCGGCAGACTGGTGGCCATCGGCACTCCCGGAGAGCTGCGCACCCGCGGGCTGGGCGGCGCGCTGCTGGAGCTGCAATGCGCCCCGCTGGGCACGGCGCTGGCCGTGCTGCAACAGGCGCAAGGCGTGGTCGATGCGGCCATTTTTGGCGACAAACTCCACGTCGTCGCCGGCTCGGGCGGCCTCACCGCGAACGCGCTGGCCGCGCTGTTGCAGGCGCACGGCGTGCAGCTCGCCTCGGTCCGCACGGTCACGCCCAGCCTGGAAGACGTGTTCGTCCGCCTGGTGGCGCGCGGTCAGGAAACGAGGCCGGCGACATGAAGCTGCGGCGGCTGTTGGCGATGGCGTACAAGGAAACGCTGCAAATCTGGCGCGATCCGCGCAGCCTGGCGATCGCGCTGATCATGCCGCTGATGCAAATGGGCCTGCTCGGCTACGGTGTCAGCCTGGACATCAAGCAGGTGCCGCTGTGCATTTACGACCAGGAAAACAGCCAGCTCAGCCGTGCCATCGTCAGCCGCTTCGACGCCGGGGGCTGGTTTGCCACCACCGGCGTGCTGCACAGCCAAGCCGGCGTGCGCGCGGCGATGGACGCGGGCACGTGCATCGGCGCCGTGGTCATCCCGGTGGATTTTTCGCGCCAACTCGCCAGTACCGGCACGGCGTCGATCCAGGCGGTGTTCGACGCCACCGACGTCAACACGACGAATATCGCGCAAGGCTATCTGCAGGGCGTGGTGGCGCAGATCAACGCGCAAATCCAGGCGCAATGGCAGGCGGCGCATGGCGTGAGCGCCTCACAGCTCGGGCAGGTCGATCTGCAGCCCAGCACGTGGTTCAACCAGACGCTCGACAGCCGCAATTTCATCATCCCCGGAGTGGTTGCGGTCATTCTGGCGCTGGTCGGCGCGCAACTCACCTCGTTGACCGTGTCGCGCGAATGGGAGCGTGGCACGATGGAGCAGCTCATTTCCACCCCGGTGACGGCGCTGGAAGTCATGCTTGGCAAGCTGCTGCCGTATTTCGTCGTCGGCATGGTCGATGCCGCGGTGTGCCTGGCGCTGGCGGTGTATTGGTTCGACGTGCCGTTCCGCGGCAGCGTACTCACCCTGTTTGCCGCCACGGCGCTGTTCAGCCTGGTGATCCTGGGCATCGGCTACCTGATTTCGGTGCGCATCCGCAGCCAGCTCGCCGCCAGCCAGGTGGCGCTGTACGTCACCTTGCTGCCGACCACGCTGCTGTCGGGCTACACCTTCCCGATCGACCAGATGCCCAAGCCGATCCAGGCGCTCACGCTCGTCGTCTATCCGCGTTACTACGTCACCATCTTGCGCGGTATTTTCCTCAAGGGCAGCTCGTTGGTCGATCTGTGGCAGCCGCTGCTCGGGCTGGTGATTTTTGCCGTGGTCATCGTCTGGCTGGCGGCGCGCGCGTTCCACAAACGCCTGGATTGAGCCATGTTCGAGCGCCTGCGTGCCATGCTGATGAAGGAGTTTTTGCAGATCCGCCGCGATCGCACCGCCGTCATGCGCATGATCGTGCCGCTGGTCATCCAGATGCTGGTGTTCGGCTACGCCGCCACCTTCACCGTGCACCATGTGGCCACCGTCGTGCTCGACCTGGACCAAAGCCAGGCCAGCCGCAGCCTGGTGTCGCACTTCGTCGCCTCCGGGCGGTTCGACGTGGTGGCCACGGCACGCGACGGCGCCGAGGTCCAGCGGGACATCGACGAGGACGTCGCTGCGATTGCCGTGGTCATCCACGCCGGCTTCGAGCGCGACTTGAGCAACGGCCGCAGCGCGCCGCTGCAGATCATCGTCGACGGCACCAATTCCAACACCGCGCTGATCGCGCTGAGCTATATCAACCAGATCGTCGCGCAGTTTTCCGCCGAGCAGGCCGCGCGCCTGCTGCCGCCGCACTCCAGCCTGGCGGCGCCGCAAATCGGCGTCAACTTGCAGACGGTCCCGTGGTTCAACCCCGGACTGGATGACACCTGGTTTTTCATTCCCGGGGTCATCGGCAGCCTGACGCTGCTGCAAGTGGTGAGTCTGACGGCGTTCGCCATCGTGCGCGAACGCGAAGTCGGCACGCTGGAACAGATCATGGTCAGCCCGATCCGGCCGGTGGAATTCATCCTCGGCAAAACCGTGCCGTTTTTTCTCATCGGTCTGGGCGACATCGTGCTCGTCAGCGCCATCGGCATCGCTTGGTTTCGCGTGCCGTTCATCGGCGATGCGCTGGTCATGCTCGCCGGTTCGGCGTTGTTCCTGCTCGCCGCTGTCGGCATGGGGCTGCTGCTGTCCACCTACTCGAAGACGCAGCAACAGGCATTCGCGCTCAATTTCTTTTTCGTCAACCCGTTTTTCATTCTGTCGGGGTTTGCCTTTCCGATCGCCGCGATGCCCAAAGCGCTGCAATGGTTCACGCTGATCAACCCGCTGCGGTATTTTTTGGTCGTCATCCGCGCGGTGTTCCTCAAAGGCGTGGGGTTTGCCGTGCTCTGGCCCGATCTGGCGGCGATGGCCGCACTGGCCGCGGTGATGCTCGGCATCAGTGTGCTGCGCTTCAGATCGTCGTTGCAATCGTGACGGCGGCGCCAACATCCGCATACCGCTGTTGCAAAGCGTTGCCTTTGGCGCAAACAAACCACACACTGCAGCAAACTGCGCGGCCTACAAATGCAACGCCCTCTGTTCCTACGCTGTTGCTATGTCGATTTCCGCGCTCGTTTCCTCTGCTTCCGCGTCCACCGGATCGCAAATCGTCAACCCGTTGCAGCAACTGCGCCAAGACTTCCAGGCGCTGGGCAGCGCGCTGCAGTCGGGCAATCTCGGCGTGGCACAAAGCGCCATGAGCGGCCTGCAGCAGGTGCAGCAGAGCCTGCCCGCGCCGCCCAGCACCCTGGTGTCGCTGCAGGGTGGGGCGGGATCGGGGTCGATCGGTGGCGATATGTCCACTTTGGCCGCCGACCTGCAATCGGGCAATCTGTCGGCGGCGCAAAGCGCGTACCAGCAGATCCAAGCGCAGATGCAGCAAGCGCAAGGGGCCGCGCATCACGGCGGGCATGGGGGGCGCCACGGCGGGGGGCTTGGCGCTTTGCTCGGCGCCTCTGCCTCGTCGTCGACGGGCACGACCTCCAGTGGCAGCGCGCTCGACAGCCTGCTCGGCACGCTGAGTGCGTCTTCCGGTACCTCAGGGGCAAGCTCGGGCTCGGCCACGCCCACGCCGCTGCAGACGGCGCTGACACAGTTGATCCAAAGCCTGCAAAACGTCGACAGCGTGCTGAACACAGGCGGCAGCGCGGGAGTCAACGTCAGCGTATGAGGCGCTGCGCCGGTCAGGACGGCTCATGGCGTTCGACTTCGACCCCGAGCAGCGCACGCTGCGCACGCCGCGGCTGTTGCTGCGTGCGCTGACCGCAGCAGACGCTGCGGCGCTGCTGCGGATTTACGGCGACGCCGAAGTCACGCGGTTTTACGAGCTCGACACCCTGAGCACGCTGGCGCAGGCCGAAGCGGTGCTGCAAATGTTTTTGCAGCACCACGACCGTTTCCTGCTCATCGACCCGGTCAGCCAGGACGGCATTGGCACCTGCGGCCTGTTCATGTGGGAGCGGCAAAGCCGCATGGCGTCGTTTGGCTACGATCTGGCGCGGCCGTACTGGGGCCGCGGGCTGATGCGCGAGGCGGCGCTGGCCGTGCTGGCATACGGCTTCGTGGTCAAGGATCTCAACCGCATCAACGCCCTCGTGGCCGTGGGCAACGAGCGTTCGCGCCGCTTGTTGCGCGCGCTGTGCTTTCGCGAAGAGGCGTTACTGCGCCAGTTTTCCTACTGGAAAGGCGAGTTTCACGACATGCACCTGCTCGGTCTGCTGCGCGAGGATGTCGCGTCGCAAACTGCGGACAGCGGCAGCCGGCTGGCGGCCTGAACCGGGTGCGTGGCCCGCTGCGGGCAGGGCACGGCCGGCATGTCGGGTGCAGACTTGAGTATCCTGCACGCTGCGTCTGTCAACTCGCCGTCCGATGTCCGCTCCCGTCGATTCTTTGCAGCGCCCTGCCGCCGAGCCGCCGGCGGTGTCGGCCTGGGCAGTATTCGGCAACCGACGCATCGCCGCGGTGCTGCTGCTGGGGTTTTCGTCCGGGCTGCCGCTGGCGTTGACCGCCGGCACCTTGCAGGCCTGGCTGACGGTGGAGGGGCTGAGCCTGAAAGCCATCGGCTTCGCCACCCTGGTCGGGCAGGCGTATGTGTTCAAGTTTTTGTGGTCGCCGGCGATGGACCGTTTCAGCGTGCCGCTATGGGGACGCTGGCTCGGACGGCGGCGCGGCTGGCTGCTGCTGGCGCAACTGCTGCTGGGCGGCACGCTGGCGCTGATGGCGGGCATCGGTGTGCCCGGGCCGGATCAGGCCGCGGCTTGGCCGGCGTTGGTGCATGCCGCCGAGCGCCTGGGGGTGGACGCCGCCAGTGCGCGCGCGCTGCCGTTGATCGTGCTGGCGGTGGCGGTGGCGTTTTTTTCCGCATCGCAAGACATCGTCATCGACGCCTACCGCACCGACGTGCTGCCCGCCGAGGAGCGCGCCGCCGGCGCGGCGGTGCTGGTGCTCGGCTACCGCCTGGCGATGATCGTCTCCGGCGGTCTGGCGTTGTGGCTGGCAACAGACGTCACCGGTTGGCGCGGTGTGTACGCGCTGATGGCCGCGCTCATGCTGCTGCTCACTCTGGCCACGCTGTGGGCGCCGCAGCCGCCGCCGCACGCCCGCCCGCCGCGCTCGCTGCGCGACGCCGTGGTGCTGCCGCTGCAGGAGTTTTTCCGCCGCGACGGCGCCTGGCTGCTGCTGGCGGCGATCGTGCTGTACAAACTCGGCGACGCTTTCGCCGGCGCGTTGTCGACCACTTTTCTCATCCGCGGCGCCGGGTTCAGCCCGGCAGACGTCGGCCTGATGAACAAAAGCATGGGGCTGGCCGCGACCATGTTCGGCGCGCTGCTGGGCGGGGCGTTGCAGGCGCGGCTGGGGCTGTGGCGCTCGTTGCTGTTGTTCGGCGTGCTGCAAGGTCTGTCGAACCTGGCGTACTGGGTGCTGGCGGTCGCGCCCAAAAGCCTGCTGCTCATGGGGGCGGCCGTCGGCGTGGAAAATCTCACCGGCGGGATGGGGACGGCGGCGTTCGTCGCGCTGCTGTCGGCGTTGTGCGACGCGCGTTTTTCCGCCACGCAGTTCGCGCTGCTGTCGGCGTTGTCGGCCGTCGGTCGGGTGTATGTCGGCCCGGCCACGGGGTTTCTGGTCGAGGCGCTGGGCTGGCCGGCGTTTTACCTGTTCACCGTCGCCGCCGCAGTGCCCGGCGTGGCGCTGATCTACTGGCTGCGGGCGCCGATCAGCGCGCGCGACGTGACTTCGCCGCAGGGCTGAAACCGCGGTTCAGACTGCATTAAGCCCGCGCCGCTCCAATGGCGCCATTCATTTACAGGAGAAAGCTCATGGCAGACAGCGATCACGCGCTGCAACTGGGCCGCGAAGCCCGGCTGTTCGTGCGTCACTATCAAAACGGCGTGCTCTGCACCCTGTCCAAACGGCTGGACGGCTTTCCGTTCGGCTCGGTGTCGCCCTATGTACTCGACCACGACGGCCACCCGGTCATTCTCATCTCGACGCTGGCCGAGCACACCAAAAACCTCGACGCCGACGCCCGCGCCAGCCTCATCGTTCACCCCTGCGCCGAAGACATGCAGGCCGCGGGCCGCGTCACCCTGGTCGGGCGGGCGCAACGCCTGCCGGACAAGACCGAGTTCGGCGCACGCTATTTGCGCTACCTGCCGCAGGCCGAAGGCTATTTCGCAATGCACGACTTCCACTTCTACCGCATCGTCGTCGAGGACGTGCGCTACATCGGCGGCTTCGGCAAGATCCACTGGATCCGCCCCGAGCGCTACGCGCCGCCGCCGGCACCGGCGCTGGCTGCGGCAGAAGCTGCCATCCTTGCGCACATGAACGCCGACCATGCGCCCAATCTGCGCGACTACTGCCGCCACGTGCACGGCGTGCAGCCGCAGCAAGTGCACATGGTCGGCATCGACTGCGACGGCTTCGATCTGCGCGCCGATGGTCATGTGCTGCGCTTCGATTTCGCCACGCCGGTGACCGATGCCCAGGCCGCCCGCGCCGCGCTGGTCGAACTCGCGCAGGCGGCGCGCGCCGCCGCCCCGGCGTGAGGCGCGGCCTGCAAAAAAACGCCGCCACCCGTAGCATGGGTCTTTGCCGCTGCGGCAAAACGCCGCAGCGCCTTCCCTGGAGACTCGACGATGAAACTGTATTTCAGCCCCGGCGCCTGCTCGCTGTCGCCGCACATCGTGCTGCACGAACTCGGCCTGC